>JAABUW010002400.1_pt1 | contig 28659 bp, 60 predicted proteins | sample 5560081 | NCBI WGS metagenome assembly JAABUW01 (sample SAMN10711882, study PRJNA513363) | rock metagenome | isolation source: Antarctica rocks | place: Antarctica: Victoria Land, Knobhead sud | reverse complement strand
CGCGCGTGGAGGGGGGGGGGGTGTTGAAGACCTGCCTACCTGCAGAGCGCGCATTTCGTCGGAGAAGGCAAAGCTGAGGAGGTAGGTGAGCGGCAGCGACGCAGCGCCAAAGATCAGGAACAGCAGCAGCACCGCCGCCATGCGCACGCCGCGGAACTGCGGCAGGTCGAAGCAGTAGAAGCACAGGATGATGCCTGTACAATCAAGGAGATTGTGAGTCAATTGAACAGGCGTTCCCTTGGTGTTCTGTTTTGTCGAAGCTGTCGCCCATGGCCGCCATGTGCATGCCGCGGCAGGTCGAAGCAGTACAAGCACAGGATGCCTGTGCAGAAAGCTCCATAACATGACTGCTAGCCAGGTCAGGCACAGATAACTTGAAGCATTGGAAGAACATGGCATGCACGCGCGGGGTCTCGGCACAATAACTGATTCCACTAGCAGGGTTGGATGCACAGGCCGGTACCCTCATGGGAATGCCCATGTGCTGCGAACGCTGACATGGAGACTTGTGTTTGATTCATGGTGCCAGGCACATGCACACAGAATACAAAAAGTGAGAAACGTGCACCTGCGATGGGGATGGTGAAATTGATGGCATCCCACGCATAGGTGGCGCCCCAGAACGCCGTCAGCGGAGCCCCCGATACCACCTGTAACATGGGCAAAAGTCCTTTTTGCCGGCTGGTGATTGTAGGGTACTGGTTGAGAGTGCACGCGTCGGATGCCAACAGAAAGCGAAGGCAATCATCGACAAGATGCTCGAATGTCCAGGACTGTATTGAGTTTTGGCCCCGAATCCTGTGTGCTGCAGCTCGGCATAGTTTGGTGACTAGCCAAAGCAGACATCAGAGCAGATGGTGCTCATGCCTTTGATATGGTATGCACTTCATTTGCAGGCGCGGCTACCTGCACGTGCTTGGAGCGGCTCTCGGCCTCGCGCACGAGGAACACCACAAAAGAGGCGGCCAGCACCGCCGACGCCATCGTCACGCACAGCACCATCAGCAGGTCGCCTGCGGGCAGCATGACGTGCTGTTTGCCAACACTAGAACACGATCATGAGGCTGAAGTTTTGGGCACGGCAATGATAGCGGCAGGCACAACCTGCACAAAATCATTGGCGGTACGCCGTTCCAGTCTGCGCAGAGTCCAGCCTCAGCCCAGACCATCCCTTAATCCTTTCTTCTGTGTGTAAAGGCAGAAACACGATTGCATATCGGAACTGTTGAGAAGAAAAAAAGGCTGCACACCCGACATCTGCTCCACCTTCACGGCGTCCTCGTTTCGCACAGTCGGCAGCGGGTGGTTGACGGCGCGGATGCTCGCGTTGACATCGCCGGTAAAGGCGCGCAGCAGCGCGGTGTTGGCGGCGTTCAGCGCCGCCGGTACGCCATGAATCGCTGTCTGGTTCAGCAGAACGGTGTACTCCACTGTGCCCGGCGCCAGGCGGCCCCCGACCTGAACAAACCCATCAGGAAACGATCGTTGATCATGCCGCCGGCACGCCGTGGATCGCCGTCTGGTTCAGCAGCACGGTGTACGCCACCGTGTCCGGCGTCAGGCGGCCCCTGACCTGCAGAGACTCATCTCTGTCTCATGTGGGCAGGTCCAATTTGCACATTTGGCGTCCACCGACAGGGTATCGAGGTGTTGCTGCCGGTAGACCGCAGTGGTCCTGCGGACCACTACCACAATCTTCCATTGAATTGCACACCTTTTGGTTGGGGATGGTGTCCACGAAGAGCGCGTCGTAGGTGTTGTTGCCGGTGAACCAGGCGTCCAGAAGGTAGCCCTCCAGCGTGCCGCTCGCGTTGGCAAAGTAGGGCCGCGCAAACAGCTCCGTCTCCCCAGTGTCGTACATGGAGATTTGCTGCAGCGAACATGGTGTCACATGAGCATGAGGCATCTTCCCGGCAACACGCCCAGCGTGCCGCTGGCGTGGCCAGCATTGGCAAGGCCGAAGGCCGTGCGAGCAGCACCGTCTCCGCTGTGCTGCAGATGCAATTCTGCTGCAGCAATGACGTCACGCCGTATAGATGGCATTGTTGCCGCGAAAGATCGGCTGATACTACTGTCAAGGAACAACTCAAGGATTCAAAAAGCGCAGAAAACATAGTGTTGCTGAACAACCAGTGCCCAGCTTCCCTGCACGGTGGTTTCAATTGAAAAGTGCAACTGACCTGCTTGTGGTGCGCCGCGCGGTCCATCGGCGGGTCGTGATAGTTGGCCTCCAGGGCGTGCAGGCCGATGGGCGCGGCGCGCGCCGCGTCCGATGCGGCCAGTGCCGTCGGGTTGCCGCGGAAACACTTGTCCCTGCGGCGGTAACACAACACAACACTATGTCGAGATCGCTTGATGACGGACGCTGCGCACGCTGCAGGCGACGCCTTTTGGTGCTGGGCTGCCAAGACGGTAGGCCACAGGGCAGGGTTTGAGAGCGGCGCACATGCTGATGAGCAGGGGCGGCTCGTCGGGGGCGTTGACGTAGGCGCGCCCCGCCCACAGGGCCACGAGCACCAGCGCAATGGGCACTGCCAGCTGCGAGGCGAGACAAAGATAGACCTGATGATAACAACTGATTCACATCAATCAACGTCTGTTCGAGACATGCATCGCTTCGAAGGGGGAAATGCTGTGACAGTATGTTACAGTCACAGTATGTCACACATCGAACTTGCCCAGCGCTGAGAGACGAAAAGTTGCAAGCAGGAGCGCGCCTGTGTGACAACGGCCAGGCGGTCCCGCCGCGCGCAGGCGGCGCGCTTGATGAACAGCGCGCCAAAACGGCGCCAGTACAGCCGCGGGCCGGCCAGCAGGCCTGCGCAAGTGAATCGCGAATGAACACATTCATCAATGAATCCAGTCAGATCACGTGCGGACAGTTCGAGGAGGCGGCGCCAGGACAGCAGATGCGTGCCACTGACGCCTCCCTATGACATGCTCTCTGCAAGACACAGACTTGCAGGCACACTCCAGGCATGTCGCCTGTATCAAGAGGGCAGGCTGCAATACAAAGTTCATGAGGCTGCTGCCCGATGTGCCACCTGACTGCTCGAACGCGGGGTCCGTCACAACCGGCGGCAGCTCCCCGTCTTCGCCGGGCTGCGCCGCCTGCCGCTCCTCTTCCTCCTCCTCGCTGGACGCGTCGCCGTCCGCGACGTGATGCGCCTCCACATCCTGCATCGGGAGGCATCGGGAGACATGCTCAGACTGGCTGTGCGCAGTAGTATGTTTGGGGACACTGAGCAGTTGTTAGAATTCGAGTGCCTTGGGCTGTAGATACCTGTGGGAGCAGGAGTGCCCAGGGGTGACAGCGCAGGCAAGCAGGTGCCGGTCTTGAGATAACATCCAGCAGAAGGGGAGATTCGCACCTCAGTCGCGTGCCCATTGCTGTCTGGCGGGGGTGCTCGCTTGTTCGCCTCAGCGGACTCTGCAGCCGCGCGGCGGGACACATGCAGGAACACCTGCAGCATTGAATGATGGCGTCAACAAGTGCATGAGGCTGTGCTGAGCAGCTGCGCAGAGTGTGCAGGCTGTTTGATGCCACCAGGCTTCCGACATGGCACGAGGGCAGTCCGCCAGCAACTTGGATGGTGAGGCTGCTGCAGGGGGGGACTTTGCAGTCAGCATCTGCAGAATAATGCTGGCAGTCCGCCCAGAGCAGCCCTCCCAACGCACCTCCTCCATAGTGGTGATGGACACGCCGTAGCTGCGGACACCGAGCGCCGCCTTCTGCGCCTCCAGCTCCCGCAGCAGCGCCGGAAAGCTGCGTGAGTCAACCGGCGCTCGAAACACAGATTTGACGCCATATGGAAGCCCGGCCACGAAAGGCAGCATGTACCCACGTGCAGCAAAACAGCCTTGTGAGCCTGGATGGAAGCCTGCTAGCATGGCCGAGCTGGCCAATGAAGTGTGGGTATCGGCGCGGACAGGCTGCAGGGTTCAAGGGTTTTCCAGCTGGGAGGGGCACATGCGAAGGGGAGCGCACTTGGATGCGTCGCCCTTGGGCAGGCGGTAGGCGATCTCGCCGCCCGCACGGCTCAGCAGCTCTGTATCCGGCACATGCCGCTTCAGCAGCGCGTCCAGCTGCACTCGAACAAAACGAACTTGAGCCACAAGATAGCAAACCGGGCAGCAGCTCTGTGTCTGGCACGTGCCGCTTCAGCGGCGTGACCTGCTGTGGTTGGGGCAACACCAGGGGATTTGGCGGGTGGCAGTCGTGAAGAACCAAGAGCGGTACGTTGGACACGTGGGTCATCAGTGCTGTATCTGCCATTGCAGATGCAGATGCAGGCGAAAAATGCAAGGCACACCAGACAACGCAACCTCCTCTACTTTCTGGTGCAGCATGCAAGTGGAGGTGTGCACCTCGACCTCCTGCTGGGACGCCTCTGACAGCGCCGTGCCGCTGCTGGTGCGCGAGGCGCCGCTGCTGCCGGCGGCGGGCGCTGCTGTCTCAGCGCCGTCGTCATGGCCGGAGGGCCCGTCCTGCACGATGATCAGCATGCAGCGAGGTCAGGAAAACCTGGAACAGTACACTCAACTGACTTGTGCACATTCTTATGGCTTAAAAATCTTTGCGTACACGGTGCACACAATAGGCGATGGTACTAATAGAATGACCTTGACGATGGTGAGCGTGTAGCCGATGCCGAACTGCGTCTTGAGGTCCAGCGAGGAGCCCAGCGCCGCGAGGCGGCCGTCCGCCATGATGGCGATGCGGTCGCACAGCACGTCCGCCTGCGTTTACCGTAGAACAATCATTAGTAGAACACTTGAATGGTTGATGGCGGCAATTTCAGAATGAATGTCCAGCGACGCGGCCATCTGTCATGGCGATGCAGTCGCACAGCAATGTCCGCCTGCGATTGCGATACATCTTCAACTCGATGTTTGATTGCATTACTGCGGCGGAGTCCTTCACTGGGTGCCCAGCAAAGAGCCCAGCGCCGCGAGGCGGCTGTCCGGCATGATCGCCACGCGGTCGCACCGTACAGCCGCCTGTGGTACAACAGCATACGGCACTTATGTAATCGGTACACATATGTAATCGGTTGGTACAGGAAATGTTGTCGGTTGGTACAGGAAATGTTGTCTTTCGTTTGGGACTTGGCCAGGAGGATTGGCACGGCGGGCGATCATGTGTTGCGGTTGCAATGCTTGCTCAAGGAGACAGCACATGATCGCCAGGCAGACTGACGCATATTCAGTCTGCTGTGAATCGCTGCGCCAACGCTGCAACTGCTGCCATAAAAAGTGCGCGTAAAAGTCCATTTCTCCAGCCATTTAGTTTTGGTACCGGTGATGCCATAGTGCATAGCTGACAGTGTATGGACACTGTGAATGAGCACACAGAAGGCGAGTCGTACACCCTTTGCATATCGGCACAGGGCACGCACCTCCTCCATGCTGTGGGTCGTCAGCACGATTGCGCGGTCGTGGCGGTGCCGCTTGATGATCTCCCATGTCAGCCTGCAGGAAATTCCATGCGAAATCCATTGGACAGAAAGGTGGCGCAGAACACTCGCAGATCCCACACCAGGGACAATACTCCTCACAGTGTGGCGCAGGTGCACAGGCGGTAGCCAGCTGAGCGCAACCCGGCCGCCAGAAGCCGCCAGAGTCCTTGAGACAGGCAAGTAAGGCTGTCTTGGCGGCTGCGCACCTGCGGGAGTAGGGGTCCATGCCGGAGGTGGGCTCGTCCAGGAAGACCACGGCGGGGCTGCCCAGGAAGGCAATGGCGACGCTCAGCTTGCGGCGCTGCCCGCCCGACAGGTCCCCCGCCAACGTGTCCAGCTTGTCGCCCAGCCCTGTAGTGAAATGACTTTTCGTCTGACCGTTCGCTTAGCTGCATGTCCAGCTTGTTTCCGCCAGCCTTGCAGCAATACGCCCATCTACCAATGCAAAATCCCTCAACAGCGGTACATTGCTTAAAAGTAGGCACCTGCAGGCTGCCGAGGAGCAAGGCGCTGCGTTCCAGCAGTAAGACGATGATTCCTGGTCAACACTGCTCCCGATCAAGCAACAAGGGTATTGGTGCCGGGCGCAAAAAAAGTGCACCGACGTTGGCGGCGGCGGAGGCAGCGACGCGTTTCATGTCGGCACCCGCGTAGCCCTTGATGGCCGCGTACAGCTCCAGGTGTTCCGTCACCTGGTCGTGAGTGTAGTCCATATTTTTTATTTGGTCTTCAACATGCACTGTCGAATCACTGGTTGGCAGCAGACAGATGGCCTCACACAGCCGCCACCGGACCACGATGCAGCAGCAGGATGCTGATGGAAGCTGGCAGCTGACACGTGGAAGTGCAGGTGTCCACAGCCGCGAAGCACACGCAGCAGTCCTCGTGCTGCGGTCACAGGCCATTCGTTGCCGGCGTCACGTCAAGAATTGGTGCAGCAGTGTTTACGGAATGCGCACCGTGATGTCGGGCCACAGGATGTCGAACTGGGGGCAGACGCCCAGATTCTGGCGGATTGTGTTCATGTGGTCGCGGATGGACATGCCGTTGATGACGGCGTCGCCGCTAGTAGGCGAAATCATGCCTGCGAGGGTGCACGAATATGGTGGAGCAGTGCTCTGATTAGTTGACCTGCTGTGTTGTCTGTGAGCGTCCTGCATCGGATCAGCTTGCTCATGTGCCTGTGCTGCTTTCCCTTTCCCTTTCGCCAGACATGGCACGCATTCGCCAGGCATGACAGGCCAGGCTACTTCCGACCGTTTGCGAGCACAGCATGGCGTGCAGCTGGCTGACCTTCGCATGACCGGTAGTAATGCGCACCTGTGAGGATGCTGATGGTGGTGGTCTTGCCGGCACCATTGTGGCCCAGCAGACCTGTGATGTTGCCGCGGTAGATCTCCAGATCCAGCCCATCCACCGCCTACAGGATTCGTTTTGCGTGTGAGGCACGCACTGGCTTGGGAGGAGCAAGCTCTTGAAAGGGCAAGTGTCCTTTCCTGGAGATCGCCTCTTTCTGTGCAGTGCGGACAAGAAGCCGTCACCTGCGTGGCAGCGCCGTCAGTGGCAGCGTAGGTCTTGCGCAGGTCGGAGATGGCCACCAGAACCCTGAAAAATTGACGGTCTACTTGAACCAAAACCCTGACAAACCTCAGTGCTCGCCTCCTTGGCAGTGCCGTCGGCGGCGGCGTAGGTCTTGCGCAGGTCAAAGATGGCTACTGCAATTTTCAATCATCAGGATATGTCCCAAGTGGGCAGGGGCAGGGCACCTGCTTGGCGGTGCCGTCGGCGGCGGCGTACGTCTTGCGCAGGTCGGAGATGGCGACGGCGATGCCCTTGCTGCCGTGGTTGGAGGCAGACAGCAGGTGCGCCAGCAGCTTCTCGTCGGAGGCAGCCTTACGGCGGGAGCGCCAGTAGGACGGCAGCAGGAAGAAGTGCGGCGGCAGCTTCTGCTGCCCCACCTCCGAGGGCACCACCTGCGGCCATCCGGAAAGTGATCAGACCAAATACACTCGCAAATTGTTGGGCACCGAAAGACAGTCAAGGCTGTCGATTTGCAGGCGATCCGGCGAGAACTTGTCGAGTGCAAGATGTGGTAGATGCAAGGGTGGACTGCAGATTACAGACGACAGGGTGGCGGCGCCCTCTCCAACACCTGCCAACAACTTTCGTGCATTTGGCCGAGCTCCTCTGTGGCACAGCACAGCGCAGTCTCACGAAGCGCAACTTCGATTTGCTCACAGATAAATTGCCATCGCCCCACCTGGTCCAGGTAGGCTGTCAGCAGCGCGTAGATGAAGATGTCTGCAGCGACAACGATGAAGACGCCGCGGCCCGAGAACGGAAAGTCCGGCGTGATGGACTGCCCCAGGGCGCCCCATGTCAGGCCCTGCTGCGCCACCTGCAGCACCACAGCCCAAGGCCTCAGCCACACAGACACGAACCCAGTGACCTTGGCCTTCTGACTGGGCTCATCCGGATGCGAGCTGAGACCTCGTTCATGTTCGGGGCGAACAGCAACGGTATGGCTTGCAGTGTGCAGTCCACCTCCATCTTGAGCAGCACGCTGGCAAACAGCGAGATGGAGGACGGCGGCAGCAGGCACGCCAGCGTCCAGCTCACGCCACCGTAGGGTACCAGGTACGGCATCAGATACCTGCGACGGCATGCACAAGGAGGTGGTGCACAGCAAGACATCTGTTCATCTGGTTTGCTTTGGTCAGGTCAGCTGTTGACAGCTGCCGAAACGCATGCTATTTCGGCAATTTCTTCCAAATGTGGACTTACATGACTTGGAACACCCCCGGGAATCATGGAAACTGCGTACAGCACGGCGGTGACGTGCTGGGACTTTCTGGATTTCACAAAAACGCGCAGTGATTACATATAGTATACCGGAAATCAGGTATGAACACACCCGGGGATCATGGAGACGGCGTACAGCACGGCCGTGGAGGTGCCGGCAATGCGCGACTTGGAGAACAGCGTGCTGAGCGCGTAGGCGTAGGAGATGAGCGCCGCCGCGACGAGCCAGTAGAACGCCAGCAGCACGCTCGCGCTGGAGTGGCTGAAGGGGTAGGTGCCCACAATTGCGCACAGCACGCCGGAGACGGCCATCGTGGACCAGTGGGAGATGGCCCAGGATGCCCAGTAGGCCGGGTCCTGCAGATGGGCCATGCCTTTTGTCAAATAATCAGTCAGTCATGTTTTCGCGACATTCTTCCTGTGATTGCGCGGCCATACACAGCACACCGGAGATGGCATTGTGGACTAGTGGGAGATGTCCCAGGTTGCCCCAGTGGGCCGGGTCCACGCGGGCAGAGGATCGACTTTGAAAGAGTCCATGACACGTAAGGTCTATTCCTCACGAATTCCACACTTGATCATTCCAGTTTCCACCCATATTTCCATCCTGCATGAGGTGCACCAGTGTGGACAGGCCATTGCGCAGCTTGTTGCCCACAGCAGGTTTCTCACTTCCACGCTTGGCAACACAAACACGATGAGATTTCTGTATTCGCCCATTGACAAGAAGCGCACCCGAAGGCCCAGGATGCGCATGCCCTCCCGCAGCCGGAGCTCCTTCTCGCGCACGATGGCAGACACCGTCGCCCGCGTCGGCGCCAGGAACGCATACACCAGCAGCAGGTTGAACGCCAGCGCCGCCGCGCCCGCGCCTGTCAGCGAAAAGATGGTTCAGTTTGGCGATGAGTGTTTTGCGCAGACGCTTCATTGGCATTGAAGTGATTTACAGAGACGCTTCATTGTGGTATTTTCGCTGTACAGACGCATACACCAGCAGCAGGTTGAGCGCCAGCGCCCGCCGCGCCCGGGCCTGCTTAAAGAGTCTAGAAAATCAATGTGTGCTGTGTACGCAAGTCACTGCTGTCCTGTGAGGAGCGCATACACCAGCAGGACAAACGCCAGCGCCGCCGCGCCCGCGCCTGCGGCAGCAGGCAGAGCATTGAGAATCCAGACTGGTACTATCGGAAGAGGGACGCGTACACCAGCACGTTGAATGCCAGCGCCGCTGCGCCCGCGCTAGCAGCAGCGGACAAAGGAAAACAAGGTGAAAGCCTTGATATTCTAGGCGCCGGACACACATACATAAGCAGCAGGTTGAACGTCAGCGCTGCCGCGTCCGCGCCTGCGAACAGCAGGACAGCCAGGTGGGCGCTGTCATTGCGAGATGGACGATGAGCAGGATGAGACAGGACCACTGTCACGGCCAACATGGTCGGACTGAGCCGTGTGCGAATGATAGCCGCCAGGGTTCAGCACAAGGCGCATGTCGGCCTCGATAGCTGCACGATTGCAAGCAGTGACCTTCGATGCCAACGGCCAGCAGCAAAGCTGTGGTAATTTCTGTCTCGCAAGGTGCAAAGGTGCGCACCCAGGTCGATCTGCACCGCTGGCCATGGGAAGGGCTTGAAGGAGGTGCGGATGTCAGCCGGGCCAGCATTGGTGGCGACGCCCAGCAGCGAGCGCTCCAGCAGCTGCAACTCACGAACGTGCATGTCGATTGTGGAATGTGCGTTCTTTATTTGGCTTTGCGCTGACCAAGCAATCAGGTAAGCATTCGAAACCAAGTCGCTGCCAAATATCAGGGTATGCCAAACAGCAAAACATATCCCAACCTGCTGCACGTTGGCATAGAACCAGTACATCTGGTACTGCGGGTCAGGCGCCGGGGAAAAGTAATTCAGCAGCTCCCGGCTTGACGGCACCTGTGTCTCAGAAATAAAGCCTGCTTCAGGCGCAAGCCTCTCGAGTGAGCTCAGCACGTCCACAGCAAGACTGATGCATGGCCAGTCAAGGGTTCTGCAGTGGCAAAGCAGAGGACATTGTCAGACGGCCTCTGGCCATGGCGCTCTTCTGCGTCCTGCTCTGCTCACCGAGGTGTGGTTCGTCCTGATGGAGTAGCTCACAGCTGTGGGGACCAGCGAGTGGAATGCCACCACCGCATCCACCGTGCGCGGGTACCTGAGCAGCAATTGAAACTACGGTTAATAGGCTATTCCATGTATGAGGCACATTAGCACCAGGGCTGTAAGTTTGCTAGGAGAACATGCGCAGTTTTGTCAGGAGGTCCGACACAGCTGCACGATGCAGATTTCGCTGCGCGCCAACACCGTGAACTGGCAGCAAGTACGCTGCACAGGTTCTGGCTGAGTCAGCAATGCAGTGAAGCAGATCACGAAGCAATGCTGTACACTTGTTGAATCATGCACCCTGCCAGCAAAAGCGACCAAAGTATGACGCCACGCACTTCAATGCGCAGGCCACTGCCTCCTGCTCGGGGGTGTAATTCGCCAGCTGCTAGCCCAGCATCACAAAATTAAGGCAGAGCTATTTGCATTCAGCTGCGAAAATCGGCATAAGACGGCACGCATTCCACGGTATCGTCCACAGCCTCCCGCTGCGTGATGAAGCCCGCCAGCTGCTGCCCCAGCATCACTCATTGAGGCACAGCTGTTTGCAATCAGCTGCCATCTTTGCATTTATGTGCGGATGATACGACAACACGCACTGCAGGGCGTGGTCCACAGCCTCCTGTTCGGTCGCATAGCCCGCCAGCTGCTGCCCCAGCAGCGGGCTCCAGCAGGCCTCATTGGCCAGGCAGGCCGCCTGCTGCGTGCACTCCGGCGGCGCGTCGGGCCGCACGAAGTAGCGGTAGAAGCTGGTCGAGATGGGCGCCTGCGCGCAGAAATCCGTGCAATCATACTTTTGAACACTTGTCCTGCACCTGCACGGTGTGCAAACAGGCTTCTTTCCATCTACGGACGACCACATACTGCCTAGCTATGGGCACGCGCCTGCCATAGGCTTGGAGTACCAGCAGGCGGAGTTCGTTTCCAGGAGTACCACCTTCTTGTCGGGGTCCGGCGGGCACGCCGCCGCCTGCGCAAAGCGCTGCATGACGGCGCCCGCCGCGGTGCTGTTGGGCGCATACAGTATCTTGATGCTCTGCGTGAAGCGGGCCGGCCCTGCAGTCAGCAACAAAAAACCATTTGCCAAAGCGGCGCAAAGATGAGGGAATTGCCAAGGTGCCGGCACGTCACTCTGGTGTGACAGCATGCCTTTCATACACACGAATGCCGGATTCATGCCACAAATGCGGTTTGTGTGCCACAGAGGCCAGTACGTATGATGTCGCGCGCATGCACCGTCGACTTTCGCGCAATCAACAAGACGGCCACACATCAGAATGCGGCATTGTGTGAACCGCATCTCACCGTAATACTCAGAGCTGCCAGGCTTGCTGGTGAGTCCCATGTCCAGGTCGTAGGGCCGGCTCATGATCTCGCGCGGCCGCGGCTGCGGCTTGATGTAGTGCTTGGGGATGCACATCAGGCCGAAGAACACGACCGGCACCATCACCTGTGCAGCTGCGCCTCCCAGTCACATTCCGCTGAGAACAGCATGCATGCTCGACGCGAAGCGCAGTGTTTTGATGGAATTGCACACATGTGTTAGGTAAGCAGCAACCGTTGATGGCTCATTCTCAACACCGCATCATTGGGCATGCGAACAATACGAGCTCTGGCAGAGTGTGCGGCCAGGCTGCTGAAGCTGCACATCCATCCAGATATCTGACATGCATGCTGCAAGGTAATTTGTATGAAACAAAGTGCACCTCAACAAGCAGGGCCACCCAGCCTGCGCCGCCCCACCAGGCGCGTCGGCTGCGCGTCTGCAGCAGGAAGTTCTTCCGCAGGACCGCGGCGAACTGGCGGCCGCGTGACGGCGCCGGCCGCTGTGGCTCAGCCTCCGGCTGTATCGCCGACGGGCCGGCGGCGTCGTGGCTCCCATCCTCCATACCGATGGACGAAGTGCACGCTGAGGGCGCTCCGCGCGGCGGGAAGAAAAAAGCCCCTTGGATCAAGGCTGCCGATCTTAGCAGCGTGTCGGTGTGATGCTGGCTGTCTTAACCATCTGGGCGGGTGGACGATCAATTCAGCTGGCCTGGTGGAGGCGCAATGGCCGTTCCAACGGGTGCACCCACACGTGCCGACACCGATGCAAAGGTGCTCGCAGCGGACGCTCTCGTGAATGTCAGGCTGACGCAGACTGCTGGGTGCGATTCCAAGATGTCCGGTTCCAGCTCCGACTGTGCAAGATCGCTAATTAGCTCGCACGCACACAGAGCCACGACAAAGAATTGCTCCGAAACGCTCCGCTTCGCCTCGAAAGTAGCAGCGCCAACGCAGCTCAATCACAGAGAGCTCAAGGCTGCATTGGGATGCTATCTGAAGGTGTCAAGAGTGCTGTGCCCGGAGGCAAGCTAGTCTGACACATGCGTCATGGAAGCTGCAGGAAATTGCAAGTGCTAAACCATGTACGTACACAAGACAATACACCGTACACTGAAACAGTTCGCGCGCCATTTTTCAGCAGGATGATCTTTAGATCTTGCACATGAAAAGATCAGCAGCACACTGCAACAGCAAAGCATTTTCTGCCAGATCGGTAAACCGCAGGCGAAGCTCTGCCATCGTTGTGTCTGTGCAGGGGAACGGGCGGCACGCTGTGGGGCTGAAGAGCAGCAAACATGCAGACACCGCTTTCATGCAGTTGTCTTCGACACAGCACGCGACTGCCGAGGCCTTTTTGCAGTGCCGCAGTGCAGCGGCCGACCGGTAGCGTCTCGTGTGCTGTGTTGACATCTTCGCCAGCTTCACACAGCCGGCTGCATGCACCTTCACAACCAGGTGAGCATCACCTCGTTCCTGCTCGTGTTCCAGCACGTAACAGCCAGCTGGCATGAGTCGCGACATGTGGCTAGCGAATTCATTCCGTGGCGGTCGGTGACGCGCTGCCCATACGATGGCGGCTGCACGCTGCAGGCTTCGGCATGCAGCTGCCGCGGCCGGCACAGCAGCGGCAGCAGTCCCGAGCAGTCCAGCAGCGGACCAACGCGCTGCCGCTGGAAGCGCTGGACGCGCTGGCAGCGCAGCAGCCGCTCTTTGAGCTGTCAGAGGGCCTGGAGACGCCGGTGCAGCTCATATACCTGCTGACGCTGCTGGGATTCTTGGTCGTCGGGGCATACTTGGTCGTGCGGCAGGTGAACCTGCGGCATACATGGTGTATGAATCAACGCAGAGGCTGTTTACATGTCTTGTCAAAGGATTTAGCAGGCAATTGTATGGATACCTGCCGTTCAATCGCCAGCCTTTGGCACCCTCGCTGTGCGCCACGCAGCACAGCAGATAATGCATCATGCGTCGCGGGTGCAGGTGCTCATTCGGAGGGATCTAGAGGAGTCAGCAAAGGTGCTGGGTGAACGAATCCGCAGCGGATCAGAGGACAGCGAGGTATGCTTCTTAGCATCGTCAACTGGGACTGATGCGGGGAACATGATGTCAACATGCATTGGGTAGCCTTTCGTGTTGTCGAGTTCGCAAACACACACATGTGCAAGCACAGCATGAGGCGGACAAGTGGCTTTGCAGAGAGCCTGCAGCGACGCCTGTGCCTCGAAACATGTTAGCTCCACACGTCCACGTTGCAAGGCGCACAAGGTGCAGGTGCCCAGGCGCACGCAGGTGCAGGTGGGCGCAGCACTCCGGGACATGAACATTGCGCTGTTTGCGGATGCAGGACCTCTTCCAGCTGGGCGTGATCTTGCTGCGGAAGAAGCTGTACACGCAGGCCTGCAAAAATTTGGAGAAGGCCAAAAGGAACTGGGGCGGCGACCCGGAGGAGCTGGCCCAGGTAGGAGATTTTAGAGGATTTTTTCCTTTTGTTTACTCTGGTGGTGGCAGCATGTCTGCCGCTGGAGCATTCTTGGCAGCCTAACAATTGTAACAATTGTGTAGCTGACAATGTGACCTTGCGGTCTGCAACAGCAATCGAAAACGTCTGCTCCCGGTCTGTCTGAGGACTGCACACTGGCGAAATAAGTGCAAATGTGCGAATGGAGCCACACCGGGTGGCTTATGGTGCTTCTGATGGCTTCGGTGTCTATGCGCAGGTGCACAACGCGCTCGGCTTTGCGTATTTCAACATGCAGAAGACGGACATCGCCATCCAGGAGTACAAGCAAGCAGTGGAGAAGCAGCCCGGGTGCTCCGCTGCTCCTTTACCTGTGGTTTCAATGCCTGAGCTGTCTGATGTTTCATCTTGACCTGCGCGCCGCCAGAATCAGTGCAAGCAGCAGATTTCGCTGACCATGCGGCGGCTGCAGTCATGTGATGGCGCTCAACAAAACTCCTGGTCGCCTTTTTCAATGCAGGGGAAGGGACGTGTGCTGAACATTTCATTGTGCCATGTGACTGCAGATATGTGACGGCGCTCAACGACGTGGGCGTGTCACATACACATGCACAAAAACTGTGCTGAATGTCTTCTCTGTGTCTGAATTTTCACTACACAATGTGCAGTACACAATGTGCAGGTATGTGACGGCGCTCAACAACCTGGGCGACGCCTACGAGAAGGCGAAGCAGGTCAATGAGGCGCTGGCGGCGTACGACGAGGCGCTCAACTACTCGCCCAACAACAAGGTCGCCAGCAGCCGGGCGGAGGCCCTGCGGGCGCGGGTCTAGGTACCTAGGCGGCGGCGATCGACAGTCTCTGGAAAAGGACGCCAGCAGCCGGGCGGAGGCGCTTTTCGCCCGGGTGCAGGCGGCGGGTGGGTTCGCCAGCTTTCCACAACAAGGGCGCCAGCAGCCAGCAGGCGCTGTGCGCACAGGTGTCGGTGGCAATCGCCAGAAGGCGTTCAGTTGCGCGCCCAACAAAAAGGTCTCCAGCAGCCGGGCGGGCGCGCGCGTGTATTCGGCGGCAATTGGCGGCAATTGACAGTTTTCAACGACCAGGTCGCCTGCAGCGCGAGGGTGTAGGCTGTAGGTGGCGGCAATCGAAAGTCTTGGTTCCGATGGGACATTGCGGGCTGAAGTCTGACTGTGCTGCCAATCGGTCAGCAGACCAGGCTGGGTGACGGCAGGGACATTTTGCCTATATCAGCAGGCTGTGTCTGACCAGCCCGTAGGAGCAGATGAGGCCAATTGAGGCGTGCAATTGCGGCCGTCCGTCTGATCGAAACCTTGATCCCTGATGATGACACGACGTCCCAGAAATCTGCCCACAAAATTCGCCACCCATCATAGTCTGTCAGCATTGCCGTCCGTCCGACTCGGCTGTCATTGTCCGCGCCTGAACAACGACAGCCACGAAGGGCCGAAACTTGCGCAGGCAGTCCCCAGCCCTTGTCGCGTGCTTGCACAGTCCAGCAGGAGGAATCGACGTATCTGTGAAAGACCGCGCCCTTCGTGACGACCACATAGCCGATGCTGCCGCAGAAATATACGGCGGCCTTCTCAAGTGCCTGGCTGTCGCACTCCGAGGGCCACGCGTGGCACGCTTGCGAGAAGCCACAAGTGTGCCCTTGACGCGCGCTTTACGTCTCGACCGTCATGGCTCGATCGAGAATCGGGATCCCGATCGCCACCATCGTTTTGCTGCAGCTCGCTCTACTCAGCAGCTGCCGGCTCGCAGCAGGATCCCGCGGGCCACAGGTGCGACTCGACCTCGCTGGCACCCCGCCGAGCCCTGACTTTAACACCACACCTGCCTTCTTTTGTGGCTGATGCAGATGGAGCTTCCTTGGCTTGAAAAGCGAAACACTGCCTCACGTGCAGGTGCAGACAGCGGCAGCTGCCGCTGGCACAGCCGCTGCAGCGCGCCGCCTGCTACAGGCACCAGGCAATGCTGCAGCTATTGCCGCAGCCACGAACACTAACGCTGATGCGGTTACAAACACGACGCAGCCAATTGCGGCCGGCGTACCAACGCCCAAGGCGTTCTTCCCGCTGCAAAGTGAGTTGCATGTGAATTGCATGATGCCAGGCGGAATGGCGCTGCGGCGATAGCAGCATCTCGTTGTCCTGATGACTTCTCAGTCCATGCTCTCGTATTGTACGTGCAAAAGCACTCTTGGATCATTGTATGAGCACTGACGATGTGTGCTGCTACACAGATGGCTCGTTGCTCAGCACGCAGCCGGGCCCATCAGCTGGTGCGGCCTTCAATGGCTCCACCTTCACACGTGACAGCCAGCTGGACGCCACGGTGCTGAACTGCAGCCAGGTGCGTGCAGACATTCAGGCCTGGCTTTATATCTTGCTGCCGTCTGGGCAGCAGCATCCTCCTACACAGCGCCCGGCCATCAACCCTCTGCACATCATCTCTGGACGTCACAAGTATGTACGCTCTGAGCGTGAAAGTGGTGAACTGTTCCCGCCTCAAGAGGAAGACGTCATTTGTTCCTTGGAGCACCCTACAATGCCACCGACTGCGACGTGACGCAGGCGCAGCAGAGCTATGTGCAGCTGGAGAACGTCACCTACGGCGCTTCAGGCGCATTTGCCATCAGCTTCTGGATCAAGCCCACGGACCTGCTGGGCGCAAACATGGCCTACCTGTACTCACACGCCAGCAGGCCCGGCGACCAGAACGACTACTATCCGAACCAGGTGCATCGATAGTGCAATGATGGGCCTTGTCCGAACTGCCAACGCCTGCCTGCATGTCAGGTGGATGTGCGAAGTCACGAAAGTTGCGCATAAAAAGTGGGGCACGTGCCCCTCTCCTCAGAATCTACCTTGGGTGGCCATCAGGCGGCTGCAACGCTCTGTGTTTACCGCTCCTGTGCATCTGCAGGTCCAGGTATACGTGCCAGAGCTGAGTCATCGCTGTGCGCCCCTCACACCTCGACTCACATGAACCTTGTACTCTGGCGTATGTCAACACTGGAACAGCAAAGAGTAAAAGGCAAATGTTTCCTATATCTCATAACCAATCGGGTAATCTGTGTTCGATGTCATCTGCAGCTTATGGCGTCATCCGCACAATCCTCCGGGACAGCTCTGATGCCTTCTCGACTGCGATGAACAACACCTTCCTCGACTCAGACGGCCTGGTGCGCCGCTGTCTTGGAACGGTGGAGTCAGCATGTAATCTGTTACTGCTGGACGATGATGTGTAAAAAAACAGCGTGACAGGGTTTTGCCTGCATGTATGTACAGTGCGGCAGAGGCGGGCTGCGGCAGCTGTTCCTCGGCACCTCTTGCCCAGCACGATCGGCATGACAGGCGGCTCACATGCCGCCATGCACGCTCCTGGCCGCATATGCTCAAAACCCCTTTGAATATGGCATCTATGTGTCGGCGCAGGTGTCGATTTCCCGACCGACCAACTCCTCGACGGCGCAGGCGCTGGCGGACGGCAACTGGCACATGTTCACGCTGACGACCCTTGCGCCGCGTACGAAGGGGTACAGCATCTTCCTTGACGGGCAGCTTGCCGGCGCCCTGTTGCCCAACGAGACGTACCAGGGTGCGGTCCTGCACAAACGAAGCTGCACTTGGTGTACCATGATGACCATGGGCTACCTTCAAAATCAAACGGATGTTGTCAGAGATGGCGATGGTGCAGCACCTGTCTTCGACGGACAGCATGCCGGCGCCATGCTGCCCAAGAAAGTGTAGCTGAAACGGTCCTTCGCAGGCCAAAAGGAAACATAGGCAGTGGAAGCGCACAATTTGTCCTTTCTGAGCTGCATGTCCAGAGGCAGATGCGGAGGGTCATGCCACAGGCAGTGGCCACCGGCACCCACTCGCAGCAGCTGCCGTGCCGGCTCACTACATGGCCAGACGTGACGGCGGCCATGCCGCCAGGACAGATGCTGCGACCATCAGCGCTTCAGATGCACGACGGTCCACCGTGTCCGCTGCTTTCAGGCGCAGACAGCTGGGACACGGATCAATGAGAAACGAAACGATGAGAAATAAGTGATGGAAACCGTGGCGGTGTTGCATGCAGCCACCAACGGGACTGTGGTGCCGGTGACGGGCGGCTTTCCGCTGCGCATTGACGCGCCCATAACGCTGTGCGCGCGCTCCGACCTGGACCCCAGCCGCTTCTACAACGGCGCGCTCGCCAACCTGGGCATCTACGACTCGCAGCTGTCCGCGGCACAGGTCCGCGCCATCTACCAGCAGGTGAGACGGAGTGAACGAGCAGCGCCAGCTCCTTTCATTCTGGACTCGGAAGCTCAGCCTGTGGCGCAGGGCCAGGCCATCATCCAGCAGGTGCAGGTGGAGCATGCTGAAGGAGAAATTCAGCCTTTCAAGCTGGTCTGTCTCATACATGAAGTGCAGAGCAGTCTTCAAGCACTGCGGCGGGGAATCTCTTGTTTTCCACTTTACTACAAGCTTGTGGAATATCTGACCGGAGTGAACACATCAATGTTCATGCGTGGGGAATGCTTCAATGCAGGAGAAGCCAGCTGGGCCGTCGGCAGCCGCCGCAGCGGCGGCCATCATCGTGAACACGACCGGTCTCGCACTTCCAGCGCCGATGGCTTTCTTCACCCTCACAAGTGCGCTCACTCAGTTCCTGGCATCAGTCTGCAATGTGCCTGCTCGTCGGCCCTGGACTTGTTGCATCCTGATACAGGCTGCTGCACACAGGTACTTCAATTCCCTGCAGTGTTGTTAAGGTGTGGAGCCCCAGAAAGCTCCGCTTGCGGCATGGTGTGTTTTTGGACATGTGTGCAATGCGCAGTAACACAGTGACAACACTGCATTCGCATCCTCGAAACAGCATGAGTGCATCACAAGTGTCCCAGCCACCGAAGAAAGTAAAGTAAAGACTGGAGCAGGACCACCAGATCATGAACTTGTCCGTGGTTGGACGACGTTCGGTGCCCCAAAGCCTACCCGTGTGCGCAGACAGCAGCGTCAACTCGGCGGACCTGCGCTACAATGGCACCGCAGTCGGCAATACCACGAGCTTTGTGGCGGACAACTCCCTGGGCGGCGTCACCACGGTGCTCGAATGCAACTCGGTGTGCGACAAACTTGGACATCGTGTTCTGTGTCTTCAAAACAATCATCTGCATCCTTCAAAGTGTCAGACGTAGCCCATGCACCTACCTCGGTGCGGCGGTACCGTGCCATGCGGTGCGAGGCAGCGCTGCAAATTGCCTGCTGTCATGAAGGCCCTGTGTATTCTGTGGCGCTGTCCACGCTCTGAGCTGGGCGGGTTTCATGATGTGGTAGACTTACACATAAACACATAAGGTTCCGTCGATGTTTCTAAACCGGCATTCACGATACCGTGTGCTGCAATATGCAGACGGGCAATGATGCGCTGTTGCTGGACTCGGTGCCGTACGGGCGTTCCGGCCGCTTTGCCGTCAGCCTGTGGGTCAAGTTCGGCAACCTGTTTGGCCCAGAAGGTCGGAACCTCATTGATGCCTGCCTAATGACACCTGCGCATTCCGTACGCGGGTCGGCCGACCTGTCGAGGCTGTTCCGCCAGCACTGCCTGAACGAACACCGGCAAGCCAAAGGAATCCCAGTCTATCCATCCGTGTCTCGCTCACCACGCTTGACTAGGGGCGCGGGCTGCTTTGTATGTTCCCAGGGCTGTGTGTCGTTTGACATACTCGTGGCATGTGATGCCCGATTTGTGATTGGCACAGGGTCCAACTCATATTTCTACTCGCACATGAATGTGAGCACGGCAGCAGCGGTGGCGAACAACCCCAACAGGACAGCCGCCAACCAGGTGCCTGTGTTGAGAAGGAGATATGGTAGCTCTGTGACAGGCATCAGGCAGAAAGCGCTCTCATAACGTTATCGGCTGGCTGAGGTTGCAGCAGAGTTCTCGGGCACTGGAATGCATGGACACCAGGCGTGCGGTCAATTCTATGCTGGTGCCTGCGTCTCAGACACTGCTCACCGCATGCGGACATGCCAGGCTGTCTCTCGCCGGAGCACAAAGATGAAAGGCATTGATGTGCCGGTCTTCACGTCAACGCAGGTCAACCTGTTTGCGCCGCAAACCAGCAATGTGGCCTTTGGCGTCGTGCGGGCGCTGATCACAGACTCCTCCGATACCAGCGGCTCCCTGAGCTTCATCGACTCCGATGGCCAGGTGAATCATTGTTAGCATTCATCACATCAAGCATGAAGCCAATACAGCAGAACGACAAAAACCCTTGTCGTGCGGGCGCTGATCACAGACTCCTGAGGCACCAGCGGCTCCCTCAACTTCACTGACTCCACAAGGTCAGCTGATCACTCACATATGATTAGTAGTTCATGAACAGAGTAGTATAAAGAATGTCATGCGGGCGCTGCTTCGTGCAGACCATGATTGCTAGTCGCCGTAGCTGCACACATTGCGGTGCACAGGTTCCGCCGATACTGAATAAGCCGAAACCAGAGGGCGTGCATGATTTGTGACACATCCCACAGCAGCCGTAGTTTTTAAATTTAGTTACTGACGCAGGTGTGAACTTTTGCAGGTCGGCAACGCTCTGGGCCGCGCCCTGAGCCCAAGCACCATCGCTGTTGTCACGGACGACCGATGGCACATGGTGAGGCACTCAACTGCTGGGCTCGTGCTAAAGGCTGCCACTGGCGGCGGCACGAGTTGACCTGACAGCTGCAGCAATCACAGCAGCGTGTTTCCCTTATTATATTAATTTGATTGTCTGGGCAGGACAAAAGCTGACTGAGACGCTCCAAGCAAACAATGCAGGTGACGGTAACGACACACAGCCAGGGCGGCAAGGGGTTCGAGCTGTACATCGACGGGCAGCTGGTGTCACAGACGCTGGCCAACGAGACGTACACTGGTGTGCTGGAAACCTCTCATGTTCGGCAGCTTTGTCTTTCCGGAAATGGGACCATCTGTGGTTTATTCTGCCCTTCCATCATGATGATCAGCTGATCAGCTGAGCAGCGGCAGCATGTGGCAGTGCATCAAAACCGTTTGCCAGCCAGCCGCGGCGTGCGCAAGGCGACCATAAGTCCCAAGACATGTACAAGAGAACGTGAAACGAAAACACAATCTCCCTGCAGGCAGCGACGGCGTGCGCAAGGCGGTCGACGGCGGGGACCCGATCTACCTAGATTCCCCCATCACGCTGTGCGGCCGCATGGACCTCAACGCCACCCGCTTCTTCAGCGGCCGCCTGGCGGAGCTGTCCGTCTTTGACGCCGCGCTGACGCCGACGCAAGTGGCCTACCTGCATGCCCAGGGCATCGCCGGCATGCGCAACGTGTCGGCACCCCGTGCGCACCCTTCTCGTGTGAAACTGAAGTATCCACTTCCTGTTGTGCCGCAGCACGTCATCTCAGCATCTACGGTAGGTATACTGCCGAGCATGTCGCAGCTGCAGCAAGCCAGCATGTCACAGCCGGCTGCATCAGGCTGCAGGACGCCGTCGGATGCAGGCTGTCGTCATGGCGGTGCTGTCTGCTGCCAAGTGTGCAAATATGTGCCATCCGAAACTGAAAAGCTAATATGTCGAGAACTATCCGTCTGTGTGTAGCCGGAGTGGACAGCCACTACATCAACGACGTGCAGCTGTGCAACCTGCGGCCTGTGGCTGGTGCGCAGCCCGCCGGCTGCCAGACCGTCGGAGGCAACTGCACTGCTCTCTCCGTCCAAGACATTGCGGTGTGTGGCCCACTTTCTCAGCCAACACCCGTTGCAGCGTCGGTTTTTGGCATGTTTGATATTCCCACCAAGTCGAACCAGAAAACCCGAGCTTGATACTGTAGTCAGTTGAAAGTTGATGAGCGACTTTTTCTTGTGACACTGTGCTTCACATCATGTCTCCGCAGAACTTCCAGCTGCAGACGTTGGCGCAGCAGGGCGAGCTGGGCATCTGCGCGCCGGCGCTGCCGCTGCCGCTGCCTGCCAACACCACCGTGCCGGACCCTATGTACGTTTGCTGTTGTTCTGCCGGGCCCCATTATGCACAACCTCACAAGCAAAGGTTTGAGGTATCGGTGCCTTGACGGTATGTCGTAGATGATGATGTCATGAGTTGATACTGCAGTCTGTGCACAAGCTGACGCCTGAGAATTTCCGGCTCCAGCACAAAGTGTCTCAGGCTTCCAGATGCCCATGTCAGCCACGTAGTTGTGACGTCTGCAGGGCGTTCTTCCCGCTAGGCGACAGCCTCACAAGCTGGCCGGTGCCCGAGTACCTGGGGGAGGCGCAAAACACTGCCGTGCCCGCGCCGGACTCGCTGTTCGGCACCGCCTTGTCCTGCGACCGCAACTCCCAGGTGCGCAGATCCCTGCCGGTACTTGACGAGGTGGACACCTTGGACCTCCACGGCTGGGGTCTGCCTCAACAGCTTCAGTATGGTTGACAGATGCTTTGCGTCAATGGTGGCATCGACAAGGCCAATAGCAGCTTCGGTGTGTTGCGACAGTGGAAGCTCTGGTGTGCGCCAGTCAAAGCTCCAATACGTCTCCGAAAATGGCACTGTGTGGCACAGTCCCTGATCCGTTGCACCCTGCTCGAGCCGCTGCTCCCCGGCCGGCAGCTGTGCATCGATGGGCGTACGTGGTGGCTTCTGGTATTGGTCGCTTCTAGTGCTCGCTTGATGACCGACCATGATGGGACTGACACATTCGTGCTGGTGGATGCATGCGCAGGAGTCTGGAAGAGGAAAGTAAATTTCGGCAGATAGTTTTGCTGTCGTTCACTAACACGGTTCACTAACACGCGATCGCTGACACCACGGCACCATGGCCTTGCTGCTGCAGCAGTGGGACAGCACTGGCTGTATCTGCAGGGCAGGCGGCGGACGAACATCCTCGAATGTCCCTCGAGTGCCACTGCTGTCGCCGCCGTATGCTGTCAGCTTCATTGTCTGTGGCAGCACGGACATTCTCCAAATCGACCCTTTGAAATTCAGTATCGATGACTCCCATGCCACGCAGAGCGCAGTGGTGCTGCCGGCGCCGGCCTACGCCGCTAGCGGCGCTTTCTCCGTCAACCTGTGGCAGCGCATGCACACGGCGGCAACTGGCTCTGCCATGTATCTGTTCTCCCACCAGCCGGAGGCCTTCACCCAGGACGCCTGGGGCGCCAACCAGGTGTTTTTTTTGCTGCACTACTGTCGATCTTCCTCGGATATCACTCTCAAGCCTGGCAGTGGTCAGGTTGTCTGGCGGGACTGATGCGGCACAGCAGAGGTCCAGCAAAGGCCTTGCCTTCTGTAGGTTTTGAGGTACATGTCGCCATGATTCTGTCGGCACATGCTTGCGCCTCACTCGACAGTCTTATATGCGATGGCGATCTAAATCTGCGTGATTTCTGTTCAGTGTCAATCTCAGCCAGCTTTCCGCTGCCGTCTGCAGATCCAGATCTACTTCCCCCTCATTGCCAACGGCAGCCTGGGCCTTGTCCGGACCATCGTCAAGGATGCCAACGACACGGACGTGGGGCAGCAGTCTGTGACGTGGGTTCCTTTCAAAAACACAAACATACGAGCATCTGAATTCCTGGTAAACACATCAAGCCGTGCACATGATTTCAAGAACATACTGCTCATCTTGCACGTCGACTGGCTTCGCCGCTCCATTGTGACAGGTGGTGTGCAGTGCCAGTCCCAGCGCAGCACGTTTTCATGTATTGCCTGCCTCCTCTGGATGGCAGCGTCACGGGTGCTGGCACTGCATGGCGCGGCTGTAATGAATGACAAATGGCAGACCCCTCCGGCCCGCAGCTTCCTGGACTCGGCTGGCGTCACCGGCTGCCCCAACGCTGTGCTGCTCGAGGGGGATGCCACCAACACTGTACTTTCAAGTGGATCAGCATGTTTGTTGAATGTTTCGCCGCAGTTGTCTGGACGGCGCCACCAGCTACCCTAATGTGGTGCTGCTGGCGGGCTCGCCCGCCAAGTACACCTGTTTGCACAGACATTGTATTTGATGCTCATCAAACTTGGTTCCACCTGCAGGTTTCTGGACTCGGATGGCGTCACCAACTGTGCCAATGCGGTGCTGCTGGCGGGCTCGCCCGCAAACCCCACCGCCGCCAACGTATCACGCCGCGCGCCCATCAACGCCATGGATCAGGCCTGGCACATGGTGACCCTCACCAGCCAGCCCAACCGGCAGCGCGGTTACAGGTATGGCTGGGACTACAAGCACTGAACATCACGAGTGACTCAGAGAACGGCGGCGGATGGCCAACTCTGATATCTGGTCAGTCCATAGCTATGCTCACTTTGCCTGCTCGCCCCTGAAGAAGTGGACATGTGCCACGCTCAAAGACAATCGCAGACGTCAGCCTCGTCAGTTTGTTCTCTGAAGAAGATCTCCATATCATCGCAGGCTGTAAATTCGACGGCAACATGGCGGAGCAGGCAGTGCCGGTGGTGCCCGGTAGCGCCAGCGCCGGCGGCCTCTTGTTGTGAAACCGCAACCTGACTTGCCAAGCCTCTGCCGAGTCAGCTCTCTCCGGCTATGCAGGCTGTATGTTGATGGCCAGCTGGTGGGGCAGGCGGCGGGGCCAAGCGCCGACGGCGGCGGCCCCTTCGCCCTCACCGGCCCCATCACGCTGTGCAGCCGCTCGAACGGGGACCCCGACAAGTTCCTGGACGGCAGCCTCGCCTACCTGGGCGAGTCGTCACCCTGTCTTCAATTCATTTGCACAGATACGACGCAGATGCAGGTTGGTCGAGCTAAGGTTTGCAGCCTCTGTTGGGCCACCAAGAGGCAGCCGGTCGCAGGCGGCTGGCAGTCGTCTGACCCGCGCCGGCAGCATTTTCGACCCTGGCAACACAGCATTCAGTCTGAACGTGCAAACGCGTCTATGCAGGCCTGTACGACTTCCCGCTGACGCAGCCCATGATCAGTGCGCTGTACGCCGCAGTGCCTGCCGCCGGCGCCGACCTCGCCAACGAGGTACTCCCGACTTGCCTCTACTCCTTCCCAAACTTCCTATTGTTACCTGCCAAGGCTGACGCCCACCCCTACACGCTTGGACTGCCCCTGCCGCCAACGAAGTCCTCCCTCCCGACCTGCCCCTGGCTTTGCTGTTTGTTTGCAACATCCTGCTGTTCCCAAATGCTGCTGCTGCCCACCTCCGGGCCCTGGGACTGCCTGCCAGTGAGCGTCAATCTCATCTGCATAACGCTCGGCTGTAGGTGCGGAGGGCAGGGCACCGCTGCATGGCACAAATCAGCAGCCCACCTGTGTGAGGTCTGCAGCCACGAAGCACTGCGTGAATGCTGCTCACCTCACCGACTTCCCCATGTCGTGAGATTTCAAACCCGCGGACGTGCCAGCTGCCGCTGCTGCGGCGGGGCCGGGAGACAAAACTCCGCGGCTGCCTGGTCACGCGAAAAGGACCTGATAGAATCTCGCCCCGAAACTTTCACGAACCACGCACGTTCCCAATCAACCCAATCCCAATCAAATGGGTTAAATGAGCCGGACCAAATTGGTTTCGCTGCAGACGTGCCAGCTGCCACTGCTGTATCGGGGGCGGGAGCTCCGCGGCTGCCTGAACTACGAAGGCGCGTCTGCCTGCTGGGCGGAGTCCGGGGCGTGGATTCCCTGCGGCGCCAACCCAAATGCTACCGGGCCCGCAGCCAACATCACAGGTGCAGCCATGCGTACGCTGTGTGATTTCAGGCTGCACTTTTGAATCATCCCAGATCTGATTCATCCCAAACGCCTGGTGCATCACCTCAGCACCCCTGTTGGGCGCATTCTGCCAAACGGATTCAGTCAAAAGTGTGGATGTGTTTGTACAGCATGTGTAATGCTTGCCGCAGCATCAGTCGTCCGCACTGCTGCTTTCGACCCAGCAAGCACCCTGTTTTCGTTGCTGTCGCAGGAGACATGGCACAGCTTCAGGCGGCCGCCAACCGCACCACCGTCAGCGGTCAGCAGTGCCGCGCGCCCATCGTGTTCCAGGTGCGCCATCTTGGCTGCAACAGAACGCAAGCGACTATGCTTGATGCAGCAACAATGCTACTGAGACAGAGGCTCAATAACACGGGGCACTTCGTTGAGCGGCTGCGAACAAATTCCAGACAATATACTGCGAAGGCGCCAGCGTCGGCTTGACCCATGCCCTGGATGCCCGCTGGATGCCCCTGCGATGCATCTGTGGAAACGCGTGAGCGCGACACATTGAAAATGACGTTTGACAGCATGGTTCTACAGGAGCACTGTTTGATCGTGTTTTATGTTGACCTTTCAGGGTGAGCTGCTTGACGACCGTGTTGCGGAGGCCGACATCAGCAAGAACCAAAAACATACCAAAGAGACTGCACTCTAGAACCTGCTTTCTTTCAGTATTCGATGGTTCGTTCTACATCATGTTTTTGTCCCTTTCAGGGTGAGCTGCTTGACGACTGCGTCGCCGCCTCTAATGGCAGCGAGCAGTGCCTCACCTCCAGCGGCTGGGAGACCTGTATCTCAACCCACTCTGCAGATGGTAATTCTGACCCTCCTGAAACGAAGAGTTGCATTTCGTGCATATCTCGTGCTGCAGTGGTGATGGTGTGTCTGGACAAGCAGTGGCGTTGACACGTGCTGTGGCCCTGGCTTGTTTCACACAACCACAGCGTTGGCTTGTTTCACACAACCACAGCGTTGATGAGACGAAAGGCTGCCAGGAGACTCTGCATTCCGGCTTGCAGTTTTCCAACATCAACTCGCCCTTCTGATGCCCGACAGGCACGCAGCCGGCGTCTTCCGGCGGCGGCGGCGGCGGCGGCCTGAGCGGAGGAGCCATCGCCGGCATTGTCATCGGCAGCGTCGTCGGCGCAGCGCTGCTGGCGGCGCTGCTGGCCTGGCTCGTCAGCCGCGCCCGAGCTCAACGGTGGGCTGTGTCGATTGTCAGTTTTCTTCATATGGTCTTGGGAGCATATGGGAGATCTGAGCCACTCCCTGCTCTCGTTTGCCATGCTAGAGGCAGGCCGGTGCTGGTCGATTCTGCGGTCCTGCACATGTGTAGCCTATGCAATAGTCCGGATTGTTGGCCCCGATGTCACAGCGTGGCACTTCAGCGCCATGCTGCGGCAAGGCTGGACACTACCAGGACTGAAGGTACTGAGCCTGTCGCTGCAGAGGTGGCAAGACCGGCTTCCAAAAGTACGTGGACAGCATCGGTGATGAACGCTCACCAGCTGCCAACGGCAGCAACAACGGAGTCTGAGGTACTAGTAGATGGGTGCGCGCGCCTGGTTGCATCTCTTAAGGTGATAGCTAGAATGCCGAATGAATAGTACATTGTTCCACTATGTGATAGTCCACTGAGTATCTCTGTGCCAATCGCGGGACTGCATTGTTGCCTCGGGCTTGTTGATCAGCCACAACATGCAGCCACAGAAGTACATAGCACCGTGTGCTCAGCAGCGCCATTGCCAAGCACTCTTGATTGAGGCAAGCAAACGCCATGGCGGCTCTCAACAAGTAGGTTGGTAGCACATTTGAATCGTGGTTAGCAGCCATTGCCCTTTGCCAGCTTTGGGTTCATTGTTCGTGGACGAGTATGCGGCGGCTGCGGATGACTGTGGTATGACGGACGTGTTGCTGAGAACCCCTCATTGTAAACTAATGGTAACTTTCAAATCCCCACAAGATCCCGTCCCTGAACCAATCGATCCACAACGTGCTTGAGAGGTCTCGCCTCTTCTTGCACGTCAAAACACTTCACGAGGCAAACATTTGCAGGCTGTTCAGTGTTGTCTTGCACGAACCTGCTCCTGCGACCGGCACGCTTCAGCCTCACGAACGAGGCCCCCCGCCCTGGACATGCGACAGAGCGACGGATCCCTGCCCAAACCGTCATGACGAGCTGCCGCCACGCTCGGGTGAGGAGCGATATAGCCAGCAGTGCCTTCCGCCGCCGCTGCACCTGACAGCTCTCCTGGTCTTCCGGTGGACCTAGGGTTTCCTCCAGCGACCACATGCAGAGGATGGGCGTCATCCAGCAACGTGATGGGAGGCAGTCCCATTGCTGCAGCCGCTTTGCCACCGCCTTCCGCCCGCTCTACGTCGTGCCAGTGCTGATGCGGCGCCGCGCCAGCAGCAGCCGCTGCAGCGTCTCCAGTTTGCTCGGGGTCTGCGGAGTGAAGGGGTCAGCGTCACGGCCACGTGCTTTAGCATTCAGTTGAGCTGCCAGCGACTCGAACGCAACATGCTGCCGCTGCATGCGTGAATGCCTCCAGCATAACCTGCCCAAATTGAGCGCCTGCAGGCCTACACGCTGCTGACATATCTACGCGTCAGAATCGATGGTAATATATGATACCCGTACTGGCCTCAAAGGGCTAGTGAATAATCAATGGTCAAGTTGACGAGCCGTTTTGGTGTCTTTTTGCAATTTCGGGGGGGGGGGGGGGGGGGGGGGGCAAATAGGGGGT
>JAABUW010002399.1_pt1 | contig 28675 bp, 47 predicted proteins | sample 5560081 | NCBI WGS metagenome assembly JAABUW01 (sample SAMN10711882, study PRJNA513363) | rock metagenome | isolation source: Antarctica rocks | place: Antarctica: Victoria Land, Knobhead sud | reverse complement strand
GCCTCAGGTTTGAGGCGGCCAATCACACAACTTCTAGGTCTTCCACTTCCTGATTTTGCGCCTTCAGGCCATTCCTGAACAACAGGCTCGACCTGTCGCCGCCACTGCCTACAGCGTTTTCAAATCGAACTTCCCTTCTGTGATTGGTGCACTGCGATTCACCACTTTTGATACGGTCTCAGCGAGTGCTCTATACGCCCCTGCAACTTGACGGTGTGTAACAGATGGACAGAACGACCAGGTAGCCAACAGAAGTGGTCACTGTTGCAGGTGTGGCAGCGCAGCAGCACATCAAAGCTGCCGCGGCCCGCGGCGTCGGCGCCGACGGCTGCAGCGCGGCCCCCAAAACTGCCGCGGCCGCCGCAGCCGTCAGCTGCTGGCGCTGGCGCCTCGACCGACCCTGGCGTCGGCGGCGGCAGCGTCGGCGGCCCCCCCCTGCGCGGCGCCGCCGGTGGTGAGTCCCACAGACGCCCCGCAACTGCTGCTGCCGCCCAGCCCGGCACTGGAATGTAACATTTGCTGGTGGTAGAGCAAAGTACAGAAGGACGCCGACAATGCACCAGTGCTGCTCGTGATGGCATACGCTTGCAGTCACAGTACTTTAGACCAGCGCTGCAATGTCCCTTGCGCAGGCCATGTCGGCGGCAAGCGCTCGTCTCCCGAGCCGGACATGACTGCCAACGGTGCGCCATGTCAGGAAAAGAGAACACAATCAATGCCCACCTGCGTGTGGTACCGCAGGTCGGTCTCGAAGCCGAAGGACTCGACATCACGATCTCCCATATCTTTTTGACATCAAAAGCAGGGTTTGCCATGGACCGGGCTGGTGCTGCACAGTTGCCCTCGGCCGTTGTGCTGATCCATGCTTGCCAGGGAACGCCAGACCATCCCAGGTACACCTTCGGCTGCTATGCTGCACATCAAATCATCAAACCTCGGTGTGCAGGCACAGCAGCGCTCTCGGCAGCGGATACCGCGGCAGATGCCTCCGGCGGCGGCGAAGGAACACCTTCTCCAGAGTCCGATCTGGGCAGCGTCACCGGCGAGGGTTTGAGGGACGAGGGTCTGGGCGCCAGCCTGTCGCGGGCGGCAACGCCCTGCAGCAGCGGCGGCTCGCAGAGCATCTACCGCGACGCCTCCTCTGTCTCCCCCAGGCTAGCCTGACTTTCATGCTATGCTCTGTTGCGCATCCGCACCCCTGCCTGGCTTGCGACGGAATCAGATGCTCAACACTTTTCCGCAAGCCCCGAACTAATCCTTCCAGGAACTTTAGCGTGCTAAAAGGGCTGGGGTTGGCCTTGCAACGTGAGCGATGGCGAGGGCGGCAGCGGCAATTTCTTTTGTCACAGCAATACCCGATCTGACATCTGAATCGGGTTGTCCTCACCACGTTTACGCAGGGGCAGCGAGGCGGTCCAGCGCTTTGCGACGGCGAAGGTGGCGCGTCCACCATCGTCAGGCAGATTGACGCCCTGGACAACTTGTGTCGTACGCCGTTTCGACTGCTCACGTCGATGTTGTGCAGGGGCAGCGAGGCGTCCAGCGTGAACGACGGCGCAGGCGATGTGGGCGCGAGCGCGGACGCGCCCACCAGCGTCAGCGCGGCCGGCGGCGTCGAGGAGCCCGGCCTCTCCTCGCAGTCGCCGCCGCTGCCCAAGGCCGTTGCGGGTGGGCGCTGGTTTCGAGTCCTTTAGGGGTTGGGGATTCGAACGTTGTCCGGTCGACCCATGAACTTCTGTTCAGTTGTGGATAGCTTCTCCTCGCAGTTGCTGCCGCTGCCCAAGGCCGCTGCGGGCGTGTGTTCTAGTTGTCAGTCTGCACATGCCGTGCCTGGGGTGCGAGCCTGCATACTAGCTGCGTGACGCACGGCACTGTACGTCTGACGCAGGTTCCCAACCTTGGCTGCCATGCTCCGAGTGTCGTTTCCCTATGGCGACGAGGGCCTGCGGGTGCCGAAGGCGGCAGCAGATGGCAAGGGCGACCGCAACTGAAGGGCATTAAGGGGCGGCCTGGGCAAAGGAACAGGCACTTGATGCCAGGCTTCGCAAGGTGGTGACATGGTTTTTGACTTTAGTTTATACCTCAATCCTCATAGTACTTCCGATCCAGGCCTGCGGGCGCCCAAGGCGGCAAGGGGCGGCACCACGGGGCGCAACGGGGCCGCCCGCGGCCGCATCTCCCGCTGCGGCGCGTGCCGCCACTGCCTCAAGCCGGAGTTGAAAAAGGCTTGCCTGGACCCTCGGCCGCCGACGCCCGCTGGCGGCCGGTCGCCATCCGCGCCACTGTCGGCGCCGTCGCCGCCGGCGGCGCAGGCGGCATCGGACCCGGGGCCGCCCGGCGGACGCCTGCTGGCCAGCCGCAGCAGCGCCGACGAGGGGTCGCCACCCGAGGTGTGGTTCATAGGTTGCAGAGGTGTTTGGGTCAGACATTGCGAGTTCTCTTCTGGGACCCCTGATGCATGGTGCCAATAGCTGTGGACGCCAGAGAGCGTCCTATGTTTTCTTTGTTCTGATTCTTCATGCAAATCAAGTCAGAGGATACAATGTTCGAACAGCCTCATACCTACTGGAAATGCTTACTTGCAGGTGTCTGCAACCACGGAGAGCGGCGGGGTCGAGCTCGGTACCACCGGCACTAGTGCCGCCAGCGGCGGCGCCAAGGCCAGCACCGCCGCTGGCGGCAGCGGCAGCAGCGGCGCCGCCGCCGTTTCCAGGCCTGCGGCCGCAGCCGCTGTCGCTGGCGGCGGCGGCGGCGCGGTCAGCCGTGCGGCGGCGGCGGCGGCCGGCGGCGGCGCCAGCCTGCTCGGCTGCCTGGCGCGCTTCGTGCGGCCCGAGAAGCTGGGGCCGCGCGACCACTGGGAGTGCGCCAAGTGCGCTTCTTCTTTGCGGTCCCTGGTCGTTTCTGTCTCATGCAGCTCTGTCTCGTGCGGTCGGAGAAGCGGGGGCGCGCAACCTCTGGGTCGTGCCAAGTGCATATTTTCTGCTTTTCTCTCTGTTGTTTGCTTCTCGAAGTGTTGATGATGTGATGCGTGTTTGATAAGGAAAACCGAGGATGGCGTCTGCGGAAGCTCATGCGCTGGCTAAAGGTCTGTGCAAGCAGGTAACAACGCTGTTGATGCCGCAGGTGCCGGGCGCGGCAGCGGGCGGTAAAGCAGATGAGCATCGCGCGGCTGCCGCCGGTGCTGGCATTGCACGTCAAGCGCTTCGAGGCCGGCGGTTTGCGCGCCCAGGTGTTCAACACAAACGCATTCTGTATGTTTTTTCAACCTTGGTCGATTCACATTCGTGCAATTCTCTGCATGTCACATGCAGCGAACTGCATTGAACTGCATACAGCAAATTGCATTGAACAACGAATTACATTGAAAACGCTTGACAGTGTCCCTCCCTACTGCACTCCTGCAACCAACGAAGTTCCAGGTTTGTATTACATGTGTTCAACTCAGCTCATGTCTGGCTGTCTGGCGCTTCTAGCGATGCTTGCTGATTCAGCACAACTTGCCCTGTCCGCGAGGCCTTTGAGATCATGTGCTTCGCACGCCTTCCCGGACCTTCTGGCGCGCACACCTCGTCTCGCGGTGTCCTCTGAAACTCACCAACCCTGACACCATCTGCAGGCGCCGCGCAAGCTGGCGACGCCGCTGTCCTTCCCCCTGGAGGCGCCGCTCGACATGCGCCCCTTCCTGTCTTCGTCTGTCCTCGCGCGCCGCTATGGCCTGCGCCGCACCGGGTGCCTGCCTCTCCTGAAGGCCGCTTGTTTGCCTTGCGATCTGCAGTCTCCCGTTCGTTGGATGCTTCGTCTGCACTCGTACTGCTGTATCTGACTGTGAAAGCTTGGCGACTAAAGGTTGCTTGAGCCTGCTCCAGGCGCACGGGTGCAGACGACGGCAGTCTGGGGGACGGCATGACAGGCATGGACCCGGAGGAAGTGACGGAAGCAGCTGGAGCGGCCGCGCAGTACCAAGCATATGCCGTCGTGTGCCACTACGGCAACATGCAGGGCGGCCACTACATTGCCTACGTCCGGTGAGCAGCCCAATGCTCAGCCATGTATCATTCAACGCTGTGCAGTTTTGCTTGTCCTGTGCAGCCGACCAGCAAGCACAGCCGGCGTAGAGGCGCAGTCCTTTTAATATCACGGTACAGTTACTTCCTCATTCCTGTTCGTGGCTCGCTGCAGTGCGGGCGGCGAGTGGTTCCTGTGCGACGACGGCTGGGTGGGGCGCGTGCCGGCGCCAGAAGTCCGCTCGGCGCAGGCCTTCCAGCTGTTCTACGCGCGAACCGACCTCGTCGCGCGGCCGTTGTCGTGAAGGTTTTCGAGAGGCCAGCAGGAGTCGTTGGGGGCGCCGCAGCAGCGAGGCGCAGTCAGGCTCCAGAGCAGCTGCGGCGGTGATCTGCCGTGCGGTTCGAATCACCGCCGTGTCTGTCTCGTCGGCTGCGGCTGCGGCTGCGCCTGCTCTTCACAGGGCAGCAGCTGCCGCCGGCGTTGACGGCGGCGACGGGTTTCAGTCTCTGTTGGCGGGGGCCCCAGCCGACGGGATTGATCGCAGGCAGACCCGCGAAAGTCGGCAAGAAGCCCTCGGGATTTGGCCTTCAGGAGTGTAACGACTGTTGCAGTCTGCAGTCATCATCGGCTGGTCACCATGCGCGCGGCGCACAAAGTCCATTGCCTAGCAAGACAGGACTAGCGCGGCAACGTTGGATTCCAGCGGCCGCGGTGCCACCACTGATAGTGAGCCTTTCATGCGCAAAGCCCAACAGACAAGCCGCATCCTGTGATGCTGGCCTCCAAGTTATTGGGAGGGCCGACCTGTCCCATCAACCAAAACCCTTCTGGGTACATTGGCTCATCCTGTCCCTGTCACCCAGGAAAACACGTGCATGTGTCCATTCAGGCAGATTGCGTGTCAGTCCCAGCCTTTCATCATGCGCACTGCATTGTTCAGTGATATCAAACGCATTCAGAATTGATCAAGCATCCGGGCTGCTGCGGTGGTGTGGGCTGCGGCCCGACGGACTGACTGTGCTTCTATGAGTTCACACCCCGGCGTTCTTCTGGAGCTGGATGCGGAGGCGCCGTCGCACATCCTTCCGGCATGCATCAAGGAGAGGCTGCACACCAGGCAGAGGCCGCTGGTGACCCTGGAAAGCATCCAGCGCCGGCTGGCTCAGGCTGCCCAAAAGCGCCGGGTACGAGCCGTCCCAGGGCGGATCCGAAAGGATATCCCAGAACGATGCACCGCACGAGCGGCTTCAAGCGCATGAATGCATATGGCCATCTATCACAATCGGTCTCGCACCTGGCATGGCACCCGGTGTCTGGTCTCGGAGGTCAGGCATGCGCGAATCGCAAGCGTCGTGCCTTGTGCTCTACCGGAGCGCAACGCAAGCAATTCTCGGTCTTGGTCGACGCTTATAGCACGAAGATCGAGACGGTGGCACTCGCCATGTGTTCTTAGCCGTGCAGCTCAGCCAACCCTCGGGCTTCGTCATGCTTGTACTGTCTGGGGGTTGGAACCTGGCAGTTCGTGCCCGTCAGCGACTTCGCCTGTGGACGTGCGGAGCTGTTTTTTGCGCCAAACAGTCAGTGCTGTTCTGGGCTGTGCACAGGAGGCGCAGGAGCGGAAGCAGGCGTCGCGGGCACGCCGCAGCCCCGCGTCCCCGCGGTCTGACGAGGAGCGCTCGGCGCGCGTGGCCCGCAACCTGCAGGTTTGACGCTTAGACCGTCAATCTCTGTGTGCTTAAACTCTCAACGGCTTGCACTGGACCTTTCATTACCTGATTTCCTTTGCCGCTCACCCGGGTTTCCGGCAAGCCACGGCAACGCTGCCGCCGGCCGGCACAGCAAGCGGCCCGCCCTCTGCTGGAAGTGACCCTTCAAAGATCCCGAAGTGCGTCTATCACTGACGCACGTCAGATGCGTCAACTCCGCAGGAGCGACTGAATGAGGCGGAGGCGGCACGCGCGACGGTCGCCGCCGCGCGGCAGGCACGCGCGGCAGCGGCGGCGGAGCGCGCCACGGCTGCCCGAGCGGCCGTGGAGGCGCGTGTCCAGGCGGCAGTCCGCGAGCGAGAGGCGGCGCTGAACGACCGACTGACCCGCGCCGCCGCTACGCGTTGGTCCATCCTGGCCGCCAAGGTCTTCAGTCAGCCGGCGGTGAGGCAGGAAGCCTTTGAATAATCAAAACATGAATCGGGGTGATGCAGGGTGTTGTAGCGTCATGCCTGTTCGACATGTCGCGTTGCTGAGATCCAGAATGCATGTGGCAGCCAGCGCTAGCACATAGCAGTCAGGTTTTAGTCTGATTCTGAAGTGAGCTTGTCACAGCCGCCATGCGTCAGGCCAACTGTGCAAGCTGGGCTTGTAGTATTGAAAGCATGTGTACGAAGTGGTCATCTTCTAGGAATGCCGGATTCTGCGCGAAGTCGCCGACAGAGCTCCCGCAGCAGCACACCACGAACTGCGGGGTGCACCGCCGCGAGCGCGCCGCCGGTCTCGAGGTCGCATAGCCCCACTTGAGATTCAGGTGATTGACACTGTGTTTCATCGTGTTGCAGTCGCCGACAGAGTTTCTGCAGCAGCACGCCGCCGAGCGCGCTGCGCACCGCCGGTATCGCGCCGCGACGCGGCTGCAACGCTTCTGGCGGGCGACGCTGGCGGCGGGCGCCTCATCCCGCCAGCTGGCGGCGTCGTTCGTCGGCACTGGCTTGCCTGAAAACGCCGGCACCGGCTCGCCGCAAAACGGGCCGGCGCCGCAGGTTTGTCCGTTGTGCTTCTGGCTGCGCCCGCACATGTCCACACATGGTCACGACTGCTCCAGCTGTTTGCAGCAGGGTGGAGATGGCATTTCCATGCTGTCTTACTCCTGCCAGCCCAATCACAAAACCTGACTTTCGCGGCTTTTGCTCTGTGCTGACAGCGTAACTGAAAGTCTGTCATGCCGCGCCTCCAGGCTGGGCGCAACGCAGCGTCGAACCCTCTGCCGCCGAGCACGCCCGAGAAGGCGCCGCCACCCACCGCCACGTTCATGGGGCTGCGAAGCGCCGTCATCGGCGACCAGGTGACCGCTGGCTGCTGCGTGCCGCGCCTTGTCCAGGCTTCCAACTGCAGCACCAACACTCGTGTCCGTCCCTTGCAGGCGCGGGACAACGGCCGGGGAGGTCTTGCACATCTCAAATGAAGCTTGTTCGCTGACCGTGCTGTCCTGATGCAAGCTTGGGAACCGCAGGATCCCTCCGACGCCTTTGCCGCGCTGCTGCACGTCCCCAGAACGCTAAGGGTATGATACCCTGCTTCTGCCTCAACGTCGCCACTTTTTCTCGGTGCAGGATGGCAGCCCTGAGGACACATTCGACCCTTTGCCGCGCTGCTGCACGCGCCGCGCACGCCGAGCGAACAACACACCTGCAGTTCAACATCGCGACACTTCTTGGTGCAGGGCGGCAGGCCGGAAGACCCATTCGACGCTTTTGCCGCGCTGCTGCATGCGCCGCGCACGCTCGCCGCCGCTGAGGCGCTGCTGAGCCGCCTGGAAGCCCGGCTGGTCGCTGCCGGCGTCGCAAATCCCAAATCTGGCGCCGGCACGAACACTGCATCGAGCGGCAGCAGCAAGGCGCACGCGATGCTGCAGGCGGCGCAGGCGGCACTGTTTCCGAAATCGGTGCGCGAAGGGAAATCGGTGCCGCGGTACCCCGTCCGCATCTTCCTGGCCGCCTACATGATCCGGGTGCGTCTGCTTTCCTTCAATTCGCTGCGATGTCTACGAGTGTTGCCATATCAAACTAGTCATCTGCGTACTATGAGGATTGTGCCGAGTGCTGACAGTGCCAGCAGCCGAGACAGCCTGCTGGCAGGGCGTCGTGTGCAGCAGCGGCTTTTCCAGATGCATGGCGTGACAAAACCTTCGCTGCAAACCTTGGGAGTCTGTTCCGCATCCAGCTGAGCCTGTTGCCGCACAGCAGGAGCACCCGATGACGCTGTTCAACTCGTGGGGCGAGCGCGAGCGCCGCCTCGCCGCCGCAGCGCGCCGCCTGACAGGCGCCGTGGACGGCCTGCTGTCCGCCTTCGCGGCAGCTGCTCCCGCGGCGTCGCCGGCTGCGACCGGAAGCTGCGGCGAGGATGCAAGTGTGGGTGGCGGTGTGAACGGCACCCTGGCCGCCTTTGAGGCGTCCTGGGTCGAGTACCTGGGCCTCTTCGCGGTGTGGAAGGGCCAGGACGCCGCGGCACTGGAGGTGCGACAATGCAATGCATGTCTCAAGCTACGAGAGTCGCGAACACAAATCGTTGAGACCAACGCCATTCATGATCTAGCACCGTAACATCATTGTCTTGCTGACTTCATGGCTTGCCATGAGACGATTTTGGTAAACCACACGTGGCTGTGTCGGAGCTGCGGGGCGGCAGTGGCGCAATCACAGCTGACAAGTGAGGCAGCTCCATAGTGTTAGGTTCGCAAAAATTCTCAACCTACATGTCCCCTGCAGACGGATCTGATCATGGCGGCAGTGGAGCTAGAGCGCTCCGCAAGGTGCTGCCGTTGGCGGCGTTGGTTTCAGACAAACAGACAAACTTCAACCGCATGCTGACCTTTGCAACGCTTGTTTCTCAGGCGGACCTGATCAAGGCGGCGGTGGAGCTGGAGCGCTCGATGCTGCGCAAGGTGCTGCCGCTGGGCGGGCCGGACTCGGCTCGCGTCGCCGCCAACGAGGACCTGCAGGCGCGCTTTCCAGCATAGCTGGGCTTTCCAGTCCAGCTTCTGCATGCTGGCACTTTGCCAGCGCGTGCAGGACTGACTGGACGTATCCACCTCAGCCACTGCTGTTGACCCCGCCGCTGTGCTCGGCCCTTCTGGCAGACGCATGGAGAACCGCCGCTCGCATCACCGACGCAGATCCTGGTGGCGCAAGCCAGCGAGGACCAGGGCCCTGCTGCGCCCCCAAAGCACGTCCGCATCTGCTCTACACGTTTATAGACTTCCATCTTCTTCTGGGATTGGTACTTGCCCGCAGGTCCTGGTGACGCAAGTGGGCGAGGACCAGCGCCTGCTGCGTCTGTGCACCACAAAAACGTGCCGCCTTCCGAAGTCCCACGTCTGCGACCACCTCGGCGCATAATTGAAACTGTCGGGGCAAACAAAACACTTGTTTCCTGGTGCCTGCAGGTGCTGGTGGCGCAAGTGGGCGAGGACCTGAGCCTGCTGCGTTCCAAGTGCGCGCAGCTGCGGGGGCCGAAGGGCGTCGCCCGCATGGAGGCGGCGCTGGCCGCAGCGCGCGCCGCCGCGGCCGCCGAGCACGCCGCGGCGGCGGCGGCGGCGGATGCGGAAATGGCGGCGGCGGATGCGGCGTTGGGGCAGCCGCCGGCGGTGCAGGTGCGGTCCTCAGGATACTGCACCGATTGTCTTCTGGCACGATGACCGCTTCTGGGTATACTCGGTCTTGTCTGTACACAGGAACCAGCGAGCAGCAACAGCCTCAGGCATGTTGCGCCAGCGCATTTTGCGTGCTGTTACTTCGAGGCGCTTCTCAAGTGGCAAGGGGGTGAAGCCTGGTTTGCGAAACCGTACGAACCCTGCACACAGGGTCCGGGGACGCCGCCGCGCCGGCCGCCGCAGCCTCCGCGGGCACGCCCGGAGTCGCTGCGCAGCGACTCGCCAACAGCGCCACCGGCCGCGCCCCCGCTGCCGCTGTTGCCAGCCCGGCAGGAGCGCCAAGCTGATCTTGCTCAGGCGCAGCGCGATGCCATGTGAGTCGAAGTTCTGCCCTGCTGTTGGACCCCTGGACAGGGGGCCACAACCGTGGAATGCTACATCGGGGACTGCAGCTGTGTATGCGCAGCCGCAAGGTGATAGGCAGCCGGGTACAGATTAGCATGCTGCTGGCGGCTGCGCGCAGTGTACATTGTTCGAGGAACGCCGTTTGAAAATTCGATCATCAAACACAACTTCTCAAGTCGCGTTTGATAAACCCTGCAGGCTGTGGGAGCTGCTGCACGACGCGCACTGGCAGCTGCCGGGCGCGGAGGTGGACGCCGCATGGGACGACGCCACTGGCGCCACCGCCGTCATGTCGGTGCGCCTTTCCCAGATCTGTTATGCCAGCGCGCCTTTCGCAAGTGCACCGGTATGAGGATGCTTCGACAGCAACAGCGCACGTCGGACGACTTGACCGAGCTCCCTGTAGCGATTAGCACACCAATAGGCGAGACCCGCACACCTGCAGCTGTGTAGTCTGAGATTGGAATTGGGCGTTCAGCTACATCCTTTTGCCGCTGGCAAACGCCGCATTTTCCCTGTTCTACAGGAGCCGTCGCTGGACGCAGAGGAGCTGGTGGCGGATCCGGCGGCGGCGAGGACGGCGGTGCAGCGGCGCGTGCGGCGCATCGCCGAGCAGGCCTTCTGGGACTCCCAGGCGCAGGTGGGGAGACTCTCAGAATGCAGCTGCAGTCCTTGAGAAGAGCCGCTGTCGGTTGCACTCAGGGCGTTGCATTTCGACTCGGCCCTTTGATGTATGCTTGCACACGTGTCATTGGCATCTTGTCCCCACGTCCACTACTGATATCTCGCCCTTCCGGACTTCTTGGTGCTGTTGATCGTGTGCATTTCTGCCATGCAGGGCCTCGCCTCGCAGGACCCTGCGGAGGCGGCGGCCGCTGGCGAACGGCTGGCGGCCCTGCTGGGCGAACTCGGCGGCCGCTTTGCCGACGCGATGCCGGAGGGCCCTGCAGCCGCGCGCGTGCTTGCGGAGGTGGGACCAGAGGCGCTGGCGGCGCGCTTGCGTGGCAGCCTGAACGCCTCCCAGGTGCGCGGATGCATACGGAGACAGACAAGTGCAGAAGAAATACTGAGTCCTTACAGAATCGTTACACTGAAAGGCCAATACATGTGTGAACAAGGTGATGGGCTGGAGTCGGGCTGCGCGGCGGCCTGAATGACGCTGAGGTGCGCCGGAAACGAGGTTGCAAAGCGGGGTCGCAAAAGGGACGGCTGATGTGGTGGCAATCTGCTGAGCGCGTCGTGGGCCGCCATGTGCATTGGCCCCGCAGCCAAGGTGCCAAACTTCAGAAAGATGCGCAGATTTCAAGTGGGCCGTTTGCAGTGCGCCGGCGCGCTGCTGGGGGTGCTGCAGGGATGCCGCGGGGCTGCTGGCGGAGAGTCCAGAGCCTGGAAATACCTCGGAAACATCTGCAGACATGAGACATAACGAAGATCCCTCTGCTTCCAGGGCGCCAATGCGCTGCTGGGCGTGCTGGCGGATGCTGCCGCGCTGCTGGCGGACCTGGGGGCGCCCGCCCGCCGGCAGCCCGCCGCCGCAGCGCAGGCCGCCGTCGCCGCCGAGCTCGCTGCCGCTGCGGGCGACAGGCACGCACACCTTTGCAGATCTTCTTCTGTATTCCAACTTGGGGCATGGGAAACATGATGCCTGCCGGCAGCCCGCCAAGAGCGGCGCAGGCCGCTGTCGCCGCTGAGCTTGCCGCAGCCGCGAATCACAGACGCGCACGCCTTGAAAACCTGTGATTCTGGTGCCAGCTGCAGACAGTCCCAGCGAGTCTGCAACGCCCTGCTGCACAGGCGACTCGAGCTCCCGCTCGAGCTATCGAGTCTTTCATGGGATCACCCTTCCCGTCGTGGAACCTCAGACAGGCTGGAAGCCGCCTTGATTCCTGGACACTCCTACAACCGGTTCCCTCCAGTCTAAGTGCAGTCTTCAACACAGCCTGTAGAATAGAAACTCAACATGTATTTCGATTTTTGCGCAGGGGCAAGACAGGGGCAGCTGTGGCGCGCGCGGCCCGGCTGCTGGCGGCGCAGCTGGCACTGCTGCGGCTGGACGTCGCCAATGCGCACCTGCGCATGCTGTCCGCCTCACTCCACGGAGAGGACGCCATCAGGTGACCGAAGTCCCCTCGCAACTTCCTCAAACCGGTTGTGGATGCTGCATCCGCTGACCACCTCTGCGAATGCTGTGCGTCCCGCTGCATAGCGATGCTGTCATCGTGTGGGACACCTCTGCGCGGGATGTCGCTGCACACCAGCTTCGTATCGATTAGTCACGTGTCGTGGTGCCGCATGTGACCGTGCAGCTCCCAGACCTGCAGCAGGGCGCAAAAGCGAGTGGACATCCTCTCACACGAGTCTAGGGCGCCTTCTTCAGTGGCCGCATTCTTTATACCCTGTGTCTCTATTGGCGTGCTGCAGGCACGCCCGCGAGCGGTTCCTGGAGGCCCATGGCCTGTCGGCGGCGCCGCAGCTTGCGGCCGCGCTGCCGCACACCGCCGCCTGGCTGGCGGCAGCTGCCAGGCAGCTGCCTGCGCTCGAGGCCGCGCTGCAGGCGGTGTCGACGCCGCCGCCTGTGCCGGCGGCAGCAACATCCGGATCGCCTTCGTCTTCTCCTGTGGCGCTGCCGGCGGCGCCGATGCGCGCGGGCAGGGCGGCGGCGGCGGCGGCGCCGATGACGTCATCCGCGGCGCTGCCGCCGCAGCCGGCGGCGCGCCTGGCCACCCCTGTGCTGCCGCGCGGCTGGCGAGGCGTCGTGCGCCTGGGACTGGTGAGCCTCGTCGCCGGCGAGGCGCCGCTCGGCCACCCTGGCGTCGTGCGCACACGGCAGGTAGATCATGACAATGTCGTTCTCATGCCATCAGTGTCTCTGAACCTTCTTGCTGTGTTGCTTGCGGTCTTTGTCGCTGGCGAGGCGCCGCGCTGACAGCAAGGCGGCGCACGCATTCTGCGGATGAGGACTCTAGGGCCTCGGCATGTTTTTAAAGCAGAGGCGGCCTCGGTATTGGCGCCGGTAATTGATACTGATGCATCAGCACAGGTGCAACTCCGCTGATGTCGTCTGCACATTCGCCACAGTGCGATGCACACTGAATAGATACGGTTTTATTTCGTCAAGCTCTGCTGTCTGAGGCCGCATGCAAATCACACAGTGCTTCTGCATACCGGAGTCGCTGGCCTTGGACGGCGGGCGGGTGGCGGCAGCGCGGGCCACTAAGCATGGTTGCGTTTCTTTGTCCTTTTCGTATCACTGCTTCCAAAGCTGTATTGTGTATGTATGCGCTGTAGGTCGACTTCTGCATGCCGGAGACGCTGGCGGCGGACGGCGGACGGCTGGCGGTGGCGCAGGCGACCTTCCAGCGCCTTCTCGTCGGCACCGCGGCCGCGCTGCTGCTTCGGGAACATGCCGCCGCGACCAGGCGGGCCCTGGCCCCAGGTACTAACTATCTGTATATCTATATACCCCATCTACTATACAGGTTTCAGAAGAACAGCACTCCATGACTTTCCAGTGCCTGCTGGGTGGGCACTGCCGCCGTGCTGCAGGAGCAAGTCGCCGCGCCCAGGCGGGCATTGCCGCTGGGTGCAGCCTGAGCAGGCCGCTGGTATGTGCTGGCGAACTGCTCATGAAATAATTTGCGTCCCGCACATGCTGCCTCGGCAATGACAAGTGACCGTGCTCCATGTGGTGCATACAAGATTGCTCTCACAACGCTGTTTCGAAGTGGCTACATGACGGCTTTGGGGAAGCTTGCGGCGCTGCATGCGGTTCAACCTTATAGCAAGATTGTTTGTTCTGACATGAAAGGTTATGCAGACGGATGTCGAAAACTACTGCCGGCCGGCACTGCGGCTGCGCTGCTGCTGCGGGTGCACGCCGCCGCGACCCGGCGGGCCCTGCCGCGAGGTGTCGGTGTGGGCGTCTCACTATCGGGAGGATGCTGCAGTCCTCAAAGGAGGCAGGAGAACCTGCACGATGTGTTTCTGGTCTGAGCCCCGACTGCTTGCATGCTTGCAGGCGCGCTGGATGGTGCGCATGGCCGGCTAGCGGTTCTGCTGGCGGACCCCGCCACGGGGCTGCCCCACATCGCGGCGGAGCTGGCGGTCGCCGCCGGCGCGTGCGGCGACGCAGACGTGGAGGCCGCCATGCGCACCGGCCTGGGCCGCCTGCTGGCCCGCTCCAGCCCCGGCTTCAAGGTGTGTGTTTACTGACTTGGAACCCTGGAGTTTCAGGACTGTGAAGGCTGAAACCCTATTTGGCGAGCCGCACGGCTGGTACACTCCATTGGCCGTGGCTTATTGGCAAGCCACGTTCATGCCACGCCGCCACAGCGTCCGCCCTTCCTGCTGGATCTGACGTGCCTGTCGAGACCATTAGTAAGCTTCGAGCAGCCATCGGTAATCACAGCTGCACCCTGCAAACGATTGGCCCGTTGATGGTCCTGCAACTGTGGCGCTGAGCTGTGCCTGTCTCATCGTGACAGGCGATCTGCGGCGGCCTGACCACCGCGCTGAGCATCCGGCTGCTGCGCGGCGGCGGCGCAGGCGCCGACGAGGCCGCGGCGGCGGCGCTACGCCGCTGCGGCGCCGGCGTGTATTCCAGCGAAGTGGCGGCGCTCGCCGCCGACCTGGGTCGTGTCGCGGCCATCTCGGAAGCGGTTCACAGCGGCACCTACTCGGCGCTTGCCACTGCGCTGACATAAAGCGGGGGTGATTAGGGTTCTGATCACCTTTATGAGTGACGGCCCGCAGCCGGTAGCAGTGCGGCAGCGGCGGCGGCGGCGGCGGGGACGTGCTTGTTCTGGTCGTGTGTGATTTTAGTGTACTACGCTCGATTGAGGCGCATTGGTCGTGTTGAGATAGCGCCTGGAGATTGCCATTTTTCCAGGCTGTGCAAGGCTGCAGTGTTGCATGGATGGGAAGGGATCCTTGCAGGTATATTTCGTTGTTTGCTGATGAACAGTTGACACATTTGTTTTGTTTAATATTATGGCGACTGTACTCTGGCATGATCCTGTAACGTCTCCGCTGCCGTCCTGCAAGCTATGTGCGCCAAACAGCAGCTGCATTTCACTAATTCAAACTCATTGCATCTCGCTGCCGCCTGCTCTGTCGTGTTCTTCTCTACCCCGTGATTCGCCATTGCGAGGTTTACTCTACACAACAAAAGCCGAACGCCTCTAGCACCAGGCTGATGCATCCCAGCGCGCCGAAATGCGAGCCAGCCCATGCCGCCGCCCCAGCGGATGGCAATTCAGAACTCGACCCAAGCGATTCTTTGACGCTGTCGCTGTCGGCAAATTCGTTGTCGCTGTCATTTGGCCGGAAGGTCTGCCGCCGCCTGCTGCAAGGCTACAGCTTTCGGCGCCGGCGCCGCCTTGCGCCGAGCGGTATGGTGCGCCTGCATCACAAACATCAGGGGCCCCATGCACGGTCTATACATGGACGTAAACGGACAGTGCAACTAGCGTCGGGTGCCGTGCTTCCCTCGCTCAGAGGATGCACGCAAACTGTGTTGAGCACACCTGCCCGACTGTGACTCCGTTTGTGGCTGTCCCGACAATCCCAAGAATTACTGTCTGAACTCCATAAATTCTCAAACCGGGAAGGTTGCTCGTAGATTGGCAGCTTCAGCGGCGGCGGCTCTCCGGCAGGCACTGTCCTTACACAATCCTGTCCTTACACAAGCCAAAACGTGAAGCACTCTGCAAGCCGGGCATTCTGCAGGGTTTTGTAGGGCCGGTGGCTGTCCCAAGTAGTCTGGAAAAGAAAAGAGGGCTGACCTGGCCGTGAGCAGCAGGGCCAGATGGTCTTGCGGTCTTGTCGAAAGGGATCCTTGTCCACCTGCTCGTAGGCCTGGGGCCGCTGCAGTGGCATCGCCGCTAGCCGCCAGACTTCGCTTACAGCTGTTCCGATACAGCTGTTCCGATTACCCGTTCATTGCACACACGCTGAGCCTGGGATGTAAGGCCGATCAAGCAAGCCCTTGTCCACCACGTGTTTTGGCAGGCTGCTGCTGCTGCTGCGCAGCTTGCGGTAGAGGCGGTGCCGCTGCAGCGCTGATCATGTGCGCTGGCACGGCTGCCGACGCTTCAAGCGCCGGCAGGCATTAGGGACTTGCATCAAGTGTTCAGTTCAGTCACAAAACGTCGCAGCTCCGGCATCATATGCAAGGCGCGCAGTTGCGCCTGCGCAAATTCAGGCTCATGGTGTCATCACGAGCAGCGTCCAATGCCGAGGAGCAGTGCTCCAGTTTCAATGTAACGAATCACATTTCAGCAGAGCTTGGTTTCTTCCTGAGGCGAACAGCCCGCTCCCACCCCGGGGCCCGCTGCCGGACAGACGCATGATTCCCTCCGCAGCTTCCGTCGCTTCCCGAGCGACGCCTCTTGTCAACACCGTCCGCGTCACAGTGCCAGCGGATCCTTCAGCTTCGCTTGCAGGTCAAACGCCGGGTCCTGTGGATAAAATGTCCCATTGTACATCGGAGCAGCCAAGGGGCCATCGCCGCGGATCCACGGCAGCGTCCGCGCCAGTGCCTGCATAGATACACACCTGATTTCGAAACTTGCGTGCTCGTCTCCCAACGCAATGTGGTCCAGCAGGAGGTTCCTGAGGTTTCCGCCACTCTCGTCAGAAGAACAAGTTTGCGTCCAGCCACACAGCTGAATGGTAACCACGATGATCACATGCGCAAGTGCCGGTGTTGCACCTGCACCATGTCCGCTCCCCACGACATGCTGCGTTCAATCGACCTGCGGGTTAGCAGACATATGCATCAGAACACGTGGTCCTGCAGTGAGCGGCACATTGCGCGCACGTCAACACACAACTGGGGACGGGCATACAGGTCGTGTCGGTCGCGTCAGAAGTGGGTGCGCATTGCAGGACTGTCTGTGTGCCAGCTCACCAGCCCGTGTGCCAGTCAACCTGCAGGCGGGTGTGGACAGAACTCTTCTTCAGTGGTACGTGGTTGCAATGAAGAAGAGTTCTGTGTTAACGTCTCATAACGTCTAATAGCAATCTTGTTATTAGACAACGCTGACCTCGCTCCATGAGCAGGTGCGACCTAGCGCTGGCCAAGCCGTGGCAGGCAGCACTGACGGGCAGCATCGTTCCGCACACATATGCATGTGAAGATATTGACATTCACACACAGCACCTGATCGATTAGGTCCGTGAATGGCAACTCCACAGTGACTCCCAGGCACTTGAAGTACTTGCTCGTCCACGCGTCGGCGGTGTTGGGCGCTGCAGACATTAAAAAAATGTCAGGGAGGCAGATGTGGTATGCAGTGCAAACGTGTGTGCGGCAGGAAAGCCTCCGTAGGGCTTTGCTGCTGCCTGCCTCGCGTCCAGAATGTGTGTGCGATTCATGAAATAGTGCAACAATGACGTGATTGACTACTGCAGTAGTGCTACTCACAGTCGCTTGATGGCCCTGGGGGTCCATACCTGCGTGAACACGAAGACAATGTCAAGACTGCGCGTCAGCTGTAAATACTTGCACTACTGACAAGCAACGAACATCTCGACGCATTACATCCCATGTACACGCTGATGGATTTGGTGCCGAGCAGGAGCCTTCACTCACTCGTTGGGGTCCTGTCCGTGCATCATGAAAAACATGTCAGGTGCCGTGAGAATGTAAAATTGTTAGGACAGCAGCGCAATGTTTGAAAGCGTGCCTCTCACTGTACCCTCCACGAGGCATGCATATGCGTGCACGCAGGCTGCAGAGTTATATTCACAATAAATCCGAAAACACAAACAAACTCACGTAGGAATATGCAATGCCGGAGTAGGCGGGCCCGCTGCTTTCAACCAGGAACTGGTCAAACTTAGCCTGCAGGTCAATTGCAATTGGGTCAGTGGAAGCCGTTCATGTAATGCAATGCGCAGCTGTGCGATGGCATTGATGCAGACGAATTCGGGGACCGGGCGTGCCGTGTTTGCATGCGCAATCTGCATGCCGCGGGGCAGTCGCGCGAGGCACAGGACAAAACTATACCAAAAAACGCACGATTGTCACATTGGTCTGCGCGCTGGGGAAGTTTGTTGGCGGGTACAGCATGAGATTGTAATTCTCCAGTTCGTCACCTGCAGAGCGGCTCCAGCAGTGAGGTTCACTATCCATCAAAGCTTGACGGACCAGAAGACACTGTGCCGCCACTGCCATGGTGTTTCATGCCGGCTGACGCCAGCCAGCTACAGAGAGGGTCCTGCTCACATGTATTCATCTGGCAGCAGAAAAGGCGAAAATGGGAGGCGGCGACATGTGCAAGGAAGCTGCTCACCGTGAATATCCATGAACATGTCGACGCCGTATCTGTACATTGCATTTTGAGTGACGAGTACCTCCGGAGACGTCGCCTGCGCACACAGCGACCCCAGCTGTGACAATATCTGAGCCTCACGTTGTATAGTTTCATTTGATGGCTGCAGCTTGCCATTAGATCTCTGTCCCGCTGCAAGCACCCTGCCACCGCATTGTGCCTAAAATGCTGCCGACCCTGTGACGATGGCAACCTCACCTCACTTGACTGGTTCCACATGCGATTGAGGTTATAACCCTTCGCATTGGTCCTGCATGAGCAAACGAACGGATCAAGAGGTGTGCGGCATGGCATGGCATGGCAAGGCCGACACGGACAGGAAGCCGACAACCCTGACACCTGCACGACCAACCTGTGATGGCCGCGGAAGATTCCGTCGGGGTTGATTTGAGGGACCTGCACAGCTTGGAGCGCCTCGTGAGTACACAGCGCATTCGTCGTTGCCTCTCCAATGTGAGCACCATGGAAACACGACACGAACGTTCAACTCTGGGAGGTGCATCATTCGCTCATTTAGACCGTTGCAGGATGCCCGATTTGCTGCAGTGAAGATGGCACAAGGCTCAGAACTGTGTGGGGCTGCAGGACGCTTCAGAAGGTATTGGGAACTATGGCTCAGACGATGAGTGCATTTGCAGACTATCTAGGGTTCGAGTAGGCGCACCACCCACAGAACGGCGCCCTCCAGCAGCTGCCGCGCGTGCGCGTCTACCGGGGACGACAGCAGGCGGTTCACAAACCCCTCGGTCCAGGCGCTGTGCATGTCCTCCCCCGGGTGCTGCCCGCTGACGATCCAGATGTGCTTCTTGGTGGGCGCCCGCCCGCCTGCGGCGCGCACAGCCAGGAATGACCTCCGGGTCTAGGGCCAGGCGTCAGTACCAAACACTTCATAGCTAGCAGAGCATGTTCCACAAGTGTTACACGCAGGATGCGGCAAGCTGTGCACATCCTCCAGCCATGCTTCGGCTGTGAAGGCGTAACCAGCTCTGGGAAATGTCGCAGCCCCGCACACCGATCTGCAGCAAGTTGATGTCACGTCCGTCTAGGCTCTGGCCAATGACGCGCAGCTTCACGCGGCTGTCCATTTGCCACTTGGCAACATTGAGATCCATGCGTTCCACCTGCATATCGGGGAATGAGCTGTTGAGTTCTGTTTGGGTCGGTTGTGTCACGCGGCTGGTTGCCACATTCAGGTCCATGCGCTCGATTGGAGGAGGCGCACATTTCCGAGACTCAAAAGCGCTGCCAGTTGACAATATGCACTAACACAATGTGCATGTTCACAAAGCTGCTGCACTTAGGCGGCAGCACAGCAACGTGAGGGAATGGCCACATGGGCTCGCACCGTGTAGTGTGGCCTGGCAGCAGCAATAAATTGTACATGTCAGTCGGGTACATCAGGCTGGGCCCATGTGTGAGCATAAGTAGTTGGCTGGTTATCAAGGTTCATGCAGATCATCCCTCCTGCAGGTGCGAATGTGGGTGCATGAGATGATAATGACGAAGCGCAGCAGCCCCACCAGACTGGTGGCTTACCAATAGGCGTAGCGGACGGAGTCGTGCTGTGGCGTGTGCTCGAAGACCAGGTGCCCCGGCGCGTTGTCGTAGCCGGTCCGCACCTGCGGTTTGAATGCCAGCAAAAAGTGGATCAGCGCCATCCAGCACACAAGTAATCATAGCCAGTCCAGCTACGTGAACCAGTGTCCACCGCACATCCAACTCTCTCGACCGCAGCGTCCCTCTTTTTTCACCAGGAGTATTGGGGCTTGAAGCAGAAAGTAAGCTGCATTGCAATTGTGATTTTTGATGCATTGCGATTGTAAAGACGTGCCTGAAACCATCTGAGGTTGTCGTACGTCGCCCGCGCCTTGTAGAGCTTCTGCCAGGCGCCCCCGTCTGGGATGTCGGGGATGTACACATACTGCGCATGGGAGACGATCGTCGAGCAAAGGGCTCAGGTGCCAAGACAGCTTTACATCATCCTGCAACCGTGCAGCCACAGTAAAGTTGAACTCACACTGGCATTGGCGTTGAGGATTGTGACTTTCACTCTCTGGCCCCGCGCACCCGTGACACGAAAGTCCCACCGCCTGCAGAAGCAGAAATACCCCTTCATTGGTTTGTCCTCTGAAAGACGCCACCTGTCGCTTCAGCGACCTGCATGCAGCCCGCACATGCATGTCACATGCGGCTGCGGCAGTGCCGTCATCAAATGACGGCCTGCAAACATCCTTGACACCCTTGGAGACACAGAACGTGAACAAAGGCTGGAATTAATATGATATATTCGAGACGCACGCGCGAAATGAAGTCTCCTCAAGCCTCGTGTAGGGGTCCGCTTTCAACTTCATTCGAATGTCTCCCAGCGACGACGCATTGACAATCTGGAAATTGCAACAGGGCACGCTTCAGATTGATGTTTTTCCCAGGTCAGCCTTATTGCAGTGCAGGTCTCCGACACATTGTGACTGACCCAAGGACGCAGTTGGCTGTGTGATGACGACAGGTTTGCAGACGGCAGACGCTGCGCGATTAGGCCTCACCTCGAGCCACCCGCCATCGTATTTAGCAGAAATGGTGAAATGAGGAGGACTGTAGCCCTTGATCGCCGCTGTTGCAGGCAGCGGCGCCGGGCGGCTCACGGACGTCTCGGAAGTTTGCAGCAGGCTCCGGCTTTGAGAAACCCTCGAAGCACCTTCGTTGCTGCGAGCAGGAAGACGGCAGCTTTGAGAGCTGCTTAACGGTATGTATCAGCAGATTGCCGCCACGATCGCGGCACGACAAACGGGTAGGCTGAGCATGCATGTATGTTGACGAGGAGAGTACTTTCGGGCACAGACCTGGCCGTGACCGCGTTGAACAGTAGCAGAGCTGACACAGTGACAGCAAACAAATTTAAAGATGCCATGACGGCCATGCAAAAGTAAATTCTGCTCCGAAAGCGCTGCTTCGTCCAATGTCATCTTACTCAATATTTCGAGAGTAGTCAGCCGTCATCTGGCCACACGTAATCTGGTGGTTTCGACCAAAGGTTTCGACGAATGATCACTCGTTGTCGGCCAATCTCAGGCCTCCATGCTCTCACTCTATCTCTCACTCGTGCAGTCGAGGACGTGCCCAATGCTGCAATACAGCAGGATGCGGCAGCGCACTTCACCTCATGTGCGCTGCAGACCAGGCATAAATTTGTCGATATCAGCCCGAGTTCCCAGCCAGATGACACCTACCTACACCCGGGTTCAGTAGGACCCCCCTGTAATCTACATCGGCATCAGAATGCCGTGACCCCGCCGCCGCTTGACGCACTCGCCGCGCCGCGCCGCACGGCACCAGAGGCGCCATCTGCTCCAAAGCGCCTGTGCAGCGCTCAGGCGCCGCGCGTGCCAAAGACGTCGAACACCCACACGGTGAGCACCTCGTACGTGATGTACACCGCATACAACGCCAGCAGCAGCCAGCCTACGGCCCGGCTGAAGCGCAGCCGCGCCGCCGCGATGAGGCCCATGAAACAGCCGAGGCCCCCCAGCAGCACCCCCACGTCCGCCCACAGCCCCTTTGTCGAGATCTGCGCACAGGCATGGCATCAGTGAGGCTCCGATGCACTTCTGTGGCGTCATCTCATCAGGCTGCGAGCAGGATGCGTGGCAGATCATGCACTGCACGCCGGCCGGTCGCCGCCCGGTACAGGAGTAGTTCCCATACCCAGAGGCATCGCAATCCAAAAATTTGCTGACTGGGGTGTGACGGCAGCCTCACCGCGGCAGGGCGGCCGCGGGCGGCCTGCACGATGAAGTAGGGCAGCCCCAGGCCGATGAGCACGTTGAAGACGTTGCTGCCAAGCGCGTTGGACACCGACATGCCCGCCTTGCCCTGTGGCAGGTAGAACATGCAGTTCGTCAGGGCTAAGCCAGGTGTGATGGCATTTGCTTGCGGCGGAATGCCGTGGAGGGCAGGCGAGGCGCAGACTGCCCTCTGGACACAGACTGCAAGAGAATGCTGGCCTGCAGCAGCTGGCTCAAATGTGCAAAGTTTTCCACCCATAAGCATCGTGTTTGTACAATACACTGCCCGCCTGACTCGCCACCACGAAGGACACCAGGGCCGTCAGCATTGTGGAGCCTATGGCCAGCACGGTCGCGCCCATGACTGTCAGAGGCGCGTGCGCCACGCACCCCACCTGCAACAAAGAGCGACGGAAGTCCCTCAGAACCGTGGGACCTGCTGGGTAGAAAAGGTTATTCAGCAGCGCGCTCGAAGTCGCGACGGCCGCGCCTGTGACAGCACGCCACGCAACCCGAACGCAAGAAAGGAGCGCAAAGGTGCCGTCGATGACAATCTGAAGGTTCCAATGCGTTCACCAGACGCTGCAGTCTAGCTGTGCAGTGCTCTTGCGGCAAGAGGGTGTTTGCTTTGTGGACCAGTCTCTCCTCACGTCAATGCCGCATGCTCTGTGCATGTGCCAGAGCATGTGTTCTGGACCCCGCAATAGTGCCCCTCGTGATTGCAGCGACAGGCAGCCCCTGGTGCAATCCTCCAGCGCAGCGCCCACCTTGAGCGTCCAGACGAGCAGGAACCAGGAGGCGAGGCCGACCCAGGCGGTAGCCACCGCTGCAGTCACCAGGTACAGCCGCGCAAGGCGCGGGTGGCGGCAGTCTGGCACCGTCGCCGCCAGTACTGCGTACCTGCGCACAGGGTTTTGAGAGTTGGACATTTGAAATTAACGTCAAGCATGCTGTCACCAGGTACAGCCACGCACGGCGTGGTGCCGGCAGTCTGTCACGCTTGCCGCCAGTACTGCGTACCTGCACACAGGGTTCCAGGGTTCGATGAACACGCAGAAGGCCGAGGCTGAGAGGCTGTGTCTGTCATGCACAGGGCTGCCCAGGATCCATTTTGCTTGGTGGTAGCGACGCCGGCAGCTGATGCTGCAGCCCGCCGCCCAAAAACGAAAAAGTGCGGCTTGCAACGGGTGCGGCAGCACATGTACCAAGACCCCACATCTCAATCACTCGGATGACAACATGGCCTTCGGAGATGCCTTTGGAGAAAGGGCAGGGGAAGGCGCGCACCAGGGCAGGCAGATGGCCCAGCGGATGCGGCGCCACCAGCCCACGGGCGGCTGGAAATGTGCAAACGCAGAAAGCTCCTCGACGTCGCCGCTGTCGCTGCCTCCAGCCTGCACCGCCTGGGCGCCCGCCGTCCCGCCGTCGCTTGGCGGCCCGCCGGCGAAGCCCGGCGGGCTGGGGCCGTCTGCGGCTGCCTGGCACAGCGGAAGCGGCGGCGAGACCGTGGCGCCGCCCGCGCGGCCTGCGCCGCCGCCGGCCGCGCCGTCGCGGCCCGGTGTGAAGCTGTTGCGCATCGCGGTGTCCTTGCAGGACGGCTCCTGCTGGCCGGCGGCTGGCTGTGGAGCACACGGCGCTGCTGCGCCCGCGCCTTCGGGCAGGATGGCCGCCTGTCGCTCTCTGGGCGAGCCCGCTGCCGCCTGCTTCTCATTCGCCGCGTGCTCCAGGTCCACGATGTCCTGCGGGTGTTCCAACTCTGGGTTCACGTTCGTGTCCACAAAACGAGTGTTTCACGCCCATGATTCGAGTGTATGTGACAGGTGCTCGGGTGCGTGCAGCGGAGGGCCGCTCGCGGCGCGTGTGATCGACGACCAGACGCCGCTTGGTGCTCCCGGCACCGACACAGCCACAGCACAGCCGGTGAAGGCGCGATCCCAGCAGGTGCGACAGCTTCCCGTGCACATGCACCCCAGTGCAGACTGGGGGACCCCGCGAGGCCGGCGGCAGGGGGGATGCATCTACCGGGTCCGAAAGTGGCAGCGCCGCCCCCCACAGCAGAGTTGGCGTATGTGCGCTGTGGCGGCAGGAAAGGCGCCATCTCTCCCGCACTGTCGATGTGTTTGTGTTCAGGAGCGGGAAGGCGCAGCCCACCATGGCGAAGTCGATTATGTGCGCTGTCGCGGCGCCGTGGCGCGACGGCAAGAAGTGCGCCATCTCTTCATTTCGAGACTTGTTCCAAGACAGACAGCGCAGCCCACCATCGCTGAGTCAGCCATGTGCGCGGACGCAGCGCCGTGCCGCGACGACAGCGCCGGCCGCGCTGCCGCCTTCCGCGCAGCAGAGCGCCGCTCCAGGGCCGCCAGGACGGCCGGGTTGGCCGCGTTCAGGCCCACATAGCCGCAGTACAACGCCACCATGATGAGGCCCTCCCACCTGAAACAGCGAATCGGCCGATAAGCAATCCGATTTCTGATTGACAATGCTTTTCCAGGTATGCGGCAGCGCAGGCCCATGTACTCATTGTCAGCGCCACCACGCTGAGCCTCTCCCACCTGAAAGACCGAACGGAATGGTGAGCAAGATATGGTGAGCATAACACAAGGAAGCAGGCGGTCAATTGAATCGTTTCCCAGAGGGGAAGCACCAGCAGTGGCCCACGTCCCTGCAATACAGCGCCACAATGGTGAGCCCCTCCCACCTGCGGCGCCAACACACAGCTTGTTTCGCATCTACTTGATGGCCTTTCTAGGTTTCGGCCCTATTTCTGCAGGATCTCTTGGCAGTGCACACGCTTTGTCAGCAGGAGCGCTGCAGAATAGCGAAAAGGACACTGCACGCGAAAAGCATTGCATACCAAAGAATGTGCACCCACCAGTGGATCTCGCCGTTCGAGGCCATGCCGCCCAGTGCCACCACCGTTACTGTTCAGCCAATGCAGTCACGCGCCAACAACGGCAACTTGATCGACATAACTTACATGAGCAATGCCGTCCAGCGCCAGCACAGTGAGCGTTTAGCAGGCGCAGTTGTGGGCGCCAGTATTAACACTTTTTTGTGGAGGGACAGGCTGTAAACAAATCCCACCAGTGGATCTCGCCGTCAGACGCCATGCCGCCCAGCACCAGCACCGTGATCGCCCAGCAGGCGCAATCACGCAGCAGCGGGTACCACGGCAGCCGGCACTGCGCGTCGGTCGTGCCCTGCGGCATGCACAGCGCCGCAGCAGCGCCCAGCACCCCCAGCTGCAGGCGGAAACGAAGGAGCACCTGTCAGAGACGCTTTGAAGCGGCAACCTTCAAAGGACAGAGCAGGTGCGCTGTGAGGCACGCGGCCACGCCGAATGCAGGTTGACAGTCGTGCTTGGGAGGTATACAGGTGAAGCGGCGCAACTACATCGCAGAGGGGTGGAATGTCATTTATCGTGGAGCAGCAACTGATGAGTTTTAGGGTTGTACCACGTTGGTGTTGCCGGCGCCGACGGTGGACGCGATGCCGGCGGCGGAGGGGATGGCCGATGACGGCGCCAGCAGCGAGAAGAAGCCAAAGAAGACAAACGGCATCGAGGAGCCGCCCGCAAAGATGGTTGCGCCTGCGCGCGGGAGGCCCATCAACTCAGGACTTGCGTGTGGGGCCGGCGGCCAATATTGCAACGGCTTGGCCATGGGAGGTTTACACACCATCGAGGTCTGATGTGGGTAGCCATGCTGCTTTGTGAAGCCACTTTGGTGGGAAGCTGAGCACCCAGACGCTGGGCTGGAAACCAGGGTCGAATTGCGGTTGGAGTGACCAACGCACCCGCCACATCGTCAGACAGACACAGCCGGCGCGACAGACGCCGCAGCGACGGCATGAAGTAATGGTTGTTGATGATGACTAGGCCTAGCACGAGGTACGCGACGCCCAGAGCATATAGCGCCACGCCGCCTGCATTCATCGATGTGAATGTTCAGGTTCTTGTCTGTTTGCTTCAAGGCGCGTTGTTCACCAGGCCTGTCACCAGGTACGCCACCCCCAGAGCATGCAGCGCCACGCCACCTGCGGAGTGCAAGCAACACATGTGTGAGTCCCGAGGTTTGTCAGTCGGTTTCGGACTGATTTGAACTGGTTTGTCAGAGACCAGGCCCAGCACCAGGTATGCCACCCCCAGAAGAGCACAGCGCAACCGCCACCTGCGGAGGGGAAGCAACACGTGTGTGAATTCGAGGATTGCCAGTCCGGTTTCGGGGGGTATGATATGGTTGTTGATGATGACCAGGCCCAGCACACCAAGCACACTATGCCCGGAGCATACGGCGCCATGCCGCCTGCGGAGGAGAAGCAGGGGCAAATGAATTGTATGCGGATCATCGGCGGGTTCAGGGTTGTCGATGTGAATCAAACTGAGCACCAGGCGCGCAGTGCCCCGCGCGTACAGCGCCACGGCGCCTGCAATAGCGCACACGAAGGGTCGGCATAAGGGTTCACTGCAATGCGGACCTGGAACAGCATGCTATTTGTCATTGATCAAACATGTCATTGATCAATGCGTCTTTAATCAATGCGCATCGATCACCACGCAAACCACCTCCAGCTCTGCCGGGCATACGCGCACCGACTCGTCTGCCGAGCGGATTCCATTTGGGCAGAAATGGGCCATGAAGGGGCTGACGTGCTCAGCAGGAGGCGAAGATCGGGCCCAGGAGAAGGTTCGGCGAGGATAAGCAGATCACGGCAATCCGGAAACAGCAGCACGCTCACCGCGCTGCTCCCAGCTGCGCACGCTGCAGTACTCTGGCTGCGCCAGCAACTGGCGCCCGGGCCCCCGCGCCATTGCGCCTGCGGTGAGCGCCCGTCGACGAAACTCAGCCAATGTTGCCAGCGTGTGTGCATCGTGTTCAAGGCCATGCGGAGAGAAAATGCGGCAGTAAGTTGTGCAGGACTGCCCTGCAGGGCCCACCACATCTGCATGCATCTGCCAGTGCGGCCGGTTCAGCAAGCCCCAGCTCACCAGCGGGCGCGACCATCAGAAGCCCCAGCGCCGCTGACCACCGCATGCCAGGCCACAGCAGCTGGGCTGCAGGGCTGCGGGTTTCCTCCCCATGCCGCGTCTGCCCGCCGGCAGGCCGCCCTGGCAGCGCCGTGCAGTGCTGTGCACGCCGCAGCCCACCTTGCAGACAGCGTTGCTTGTTGATTTCTTCAGCTCGCACGCCCGCCAGCGCAGAGCTTTACGCCAGTAGCTATAGGATTGATGGATCCCGAGATCTGGTAGCCACTCCTTCTGCTTGTGAGAGCTTTGTCCGCTGAGCCTGCTGACCAGGACAATCTCGAGGTTTGCGTGTTCCCGCACAGCCTGTGCACCCGCAGCGCTGCTGCAGGAGCCTCGCAGCGGTGAAATTGGAAGCAGGCGAATCTTGCAATGATTAATTCAATTGTGAAACCGCCGTCTGTGCGCAGTTACGAATTTGCGGTGAACACAGGTCGATGACTAATCTGGCCGGGGCTGCAGCATGCAGGTGATCCTCTGAGTGCTGGCTCATAGCAGTTGCAACAAACGATACATTAGTGTCTTTCTATATGTGATCAGACTGTGCTCGGTATGCATTCGCGCTACTTGTAGATCGCCATGTTCGCCTGCTCAAAAGATCACCAGGTCAAACTGCAACTGCACTGCTTCACATCATAGGTTCCCCTGTATCTAGACGGGCACATCACGAGCTTACAGTTGCAAGCAAGTGCAGCTGTTCGCTGATTGATCGGGGGCTTGATGTCGGGTCCCCATGGCCTCGGCTCTTGCTCTCGTTGAGGCATCAACCAGTCCAATGCTGGCAGTTGCAAGCAAGTGCAGCTGTTCGCTGATTGATCGGGGGCTTGATGTCGGGTCCCCATGGCCTCGGGTCTTGCTCTCGTTGAGGCATCAACCAGTCCAATGCTGCATCCACCGATTGCAGTATTGCCCATGCTCATCCTAATCACGCTTGTCGGCGTTGTAGCTTTCCGCCCCGCAACGGCGTTTGCGAGTGTAATGTAGAGTCGAGACCGTGCTTCTCGCCAAAAACAGGCATTTTAACAAGAAAAATCACTCTCCCGCGCGGGCTTGAACCGCGGACCTTATGATGTGCTGCATTATAACAGTCACACGCTCTACCGACTGAGCTACAGGAGACGCCATGTAAGGCTGAATTTCTCAGAATGAGGAATGTTGACTGCAGTGCGGCTTACACACATATGAGCCCCTAATACCGCACTTCATATATATGGCGGCCCGGCCCGGCCCGGCCCGGCCCGGCCCTTCCAGCCTTCGCTGTCGCCATGCAGCATAAATCGCTACCCCTATTCGTGTCCATGCATCGATGGGCCTGGGATGTAATGTCGAGAAAAGCAAAAGCCCGGCCCGGTAGCCCCGCCTGGGAGAGGCGAGGCCCGGAGACTGCCAGCGTAGCATTCGACCTCTAGAGACGCCACGGTGCCTCGGTAGTGCACCAGCGGCTCAGCACGACAGCGGCAGCAGCTTCGATCGGCAGGGCTGCTGCCCAGTGCTGGGTGAACAGCTGGCTTTCGATAGTAGACACGGCTGTGGCAGGGCATCGCGCGTGCATCTGCGCTCTCTACGAACACCTGGTTGTTTGTCTGTGTGTTTTGCCTGGCCTTGACGCCATTATTGGCCATCGCTCATATCCAGAAACACAGCACATCGCCAGACAGCTAACCGTTCCGGACCGCTCCTGCCTGGGCTATGTTGTGCCCCAGTGGTCTGCTTATCGCCTTCCAGCCTTCGCTATCGCCATGCAGCATAAATCGCTACCCCTA
>JAABUW010002398.1_pt1 | contig 28691 bp, 43 predicted proteins | sample 5560081 | NCBI WGS metagenome assembly JAABUW01 (sample SAMN10711882, study PRJNA513363) | rock metagenome | isolation source: Antarctica rocks | place: Antarctica: Victoria Land, Knobhead sud | reverse complement strand
GCCGAGACGTGCGGGACGAGGGGGCATGGAGAAGTTGAGTCGGACGGATGTCAGGGGTGCTCAAGGGATCTAATTGTCAAGGGGTACACGGAATGTGAGTGGGATATGAGCGGGAAATGTCATGCTTTGGAAGGTGTTCGTTCAATGCGCTCGAAACCTATCCCCTATACAAGTCATAAAAGGACGCCTTTCATCTGACCTGTCTTCATGAGCTTGAACAGATGGCAAAGGGAAGTGCAATACCACAGGAGGTGAGAAATCACATTGAGCCTTGTGGACGGCGTTTGAGTTATCCCCCATCATCACCTACACATCACCATCACATGTCACCATGACTTGCAAACCCACAAAACTGTATCTGTCTCTTCCTTCCAACCGCTTGTCATCTCCACAGCACCATTCAGCAGATCACCATGGCCAATCCAACCACAGACTCATCTAAAAGGCGCTCTCATTGGAGAATAGAGTATGACAAGTATGGCACATACCATGAAGGTCTTGACAAGGCTCAGGACTATGGGAATTGCAATGGCAAATGGGACAATGGTCAGCCCGTCGTTCAGATACTTCTGAGACGATGAGATTCACTGCTGTCAATTCACCAAGGCTTTGATCTCCAGAGTGAGTTTCCTGATTCCTTGCACTACTGACATTGCTTGCAGGAAGAATCACTTTCAGACGCCAGAATTCCTCCTGCTGGGGCATCATAAGCGATGCTATCCCTGCTGATGCAAGTCAGACAAGCAGCTTGTCTTGGACTGGTTCCTGCCACTGCCCAAACTTTGGCAACCTCATATGGACTCACTTAAGGCACAATGGCAAGAACAATCATCCAGACAGAGTGAACTTGGCCAGAGAAAATCCAGGCACAAGCAGCATTACTGATTCAGATACTGGGACTGCAACAGTCACTCAGAAGCCGTCACCAGCTACGATCGTGCTAACAATCCCTGAGAAGGCTTACATCAGGCCTGAATCCGTCTTCAATCAGCTGGACCGACAACCCGGGTGATGCCACTACCAACAGATGCAAGCCTTTGGCGGGCTACCCACACTACTCACAAGATGTTGAGCATCACACCAATGATTTGTTTCCACAGCACTCCACATGAAGCTCATGAAGGGAGTCCTACTGAGCATGGTAATGCCCCTGAAGTGAATCCAAGCGCCACATCCCTCATCAGGGGCTCATGATGCTCTTGGCAGATGACGGGAGTACTTTGGAGGAAGGCACTTGGGGTAGTGCCTCAAGTAAGCCTCAATTCTGTCACACAGATTCATCCTAATATCATGATCGGGAAGTCTTGCTTGTGGTTGACATGACTTTCCTTTACCTGCATTTACCACTGACATGAAACCATACAGGACACTCAAGACAAATGTAAGAAATTGGGTGACCTCAGGTGTATGGACAATGAGAAAGCATGAACTCACAAGGTGATCATATGAGTTTGTTATACTTTTGTGAACGAGTCAGAAAGGTATATAAGCTGGCAATCTTCTGGTTTAGAAATGTTGTTTTCCTGGTTCTGGATCATGTGCTAAAGAATTGTTCATAACACAATGACTCACGTCACGGGCTTCATCAGATCACAGTAGAACAGTGTCACGGACAAACTCAAACAGCCGGGATTTATTGGCATTTTGGCGTCATGATCCACATATCCAACAATACCTTGAAAACCCAAGTAGACGCGACGCAACTTCTCTCAAGCTACATTTGCCAACTCAACTTTTACACGCAGTCCATATGACACCTATAGCAAATACAGCGGAGGACAACAGGCCAGGCCCGGAACACTCTGGAATTTGGGGTGGAACAAAAAGGAGCGTCACAGAGACTGAAGGAAGCCACAAAGATGGATATTGGAGTTTGGTAGAGACTAGAAAGGAATCTTTGCCCAAACCAACTCCAGGGTATAATACTACTAGACTACTTGCCTACCACCTCCGAACATGCAACTCTGAGCACCAGTACCTTGAAAGTTGTACGACTACAAGCTACCGTTGGCTACTCAGCGCAAATGTTCAAGACTCCGTCTCTTACCGAACGGACTACTAGACTGGTACCCGGGTAGCCAGTCTAGTATATCACAAGGTGAGCCTTAAATTTGTCTACTCTACCTTCTTAACATACTCCCATGTATCAAGTAAGACTCGGAGCAAATTTTACCGCGACAACATTACCTAGGACTCTGAGTCTTTCGGAGCAATGACGGTTACCATCCATTGCCATAGTTGCCAAGACGGTCCTAACAAATCGTCCTGCATACAAGCCAGAGACATTCTGGATCGCCTGTGGTGGATACTTAGCCTACCCTTAGATCTGTGACAGGGTACCGTTATATCACAATCCTTCTTCCTGACACACCTGTCACGATCGCATATCGAACAACGACGGCAAAACCACGTTTTCGCCAACTATCGCCGAGAGTCGCACATCTCAGGACGCCCAAAACGGCAACGCGTGTTCGTTCGGCCTCATTGCGTTCCGAACCCCAAGATTGCCGAGATTCACCTTTTAGACGTGATGTTTGGAAGACGAGACATGGAACACAAAGCTACGGAAGTATATAGGTACTATAGATCGCTGTAGTATACCCCCTTGTCTTAGTCTTTGCATCGATAGCGCTACCCGACCAGTGCCTACTTCGGCTACGTGCTCATACGTCCCCGACAGTACCTTTGACGCTGGACCCTCTTTGCCTATCAATCGCCACCTTCGGCCACGATCGCCAGTCGTAGGAGTTGGACGTCGGGCCTTATCACTGGTCGGCGTAGCACCCTGACAACACCTTTCTTTCTGTCAAATCTGTTTCTATGTATCTGGTCAAGACTGAAGCACACGTGGATGTATTTCTGACGTGTGTCAACAAGCACAAGGGAAGGTTTGGGATGTGTCACAGTGTAAGGCATGAATTTCCAAAATCTGCATAGAGCTCTCCTTGTCATCTTCTGCCACCTACTGCACTACCGCACATCACCACTGACAAGCATCCATCTATTGACCTTATACTCACTGATACACCAGATCTATACTCTCAAAAACACCATGACTCCTTCATTGATTGCCTCCGCTTGGAGTTACATCCAGTCCTCATTCAAACGTCCCTATTCCACTGAAGCGACCACCAAAAGGCCTGAACGTCAGCCATGGCCTGCTGTTGATGCAACTCTAGATCCCAATGACGGCAGGGTCAGCAGAGAATCCTGTCCATCTGATATTGAAGGCAAGCTTCAAGCGGACAAGAAAATCTCCTCAGTAGATTACGGAAAGAGCCATTCATCACCCATCTGCATACCGTCAATTGGCAACGGCCAAATCAAGGATTCTTTCCTTGTTTTTGAGGACTCCTGTTCCCGCACAGTTGATCCCTCGATTGAAGACTCATACAGTATCAGAGGGAATTCAAGCAGTCCATTGTCATCTTTAGGTGCATCCTTTGAGAATGACCACCAACGCACAAAGGCTTCACTGGATTGGCATTTCTCAAGTACATTTATGCCCAGCATGGGCCGGTCACATGAAGACCTCACTGCCACATATGGCGCCATGAAACTCCCCTCCAAGACGGCTCCAATCCCTGTCACATCCCTCATGACTGATGAAGATTTCATCATCAGTCTGGAGGGCGATACATTTGATTCAGCCCTCTCCAATGGCCGTGACCCAGATCCCACTTCATCCGCCTTCTCCAACAATGGCAGATCATCAAACATGTCACAGAGTCTTCATTCAGAGACGATCACAAAGCCCTCCACTGGCTGAACTTCCACAAGGAGTTGGGATCAAGGGGTTGCAGAATTAAGTGAGTGACATATCTATTCCCGCCTGCAAGCACTGACATATGTAGACTGCACCTTGCAGGAGTCATGTGACACTAACTCCTGCAGAAAACAACAGGTCCCAGCCAATACGTTGTGGAGGATGGTCAGCTGAGGAATATTCTGTGGCGGGAGTTTGTGGAATCAATGGGAATTCCCCATGGAGGGGAATGTGTTGTGAATATTTCGACATTATCCATGTCACATGATTGCCAATCATGAATCCTCCGATCATGAGATAATGATTGGCGACATCACTGACGGGTCTCTGTGTGTATCAGGGCTTCATGAGCTGTTGCAGATCCTATGTGAGACATTGACACCGTCATGGACCACGCCACACCACAAATCGCCACTCGACGAAATGACACCGTCATGGACAACGCCACATCACAAATCGCCACTCGACGAAATCAACGAGATTCGTCGAAATGCCGCCGACTCGCTCTGGGTACGTAAGGTAACTCGTAGACGTATCTTGCCCTTAACCGCTATTATATAGTCTCGCCATGACTTATATGCAGCTTTAGCTCTGTCAGACCACCTGCCACCTGTCCCCCGTGACACGAAATCAACGAGATTCGTCGAAATGCCGCCGACTCGCTCTGGGTACTTAAGGTAACTCGTAGATGCCGGATCTGCCTCAAGGAATTATCCATCTTGCTACCATTCTTCGGCTTATCTCTGCCTACTTCCGTCTGATCAATCTATCTTATCCTGTGCTTGAATTTATGAAAGCCAATGGGAATGAGGGTCCAAGGATGTTTGACATTTGAGCTGTAGTAGCAGTGATTCACAAAGGAAGGTGACAGAATGCTACACCAAACAGTGTATTGAGAACAACACTCCATACAGAGGTTTGGCTGAGCTTGGCCAAAAACGATGAGCAAGAGGCTGAAATATCTTCAGTACCAGCCAGCTGGCTACATATATGTAAGCAAAGTGGATATTGGTTGCATGGGGGAAGTAGCACACATGTCGAGCCCACATTCCAGACTAAGTTGTGACACGCATTATGAGAGAATGGGCTACAGACGCCGGGAAATGATGAGAGAAGACCAAGGAACCAGTGACAGCGCAGACTCAAGATAGAGGGACGTGTATCCTCCGTTTGACCTTGTACGTAAATACTGTGGTAACCATCAACGCACCTCACTAGCAAAATGATCAGTAGCAATTGTCCGCGGATTGATCTTCGGATGACGTAAGATCGATTCCAAGGGCCGTGGGGCGCGTCACGGTAACGGGTTGAGTGGTTCTCAGTTTACTACTGTATCCAGACATTTCTTGACGACTATACGCTCAGCGCCGTCGAGCTTGACGCCCTCATCCGTGTCTCTCCAGCTGGTTCCTCTCGACCTCACCGCTTTCCACGAGGCGAATGCACAACTCACTCTTGACGACACCTGGCTTCCCCCGAGAACCCTGAACTCCGCCCCTTCCTTTCCCGACGTTCCCCAGTACCACCAAGCATCCCGCACCATGTCCACCACCATATCCGCCTCGCCTTACACCCAGACCTACGCCTCTTCTCCGACCTCCTTCGTATCCCCTGTCATGCCACAGACAGCGCAACTCATCTCGAATGGTGGAAAGGAACAGCGCTTGATCGTGGTGTCGAATCGGTTGCCGGTGACGATTAGTAAAGATTCAGGAGGGGAATACCATTTCAAGGTGAGCGGATCGTCAGGAGCTGTATACCTCCAGTCCGGACGTGAGACATCGTGGCTCGTATTCAACCGAACCATCGAGCTCCCTTCTATGGTTTGGGTTTTGTGGGAGGAGAGCTAATGATCGTCTCAGATGTCGTCTGGCGGATTGGTATCCGCGCTGTCGGGGTGTAAGAAGAAGATGAGTTTCACTTGGATCGGATGGCCGGGAAAAGATGTAAGTGACCGCTCGGATCTATCCCAAGGTTTCTGTTGTACAGGGGGACGAGGCAACCCTTCTCCGTGGGGGAACAGAAGCAACCGCTTCTAGGTCTTCCTGCTGATATACGGTTCCTCGCAGATACCTGTGGCGGACCGAGAGGTGGTCAACTCGAGGCTGCTGGCGGAATACAATTGTTATCCGGTGTATCTGAGCGATGAGCTTGCGGACCGGCACTACAACGGTGAGCGAGCCACGTATAAGGAAAGATACTTCGCTGATCGCTGACTTGTCATCTCTGCCCTCTCCAGGCTTCTCAAACTCCATCCTCTGGCCGCTATTCCATTACCACCCCGGCGAGATGAACTTCGACGCCGCCAACTGGCTAGCCTACCGAGAAGCCAACATGCGATTCGCCGACGTTGTCGCGTCCATGGCCAATGCCGGAGACATGGTCTGGGTGCAAGACTACCACCTCATGCTCCTCCCTATGCTCCTCCGATCCATCATCTCCGGCGAATCTGCACAGGGCGAGATGGTCCGGCGTGAGCTCGGGCGGGTCAAAGAGGGTGTGGACGATACGATCGTGAAGGACGTCTTGGGGATGACTCAGGGGATAGCCGATCCGATGGACGAGGGTGTGGAGATATTGGATGATGTGCGGGAAGAGGAGGAGATGTTGGAGGTCAAGTCGAGTAAGAGACCGACGTTTGTCAGGGGTTTGTCGGCGTTTCAGAAGCAGGAGATGGCGGCGAAGGAGAGGGGGAAGGAGGGGGTTCGGATAGGGTTCTTCTTGCATACCCCGTTCCCGTCGAGCGAGATCTACCGGTGTGTGCGCTGCGTACTCTATGAGATGATGCTGATGGGCGCAGGATCCTACCAGTGCGAAGGGAGATCCTCCTCGGCGTCCTGCAATGCGACCTCATTGGGTAAGTTGCACCATACTGTTTCTCCCGGCTCGCTAATGATTGGACAGCTTCCACACCTACGACTATGCCCGACACTTCCTCTCCTCCTGCACCCGTATCCTCGGCCTCGAGACCATGCCAAACGGGATCACCTTGGAAGGCCGCTACGCCCAAGTCGGCACGTATCCCATCGGGATCGAGCCGATGCAATTCGTCGATGGCCTCCGAAAAGATACGGTGCAAGCGCGACTTCAGAGCCTGGAGCAACGGTTTAGAGGGTGCAAGGTTATCATCGGTGTGGATAGGCTGGATTACATCAAAGGGATACCGCAGAAGTTGCATGCGCTGGAGGTGTTTTTGGCGCAGCATCCGGAGTGGGTCGGCAAGGTGAGCGGACTTGCGCTGCACAAAACATAGCTGACAACTATGATCTCCTTCTTTGCCTTGTTTCGCCCTCAACTCCTCTGCTCGATCATCCCCATCCCAACTCGTAATCTTCGAGCAGGTCGTCCTCGTACAACTTGCCATTCCCTCTCGACAAGACGTTGAAGAATACCAAAACCTTCGAGCATGCGTCAATGAGCTCGTCGGACGGATCAACGGTCGATTCGGGACAGTCGAGTTCATGCCGATCCACTTCATGCACAAGTCGGTGCCTTTCGACGAGTTGACGGCGATGTACGCGTTGGCAGACGCTTGTCTCGTGACGAGCACGCGGGATGGGATGAACCTCGTAAGTCAATCTCGCACACGAGTAGAAGGGTTTGATCATGTGATAGGTGGCCTACGAATACATCTCGTCTCAAATAATGCGACATGGCTCGATGATTCTCTCCGAATTCGCTGGAGCTGCACAAAGTCTCAACGGGAGTTTGCTGGTCAACCCATGTGAGCTCTCCTCAGTACTCCCACTCATCGACCAACCTTACGAGCGGTGCAACAGGGGACGTCCAATCTACAGCCGACGCGATTCACGTCGCGCTCGTCATGCCACTGGACCAACGGAAATCGAATTGGCAAAAGCTCTTCGCGGTGAGCTATTCTTAGTATCTTGTTTGGGTTCCAGCTGATTATGGACCAGTACGTGAGCAAGTATACCGCCGAAGCATGGGGTGTTTCCTTTGTGAACGAGCGTGAGTCCCCTTCCAGCCTTGACGGTAAGCAACAAGCTGATGCGTGAAACAGTCACCCGGCTTTCCGGTCGTGCCCCCTCGGGACCGATCGTAGCGGGGCGTAAGAAGTCGGGTAGTCTGAGTCGGACGTCTAGTAAAGCCAGTATAATGAGGCGGGCTAGTCACGGCGTACAAGATAAGGTGACAGCATGAGTGGGAGGGAGCAGAGTTCGCAGTCGGAGGGTGTCCAAGGGCGGGGTATCGAGCGGGATAGGGAAGGGAGAAGGGAGAAAACCAAAATGTCTTTGTCTTCTTGCCTTGATTGAGCACTTTGAGATGATTTTTTATGTATACCACCGGTCGACAGAAAGAGTCCCGACGACGGATCATCACACCCGCGATTGATGGGATTCCTACCCTCTCAATACCCAATCCTGACTTCGTCCTAGACCCCTTAGCCCTATTCTCTCCCCACACATCGATAGTCACTCATGACGCGGCCTCCATTTCTCGGCCCTAATTTAGCAGAGAACAGAGCCGTCGCTCATCTCTCTCGAAGGCCTTCCTTCCAAGCGTTCCCAGAGCGCAGACGATCTAAACCGCTAATGATGAAGGCGAAGGAGCAGTTTGAGTGCCGATTGACTTGAGATTGAACGCAATGACAGCCCACCACCAAAGCTCGTCGATACTCGAGTTCATTCCTTGTAGGCTTTCGTGCATAGACTATCTAAGTTGCGAACGTTCCGCTACGAGAAATGAGTGTATGCAATGTTTACTTCACAACCGTGGCGAAACACCAACGTATCCCCAACCCCTCACTTGCCTCCACTCCCTCCCGGCATCCCTCCGACCTTCATGAACCTCGACAGTACATTCTGCGTATCCCTCTTCCTCACGTCCACGTCCGTACTAGGGTCCCAGATCCTGCTCGTCCTCGGTTCAGGGCTGTCTGAGGTGTACTGCGCTTGTCCCGATATACGCGCGGAATCTGAGGGCGGGGTCACGAGGTTCGGCGTGGTTCGGGGCGTATCAGAGGATGAGGATTGGCGGGCGATGACTTTGCGCTCAGGCTTCGGAACCTCGCCGATGACGACCGGAGTATTGCGGATGTTAAGGCCGGCTTCCGGTGGAGGAATCCTGGCGAGCTGAGCTTGACGAGCGCGGTGCCGGGCGTTTGCGGGCAGGTCTAGTGGTAACTCGAAGGTGCTGTCTCGAGAGTGACCGACACTAGGACTAGTTTCCGTCTCCACTGTACCCTCCTCATCGTCATCCTCATCGTCACCATCTCCAGATATGTTGGATTGCCTGTCCGCGCTCAGCTCGCGCCCCATAGAAGATTCAAATCGTGGAGTCTCTGGAACGGACTGGAGCCCCATGACAGCAAGATCGCGCTCGCTTGAATGCTGGCCAGTGCCGGTGATGCGCATGACATATTGTCGGATAGAAGGCATCTGATCCCAAGCATTTGTATAGCTCGCAATCGTTTCTTGCATCGATTTCGCTTCGGCGTTGCGTTGAGGTGATGGACCGGTTGAGCGGTTTTGGGACGGAGATGAAGCGCCTTGCGGGAACACCCGGTCGGGTCGGCGATGTTGTGGGGTCTCCTCCCAGGGAAAGACGGGCAAGACATTGTTACGGTCTGGGGTGGATCCGGCGAAGCCTCTGTACCAATCGTTGCCGCGGACATTCTCGGGTACATTCGGGTATTCAGGCTCTGTCTGTTGCGAGGAATAATATTTCGACTGGGCGGACGCAGGCTGGTCCCAAGCAGCGGCATAGCGCTGGGTCATCGGAGTAAGCATCTCGGGACCGCTGGTAGGTGGCGGGGCAGAACGAGAACCGTCCCATGTCGCGGGCTGGGTCATCTGCTGCTGGAACGTCTGCGGCGATGGTGCATTTAATGCTGGTGGACTGATGGCGGTGGGACTGGCGTGACGCGGTGGGAGTGAGATTGCTTTGGGCTTGGGTCTGGACATCATGAGGTCTACTCGGCCGTCGAGCGGAAGGCTGATATATTGTCCCGACTTGAGCGAGGTCACGCCTCTTTCGGCAGCGCTCTTCAGTTCGGAAAGATCGAGCCGGTCGTCGGGTTGTTGCGGGACACCAGTCACAGTCCCGGCTTGATTCCAGGCGGCGACGGTCTCGGGTACAGCGAAACGTCGAGCGAGGTCGGGGGCGTGAGCGGATGTGGGGCGGATGTAGCGGTCATACCCGGCATACCAACGGTCGATAAGGGAGGGGTCTAGCCAACTCAGCGAAGACGGAGATTAACGGGACTCACAGTCAAATTTGGCGTCATTGCCGTCTGTTTGGGACATCCCTGCAGGACGACCGGCGAGGTTGGACCAAGGCTTGTTTGGCCCGATAAAGTGCACAGCGTTGATCTTATGCCCATATCGTCGATAAGCGGGTTCGTATTGGTATGCAGCTGTTGGTGTGACATTGTACCTGCGACCGGTGTAAGCATGAGACTCGTCATAATGCCGAAGACTCACAAGAACGGCAATCGGTTCCAAGCCCCTCCACCGCCTTCCTCCGAGAACCACTCATTCAATAACCCCTGATCCGCTCCATCAAAGCTCCCATTCCCCCCGCCCTCATAAATCCCCTCCTCCCCCTCCCCATTCTCCAACAATTTCCTCAGCCCGACCCAGTCCGATTCTCGCGGTCGAATTACCATGACGCCGGAATTGAAGCAGTCTGGCCATCCTGTGTCTGGACATGCTGAGATGGTGTGGGCACTGGTGGAGGTGAAGAGGTGGGATAGGCGGCGGATGGGGAGGACGTCGGCGTCGAGGTAGATTAGGGTGGAGAAGAGGGTGTGCAGGCGGAAGATGTGGAGTTTGGTGAGGGCAAACTTCAGCTCCGGTCGACCTGGATACAACCAGTTAGGCAGGACCAAGATGAAAGAAAGGGTTTGTACCCAGGAGATCGAGTGCCGGCGTTCCAGGCCTACCACTACCGATAGGCTCCACCCCAATGACGAAATCGAATCCAGCTTTCCGGAGCTCACCGATCGTCCTCGCATCAACAGTCTCGGGAGTGACCAGACAGACGATCTTAAAATCTCGTGGTTCGGGGTGGAGGTCGTACAGGGAGTGGAGCAGGACGAGGGCGCCGGGCAGGTAGGAAGGGGTGGTGAGAAGGGTAACGAAAGCGTTCGGGAGCGACATCGTCCTCGAATTCAGGGTTGCCGGGAGCTCTTTCGGTACTGACATTATCTACTGGGTAATCTGAGCCGAGAATTAGCTCCTTCACATCAAGAGGTAAATTGACCAAGTTGTGGGGGTAGGATGCAATTCGAAGTGGTTCCTGGGTATGCTAACTCGGGATTTGGGGGCTGTACTCACTTGCTAGGGTAAAAGAGGCGTACCAGCTGCTACGACACCTTGGACTACGCTGCGGTCTCTGTTTCACAAGCTTCCCCGCCCCCCAAGGTATCTGGAAACAAGCAGAGGAAAGAAACCCACGAGACCAGACAAACCTGACGTCATGCGCTTATCACCATATTCCATGCATGCCGGGGAGATTACGTAATGAATTTTTCCTTTGCCTTTCGTATTGGTGACTCTGCTTCGACCTTCCTCCGCGATAATTGTCAATCTACTACCTCTTCCTCAGCCTCTCGAATTTTCTTATCAATCCTTCTTCATTTCTCCGATCATCCTCTTTCCTGTCGATTTTTCTCTCGTCTCTCCTAACATCTGATTTGCCGGTCCCAAGCCCAACAAGGACGAGAGGGAGGGGACGGGGTCCTCTCCACGAATGCAAAAGGATGTCAGACTTGATCGAGCCACAACGGCCCGGTCCTCGCCACCTTTCTCACATTCCGGCTGAGATGCTCCGCCAGATCGCTGAACACGTCGATACCAAAACCGCTGCTTCATTGGCTCGGACTTGCAAGTCGCTGAGAAATGCTGGAGAATTGGAAAGTATGGGAGACGCTAGAGTTGACTTCGCATTAAAACCGTGAGTCACGTGAATCTCTACCTTTGCACTGCTGAAAGGCATCATTTGAGCTCAGCCATGAACCACAAGTTCAATGTTTCTGATGCCTTCAATCATAAAGAAGTCGGCGACATAGTCCGAGAGGCGGCTGCTTCCTGCAACAGCGCTTTCGAGACTTGACCTTTCCGTGTCGAATGCGTCAACCACCTCTTCATTCAGCCAAGCAATGAGCTAGCCGACCAACTGGTAAAGTTGGTTCACCGTGTTACCAACACGGTCAAGAGCCTCACGATTCTGCCTCATCCGCTCTATCGTCTCCATCGTCCGCCCTGCGATGTCGACGCTGAAATGTACGGTCACCTCGAGTTTCACGATAAGGTCGTCAAACGAGTCCAGTCTCTCCCTCGACTGAAGGCGCTGCGTGTGGCGCTGGTGATGCGTGCGGCATCGCGCGTGAAGGAACTCGTCGGAATCATGCCAATTTCGGAAAGGCTAGATACCGGAATTTGCCAGGTTGAGAGTTCCAGCTTGCTCATCCGAGAAGAGATTTGGCCCGTATTGTCTTATCTCAAATAACTTTCCTTTCAGCATAGGAAAGGGATATACAACGGTCTGTTTCAATCCATTCTCGCTGCCGCACCGATTTTGAGGACCGTCAACATGGGTGGCGAGTGGGGCGTCTCGAGATCTGATCCGGAATGCCAAGCTCTTGCCAGCATCGCAAGATCCGGAAGGTCATCTGGATGATCGATTTCACGATGTGAGCGAGCTCGGGGATGAATCGATGCAAGGGCCGGAGGAATTGGTAATGGTGAGCGGAGACGCGAGAGAGCCAGAGGATGCGAACTTGGATATTTGGATATTGAAAAGAGTATCCCAGCACTGTGCTCAGCCCAAAGACTTCAGCTGCTTTCGAGTCCAAGATTTCCCGATGTGCAGCGTCTCGGCGTGATCGATGGCGCCTGCCTTTCCGCAAGACAGTATCGCGAACTCGGCGTCGACCTTCATAACCAGCCTCAAATAACTAGGAAGGTGTCTCAAGCGCTCGTCCGCAGACTTCAGCGGAAGTCTACGCTCACTCGTTTGCAATACTTTGCCTGTAACCATTTCGATCCACTACCTCAGATCTCCCACTCGACCGATCCGCCGCAGCGGCACGTCGACCGAACTCCTCATCCCGCCATCGAAGTGGAAGGAAGACGGTCACGGGGTGTAGTGATTCGGACATATACTTCGCCTACGGCACAAGGCGATTTTTACCATCTCCGCGTGCTCACTCGGACGACTGCAGACGTGGCTACTTGAATTACATCGGTGCAAGGAGACAATGGCACGAGTTCACCTATTACTGCTCCCATACGATCCCAGCCGACGTCCTGCTCGACATATACAAGGCCGCAGGGGAGAGATGGGATTGGATGGAAGGCGGACCGCAATGAACCTTCCGAGAGAGGCATGGGACTTGCTCGACAGATCTGTGGAGAAGAACGAAGATGATGTCTTCATGGATGATGAGGACGAGGAGATGAGTACGGGGCTGAGCGACGAGGATGATGGGTTTGACGGTTTGGAGAGCGAGGTGAATAGCTGGGTGACGGAGGACGATCGGATCAGCGAGGACGGGTGCTGATCATGCATGTGCGTATCAAGGAGCTTTGCACTGATTGACGAATTCCACTGATGTACGAGAACTCACTGACGAATAGTCGGCTTTGCGGAACAGCATTCAATACCGGTTTCACTGACGGCGATGCTTCCATCTTGCACTCATGACGCGAAACGTCTGGTAGGTGCCAGCGCTTCGTCTTTTGATCCTTTCTGACAGTCGGCCTTCGAAGCTCCTTTGGAAGTACCCCACGATGGCAAGTTCTTCACCAGCGACTCGCACCGTCGCACTCTTCATTAAGCATCTCACTCCCACCCAAGTACACAACATCATCAGCTTTCCCATATTTCTTGGCGTCTCATATCAACTTGACTCCCGGCAAAGGAAGACTCTCACTAGATCACCATGCCGCCAAGAAACCCGTCACAGGCTCGCCCCAGACAAGGTCGCCAAGCGTCTCAAAGCCGGGGCCGTCGTTCCCGAGCAAATAGCTGGGTCCGGCCTTCCGTGGATGACAGTACGATCCTGAGCGTTGTGACCGATCCACCGAATTCGACTACTGCTACTGTCCCGGCCAATTATATCGAGGAGGATGACGACGTGATCAAGCGCGAAAACCTGCCCCGCCGAAAAAACCTAATCAACAAGCACGGGCCAGTCCTCCCTACAGCCCAATCGACCATTACTTCCGCCTTCGGCACGCTACAAAAGAAGGCGAAGAAGGACTTATTCACGCGGCAAGTCTTTGATGCCGTAGAATATGCGACAAAGACCGGGGTGATGTCGACTCTGCCAGTTGAACACAACAAGCAGCCCTGGTATAGCGGATGGTGGAGTGGGAGATACGAGAGGACCGCGCCGACAATCAAAATCCTCACCTCAGCTGAGAGCGATGTGCGTTACGCGGCCGAAATGGCGGGAAATCTTCTCAGACTCCGCGCACATCCGAGTCACAGGGCAATCGAGGCTATGTATAATACACTGCAAAGTGAGCTGGAGAAGATCGGCGAGGCGAAGGATGCGACGAAGAAGTATGTATACCCCGCTTGTGGAGAACGCTAACGATGCTCAAGGCTTAAGGAGGAGGAGGAAGAGTTAGTGAAGACCGCCTTCACCAGATCTCGCGGCTATACGCTCAAGAATCTCGCCGCAACGCTTGCGGTTGGAACTCTCTTGGGAGGAACAACAGCGGGATATTTCTTGGGAGGTTTCAGCACCTGTCCCGCTGTCCCAACCGTCACCGGAACCACCGCGTCTCCTGTCAGCGGTGTCAGTACTAAGCTGGCGAGCTGTCGGACGGAACTGAGCAGGGCCCAGCAGAATACGAAGCAGTGTCAAGGCGATTTGTCGAGATGCGAGACAAAAGCGGATACTTATGTGGGACAGTTGACCGACGCACGGGCGAGTCTGGCTCAGAGGGATAGGGAGGTGAGCCAGTACAAAAGCGATTTGAGGACGAGCAATGCGGGATGGGACGAGACTAATCGCAGTATGAGTGATTATGTCTGGAAATTGACACAGTGCGAGGATAAAGTGAGAGGTACACAGGGGGAGTTGGAGGAGTCCACGGACAATGAATCGAGGAACTACGGGAGTCTGAGTGATTGTCAAGCGAGGTTACTGACCCAGGGCGAGAACACGGAAAAAACAGACGAGAGCCTTATGGCAGGCAGGGATACCGCGACTCGAAACACTGACACAACGAAGATGCGGTATCAGAGCCAAACGTCTGGCAAAAAGACCGGTACTCAAAGCACGCAGACAACGAAGAGGCCGAAGGAAAGGCCAACGGGGGGCAGAAGTACTGCGACTCGGACCACGAAGGTGTCCGAGCCGACCCTGACGATGGGGAGAAGTACTGCGGCCCAAAAGACCGGGAGAGTTCAGGACACTCAACCCAGCCGAGGGCTCTTGAATAAGAGCTACAAAGAGCTGATGGATGAGGGTACCGATGAAACGGATGATCAGATATGGGATCGCTTTGCCAGGATCCTTGGAGGTCTTTGAGCAGGTTCGTATCTTTTTAATACTGTATATATACGGGATTCTGCTTGGGTGGCTGCCGCTTTGTGAGCAGTGGCTGAGGCGTTCGACCTTGTGGTTACATATCTTCAGCTCACCACTACGCATATGAAAGCGCTGTCCTGCAACCCGAATTTGGGGACCGTGGGAAAGCGTAATTTGGCACGTGACCTCCTGGGTCGCTCAATTGTCCTGATTACCTTCAGCAGGCTCCACCTACTCGTCCACTCCATCACCCTGAGACCATCTTCTTCTTCAATCTGAAAGTCCTCGAGATGTCCGCTTCTCGCTTCGTCCGCACAGTATGTCCTCAACCCATTCCCTTTTCACCTGCTCATCTACCAATCCTCTCAGTCAAAGTACCGCCATGTCTACGGCGAGAAAGCAAAGACGCACTATGAGAACGCCAAGATCAGCGGCAGTGCATGGGATACCGACGTCGTCGCTGCGAGTGGGAAATACCTCGCTGTCAATTGGCAGGTCTCGGGTGGAGGGGTACGTCACAAGTCCCACAAGAAGCCCAGCAGTTGCTGATGATTTCGTATAGGCATTCGCGATCCTACCCATCTTCTCCCCGTTTACTTCTCCGAGTCCGGCTGGCTTCCCGACGAAGCTGCCGGATCTGCTGCCGCTGGCGAGAGGACATACGGCGCCGGTGCTGGATACCGCTTGGTCGCCTTTTGACGATAACCTGGTAGCTTCAGCTGGGGAGGATGGGAAGAGTGCGTCGCTACTCCCGTTGCTCTGATCAAGCTGATGATGTCAGTCTGTCTATGGCAAATCGAGGACTCGATGTTCGAAGGCTGGGGAGAAGAGCATTGGGCACCGGAAGATATCAGTCCCATTGGGAAGATGCATGCTGGCGGACGGTACGTTCTACCTTCCGACTCAGCTAAATTCCCGCAGGAAAGTCGGGCAGGTCGTCTTCCACCCTGCTGCGTCCAACCTCCTTGCCTCGGCGTCTGGCGATCCTCTAGTGAGGCTGTGGGATATTGAGAAAGGGCAGGATAGCGCTACGATCACGTTGAAGGGGCATTCGGATTCAATCCAGAGTCTTTGCTGGAATGCGGTGGGGACGACATTGGTCACGGTGAGTCATAGGCGTCTCTGGGATGCCAGTGATGGCTACGCAACGATGCTGATTACACTTCAGACATGCCGAGATAAGAAGCTGCGGTTGTTTGATCCTCGTGCTGGCATCGAGGCTGTCAGGACCGCAGAAGGACACTCTGGGGTGAAGGGCTCTCGCTCGGTGTTCCTGGGTGATCGGGATAGGATCGTCACCACTGGTGTAGGTGGACCGGATAGTTACTGGATGTTTCGCTGAGTCGAGCAGTTCAGCAAGATGTCCGACCGACAAGTGGGACTTTGGGATACGAGCAGCTTGAAGAGCCTCGAGATGACTTCGCTCGACTCCAGCGCGTGCGTCATCTCGTTACCGTTTGAGTCTAGCTGATGCAGTGCAGTGGTGTGCTCATGCCGTTCTTCGTGGAAGGCAATGATGTGCTGTTCCTGGCCGGGAAAGGGTGAGTGAAAGCTGATCTCGTCGAGCTGACCATCCTAGCGACGGCAACATCCGGTACTATGAGTATGCGGAGGATGCACTTCATTCGCTGGCGGAGTACAAGTCATCCGAGCCTCGTGAGCTTCGTCTGAACTAATAGAAGGTTCGGCTGATTGCCGTAGAACGTGGGATGACCCTCCTGCCCCGCCGGGCATTGGACGTATCGCAAAACGAGATCGCGCGAGGCTTCAAGCTCGCTGGCGGATCCATCGAGCCGCTCAGCTTCATTGTCCCACGGAAAGCCGAGAGCTTCCAGTCAGAGTGCGTGTATTTGGGTCGAAATTGAGCTACGCTGATCGGACCCAGCATTTTCCCCCCCGCCAACTCCGCCGAGCCGGCAATCACTGCCTCCGAATACTTCAGCGGCAAGACCGCTCGACCGAAAGTCATCGACCTCGAGACACACGCCGTCTCCTCTTCTTCTAACCCGATCCCTGCTGCACCTGTTGCCGAAGTGCAAAAGACTGAGGCCAGAGAAGAGCCTAGAAAGTCAGAGTTTAGGCAAGAGCCTAGCAAGTCACAATCTGCGCCAACACCGTTCATCACCCCGTCGGCGTCCACACAGAAAGATTCGGAGCCGGTGGAAAGAACGATAAGTGAGGAACCTATAGCGGACCCCAAGAGCTTGGAGATTCAACAGCCGGAAAGCGAAGATGAGGAGGAATCCACCAAGGCGGCGGACGAGCCTCGCGAAGTCGCAAAGGAGTCCGCCCCTACAGCGCCCGCCCCTGTCGTCGCGCCTGCGGCCAACGGATCCACCGTCACTGCAGTACGTCTTTCTGGTATGTCTCGGATACGCTAAATCGCCCTCAGCCGAGGGACCAGCTGCTTATAAAGAAGCTATCTGAAAAAGCGACTCTCCCCACACGAGGATCCTCCTTATCTGCGGGATACGACCTATATGCGGCCGAGGAGAAGGTCGTGCCAGCTCGGGGGAAGGCTCTTATCGACTTGCAAATATCCGTCGCTGTACCCGAGGGAACTTATGGCCGAGTCGCGCCTCGTAGCGGGCTAGGTACATGCTGGTATCCCTGATATCGGTTTCCAAAGCTGAAAGCTACCAGCATCCAAGCATTCCATTGATACTGGCGCGGGCGTTATCGATGCGGACTACCGAGGACCGGTGATGGTACTGCTCTATAACCTCTCTGATACCGATTTCTCGGGTCCGCCTTCCCCGTTCCTATCACTGATGACTGCTCATGCCTGCCGGATAGTAAACCCCGGTGACCGCATCGCTCAACTGATCTTGGAACGTATCATCATGGCCCCATTAGTCGAGGTCGAGGTGAGTCTGTCTCGCCCGTGAAGCTTCAAACGAAGGAGCTGCTTTGCTGATGTGGAACAGGATCTTGAAGCCACTGCGAGGGGGGCAGGAGGGTTTGGATCTACCGGAGGCTTCGGGACGCCGGTGTAGGCGGAATTTCTTGACGTCTAGACCGCGGGTCGGAATACATCTAATGAAGCGATGTCATTTCAAAGACAGTATTGATGGAAGTCATAAGCTCTATTACGGAATGCGAGTACCGGGGGGTGGCACAGACGGACCATGGATCCCACCTCCGCCAGTTTCGCCTGGATCGCTCGTCATGAGGCTGAGCACTTCGAAAACACAGCTTCCCACTGTTTTAGCTGTAAATCATTTCTTTGAGAGATAGATATAGGTGGACCGTGGCATTGACGCTCGACTCGTCACACCCTTCGAGAATACTACGCACCCGGCGGTCCTTGCACCCGGCATAGATAAATAATATGCATACAAGCCACACCACTCGATTCATGAATGATACAATCGTATCAAATTATCTTCAACATCCGCGCAACCCCACAGGCGGCGCCATCAACGGAATACCCCTCAACTCAAACATTGTCCCCCTAAAAGCCCTCACAACATCCTCCTCCAACTTACCTCCCTCCCCACCGCCCTCAACCGTAGGTAAAAGCCAACTCCAGGGATCATCATGCGACCACCCCGCAGGGACAGCGACGTCGGGCGGGAAATTGGGTGTGGCTGTTGCTGTGGAGTAGGGTGGGGATGGGGAGGCGGCTTGGAATGGATTTGCAGAGGTCGAGGTTGAGGGGAGGGCGCTGAACGGAGGTGGGGCTGAAGAAGGAGTGTTGAAAGGGCTAGTGGTACCAAAGGCCGAGGTCGAGGTCGAGGAGGCAGGAGGAGCGGGGTTCGAGGTGGACGCGCCGGAGAACCCGCCCAAGCCCGACCTACCAGAAGTGGATCCTCCGAAGGCCGAGAACCCGCTCGCTGGCTGTGACATCGAGGAGGCTTGGTTCTGGCCGAATCGGCCAAACGCGGATGGTTTGGCGGGTAGTCCGAAAGCTGTTTGACCGAACTCTGAGCCTGATGCCAATGAAGTCCCAGATCCAAAGGCGGAGGCGGCGGCAGCGGGTTTGGCCGCTGAGCTGAACGCTGAAGAGCCGAACGCGGAGGCCGACGTCGGGGTGGCCGTACTACCAAATGCCGAAGAGCCGAATACCGAGGTGGGAGTGGATGAGGAGCCGAACACGGATGTCGGTGCAGGTTGGGCTGGGGTGGATGTTGTACCAAATGCGCTGTCAGCCGGTCTCGACCCATATGCTGATGCCCCGAACGCTGATCCAGAAGATGGGGACGTAGTGGACCCAAATGCCGGAGTGGAGCCGGACCCGAACGCCGACTTCGCGGGAGTGCCACCGAACGCGGAGGCAGCGGGAACACCCCCAAAGGCAGACGTGGCAGGAGCTGCCGGCGCCCCAAAAGCAGGAGCGCCAAAAGCAGATGCACCCGCCGATTTCTGACCAAAAGCAGGTGCCCCAAACGCGCTAGCTCCTGCCGGCGATCCGGACGCACTCTTTGGACCTGTCGGGGTGGACCCGAATCCTCCTGCAGGTGCTCCTCCGAACGCCGCTGGTTTTCTTCCGAAACCCCCTCCCACTGACGCAGGACCAGCGGATGTCAGAACCGTCGCCTCCGAGAATTCCGCCGGTCTCGGTCCGCCAATAGTCGTTCCAGGCGGATATCTCGCATCGTGTAGCTTCTCAGCGAGCTCGCAGGACTTCGGGAGGTTGCCTAATGCTTGTGAGATGGTCGTGCGTGCTTGGTTGAGGAGGGACTCTTCTTCTTTCACCTAGTCCCATCAGCTTGGGACGAGTTGAGGGAGAGAGAACACACGTAGTCCTGAGCCCGATTCTCGTTGAGCGCCTGCACGGATTTCCATCGCAACTCTTCCGGTGAGGTGTCGTAACCAAAGAAGAGGTTCGGCTCGTACTTCCCTGCGCCGAAGGAGGAGAGGATCCAATTTGGGGTCTCGGCTTGCAGTTCTACGCGGAGGGTATCCTCACTGAGCGGGAGAGGTCAGCCGTGTTCTCTCGGAAAGAAGACTGGCGAGGGCAGAGCTCAAGGGGATGCGATAGAGCAGGAATGAGAGAGTTGGGAGAAGTGGAGAAGCGGGGGGGATGGGGCTCGTGAAAGTGGGGAGATGGGGATGGCGCGAGGGGTAGAGACGCACTTGAACTGATATTTCAGCCCTCCACCAGGCCTCGCTCCAACCGGAACAGCGTTCGCAGAAGACGCTGTTGAGAAGGACCGACTGGACGGGCCTGTCGGGTTACGATTGGTCGGACCACTAGGAGCTCCTGCTACGGATCAGAGCTGGAAATTGTACAGGCCTAGAGCTTACTATTCCCCGTGTTGGACGGAGGATGGTAGAATTTGCAACTCGCACCGTAACGACAGTACCTGGAATGATGTGAGAATGGTGACAGAAGGTGTAAGGGGAATGTACCCGTGTTGGAGGTCACGGCATATTGGTGGATGATTCATGTTGAATCAAGAGAGCCAGGGGATGTCCGAGCTGTGTCTGCGGCGAGAGAAAAGTCCTTCGCCGGAGCCTCAGGGTCCGTGACCACCCATGAGCGGATGGAATTTGCGACTGATTGAACTAATCAGACGGAGAGTTAGGATGAAGCGAAATCATTGGGATTTCGGATCATGACTGATCTGTCTGTGCCTTTTTTTCGCGGCGCCTACTGCGAATGGAATAGATGCCATATGACAAAAACACAAACGAGAACCTACAGAATGCCTACATAATGCTGACCGGACTCCCACCCCTACTCAACCCATCTCTCCAGGCCTCAGCGACCGGAACGTTCAAAGCTCCAAACCCAAACCCAACCGGCGCTTTCTCCTTCCCCAGCCCTATTCCTCCGCCCAGCATCCAATTGACAGGAGGGATGACCGTGCCCTCCCCTGCACTCCTGAAGAAAGTACGTTTCCGCCTCACGCCGCAGGGGTCGTCATCCATGCTCTCGGATGCTGGAGTGGCTCGACGTTTGATACCTTGGCGAATCCCGGTACCACCTTGTCGGCGAGATCGAGCGGGACGTGTGAAGGAGGGGTCGCCGTCGGAGTCGGTGTCGGAAGAGGCGGAGTATTTTACGTTGGGCTGGCGTTTCCGCACAAGTTCTGCTTGGTTCAGCGGGACGTTCTGAGTGCAAAGAGGTAAGAACAAGGGAGGAGTCAAGCTAACTCACTTTGTACGCGCGCGTCCACTTCGTCCTCCGGATCGCTTAACTCGGCGTCCTTCATCCCCAATGCCTGACTTAGCTTCATTGACGGGACCTGCGAAATCTGAACGCCTGGTGCGTGGGGAAGTGACCGAAGGTTCTCCAGTACCCGTTGTCTCGTAGATCATCAGCTGCTGCGAGGCTGAAGACATGCAACCTACTTGATCGCCTCGAGGTACTCTGGAGGGTTGTGATCATCCGTGTTGTTTGGCAGAACCTCGAGCTTGAACCGAGGACCGTAGTATTCCATGCTGCGGTCGATGAGATCGAGGAGGACTTGCAATGCACAACGTACAACTGGTTGTAAGGCAGATCTTCCGAGAGCTCGCGGTCGCACATCACCGCTGTTTCGTTCGTCCAGGCCCGCGCCACATTTTTCCTTCGAACCGATTAGCTGCTGAATCAAGCGCGAAAGATCTAAGTCACGTCGTGTAGCCGCCACCGCCGAGCATCATGATGGGCAGGTTAAAGCTCTTAACGAATCTCGCACATTCCGCATGGCCTGACGCTGTAAGCGAAATATCTTTAAGAATGACTGACCTTGAAGCGTCAGGTTAAACCCGCCAAGTTTGTCACCGGCGAGCGAGTCCGACCCCATCTGAAGGACAATCGCACCGGGTCGATAGAAATCAATGACGCGCTGAATGATCTGCTCAAGGTCAATACAGGGACGATGGGAAAGGCAGAACCACTCGCGGGCTTGAAGACAGAGTGGAATGACTCGTCGCGAATCCCGTCTCGCATAGGGACGTTCACAGCGTACCCTTTGCCTCGCTTCATCCCGATGTCCTACGGGACACAATTTCAGCCGGTCGGCCATTGGCCGGGCGAAGCGACTCACTCGTACATCGCCAGTACCCGGGAAGAACTCGCCGAATCGATGAAAGCTCGCCGTCATCACCCGGTCCGTGGTGTAGAAGGCCTCTTCGACGCCATCGCCATGATGGACATCAACGTCGATGTATAGCACGCGAGGATGTATTCTACGAACATGAGCAAGGCAAACATGACTAGCGGCGGAGCCCACCTCAGCAGATCAAGGATCCCCAAAACACTGGAGCATGTTAGCGAACATGCCGAGTGAAACAAGCACTCACATGTCATTGACGTAGCAGAACCCACTCGCCTCCGTCTTTTTCGCGTGGTGTAGTCCACCCGCCCAATTGATCGCTATATCCGCAGCTCCAGAATTGAGTCTCTCCACCGCGCCTGCCACGTTAGCCGCAATCTAGGCTCGAATTACGTACCGAGAGATCCGCCAGCTGAAATGGAACAGAACTCGAATAGGCCTTCAAAGGCCGGACAATCCTCCCCAGTCAAACCTGATCTGACTCAGCACGACTTTCTAACAGCTGTAAGGACGACGCACACCGCAGCCCTCCTCCCGTAAGCTGCTCTTGAGTCTCCGGCGTGACCTTCTCCAAAAACTCAATATACTCATCTGAGTGGAACTTCGTCATATCGCCTCTCGTCGCCCGCCTCGGCCTGAACACCTGCATCGTCCTCCCCCTCGCACCCGTCATAGCCATAGCCTTCTCAGTCCTCAACCGCTCCCCATCCAGATCTGCCTCAAACCCATTCGCCAGAGCCAACTCGGAATTAAGGTTCCGAATGCCATCTGTGACCTCGTCATCGTCGCAGAGACCGTAGTTGACGATGAGGTTGTGGGTCATCCGGACTCGGTGGGGCTTCATGGGGTGGCCGAGGTAGTAGACGTAGTTCCCCACGTCGGGGTCGTAGAAGTAGGAGACGCGGCTGCGGGAGGATGAGGAGGAGGGGGTGATGTCGAGTGGGGCGAAGGATTGAGACATTGTGAGAGGAATTTTGAATTGGTGAATTGATGAGGCTGGTGGGAAGTGAGGAGTGCACGAGGGGATGCCTGTAGATATGAGTGAGCGTACGCGCTAATGTCGCTCTTGAGAACACTCACCAGCTGTAATCTAGCTCACCATCAGCCATCTATGGTCGTTTAGTGGTATTGGAGTATGAAGTCCGTGTATCCGATAATTGGTGATGCTCTCGGGAATAAAATGGGAGAAGTGGACGGATCTCATAATGAGAGGGAAATCAGTTCTAGATTGCACGTGATGTCTCTTGGCCGCCTGAATTTTGTACGCCTTTCTAATCCGGCGGGCCTAATAGCGACCATTGATCAGTCCCCGTTGCATCTCCACCGCTCGTATCTATTGCTCCTTTCACCTGCGGTTTTCTCTTGGTCGTACTGGCAGTCGTCACACGGGGCTGCTTTGTGTGCGAATCATGCGCGTCCTCGATCACAAGCTGTTCCGCCTCGCTCGCCTCCGACGTGGCGCCGTGCTTCAGCTTCGGTCGAACGCAACCAGAGCTGGAGACGAACGCAATTTGCGGTCACCTCGACAGGTGAGTTCGTCAGCTGGTGTTGGAGTCGCCCATTTCGGGGGCTACCGGACCCGAGCAAAGTGTCATCCAGGTGATACTCGGTAGCTGTATGAGCATTTGTCACAATACATCGTCGGCCAGGACCGGGCGAAGCGTATCTTATCTGTAGCGTAGGTCTGATCCCTTTGTTCGACTGCTTGATCTGACAAGCCTAGTGTCTTCAACCATTATCAACGAATACGATCACGTTCCTCAATCGAGGATTCTCCGCCGGCTCCGACTCCAGCGGGGACGACGGCAGCCAAGCAACCTGTCGATACCCCAACAGCCGGTCCTTCCACCCTTCCTCCCTCCTTCCCAGCTTCCTCCCTCCGCCGAGACTCAGCGCTGCCAGACGCCCTCTCGTCTCGGCAAGCTGATCTCGCCCGACTGGGCACATCGTTGTCGGATGGGATCAAGACTGATCGTTCCCGGATACCTGCCTCTGATACCGACCCTTCTCCCGAACTCACGGCTAGATGGGGTATGTCTTCCCCTTTATCTTGCTGAAGTATCTGATTGTCTTCAGCTCGGGAAGGTTACTTCGATTCCCGCCCTCCACCAAGTTCTACCCTTGTTGGCGAAGTTGTCAGAGGCCGAAGAGAAGCGGGCAGACCTAGAAGAGCAGAGGTCGAGTCAACAAACTGGGAGGAAAGCGACCGGAGACGGGAAAAGCAGACATCACAGCGCCTGCTTGACGTCCCGGGACGGAGCGAAGACGGCAATGAGAGTAGGAGGCCGGAAGGAGTGGAGATTGAAAAGAGCAATGTCCTCATGATGTGAGTCGTCTTCTCGCGTTGAGAAGTCCGACTGATGGAGCAGTGGACCGACGGGGACGGGGAAGACATTGATGACCCGGACGCTGGCAAAGATACTAGATGTACCTTTTGCGTGAGTCTGATCGAAACGGCTGAAACGCTGATGGTTACAGAACATGCGATGCGACTACTTATACCTCTGCTGGCTGTGTGTGGCTCCTCAAAAACATGCAGACCAAGCTGATACAATGACCAGACGTCGGAGAGGATGTGGAGAACTGTATATTGCGGCTTTTACAAGCATCCGAGTACGATGTTGGGCGAGCAGAGTAGGTCGATTACATTCTCTCGACTGTGACTGACCGTTTTAGGATCGGCATCATCCACATTGACGAGGTCGACAAGCTTTCTCGACGAGGAGCAGGGGACGGCTTCGCGACATGGGGCGGCGGTCGAGATGTGGGAGGAGAGGGCGTACAACAAGCCTTCCTCCGCCTCCTCGAGGGGACAAGCGTGACACTATCCGCCAAACCGCCTCCCACAACTAGCGGAAGCGGGTCTAGCAAGGCGGAAGAGCCGGTCTGGGATCCGAATAACCCAATGAATCGGTCGTTTGGGACTGCGGCTTCCGGCAAGAGAGGCGTGAAAGAGGGCCTGCCCGGATTTGGCGGAGGCAGTGCTGGTAAGTGCCTTTGTCAGGGTTTAGCTGATGAATTAGGCGGGAAGGGCGAGACTTTTGTGGTGGACACGACCAATATCCTCTTCATCTGCTCCGGAGCGTTCGTGGGGCTGGAAAGTATCGTCAACTCGCGCCTCGGCAAGGGCGTATGTCCTCTTCCTTCCTCTCGATTGTGCTGACAACTACCAAGTCAATCGGCTTCGGTGCACCTCTCCCTACTCCACCGCCCGACCAAGCCTCGCCCTCCTATTCCCCTAATCCTCAACCCCTCAATGGCCTTTCCACTCCAGACCTCACTTCATACGGCTTGATACCCGAGTTTCTCGGTCGATTGCCTATCCTCTCAAACCTCCACCCATTATCCATCCCCGACCTCGTTCGTATCTTGACGGAACCCAGGAACTCCCTGGTGAAGCAGTACATGTCGATTTTCAGCTCCTACGACTCTGAGTTGCGGTTTACGAGGAAGGCGCTGGAAGCAGTCGCGAAGGAGGGTCTGGGCCGAGGGGGCGGAGCGAGGGGGTTGAGAGGGGTATTGGAGGAAGTTTTGGCGGATGCGATGTTTGAGGTGCCAGGATCGGTGTGTTGATTCGTTAATCTGTACAGGAGATTTGCTAATAATGACTAGTCGGTGAGATACTGTTTAATCACGGAGGGAGTGGTGAAGAAGGATGAGCCGGCACTGTATTTCTCGCGAGGACAGCGGTTCGGCTTTGAGCGGAGGGTCGAGCAGGAGGATGGGCCGTTGGGCGAAGAGGTGGAGGAGAGGTGGGAGGAGGAGGAGAAGGTGAGGGCCTCGGGATGAGAGGCGGAGCATAGCATGAGCATTATATCTACGCATCTTCCTGCATGTCAGCTGCCGGTCTTCCTTGACGAAGTGGTAACCTCAGCTACCTCCCATGAGACGGGTCTCGTACACTGTTTTTGCCCGATGTTCGACATCGGAGGTGTACTCCCTCGGACAAAGAGTTCGCTTTGGATACGGGATGTCGTCGTCGGTGGGCCATCTCATGAAAGCCTCTCGTATCCTCTCTCGAATTTGGGTTATCGCAGCTAGGCTCGGATTGGTCCGGCGGAGATCACGTTATGCATTATGGGCCAGGGCTACGAACGTTGTGAAGGGTAATAGACTACGAAACTCCCTACATGTCTAATACCAGCGTAAACGTTCTCCCACGCGCCCTCAACAATGCCCCCGACATCCGCCTCATCGTGAAGTTGAAGGCGCCCGGAGAGAAACTCGCCTTCCACCCTGTTATGGTGTCCCATGTCGCGTCGCCGATTGACCCGCCCATAGTGAAGAGGAGTGGTGGAAGGTCGCCCGAGTGTCTCCTTGGGGAGGCAGCCGAGCCACCTTGTTTTGATGTTTTCGATCCGTGACGGTGCACAGTTGCTTTTTAACGAGCTCTTCCGGCGGTAAGTCGGAATGGGTTCGGGACACGGTTGCGAATATCTGGCGGGCCTTTGCCGCGGAGACACGACAGTAACATCGAAGTCGGTCACCGCTCCCCCCCCCCGTAGTCTGCACCGCGGGTGAGGCGAAAGCAATTTTGCCGCTCCAACCGGATATCGTTGCGCCTGGAAGAAACACCGATTGTGGGTTCGTTGGAGACCTGGGCTCCGGGAAGCGTCTCCAAGCCCCAAATGAGCGAAATCTTGTTGACGTGGTTGTGACGAATGGTCGGGTTCGGCCCGGCCGGATTACATTGCTCATCGTGCAAGAGCTCCGTTGCTGGCCGCATGCCTTGCACACCCGTCCCTCATCCGGTAGAAGGGATCGAATGCAGAGGCCGGTGGCGACCTCCAACTCGGTGACTCGGTGAAAGGCGTGGGTTGGGCTGGTCACTAGCCATAATCTGCTGAGAGTGGATTGGGTTTCGGTGAGTTGAGTCCGTTCAGCAGTAGGTAAGCGATCAAACAGATCCCGTTAGCGGGCGAGGAGGTCCTCGAGGCAGCGTTCTCTTTGGGGGGTGATCTTTCCTAGAAAGTTGACGTCGGGGACTATCGGCGCCAACATCGAGTGCGAGGTCGTCTGCGGCCGCCTTAGCCATCGGGGCGGAGATATGATGGGAATGCAGCCCTAGACCTCCCAGTCGAATAGGCAGCGCAATGACCGTGTCGTCTATCTGCCTTCTTGTCTCAACATCCGGCCCGCACCTTCCTCTTATGCGGTAGAGTTCCTCTCTGATCACACCATCGAACTCTGTCTAGAGATGGTCGATATCCGACGTGACCAGCGACCGCATGAGATGGCGGAGGTTGGCTTGAATTCACACTCGGAGAAGGAGTAGGGCATGCTGATGGGGAAAGGAGGGGAGCCTAGCGATGAGTTGTCGTTGTTGGTCCACCGCAGACGCGAGAAATGCGGCCCGTCCGTCCCGAGGGCCAATGAGGGAACCCAAGATCTCGGCTCCATTATCCCGCAAATCGTCCAACCTCTGCTCCCAGCATGTGGCAGGGTTCAACGATAGTGGTGAACGCCTGTCAGGAAGGAAAGCGTTGACTTGTTGCGACGCGCCTCCTCCCGGGCCCAGGATGAAGATGTCGTCCAGGTAGGCGAGGACGAGGTGATCCGGTCCGAGGTGAAGAGAAAGTTCGTGAAGAATGGGGCGAACAGCGAGGGAAAAAATTGAGGTCCGAAGGGGTCCCCTTGTCTCACGCCTGAAGAGGACTTGATGACGATTGGCGCGCCCTCCTCTGTTCTTATGAAAAGATCGCTCTCAATGCCGTATGCACATCTGGCGGCATTGAGGAAATCCGGAGCGAACGTATTGATCCCATTCGGTATGTCGTCCCGGCTGACCGAATTAAAGGCGTTGGAGAAATCCAACCAAGTGATTGAAGTGAACCCCGCGTCAACCCGCCTTTGAGAGGCCAGCTCGATGCACCGAAGGATTGGTTCGACCCCACTTCGTGACCGGACTCCAAATTGAAAACCGGGGATACGGGAATCGAGCCTTGGGTTTTCCGTTTCGTTCGGATATCGCCGACTCCGCCGAGTTTGACGGGATGACTCCAACCGGCCAGACACCCACCGTTTCGATACTTCTCAGCTAGTATACACCTCCTGCTAGTTGGAACCTCGGTATCACAGGTACTTGACGAGCAAGATGTCAGCGGGAATGAGCTCGGACGAAGGTAATCTCCCTTACCGGTATTCCGTGGTCACGCTGATATACAAATTCAGCTTGTATCTCCCTCCCGCCTGTTCAGGTCGAGTACACTTCCAAAGGGGATTAAATGAACAAGGTCCGTGAGAATTTCATGATTTCTACCATCCATCTTCCACTTCTCCGTTTCGCTCTTTTGGGGGCGCGAATCCGCTTCAAGCAGGCTGATGAAAGTGTTTCAGGGCTTGGGCGGGATGAAGACCTACGCCTCGACGCCGGGGCAGAGCAAGAAGGCCCTACTTTACACATACGACATCGGCGGCTACTGCGCTC
>JAABUW010002395.1_pt1 | contig 28693 bp, 25 predicted proteins | sample 5560081 | NCBI WGS metagenome assembly JAABUW01 (sample SAMN10711882, study PRJNA513363) | rock metagenome | isolation source: Antarctica rocks | place: Antarctica: Victoria Land, Knobhead sud | reverse complement strand
ACCCTAACCCTAACCCTAACCCTAACCCTAACCCTAACCCTAACCCTAACCCTAACCCTAACCCTAACCCTAACCCTAACCCTAACCCTAACCCTAACCTTTAGCAACAGCGAGGTTGGATGCCTGCTGCATTTATCGCGCCATGTATAGTGACGTTGAATCATGCCCTGTGATGTGAAACAGGCCACCGGACTGAAGCTGCATCGAGGAAAGGTATAAGTTGGAGAGATTCGCTTCTTATGAGTTTGTACGACACCAAGCAATCATTGAACTTCAATCCTCTTACAGTAAGACTAGACTTGACTTTGACTTTGGCTGTAGAAACTGTAGAACGAGTTTCTATTATGTTATTTGCATTCTAGTAATGTCGCAGCTATCGCTTGTAGGAAGTGGATGGATTGGTCACTTGTTACGAGCGTTGCTTGCAGGAAAAGTCAAGAGATGGGGGTTAAGCAATTGCAGGCACACTTTAAATGGCAACGTAATGTTAGAGCAAATCAATTAAGACTATCAACTCTAGGCTGAGCTTGTTTACCATTTTAAAGTGCTCTGTTAGCCTGACGAACACCTCCTTGCTATATACTAGTGTCGTCGACACCTCTCGAACTGCATAGTTGTAGTCATCGGCCAAGCCCTAATGGCCTTGAGTAGTGCTCGGTCGCTGAGCGAGAGCCCCAAAAATGTGTATCGGAAGGGAAGGGCAACCTGTGCTCCCTAACGAGATCCTTTGGCTTCGCGTACCATCGATCCCAGCCTGCAAGCTGTGTTTGCTTCTCCCAACGCTGGTGCATATGCAATGCGATAGCTCGCGCTTCAACGGGAAGGGACGATAATCGAGCGAAACATCACCTGGCTTTTGCGGCGGCCCATAGGACAAGGGAGAGCGGATATGGCGGAGATCCTGGACAGGTGTTTTTTTAGCAGCAGAAGGGCGGGAACTTGGACCAATTGACAGGGCACCACAACGGCTTGATGTCAACTCCACAAGGCAACCACAGGACAGAGCGTGTTCCTTTCGCGCCTAGGACCTCTAGATCTTCGAAAACGACAATCCGACAATCCGGCCATGCTGGATCTGGCGTGAAAGGAAGAAGACGAGCGAGAAGTGGTGTCGGGAAAGTTCCACTGCGACCAGTGAGAGAAGGCGTGCTCTGTGCCCATAGCCATGCTGGTAGGCTCCATTATGAGCTGCTACCGTCAATCCTGCGTGGTAGGTCGATGCTGTTGCATTGGACCTGCAGGAGCCTGTCATGAGGCGGCCAACGATATGTAGTGTCGCGAATTGGCGAGAATCGTGTCGGCCTGTGCCAGGTCTGCTGTTAGGCTGCACCTGTAAGAGCATACCATCTTGTGGAGGATGGCACGCAAGGTCGGATTGCGAGGAACGGCTTGCGCCAAGCGTGTCGTTGGGCTGCATTCGCAACAGCATCCTAATAGAAGGGTGATAGAGTGGTAGGGTTGCAAATCGAACAGGGTCGTATGGGCTTGCGCAAAGTCTCGGCTGCGCGAAGAGCGACACAGGCTAGACTTGGTCAGCGAATAAAGGGTCCATTTAGTGGCAGTTGACCTACAATCACAGATTCCCGACTACCAGCATCGAGAGAATACCATAAACCCACATCGAAGCACTCTCCTTTGGGTCAGGTGTGGGAGGGATGGCACCCAGGCCCCGGTCGTGGAGACACACATCCACAGAAGGAGGGTACCACATTGCGTCGATGAGACTGTGGATAGATGTCGGTAGTTGAGCAAGCCTTCGTCAGTGCATGTTTGGTAACAGACTGCGTTGACCCAGGTGCTTCACAGCATAATATCCAAGCTTTGCTTCGAGGGGTGCAGCGTGACGACGAGGGCGGTGGACTGTCTCAGAATCTTGAATTGTCGCCAGATTGGACTCAGAATGTCTATTGTCCATTCCTCATTGCCTCCCTCGATATCTCGGATCGACCACATTCCTGCGTGCCTGCTTGCCCGCTCAGTGTGGTGCCTCTCGCCGGAAAACTTGATTCGGCATGGACGGCGATAAAGCTGAGAAAATGGCTGTGGTTGAATATTCCGACTACCTGCTTTCGGATCGGCAAAACGCTCAGTATGGTGCCTATTGCCGGATAATTCGATCCAGCATGGATCGTGATCCGGCCGAAAGCATAGCCGTATTTGAAGATCCCAAGTACCTGTTCTGGGAATGACGAAGCGTGGAGTGTGGTGTCTGCGTCTTGGAATGTATCGCCAAATGGCAAGAGCGAGTATCCAGGAATACGGCTCTAATCAATTTCCTGCGTAATTTGTATCGGATTTGCGAAGCACTCGAGGTGCCGTTGATCGCCGCGAAATCCCGGATCCAAGGTGGACAGCGACATGTTTGAAACAAGGGTTTGGGGCCAGCAATCGATGAGTGGTGGTGCTTGGGATAGGATCACACTCCGATCATGTACAGATGCACACAAAACATTCCGATATCAGCTTCGTAAATCCATGGACACCATGAAACAACATCCGGAAACACTACCCACTAGATGTTTCGACTCTGATACAGAGCACCCCACATTTGGTCAGAGATGGGATGAATGGTGCCGAAACCCGTCAAGAGAATACGCATCCATAGGAAGAGGATACCGCCTTGCGCAATAAGATCTTTGTATGGTCGCGATGGACTTGGCCAGTGCTGCGGTAATCTGCGCCAACTTGGTGACAGGTTTGTTGATTAGAGTGTGCCGGAGATGCGACGTGACGACGGGACAGTGATGGATAGAGTATTCCGAACTGTCACTCGGAGATCTGGCTATGACGCTTGATTTATGGCTCTTGCCTCTCGAGCGGAGGTCGGCGATTGAAGATTACCACACCGAACCTCGTTGAGAAGAAGTACGCCCGCGAATTTGATATCGACCCATTAGCTATTCGGTTGATGGAGCAGCCAATAATTTAAAGACCTTATCCAATTCGGAGCTGTGAGAATATGCCGTCTCAACCATCAGCCAGAATTGGCAATTCCTCTCCACGAAATGTTTTGCTCGATACTGCGATACGGAGTTGTGCGAATATGCTATCTAAATCGTGAGTGAGAGTTGTTAATCCTTCCACATGATGCTAATCGATGCTGCAGTGATCGTAAGCCTCTGGGGTTGGTAATTTTGATCTACTGTTCCCGCGGCAAACCTGTTCACAGTCGGAACGATTCTCGCCCAAGCGACAATGGAAAGCTAATCCAAAAGATACGGTGGACTGAATCAGGAGATGAAGCCAAGAACCTAGGTAAAAACATTTCAGACAGGAGCACACTGCAGTATGTAAGAATCGTTGTCGACATGGAGGGACACGGTAGGATCTCCGGACAAGTTTGTGCGCTGAATTAGAGACGGAATCATCTCGTAGGTCGCGCTTATCCATGCTCGCGAGCTTCCAACGACCTCTACCGATACGGGGCTGTGAGAACACGCTGTCCGACCCACGAGCCAAAATCGACGATCTTGCTCCTTGCATTGCTGGGCATGATACTGGGGACAAATTCGGGCCATTCGATTGGTACCTCCGATGGTACGCAGTGAGCCATGAGCAGTCGTACTCACGGCACACCTTCCAGGGTCTGATTGATTGTGGTTGTGTCGGTGGTAGAAGATTCTCAAGTCCCCAGCTTTCAACGACCTTTACCAATACGCAGCCGTGAGCGAGCGTCGTTCAAATCACGAGCCAGATATGCTGTGACGGAGCGACTGTCGCATTTTAGTTCTCAATGCCTAATCCTCGCAAATAGCCGCGAATGGTAGAGCACGGCGGGTTTGAATGACGGAGATTGTGGTCTTTGGCGTGACAGATACCTGGCATCTGAGGACGTTCGACTGTTACTTCCAGACACGCTCTGAAAGTCCACAGAGACGGTGATATGATTGATCGATTGTCGCTTCCCATTCCTTCGGGGCCCGATGCTCGCGATTAGCCGGCGAACGCGTAAGAATAGCAGGGCTGGCCATCCCACCAGTACATCTCGCAATAATCGGAAGCTCACCCAATCAATGCCGTGAGGGACCAATTGCCGGTCCCAATTTCGCAGGTTCAAACTCTCGAGCGTGTCGAAGTAGAAGTAAAGGAGTCTCATTTTGTGAGGCCGAATCGCAAGGCCTCGTAAGCAGCCAGCGAGTGGTGAAACGTGGCGAGAAAGGCTTGAAACTAGATATGCTACCGTGCAATGGGAGACCAATTGCCGCTTCTCAGATCTGAGGCCCCAATCCTCGCGAGCAGGCAAAGAGTGGTGGTAAGTGGTGAAGTTGTCGTTATTGTTTCTGACGAAGGCTCGGAACTAGATATCCGTCTTCGGTTCAGGTTGCTTTGGCTGTGCAGGGGAGTAGTAAGAAGCATGTGCAGCGGTCCGGGAGCGGCTTGGTGAATTGATGGACACAGGGAAGTTCGTTCGATTTGTAAATCGATGAAAAAAGGAGTGTGTCCTATATATGCACCCGGAGACAATGGCAGCGATACTGGTGGGCGAGCCAAAGGATCCAGTAAAATAGTTGGCTCTATACGTTCAAGTGGATGTCGGCAATAACGGCCACTGTCCCACTCGCTACTGAATAACAGTAGTGTAGCTGATAGGCGAAAACGCTCCTGCGGCAAGTGGCGATGGTGTAGTACTTGGCTGACACGGATTTCTCAAAGGGAGACCCGATCGCGGAATTTGAAACCTGGGGCGCCCGTGGCATGCGCGAAAAGTTTGACACAGACACTTGGGAAGAACACAGACCAGTCAAAATAAATCTCAAACACAGGCTCCTTGCAGGTGGCAAAGCTACAGCGCCCTACGATGGACGCAAAATAATTGGTTCGGACGATTGAAGAAATCACACATACCGAACAGAAAAAAGCACAAATGCAGGCTCCCTGCAACGATCCACCACAGGGTCGATGAACATCAGTAAAGCTCCTGTAAGTCGAGACCGCAGGATGAAGCCGCTGAAGGAGGAACTACAGACTTCCGTGACTCGGGCAGAGTAGTTTCTGCAGAGTTCTCTCTCAGTACTCGCCAACTTGGGATTCTTGTGATCGGAGGCAAAGAGTGGCGCCAGACCTGCTGGCCTATCTGTCTCTTCTGCGGGCAGAGACATCATGCAACCCTCGTGTGCGAGCCGAGGCAAAGGCAGCAGCAACACCAGCAACACCAGCAACTGACTGGCTACGCGGGTGGTCATCAAGACGCCCTGAGGGATCTTGTGCTTGGATGTGCCCAACAGCAGCAAGCCGACATTGAGGTGCTCCGGGCAACCGTCAGTAAAAGAGTCGTCTTCATGACGCCGCAAACGCTAATCAACGACCGTTAGCCAGCGAGATATTACTATCGCAGGAGTCTCGAATCGGGTCCGACTCATGGCCATCCTCCCAGTCCAAACGAACCACAAGAATCATAAGATGAGCCGAGTAAACTGCAAGGTGCAGCTCACGAGGCAGGCTTCACCATCGCACACGTCCCCTACCAGTTCTCATCCGGTCCCCTGCGATGCAAGACTTCAGCGTCCAAGAAAATACGAGTAACTTATTGAGGGAGTACTTGTTGGATCACGAGACAGGCTTTACCATCGCCAGCGTCTCCTACCAGTTCTGACTGGGTCTCGTTGCCGTCACCGTCGAGGCTTGTATGTAGGACAGGGACCGGGTTGTGAATTTGAAGTGGATCAAGCACCCTTTATCTTCACCGGCGATGCTGGTGCGTAATAAGAACCCGGATGTGGAAGTGGCTGTTGCGCTTGATAGATCTCTGGTCGACAACGATAGTGATCAATTGGCTTATACTCGTCTTGGGTAGCATCGCCATTCGTATTGCTATTGCAATGATCAATGGCATCCCAGATGCGATCGAAGACTATCGCAGCATCTTAGCGCCTGATAAGTCAAGAGATGCTTTACAACGGGTATTGATTAACGATGAGGCGTGTAGTAAAACGCTCAAGAAGTCGAGAGTGCCACGCGGAGAGGTTCTGCTGGATCTTCCTACGTTCTGTCCCTGGTATTCGCTCGCCACTGGAGGGTTTTCGGACGAGGTTCGGGATAATGATATCCGCTACTGGATCTCGCCTCCCTGGTGCGAGCTACAATACTGGTATGCCCTTACCAAGCATGGCAACAAGCGACGTAGGCCAGCCACAATGGATACCAGGGGAGGTTAGGGTGATCTCGCCTTCCTGGTGCGAGCTACAATACTGGTATGCCCTTACCAAGCATGGCAACAAGCGACGTAGGCCAGCCATAATGGAGACCAAGAGAGTTGAAGATGCATGGGGCGTAAGGATATGGAACATTATAATGTGTCTGCGTGAACTTCAGGAAACCGGCGTTATTTGTCTGTGTCGGGACACTTGATTTTTACTTATCGTCGGTGTGCCAAGAGAGCCGAGAATGCATGTGGTTTGAGAGTATGGATTGTTGTACAGGGTTATCGTACACTCCAAGACATCGGCGTAAGCTGCTTTGGAAGCCTGGAATACTTTATGTTCGCTCACCACTGGTGCCTCGAGAGAGCCGAGGATGCATGTGGCTTGAGCATATGAATTATTGTATGGGGTCTCTGTACACTTCAAGACATCGGCATAAACTGCTTTAGAAGCTCGGAATACTCGGTGTTCACTCGCCGCTGGATCGTTCATAGGATCGAAATGGCATGGGCCCTGAGGATATGGAACATCATCCTGTGTCTGCGAGAACTTCATGACATCGGCATATACTACATCCGAAGCCCAAAGAGCCTGATCTTCGCTCGCCACTGGAGCGTTTCTGGACGAGGTCTCGAAGAGTCATATCGACCATTTCGATGTCACCACGGCATGCGTCTCCTACCAGTTCTGACTGACACCCGTTACCACCGCCGTCGATGCTTTTGCAGCCGCCAAAGTGCAAGACCATGAATCCTTTGCGGTTCCAGCGGGCTCGTTACCATCGCCGTCCATGTTGGTGCGCAGCAAAGGGGCGGGACCAAGGCGTTGAAGGGAGATGCCATTTCCACGCGGAGCGTCTAACCATGATCCCCGTAGTGTGGATAGAGTAGTATTCTTTTTTGAACAGTCAGGACTCCCTTGGTTGTTCCTACAATACCTGTAGTGTCGCAGCAGGTGAGGGCATGTTTCGAAATTGTCGGAATTCCACGGGCAGTTACCGTTATATTCATCGGCAAGAGTCTACCTCTCGAAGCCACCCACGCTGAGCAATGACATCAAGGGTGGTCTGACAGACCCCAAGCGGAGTCTGCTCCTTGTCGTCGACGAAGCACATAGTGCGACAGACGGCCCCGCCTATATATAGGGCATTAAAATCTTCCGTCACTTCCCCACAAGCTTTCGAGTTTTAGCAATGGCCGCCACTCCAGGTACGTACGTGGAAAGTGTGCAAGAAGTCATAGGCGATTTTGGCATATCCAGAATTGAGATCACAACAAAATGAACACTGGGGTCGACTGTTGCCGTGAGATATGCCAAGTATAAGCAGCTCTCGAAGGGAATATATCTCTGACTGCTCCGAAGAACTCGTCATGGTCATGAAGGTTCTTGCGGCGACGCTTCAGCCCCTGCTCAACCAACTGAACGATTTGGTAGATACCAGAACGAAAGAATCACTCGATATACGTCAATATATTCACGCCCGAAAGATTGACATGATACTCCTTGACTACTCGAATGAGATCGTAGTGGTCATGGAGCGCTTTGTGAGCGCGAATTCCGATGTAGGATTCGTAAACGCGAACGAGACCACGTTTGCTATCTGCTGGCGCGCAAGATTGGACTGTCCATCGTATGGCGACGCGAAGCACAACGCCGGGAGTGACTCCTGTTACGATACTCTCGGTTCGTAGCCCGCGGAGATGGCACGTACTCTAAGAGTGCTCGATACACTGGAAGAAATTGAGATGCTCTGGTCGGGGAAATCGGCTTTGCTACTAGAAAGCTTGGAAGGTTCCTGGCAATCGTTTGCTACTCCGCTGCGACTGTTTTCCAACCATGGCAAGGCTCACTGCAACGACCGGTTACTGGCCTGCTAAGACTGATTGGTGGTATGGCGTACAGGATGGAATTGATCTGAATGCGGGAGGAGAGCTCGGATACAAACTCCATATCACGACCGACGATTAGCCCGCCAGACATTTTGGTGTGATGAATAGAATCCCTAAATACTCTGTCCCAGTATTTTCCACGAATTGAATTCCATGCTGCCTGTATGGTCAGAGGTCACTTGGACGATTCCTGTGTCTTCTAAATTGTCAGCCACCACTGGGATGGCTCTTCTGTGGAATTCATCTCGCTCGCCTCTTGTCGAGTCTCCGATCCCATGGTTGTGTAAGCTTTGTGCTCGATGCCTTTCTTACTGTACACGGACGGTGCATTATGGAAGTGGCGATTGAATACGTCGTAGGAGATATGAGTAAGAGGAAAGAGATGTATATAGGCTGTCAGATGACGTGCCCTCTTCCGCCGGGATTGTGGTTCCTGGTCCATGCCATGGAATGTCGTAGATAGCGTCTATCTCATTAAGACAGGAGAGCGACTTTTCGACTCATGGTATTTCAAGAACCTTGCTCTCTTTTCCGCGCTGTCGCGACACGGTGGAAGTGGAAGATCGGACGTGCGTGTGGATTCTAGGGTATGGGTGTTCTCTTTCGCCGAGAGTGTGAATTCCAGCCCATGCACTCGTGGTCTTTGGTGTTCGCTCGATCTACAGAGACAGGCGGACGAGTTGTTGGCCCCTTGCGTTCCAAGACTCCTGCCACTTCCTTCGCACTGTTGTCGGTGACCTGTGAGGACCAAGACTAGCCACCCGGTCGCGATCTATTGCTCCTCGGCAATCTCTGATGAGAAACTCGGGAAGGAAACAGATCCTCGGCTCGTTGCGTTTCAGGACCCTGGCTATATCCTCTGCATTGTCGCGATGGTGTGCAAATGCCATAGTCCTTGTGGGGGAGTAGTCTGTTGCTTCTTGGCCACCATCCACGTCGACTTGCGCAGGAGTTTTGACTCTCCAGTGGTTGCCTTTTGAGCCTCTTGCTATCTCGTCCACATTGTCGCTGTGAATTACCCAGACCAAGGTTCTTGCACAGTCGTGGTCTGGTACTTCTCGACCATCTTTGGCGTTGCGCTCGGAAAGGAGGGTGGACTATTAGCTTATTGCGTTTCAAGGCCTTTGCTTTCTTTCCCCAACTGTGACGGCGACCTGTAGACCTACCCTAGCGGCAACGCAGGGTGTGCAGACGGCTGGGGGAACAACAGGCCCAAAGCGGCCAAGGGAGGAAGGGGTCGAGGCCAATGGTCAATTCGCGCCGCCTAAGAAGCGGAGGCAGAGAGGAGGCCAAATTTCTCACTCGGGCAGCATCTGTTGCTTCTCGGCCCTTGTCGGCGTCGAGCTCGTAACCTATCCTCCCACTGTGGTGCGTATGGGCCTTAATTCTAATACAGGAAGTACCCGTTACCTCGTGACCATCGCTGAAACTAAGCCGGTGGCTCTTTCTAAGAGAGCGGGAGCCTGGAGAAAAGCGCGTAAGGGTCTGAGAGTAGCCTAGTAATCCCATGGATACTCCTCGCTGATCCGCCACCTGGAATTTGATACTCTGCTCTTTGTGGCAATTGCTTTGATGTTGGAATGAGCAGTGTAGAAGTGTGTAACGCGAGAGGAGCACGGCTCGAGACAATTCCTGGCCCAGGGCGGCAGAAGTGGGAAGGCATGCGACTTTGGCGGGACCTAATACCGTAGCACTGGCTAACAGTGGCCATTCCATATACCTCCGTAACGGACCCTCCGTGTCGGAAGTCGCTGACCAGTATGCTAGCCAACGCATGCCAGCGTTACGGCGAGGCCCAGTAGTGTACCAGCAGAGGCTATTGTGTTCCATGAGAGGCTACCGTGTTCCAGCAAGGGCTACTGTGGTGGCACTGACCGGTGCACTTCCTCAAAAATGCCAGCATTACGGCGAGGGCCAGTAGTGTTCCAGCAGAAACCAGCGTATGGCAAGGGAGCCCCACCTTCGACATTGTTTTGCTTTCGTCTGGCTACTCTTCCAGCCATGGCCTTCTTGCTTTGGGAAGTCGATGATCCGTAGAATAGAGGTAAGGATGTTTCGGGTAGGTATCGAGACAGAATCGAAGAGATCGCGAGTAACCTGGACTAGGATTGTGTGAGCTGTGGAAGGCATGACGATTGACGAGGGCCAGCAAACAGACAATGTTGTGGCTTGTCAGGTATATCGCTTCCCTGCTGTTGCCCTCCAGCTGCCAGGCTACTCGACCCAAGCGTCCCCGTGCTCTGTATTCGCGTCCAGCATTGGCCATCTGTGCCTTTGAACCATAACCTGCGCCGCTTCAAGGCATGCCCAACCGTCATCGTATGGATTCACAAGCGTCGCGGTCTCCTTCCATCTAGGATCCTGCGGGCACTATCAGTCATGTGTCTCCATCACCGAGCCAGGACGGCTTGCCTGCAGTTTTGCTACCCAAGTGTGGGCTCACAGTGAGCGGGTGACTATTCTGGGACATATGGTATAGAGGTGTTTGGTCGTGAGGTATGGCGTCTCCATTGCGCAAGCACGGTGGGCGCCGTCCATGGTCAAGGTCGCGATCGCTGATTTAGGTGGCTGCCATATCGGAAGGACCATGTCACGACGAGACCAGATGCGGAAGGCGAATTTGGGAGAAGCTCAAAACGTACGGCAATTACGAAATTCTTAGACTAACTCAATACGGTAAGAGTGCCGACGGGCAGTCAGTATGTCAGTCGTGGGCAGGAAATTCACAGTGTCGAGGATAAAATCTGTCAATGAAGGATGGTGTTCTACATCGGCAGGCTTCTACAACGGGTTGGTGGGGGGCTCATGTTGAAATGCACACACGCAAGGCAGAGTAGGAGTTGTGACAGATAGAGTATCTAGTATAGTCTATATGTACAGCTAGAAAAGCTCCATGCAATGCATCTCCAACATCGAATGCCAAGGAGCCGAAGCTCGACTTGAGACAAACGAGACTCGGGGCGCAAGAGATCTCAAAGGATCAATCAAACGCCGCACCCGTCTTGCCTGGTGCCCAATCGACAATTTGCTGACCTTAGTCACCATGAAAAAGGTTCGATCGCAGATCTTCAACGGCGGCTACAAGGTCTTTTAGAGACGATGGCCTTCCGTGAATCCTCGTGCTAATCTCGACTCTTCCATTCACAGCACAGGCAGCAGGATCATCGGCCGAGCACTCATAGAGATACTCTTGGCCATTGTTCTGTACTGCCCGGTAGTAGGAAGGCGAAGGACCCACCATCATGTTGAGCTCTTCCCGGGCTTCGCAAGCGGCGGCCTCAATATCCCTCCCCGAGAGTCCATAGTTCCTGATCAATCGACCAAGGGCGAGGAACTCATCATGAGACACGGAATGAGGCCATGCCGACGCCTTAAGCTCCCAGATACTGGCCAGCTCTTCCTCTGACAGAAGGGGCACGAGTATGTGCTTGCTCAGCCGACTCAGGAAGGATTTGTCAATATGATTGGGCAGGTTCGACACCCCAATCGTAACAACATTGGAGGGGCAGCTATTCATGGCGATCAGAAGCGTATTAGCCATGCTCTTCTTGGTGTCTGTCTGATCAGCGGTCCTCTTGGCGCAGATTGCCTCTATTTCATCGATGAAGATGATTGCTGGGGCATTGTGTGCCGCAACAGCATAGAGTGCAGCAATGTTCTTCTCACTGTTGCCATGGTATTGGTCGTTGATGTCGGCACTGGAGACTCGGTAGACCGCAGGGCCATTTAGCTTGCTTGCAGCCGCGAGCACCAACGACGTCTTTCCTGTACCAGGCGGACCATGTAAGAGCACACCCCTTCGCAGCTCACCGGCCTTTGCTAGCTCTGGTCGCTCGATGGTGGCCAGAAGGATCCTCTCAATCATCCGCTTGCCTTGGGCGCAGCCGACAATACTATCCAAGCCAGAAGTGCTACCCGGCGGGACTTTCAAGGCTTGTATCTTGTTGTACAGCTCTTTGGAGACACCAGAGCAAGACGAGGTAGCAGGAGCTGCAGGACGAGTAGGCGCCTTGATCGTGGGGCAAGCATCACTGCTAGGCTGTGTCTCATCAGCCTCCTCAGCCGATACAGTCACATCCAGGGACGTTTGCGGTTGCAGTCGGTCAATGATGGCCTTGAAGTCGTCTTCGTGTCCGGGATAGTATCCTTGAACGTCCGCGAGCTTGCCCTTGATGCAAAACAGGACGCACATCATCAAGATGTAGTCCAACCGAATGACTCTCAGCTCGCGAATCACCTCAGGATCTGCAGTAGTGGCTTCCGAGTACCATTTGCGAAGCGTCAGCATCATCCGCAGAGTCTCCTTCAGCGTGCTGGGCTTCTGAAGACTCTTGCGGTTACGCTTGTGTGTGGCCCAGTATTGTTCTAGTAAGGCTGGCTTCCTGACCTAAGAATCGTCAATATCAGGACCCCGATATGTCGTGTGGTAGAGGCATACCTCGAACCATGCGTCGTACATCGCCGCAACTTCTGGCTGGCTAATGTGACCATTTTCAAAAACAAAGGAGAGATCAGAGTGGTACCTAGCTTTCAAAGCAGGGCACGCTTCCAAGATCTCACCAGGCCGGACCTTTTCCAATGTTCTGGTGAGCGTATGTGGTACGATTTCGCCGAACTCGCTCGTCTTGGCCTGCTTTGCCTTTCTGTCATCTTCTGATTCGTTTGCACGCCTCTTACCTGCGGATGCCACGTTACTCATGGCTGCAACCGGCTCGTCAAGTCGTCAAGATGTTGTTGTGGCTTGGTCAAGAGTGCCTGGTTGCTGCTGCGTGAAGAAAAACGTTGCCAGAGAAGAAGAAGACGGACAGAGACGAGAGGAAGAGGGACAAGTCTGACCGTATAAAGTATATGGAGCGGAAGGTACAAATTCGGGCCGAGAGTGGAGCATGATATCAAGGTCGGGAAAGAACGTTCCTGTCATTGCGTGGGCCACGAAGAACCCAGTTGGCCTTGGGAAGTTTTTGACGATATGGGGAAAATTATATACGAAAGCTGATATCAGTGATGCGCGTGTAGTGCAAGTCGGAAGAGCTTTCTTGCAAGTTGAAAGAGATTTCGCATTGCCGAGATTGTAGCTTTGATGCCAATTCAAGGCAAGTATCAATCTAAAAATCTCGCCGGCAGAGGAATGAGAGGCGATACGGTACACACTGAGGGGGTCCTGCTTTCCATACTGAATCACTATCTACAAGGTTCCAATACCCTTGTCCAAGGTTGTCATGTCTACACTCATCAATCGGCGGCGAAATGAGAAGAATAAAGCAAATCCACAACCGGAAAAAAATGGCGCGAGCGCTGGAACCGTCGTAGTGCCACAAAGAGAGGATTCTGGCTATCCGAGGCACTTGGCTCCGGTGAAAGTATGACCGCGAATTGACAGCCCAGCAGAGATATAGAGTGATTAGGCGCCGGAATCTGAAGGTTTCTGCGTGGCGGAAGGCAGGTTCACAGGATTGGTAATTTATGTAGCTTGCGGGCAGATGCAGCTTGATTAGCTGTCGCTGATCGAAGCATGGGTCCATTACGAATCCAGCATTTCCTGGTCGCACAGTTTGCTCTGACGAGGTCACCATTCACTTCTGCCCTAGACGAGAGGCAAAAACCGCCGTCCATCAACCCAAAGCCATCCCATTGTGGGGGTAGATCCCTCTGTCCGCACAAGGTAGATCGAGCCGTACTTGAAACTGGGTTATGCAGGCGGGATCCAACTCTCGACAACGCGATGAACAGAACTGAACCGAACTATGCATGCGTGCTAGATGATTCCTGTTCTCAGATGCTTCATATCCGCCAAGTAGATGTTTTCCAAATGAAACCTGCAATGCTGTGATAACAAGAACACCTTATCCGAAGTCCAGTAGCCATATGCAAAGCGGCACCAGTAATTTCATCGGCCTGCTTACTATAAAACATTTGCATCCTGACCAAGACCTTTCACAGGAGCATATGTTCAGGTAGATAAGATCACAGACTAAGCCGACTATGCGCCCAAAGTGATTTGTTAGACTCATGGAGCGGAGTCTCCTCTGGAGCCTGCTCACCTGCTTTCGCTTCGGAATACAGAACTGAACATCACGCGGGCTTCGCACTGTAATCAAGACACAAAAAGGGCTTGGAGATCGACTCAGAGCAGACCGAATCACTGCAGTTGCCACTCAAGTTGCCCTGTGATACCATTGAGGACCGGGCGATGGATTCACAAGAACGTAGTTTGACCAGCTTCGTCGAGGGAAATTTGTGTTACATCAGGAATTGTACACCCAGCCGATGCGCACTGCTTTCGCGGCAAGGAGCCCTGTGTAGATCGTACTCCGAGAAAGGAATGAGCCAAGGATGGTAGCATTGTTGTGTAGGTGAGAAGGAAGGAGTTGTTGGAAGGCGATGACCCGTGAAAGTGAATGGTAACAAGCGCTATCGTAGGAATGTCAGGTCTGACCTTGTTCTCGGTCACTTGAAGATGACCAGGGTAATTTCCAATTCCGTAGCTGCGTTCGCAAGGTTTCCGCCCCGGATCGCAAATCGAAGTCGCTGGACGACCAGGTGACCAGAGCTCACAGATTACTTCAGCCGATGAATTGTATTATTATGCTGAGTGTATCCGCCTTTCCCATGAAGCGAAGCTGATCTGACCGGCCAGGAGTCGCGTATCTGCACGAATCCCCCGTGAGCTTTACCGAAAGTAGACGCCGTTAAACATTGAGAGCTTCCAGGCAACTGATCTCAAGTCCATGTGAAAGGCTTGTCTCGCGGTGCCCATTTGGCAAGCCATGAGCGTTCCACAGTGTCTACCCCAATAGCTACAGCGGGATGCATCTCTACTGTGGCGTGGAAGGAAGCTATGGCAAATATTCCAAGACATAGCCCCATGTGGAAAGAGTTCCAACAACGAGCCAAAACCCGCTTACAATCAGTATCGGTCCCGTTTTCGTGATGGATAGAGCGTGGAGAATAGTGACCGCATGGCTTGAGGCAGCGTAGAGCTGAAGATATTGCGAGGGGCGAGGGAGAACCTGAGGTCGGCAATTTCGACGTCAGTGCACGGCCGTCTGGAGCAGGAAAGAGCAGGGAATAGTAACGGAAATGTCCTAGGTGTGAGCAGACCAGGGCAGCCGACACACGGAAAGGCTTTTGACAGCAGGGTTGAGGAGTGGGAGTAATTTGAAAGGCTATGTGCGAGCTGACATTACTGCCGTAAATGTCAGTGAGAGATCTTCCTGGGTGTCGCAACAGAGGATGTTTCTTCTCACCTCCGTTGGCAACCCATCTTCACTTCCCAAGCTACCTCATTGGTAGGCAGGGACAGTCGGCTAGGTAAGTAAAGCCCGAGAGTCGCAGCGAAGTCACAGCCGTGAGTGAATGCTCCACAACATCGCCGAATGCTTAAGAATGCTAGCCAGCATCATTGTCGGGTGCCCACAATCCAGCAATTGTTAATGGCATGCATGGGAGTGAAAATTGCGCGAGCCTAATCATCTTTCGGCAAGCTTGCCGCACAGCCGTGACAGCGACTTTTGGATCGGACATTTTCATTTGGCAAGCGCAACTTAAACCCGCAGCAACGTTTCCCTGAAATTCTTGACTCCATCACAGAAGCAGTCATGCACATTATACTCTTCATACTACTTCAGATCATTATCGCAGTAAGACTTCGCGTTCATTGTCTGACCGGTACACGCTGCTCCTACAAAGATACTTGGTTCATCACAAGACACGAACAGGTCTTTGCGCAATTTCCCCGTCCGCCGCTACTCGCTGACCATCATCAGGGGCTGTTTGCACACTGATAGCGTCACACCTTTAAAGCCTTCCGTCTCTATTGCCCTTGGCTCCATGGCAGCGCGGAATCATTCTACGCTCTGTCCGAACATGCGGGTGGAGAATGTCAGATCACAGACGGACTATTTTTTTGATGACTACCGCATGCATCAATTGGTCTCCAGCTCCCCAGCCTGCAGACCTTGCCGTCACGGCTGCGCGTCTCTTTCAGATTCATAGCCAAGCGTACACAGTGTGAAGATCTCGGCGAGTGTGTTTGGCATCCTTCAAATCAGAGAGCTCAGCTCTGGTCTTTGCATTGCTCTACCATTGAGCCTTACACCAGGATATAGTCCTGCTCTCCTTCGCAGCGGTCTTGTTTTGGGTCTTCCATACAAGCTGCGGATTTCAGAGGGTGGTTCTCAGGATTTCCTAACGATGCCAAACTGGGCTTGCCAGGTTCTCGGAAGTATACGGAGACAAGCACTGAATTATCTCTCAATAAGGCTTCAGCCTTTCGCTGATGCTGGCTCAGTTCTCCGGTCGGCGAGGTTGTCAAACCAATTCAAGGGCCTCATAATTGTCTGCGATGCCTTCTCGCAAGTGACGAATTCAGAATCCCCCGGAGGCGCCACTCGCGCTCGCTCCCATCGCGCCCGCAGCTCTCGGCACCACTGTGCCTCAGCAGCAGGCGTTTGTGAGGCGGTTCTCTGGTTTCGAGTTTACGGTGAACGCGCTAGTGACAGCTGCGACGCCGGCACAGGGGCTCGATGCAGGGCGTGCAGGTGTCCAGAGTATTTCGTACAATCTGTCCCTTCCACGTCTTGAAGCGATATCCAACAGTGTCATGCCGCTCGCCTCAAGGTGGCCTACATCACCTACGAGAAGCCTCTTTCTCTATGGACGAGCATGGACTTGGAAGCTCAATACTGCTTTCACCGGTCACTTTACAGCGAAGCAGAACCTACGAGGCGGAGATTGAGAATGCGCATGCCGATAATAGGGATGATCTGTTGTAGCCTGGTCGGTTGGTGTCGGGACTCACGGTTCACGAACAATCTTATTGCTTTCCACCGTCTCCATTATTTCATAGCTTCTACTGAAAATGGCTCTGTACTCGCTCAGATGAAGTCAAGACTGGTGTCGCACGGATACCAACAGCGACATTGTACTGTAACAAGTAACTTGCGAAAACCCGTCTCTTACAAACATGACCTTTCTCATATATTACCCATTCACCAGCCATTACCATATACTTTATAAAGTACCAGGTTTGCTCTTTCCTCGACACCCACTTACGTGGATCGACCTAATCGGGCCAAGTTCCAAAAATTGTATACAATATTCCCCCGCTGCTCCTCTCGCAACTTTCTTTTCCGTCTCTTGCCTTCGCACGGATATTTGCAATACCACCAACATGTCGAAATCTACTAAGTCTGAGCCATTGCCACTCCCTCGGGCGCCTACGCCTATCACGGATGACAGTGAGTTGCTGAAGATTTGGAATAGTATTAACGGGTGGTACAGCAAAGTCAAGAAAGCCACGGACAAAAGCACCCGTAACATTGAGTGGCGTTCCTACGGCTGCCATATTTTGCTGGGCTGCAAGGTTATGACTGAGCGCCTACAAGTACTAGGCAAGGACCAGCTAGCCAAGAACGAGAGATCCGACTTAGGCTACACGATGGCAACTCTGCTACGAATACGAGAGGTCCACAACTGGGTTGAGACAATTGGAGCGGTCCATGAAGATTTCCGCTGGGAGACCAAGACGGTGCTCGAAGTCGCTCGGCAGAAGGCCTTGGCTCTCTACAATGACGTCCTCACCCAGGCGACGAGGACAATAGAACCAAGCAAGCTGCCCGTCTCAATCGAAACGATCGGGGATTGCGAGCGTGTGCTGTACATTGTCATGCTGTACACTGGCCCTAGAAAGGCTGTACCTGGTCTTGACAGAAAGGGGGCCACCAAGCGATGGGAGTTCATCGATTCGCTGCTTCAGGAACAGCAGAAATTGGCAGCCGCAAAGGATCAGTCTTCTTCGGAACAAAGTCCACTCAGCAGCTGGCAGCAGGTGGGCAGCTCCCTTACCAGCATGGCCACAGCTAGCTTTGATGACGGACTCGCCAAACCTGCCGCCAAGAGACGTCGAGTGGGCGACGGGGGGTTCACTGCTTCACAAGGAGCAGTTGTCACTCCAGTCGCTCCTCCTCTCTTCGATACGGCAGCGATGATCGACAGATTGCAAATCAAAGAGGTCGAGAGTCATTTGTTGGCCTTGTTCCAAAGAACCATCGCTGTGGAGACCCCAGGGATACTGGAGCCGCCTGCAGTTCCGATCCTTGAGGAAATGACTGCAATACTCAGAGGGCAGTGGATTTGTGACAGGGTTATCGTTTGCTACCTTGCCCTTGTCTGCCACCATGCTAACGGGCATTTCAACCTTCCTGATCCTTGCGCAAAGCAATCCGGCTCGCCCAAGTATCATGCCTGGGATACTCTCACGGTTGACAGCTTGAGACAGGGCAAGTCCTCGGGTAGAGCATGGCCTCCCAAATGGTATCCCGAGGCGAGACTTGAGGATGTCGAGATCCAATTCTTTCCGTGGCATATCACAGGAAATCACTGGTGTCTGGGCGTGTTGTCGAAGGTTGACGGGTCCTGGGTACTTGACCAGTACTCGACCCTCCCTGGCTACGATGCGTCCATGCAAGAGAGTTGGGTTGAGCTGGGGAAATATCTGGAGACCAAGTCTGATGGAGCGATAAACGCCCTGACGACCGAGACTCGATATCCCTTGACTCCCCAACAAAACAACGGTGACGACTGCGGTCCATTCATCCTGTGTATAGCGCGTTGGCTGATGGAGCATTGGCCTTTGAACCACATCAATGCTGACGACATGCCTGCGCATCGGCGTCGCATGGCCTGTGAGATTGAAAGATGGCGCCTCTCTTGAGATTTGCAGACGTGAGCCTTGCTCCTCCATTTCTATCTATATGAGGGAATCAAAATGGATTATATGCTCCTCTTTCCATTTATCCAAGCTGTTGGCATGTGATACTATGACATATCATCGACCAAGTACATCAACTGCCATTTACCACAGTAGCTTTGAAACCTTCGTCCCTGCACCTTTGTCCTTGCGCTTTTGCAGATCCTATCCTAGTAGTCGGTGCAACCACGTAGCCCATCCATTTGGTCCACCGCTTTCTTTGCGCCTCCCTTTTCTTACTCCAGCGACTTATGTCCCCTTAGTCCCTCCGGAAGTACAACATGCGAAATGTCTATTTCTTACAAAGCGAGATGTCAACAAGTGTCGCACAATCGCCCGCGGTGCAAATTTAGAGACGGCAGGTGCGTTAGATCGCGTCGGCCCAGCGGTTGTACTGCAGTTGCATGTTCCATGACTTACTTGCTTGTCCACCATCCACGTTTGACAAGGAAGGTCACCCAGATAGGCCTGCTTTGAAGGCTGTCAGTGCTGCCAAGCATAGATAATAAGAAAACTAGGTACAGTTCCCTACACCAATCTCCTTCCTCAGCGAAAGCCCAACCAGCAATTCGCCCATCAAACACCAGAAACAGCGCGACTTCAGTCCCACACCGGAGCGAAGCCTAATCTACCCCACGAATCCTAGAAGCCTTGTCTGTCCTATACCGGGAGAGGGTTCGCCAGTCGACACGCGCCTCCACATAGCTGGCACATCTCTTCCCCGAGAAGCTTGTTGGCGATGGCATGTCGACAGTGACGCCATTTCCAAACACTCGACTGCCACACGCTTTGTTGGAAATTGGAACAGGACATGCTCGATGCAGCAAGGACAGGATTGTGTCTGTGAGCGACACAGGTCTGAGGTCATTACAGCAACGCATGCTCCCCACTCTTGGGGGAAAGGGATCCTGAGAGGCATGCGGCGCTCCCCCATACACTGCTTCGTTCAAAGTCGCTGCCGGCGTACTTCAATGGCTCGACCGTCTAGTGTGGCACAAGGAAATCGCCCGGCAGATGTTTCGAAGCGCTCGAGAGTTCCAAGTTGTGTGTATCAGCGGTGACACCGGCGTAAGCTCTGCTTCTTTTCTAACATGTTCCCTGCTGACGCCCAGCGGCAGGCTCAACTTGTTTCCCGAATCTGTGAGCCACTGGCTCTCTTCATCGCGATACGCAATCCTACATATCTCGAGACTCGTGCCACCATCCCACGGGCAGATCAACTTCCGCGTCCTAGGATCCAGTATCGGGCTGACCTCTCCCTGAGGCATTGACGGGATCAAGGTGCATACCGGAGCCACAAAAAGCCCGGATCCGGCATACAAGGCAATCATACACACTCCAGAAGTCTTTGTCGCAAGGAAACGTCGCACAACATCGCCATAGGAAACGATTGTACTACTGGCATACTTAGCAATCGGTAACAAGGGAGAAACGGGCCAAGTCGTGCCTGCACACCTAGTAGCTTCAGCAGGACCTCCCATAGATTACTGCCGCAGGCCTAAACGCTACCGAAATCAGCTGTATAACGAGTGAGCCGAGCAAGGGAGTAACGATTTGGGTCGGCCATACATGTAGGAAACCAGTTCCACCGGATAGGGCCTTCAATCGTGGTCTGAGCTTGAGTTTCCGAGGATCTGGTATGCACTCTCGACCGCGTTAACGACAGGCCTTGGGCAGGACGCTGCGTTGTTGCCCAGTAACGTGTTGCAGGCTTCTCGACCTGTTTGGCCTTCTTCTACCCGGTTGCCCTCTAGAGGTAGGCCACCTTGTGGTGGGACAGGCTTACACATCTGCTTGCGATATAGATCTCCCCTCTGTGTTGCTTTGAGCCACCACCGACACCGTCGCAGCATGGCTAGGTACAGGTGGCACAGAACCGGTCGCGAGTGCGGGAGACTAGCCTTTTCATTCTATCAACACCACGCGAGTACAGAAGAGTGTGGCAGAGGTTATCGGAGGATCCCTTTTCGCCGTATAACTATAAGAACCAGAGCTGTTCAATGCCCACCAGGTGCACATATCCAACCGATTCCCCCCACTTCATCGCCGGTCGGACATGTGAGATGCTGGGGGAAGAAAGGTCCCATCAGTCCTTGCACATGGAAGTGGCAACGACCACAGTATCGCAATGCGCGGAAGGGTCGTCCTTCGCTCAAACATGCGGGCATAGATTGCAGGGGCTCCTGTCGAAGTTGTAGGCAAGGCATACAGAAAGCTGCGATGATGCGGAAGGACTCTTGTATTCGTCAGTATGATATTGGCAGACTAGCAATGGTGCTTGTCGCAATCGACAGTGCGAAATTAAAGCTCGCTTGCGGACTTCGACGGAAGAGACCTGGTTTCTCCTGTACAGCTTGTTGCAGTCTAAGTAATGAAGGATTGAGTATGTAGTAGGCTTTATAGCTGTCAGAACTACAGGATTAGTGGGACCAGATCTCTATATCTGTGCAGATAGACTTACCAACATCTACACTTCGTACCCCAAGCCCGACTTCTGGACTTGGCTCACCATATCGTGATCTTGCCTTTCCGCTTCCTGGCCGTCTCCTGACTGCCACTTGCTTGACTCAAGCAGTATACTCAGTTTTCCCATTTTCGAATGCTCAAGCACTTGCGGTCTGAGCGATACGAGGGAATGCCGACAGGAATAATTGGCAACTGTACTTGAGCCTAAGACGCCAAACATACTTGAATCCAGGGAGCAACAACCTACACGCACATTCCAATGGGTAACGATATGAGAGATCTTCATGCATTTCTTTGCTCGATGTCAATCAACAGTACATGGTTATGGCCAGCTCTCCATAAATGTTGCTGATACTGAAGCTTGGTAAAAGGCTTGTATCCTTTGGTGAACGGTTGTTGGAAGCACCACAGTAGATACAAGATAGACTACTTAACTTTGTCCAAGCCCTGTGAGATAAGTACATGGAGCATTCGCGCATAGCATACAGAGGCTTCCGACCGCTGAAGGCACAGATGCTGGCCGCGAAGGGACTCCTTGAAAACAAAGTAAACCACGTAACAAAGAACATTCACGCAAATGGCATCTCAATCCATCCACCAGCCGTTGGCCATCCTCAGTGCCAACTCCCTTAGAGATCTTGGTCTTCGGATAAGTTAGCATTCGTCTGCGCGATGGATTCCCTTCACTGATGAGGTGCAGCTGGTGACAACCGTCGCCTGCTGGTATGAATCGGTGTTGTAGTTCGGTTGTGTAAGCGGAACTGAAGACGAGAGGTTAACTCGACCCTGGACATCAAACAGGGCTCCTGACTGTGAACAAGTCAAGAGAGTGTCCATCCCGTAGCGGCTTTGTCGACGCCATGTAAAGACAGTCCAAGAGATTTACATGCATCCCACGAACGGGCCAAACACGCACGAAGTCGCTCATCTCTGACGATAAATAGGCGGAGAGGCTGTGGCAAGAAGCAATAATCCTGAAGACATCCAGCGGAGCGCCAAGCGACTGGAAAACAATTGGGAAAGATCCGCGGTCGACGATACGGAGAATGTAGTGGACAATTCATGCCCCCGCTGGAGTGGCAGAGTTGACTGCAATCCGAGGCAATGTCATCAAGAGCTGGACGCTGATGCCTGACAGAGGCGCCAGAAGTGAGAGGCTTGTGCTTGGGAGTGGGAGTGGGACCGGTGACATCGTCTGCCAGGTCCTCTTCTCCATCTTCCTCGACCTTGATGCTTTCAGCACTCTCGTCTTTATGCTTTTTTCCGCGAGCTCCCCTCTGTCTCCGCTTCTTAGGCGGCGCGAGTTGACCATTGGCCTCGAGGATGCTATAGGCGCGACTGGAGCCGATTGTAATATGATGGCGTGGAGCCTAGACTCGGCCCTGTAATCCAGTGCCAGAGGATGGTATCTGCAATCAGAGTAACCATCCCAGAGTAAAACGTCGGCGTTGATGCCTGCCTACTGTACCATCTTTGTGGCTACCGGCTAACGACCCATACCAGATTGTATGTCCTGAGGCTAGATCCTTTGAAGTACTTCACGGCTACCCTGCGATGCTCATTAGTTTCCTGCCATTCTCAGCTTCAGGCGTTCACGTACAGCTCATTTCCGCCCAGGCTTCGAAGCACTCGGCCCGTTCTCAATGCGTCTGGACCTGGCAGCGCCTTGGACTAACGTGTTGTTGCCAATGGGGCGGGTGAAGGTTCCATTGCGATGTCCTATAGAATGTGCCATCATGCCGTCACATCGTATCCGTTGCGGAGCAAACAGGGCTTTAAGGACTCATTGTCCGGCTCTCTCCGATTGCGAGACTCCCCGGCTTCCTGAACATCGCGCCGTGGCTTCGATGACCCCAGAGACCCGTATTTGCCTGTCTGATCAACAGGTTTCTTTCGGTGCCGATGCTCAACTCCCACGGGTTTTACCACTCGATTTCTCCCTTCTCCTTTCTCTATCTTTCCTCCTTGCGCTGACATACCTAGCTGCTCGTCGACCACTGTGATAAATGTTGGGAGTATTGTAGATGGAAGTCGCTGGGTTGATTTGGGCTGGATACAACGATCTGAGTGAAGGCGTCTCGCATTGTGTAGCCGTCCAAGTTTCATCTTCGCGTCATCCAGAGATTTGTTGTAGTCGTCGAAGTAGGAGAGTCCGGCATCGATCGTCCTCGTTCGATCGAGCTTTGTGGACCTTTCGGACCTCAATGCTGCGGTCGGACACGAGCATGGTATCGACAGTCGATTCAGGATTTTGTAGGATGATTGCTCGAAGACGGTCAGCAGTTAGTGGGCATGCGTCGCCTGCAATCATTAGCTGAGACCTGGTTTTCACTGTTCGCTGTCTGACGAACCTAGCCTCCTCCTACAGCTTGCTCCAGGAACGGTACTTTATGCGCCCCTCCTCTCTGAAGTTGCGGTTACGTCGGTGCCTGTCAGGTATGTATCATTCCCCCGAGTCGCGGGTCACATTGCTTCAAGGCTCAAGGAGCTCGATTTCCCGCATTTCGACCACCTGGAAGAAGACCGCAGTATGACGAGATGGGCAACATGTTGGACTTTGGAGGATGGCTAAGGCAAGGCAGGGGATTCGTAGAAGATGGACTGGATCCAGGCATTGTCAGCAAGCTGGTGCAGCTAAGAAGGATTAAAGAAAGAGTGAAATACCTCTTGGCCCCCAACGATGACATCTTAATCTCACCTCCCCGTTGAGATCTTCACCATCGTCCCAGGCTTAGCCAGTGTCGAGTCGCTACCTCAGCTTGGAAGGCTCCCTCAATGCTGGTTTCAACCTCTGCTTTCCGCCGAGCATATCAAATTCAGCGCATTCTTCGCACGCCAATCACCGTCCCCGGAAAACTCCACCCATTCCTTGCCGCTGTAGCTTCCCAGGTCCTAGTCCTCCTACTCAAGCACATAGAACCAGAACAGTACATTGGAGCGCCAACCGTGTCTGGCGGCTCACATACTGTCACACTGTATATGATCACTCCGTGACCCTTAGCCCAATAAAGGTCTTGGTGTAGTGCTTCTCGGTAAGGCGCAATTGCTGGAACTTTGCAGCTTCCACGGGTTCATCTGAGGTCTGGAATCGGTAGTGTTGGATTGTTCATCGCCGGTGTAAAGCAAACACCATCGACGGCCGGAAATTCCTCTTCGGGAGCCGCTGGCGTGGCATATGCGTGGAGTACGATGGAGAGTTCGACATGGCCGCTCGGTAGGATGTATGTCTATTGATGAATCAGAACCGTACCAGATAATATACGCGATGGCCAAGGAGAATTACGGCGCCAGCCTGACAATGCAGGCCCATGGCCGTTGAAGGGAATCATAAGATAGTGTAGCGCAGATTGCGAAGGTGTAGCATCACTTCTGTTTGGCTGTCAGAGACTGTCCCATGCGAGACGGCAGCTGCGCAAGGTAGCGAAGGTTATCTCCGAAGGCAAACTCCGAATGTTTGCGAAAAAGCTCAAGTACGACATGCATGAGCAACACCACACATTGGAAGGTGCCTTTGAATCATGGGCGGCTGGGATGCTCTCAGCAGGATTCCTGCACGAGCTTCGGATCGCGTCCTCGTTGTCGCGCAAAGGAATCAACACCAATTGAGGTCGACAATCTGACGAAAAGTGGAGGTCATCTTTGTGAACACCACAACATTTCGCCCACGCGGCATGCTACTAAAAGGACCTCCATCGTTCGTTGCTGAGCTCCTGGCACTGACATGCGACCGCCAAGCTGACTCGATCTTTTTCTAGGTTGCAACCTGCCACAACGGTTAGCTTCGCCGTGTCTTTCATCCCTTCTACTACCTACTGCCTTCCCCAGTCCGACCCGCACCACTCGGCCACTGCCAGTCCGTGTTTTAGTATACATGCCTCCTGCTTGGTCTGAAATTATCTGGTCGGGACACACCTCAGCTCACAAGCCAGCTTCGCTGCTGCGGACATTTGACAAATTGTAACGCTCGGTCTGCGAGGCGCTCTGCTTCGTACTCTGCCGTGCAATGTTGAGATGGCGGGGACAGGTATGCTCAAGGCGAGCTCGGATTCAATATCGTTGAAAGGCCTGCCAGAAGCGGGCCGGAAGCTGTCAGGAACCACAGAGCCATCAACATTAGAGCTTGGATCGACGGTCCAGCTTTAGAACCTTTGAGTGTCTGCAGCGAGAAACGCTGTGGGTCTGTGGGCCTATGACGCGTTGATCTACTGTTCAACGGGGGCTCGGAAGTGTAAGGGAAATCAGAAGGCGACTACAGCCTGGACTACACTACAGAGGGAAGGTTAAGCGCCGCTAAACACCAATCCCAGGACGGAATTGGGCGAAACGGGCTCTTGTGGCAAGATGCCAACGTAGAGGTGGGTTTTGGCGCCAAACCGTCCGGAGTCGAACAAACTGGGTTGCTCCTTGAGGTATGGAGGGTGGCGGAGTGCCACTGGACTCAATTCTCTTGGATCCGGAGTATACAATAGAAGAAAAACACCGTGGGATAATATATCCTTATCTGTTGAGGTATCATCTAGCTAGAGCTTAGACAATCTGAAAGTCCCCTTTGAGTATTACCTTCTCCTGTTCTATCCACTTGATTTAGCACCTTCTTTCACTCCATACCCATCTCCCCGACCTTCCGTAGACCGCAAGCGTTTGCCCGGTAGCAGCCATTGCGGGCTAGCGAAGGACTCTGACATCCCGAAATCCTGGCCACTTGAGTCGCGATTAGCTGCAAGTGGTGCTGATGTTGAGTCTGGCAAGACAAATGCTGGGCTACCTTCAGCTATGTTGTTAGATTGCATACAATGGACAACTCTGTATGCGCAATCAAGCTTACCAGAAGCCCACTGTGCGGACACTCCCTTCACCCACATGCCTCATGGGGTTGATTGATGAGGTTGATTGATCGTCGTCCTTCCGTATAATGGCGCATTAGGCATTGGAAGGTATTGTGTAGACGCTTTACACATTGAAAACGGTACAGGCAGCTTTGCGTACTCAACTCTCCCTTCTGCCACGAAATTACCACCGACAGTGTTGACATATGAGAAAACCTTCAGCCTTTACCAAGGCCTAGCTTACAGGACAGGATATGGAAATTTCAATTGCGATGGGGCTGATCGTGATTGCTTTACAAGGCAACAATGGAAGAGACAGGTTCTTCAAGCTTCGCCTGCTATTCATAAGTAGTCACGCTATGATGACTACACAGCGATACAAGGCAAGCAGACCAGGGTTAGGACTTCGCATTCACAGACTAGGTTCTTGCAGCGCGATTAAGTTTCGTCGATGTGGGAGGAAAATCGGGGCGGAGAGTTGGGGAAGGAGAATCCGGAGGAGGGAAATCGAGAAAGGAGGATTTGGGGACGGAGGAGAGTCGAAAGGGTGTCACAATCTATTCTCAGAAGCGAGTATCACAAATCTTCGTAGCATAGAGGAATTCAGAAGCAGCCCAGATGAATTTGTTTCGGCCACAGGTCTATGTACGCAGGAGCAGCGAATTCAACAAGAAGCTGTTGGAGCGCTGATGCTCGACAACCGCGACCTGGAGTTGCGAAGCTCAACTGAGAACCGCCCACGGTGACTACATGACCGAATCTAGCAGCCCTGCCAGTTGAGCGTCGATCGATGACTCGTTCATTGGATCCACCACTGACTCCTCGGTGTTGGCCTCGCTAGCAAGTTTCACTGGACTGGTCTGGGTTTGGCTCGGCAAGAGCGCAAACCTCTGACCAACAGGAGACCGCATCGATGCCGCCTCGATGATCGGCAGGATAACCCTGACAGGTGCCGCTATCTGCACCTGCTGCTTGATGAAGAGTTTCAGATATGGGACGCCCACGACGGCCATGTCTGCCAGCCGGAACTTGGAGGGCCCTGCCAACATATCGTCAACGGCAGCATCAACGTCCGGTTCATATTCAAGCCAACCCTTTCGCTCCCAACCCCTGACCAGAGCCCGGTCACGATCGTCGGCAACAGACAGCTTCGCCTGAATCCTTTTGCTGTGGGCTTGCTCCCACGCGTCAAGAATCCTGGTTACCTCTGTCTCGGACTGATGCGGATGATGGACTCTGTGTAGCTCACGTTTTTCCCCTTTGTACCCGGCTGGAGAGGCAACGAGGTCGGCCTTGCTAGGTCCAACCCATTGCAGCCTAGGGCACACGGAGATATGGCTGCAGTACGACTTGTCGTTTGATCCGTACTTGATGTTGGAATAGATCTGGAAGCCAGGGAAATCATGATCGCCAATGTATAGAAAGGGAACATTCGGCAGCGCGGTGTCCAGCATGTGCAAGAGCTCCGTGGTGGCACAAGCAGCCGAGCCCGACGTCATCACAAGAATGGCACCAGGTATTGCCTCTGTCTTGGCCATCAGGGTCTTCAGGTTCCGATGTTCGACGACGACAACAGCCCGTATCCCGGACGCTGCGTTCGGAGTAACTCGGACCTTGATCCTCAGGACGAAAGCAGGGATCGTTGTGAACGAGCCATGCCCAGAATGCCAGGTATACGCCTTTGTTGCGACACCAGATTTGTTCCGGAAAGCGAACATATTTTCGACCACAACAGCGTCGATCAAGATCCCAGGAGGTAGAACAAGGTGACCTGTTCCTTCCGGCCGAACACCAAAAGCCCATGGGTGGACCCCGATACTCAAAGCCAGATCCTCGACTGTGTTCTTGACCTGCCGCATGGAGCAGCTTGGAACGCCGAACTAAGTAGTGAAGGCGAGTAAGTCCATGAACGGATAAGAGGAGTACAGCAAGCTATGGGAGCTTTGACGGGGAGTCTGCTTACCTCTCTGTACTGCAAGAACCGGTCCATCGGTTCGTCGCTGTTTCCCATCAAGTTCCCCAATGTCTCGGCAATGCGGAACATACGATGCCAAAAGTGCAATTTCCCAGACTTGTAAACAGAGAACGCATTTGCAGGCCTCAGCATCATCCGAACACCTCCGTCCTCTACTAACACAGACGCCTTCGCCCGACTGTTGACTACGCCCGCCTGGCCCTGTGCATCCATCGTCCCGAGAAATTTCTCAAGCCGTGTGATGATCTCCGTTGTCGAAGGACAGGAGCGCCAGTCGAGAGTCAAGTATCGAGAAGAAGACATTGCTGGGTGTTGCTGTGTGCTTTGAGGGGGCTTTTTGAGAGATGTATGAGCGGACGGGGAGAAAATCAGAAAGAAGAGGGGAGAGATCTTTTCTGTGGGCGGACTCGAGGGGATTTTGCCGCTAGCGGCACGGGAAAAGACCCATTATGGCAGTGACGACAGTGGCAGTGACGACAGTGGCAAGACTTGGCAATGGCCTCGACAACCTTATGCAAGCTTATGAAATCCTGGGTACGCAAGATGGTGCATGTAATGCAAAGGTCAATCGCTGGGTGAGTATAACTAGCAGTCGTAGAAGTTGCAGAGCAGAGTCCTAAATAGAGTCCACAAGGTAGCGAGATTCT
>JAABUW010002394.1_pt1 | contig 28696 bp, 29 predicted proteins | sample 5560081 | NCBI WGS metagenome assembly JAABUW01 (sample SAMN10711882, study PRJNA513363) | rock metagenome | isolation source: Antarctica rocks | place: Antarctica: Victoria Land, Knobhead sud | reverse complement strand
AGAGCAGCGATCGAATCCTGCTTCGCCAGAGCCGTCAACACCGAAACGCACCAAAACACGTCATCACGACGTTCCCGAAGGCGATTGTGCAACAGGCTCCAGGATAACGTAGATTACGGTAACGGCTGCATAGACCTCCGTCGTCCGGAAGGTGTCCGCCTCGATGGACGCCGCCTGATAGGCGAGCTCCCCAACCGCAATGACGGACGCAAGCGAGCTGTCCTTGATAAGTTGTGAGGACAACCCGGCCAGCGAGGGACCGATGACGCGCAGTGCCTGGGGCCAGACCACGAACCGCCATGCCCGCCAACGGCCGAAACCTAATGCCGCCGCCGCGTCGCGTTGGCCTTGCGAAACGGAAAGCAGGCCACCACGGACGATCTCGGCTGCATAGGCCCCGGAGTAGATCGACAGTCCCAGTGCCGCGCAAGCGAAGGCCGGCAGCTGCAACGCCGACAGGCCGAGAAACCAGATGTAGATGTGCAGCAGGAGAGGGATGTTGCGCACTCCCTCGACGTAGGCGATCGCAGCCATCCGCAAGGCACGAACGGAACTGGCGCCCGCGCTGCCGACGAGCACGCCAATGGTTGCCGCACCCGCCAGCCCGACGCCGGAGAGCGCAACGGTGACGCCCAAGCCATTCAGCAACAGCGCTCGTTCCGCCCAGACCGGGCCCGAAGTCGATCATTGAGCGGCTGAGTCGACGGACGCTACGTGGGCCAGACGGTGATCGGAATGGTTGGAGCCTCGCCGAAGCGCGCAGTATATAGCTTTGCATACTCGCCCGACAGCCAAAGCTCCTGCAGCGTGTCGTCCACCGCGTCGCGCATGGCCCAATCCCCCTTGCGGGCACCGAGGCCGAACGGCTCCGTGCTGAGCAGACCACCGACGATCTTGTATCCCGGGCTTCCCTTCGCGAACCCCTGAAGGATCGTCAAGCTGCCGGTCAGCACATCGGCCCGACCTTGTGTCAGGCTGAGCCAGGCAGCGTCATAGTCGCGGAATGCGGTGACCTTGGCACTGGGTGCTAGACGCTCGATGGTCTTCTGCAAGGTCGTGCCCTGTTGCACGACGACGCGCGCTCCGGACAGATCTTTAACCCCGCTGATGCCGCTATCGGCCTTCACCAGGAGGCTCTGTCCGCCCGTATAGTAGGTCAGGCTGAAGTCGATCGCGTGGCCGCGCTCCCGCGTATGGGTCATCGAAGCGGCGATCACATCCACGGTGCCGCTCAGCAAAGCGGGGATGCGGGTCACGGACGTGACCTTCTGGAACTCGACGGGTACGCCGATGCGTTTGCCGAGGCCGCGGACCATATCGAGGTCGAAACCGGCAGGCTCATTGCTATCGTCCAGATATCCGAACGGCGGCGTATCGAGCTTGACCCCGGCCAGCAGCTTGCCACGGGCCTTGATGGCAGCAACGCTGTCCCCCATCGCCGCCTCCGCCGCGCGTGCGGCCGCAGGTAACGCCAGCAGGGGGGCGGCTGCCGCACTGGCCAGAACATCGCGGCGGTTCATGTCTCGGCTCCGTTGCCCAAGCGAAAGATGTCATCCATGACGTCCTCTAGCTCTCTGTGAATTGTTGTGAGCGACAGGTGCATCTGCCCGGCGTCTGCCGTCCCGAATGCCGAGCCGGGTAGGGTTGCCATACTCGACATGGGAAGCCAATGATGGGCCGAGATGATGGCGTCGCCCCCTTGCAAGGGGGGTTGGCGGTTCAGCGCCGCCCCATGATCCCCAGCACCTCCGTCACTAGCGCATCATGCTCCCGTAGCACCGCGTCGTGCCCAGGGTTCCACAGCTTAAGGCCCGCAAGCGGCGGGTTGCCGGCGGCGGCGTCCACGTCTTTGCGGAAGGAATAGACGCCGCGAACGCGAACCAGCTCGGATTGCCCCTGCTTGGACAGATACCAGTTGCCGAACAACTCGGCCGCCTTCGGGTGCTGGGCTGCGGCTATCTGCATCATCGGGTAGTTCACGAAGGGGATACCCTCGGTCGGGTAGATCGTCTTGATCGGCGCGCTTTGGCTCACGCGCAGCGGGTAGTCGTCGAGGCTGTCGAGAATGCCAATCGTCGTCTCCCCGCGCGCCACGGACTGCCCTACCGCGGCATAGGCGCTAAACATCTTGGGCTGCTGGGCCGCGAGCTTGGCCAAATAGCCCGCCGGCAGCTCCATCTTCATGAAGGCGTACTGCACCCAGGACGTGCCCCCCGTGGTCACCGGCGCGGTGCTGATCGCACCCTTCCACTTGGAGTCGAGCAGGTCCGCCCAGGACTTTGGCGGGTCCGTCACCGAGGTACTGGCAATGATGTACATCAGCGCGCCGGATGCCCCATACCACCAGCCGTCCTGCTTCGCGTTCACGGCGAACAGCCCGGCCTGCGGCGGGTCCCACTTTCGCAGCATCTTGGCCTCGATCATGCGCTCCACCAGCGCCTCGTCCGTCAGGATCGTCAGATCCGCCTGACTTTTGCCCGCCGCATGCTCCGTCTGCAGGCGCTCATATAGCCTGCCGGTCACGGCGGAGATGATGGAGACCTGGATGCAGGGAAAGGTCTGCTGGAACTTCTTCACGATCTCCCGCTCATCGGCGTCGCGCTGGGCGGTGTAGTAGGTCACCTTGCCCTCCGCACAGGCGGCGGCGACCAGCTCGGGCGTCGCGATGGTCTCGCCCTCCACCACGTTGCTGGGCATCTGGGCCATCGCCGGCGTGGCGAGCAGCATCGTGGCGAGCAGCACACGAAGGTTCATGATCCGGCTCCGGTTGTGGAGTGAAGGTGCAGAATGATGTTGCCGAACGGGTCCACCGCCACGCTGGCGTCGGGACCGATGACGGCGGTGGTCTCGGCTTCGGTGATGAGCGCCGGCCCATCGAGCGTGGTGCCGGGGCGGAGGCGGTCGCGGCGGTAGATGGGGGTGCGGACATAGCCGCCAGCCTCGGCAAACCATGCATCGCGGTAGCCCAGCAGCGCCTCTCCCTGTTCCTGGGCGGACGCGGCGAAGCGCACCTCCTCCACCAGGGGGCGGGCCACCGCGCGCACCCGCCAGGAGACGACCTCGACGGCCAACGACCCGAGGCTGCGGGCGAAGCGCTTCAGGTACTGCGCGTCGAACGCCGCCCTCAACGCCATCGTGTCCTGCGCCGCGATCGCGGCCGGGTCGATCGCGACCCCCACCTCGAACCCCTGCCCGGCATAGCGCATGTCAGCGGTCACCTCGCGCGTCACCTCCGCCGCCGCTGCGCCGCTATCCTGCAGGATGGCAAGGCCCCGCGTGCCGAGTTCCTCCAGGATCGCCGTCACGGCGCCCCAGTCCAGCACATCCAGCGGCGCGACCAGGCTGCGCGTGAACTCCACGCTGCGTGGGGCCACCAGCATGCCGATGGCCGAAGCGACGCCGGCGCCGCGCGGGAAGATGACCTGGGACACGTTGAGCAGCCGCGCCAGCGCGTAGGCGTGTACGGGCCCGGCACCGCCGAAGGCGACCATGCGGTAGGACTTTGCGTCCGTCCCCGCCTCGGCGATGTGCACCCGGGCGGCGGTCGCCATGTTGTTGTCTACCACGCGCGCCACACCCACGGCGGCCTGCGTCGCGTCCAGCCCAAGGCCCGCGCCCAGCCGCTCCAGCGCCGCCGCCGCCAGCCCGGCATCCAGCGGCATGCGCCCGCCCAGGAAGCTGTCGGGTGCCAGATAGCCACGCACCAGATCCGCATCCGTCACGGTGGGGTCGGTGCCGCCGCTGCCGTAGCACGCAGGCCCCGGCACCGCCCCGGCGCTGCGCGGGCCCACGCCCAGCAGGCCCATATGATCCACGGCCGCGATACTGCCGCCGCCGGCGCCGATCTCGATCAGCTCGATGACGGGAATGCGCAGCGGCAGGCCACTGCCCTTCTTCAACCGGCGGATGCGCGCTGCCTCCAACTCGTGCGTGCGATGCGGCTGGCCGCCGTGGATCAGGCTGATCTTGGCCGTGGTGCCGCCCATGTCGAAGGCGATCACGTTCTCCCATCCTGCCTGCCGGGCCAGGAACGCCGCCCCCATCGCGCCCGCCGCAGGGCCAGATTCTACCAACGCGATCGGCTGCTCGCTCGCCGCCCTCGCGCTGGTGATGCCACCATCGGACAGCATGACGAACAGGGCGACGCCCAGCGAGCGCTCCAGCTCCAGCAGATAGCGCGTGGCGATGGGCGCGATGTAGGCGTTGGCGGCGCAGGTGGAGAACCGCTCATACTCGCGGATCTCGGGCGCGATCTCTGCGGAGGTGCAGACCGCCATGTCCGGAAAGGCCTGCTGTACGATGGCCTTGGCGCGCGCCTCGTGCTCGGGGTTGCGGTAGCTGTTGAAGAACGCGATTGCGACGGATCGCACGCCGGCCCCGTGCAGGGCCGCGGCGGCCTCTCGCACATCCGCCTCGTTCAGCGGCAGCACCACGCTGCCATCCGCCCCAAGCCGCTCCCGCACCGGGCGGCGCAGGCGGCGCTCCACCAGTGGCTCCGGGCGTTCCAATTGCAGGTCGAACGTGTCGTAGCGCAGCTCGGTCCCTATCTCCAGCACGTCGCGGTAGCCGTGCGTCGTCAGCATGCCCACAGGCACGCCGCGCCGCTCGATCAGTGCGTTGGTGACCAGCGTGGTGCCGTGCACCACCAGGTCCGCCTGCAGGCCCATTGCAGCGATCCCCTCCACGATAGCCCGGCGCGGATCATCCGGCGTGGTCAGCAACTTGTTCAGCGTCAGGCTGCGGGTTTCGCTGTCATGCACGGCGATATCGGTGAAGGTGCCGCCCACATCGGCGCCGACGACGTGCCGAATCATAGGCCGTACACCTCCGCCGCGGCAGCTGCGGAAACCAGCCCGGCATCCACGTCCTTCTGCACCAGCGCGCGGTCGCGCTCGCGCGGGTCGCCGAAGCCGCCGCCGCCCGGGTATCGCACCACCAAGCGGTCGCCGCCCGCGATGCGGCTTTTGCCCTTCAGCGGGAACCCGTCCTCCTGCCCGTTCCACACCACGCGGGAGGGTGCGCCGGAGCCTCCGCCCTCTACTCCCAAGGCCGGGTGCTCGCGCCGTTCCACCAGCAGCGAGAGGGTGCCGGGCTGGTCGGTGGCGAGCTCGATCTCCACGTCCTGGCCCAGCCCGCCGCGCTGCCGCCCGGGGCCGCCGGAGTCGGGAGCCAGCTCCTTGCGCCAGATGCGCAACGGCGTCAGCGCCTCGATGATCTCCATGGAGCCGCAGACGACGTTGCTGGGGAAGCAGGTGGCCGAGAGACCGTCCTGCGCCGCGCGCGCGCCCATGCCGCCGTTGATGAACAGGATGCCGGTGTAGCGGCGACGGTTCTCGCGGTAACCGGAGATGATGACGCGCAGCGTGGGCGCGCTGCCGGATTCAGCCAGCACTGCCTTGCCGAGCGCGGGTGCAAGCGCCTTGTACAGCGCGGCGGCCAGGCAGTGCCCCACCAGCTGGCGGGCATAGACGGGGGCCGGGCGACGGGGGTTGAGGATGGAGCCTTCGGGCGCTGTCACGTGAATCATGCGATAGGTACCCTCGTTTCGGGGCGTGTTCGGGTCCAGCGCGCATTTCAGCGGATAGCAGGTATAAGCCTCGGTGTAGTTCATCACGGTGTTCAGCGCACGGCCCACCTCGGGCGAGGTGCCGGCGTAGTCCACGAACAGCTCCTCGCCCTGCTTGGTCACGGTCACCTCGATGTGCACGGGCTCCTCTCCGGTGCCGTCCAGATCCACGCCGCTGCGATAGACGCCGTCCGGCATTCGGGCGATGGCGGAGCGCATGAAGCGCTCGGTGCGGGCGCAGATCTCGGTGGAGATGGAAGCCAGGTCCTCGATCCCCTCCCGCTCGATCAGCTCCCGCAATCCGGCCGCCGCCGCGTCCCCGGCCGCGATCTGTGCGGCGATGTCGCCCAGCACCTGGTCCGGCAGGCGTGAGTTGCCGCGGATGATGGCCTCGATATCCGTGTTGGGCACGCCGGCCTTCACGTAGAGCAAGGGGGGGATCAGCAGCCCCTCCTCGAACAGCTCCCGCGTGTCCGCAGACCACAGCGCGCCGCCCATGTCGGCCATGTGGGCGATGCTGCCGGTCCAGGCGACCAGGCACCCGCCGAGGAACACGGGTGCCACGATGGTGATGTCCGGCAGATGGCCCGAGGTGAGCCATGGATCGTTGCACAGGCCCACGTCGCCATCCTGCCACTCGGATGCCGGGCGGATGGCGAGGAAGTGGGCCAGGGTGCGCGAGATGGTCATGTTGAACGACGGGATGCCGATGGTATTCTCCGCCATCGCATTGCCGGCCGCGTCGAAGATGACGCAGGCGAAGTCATTGCTTTCCCGAACGATGGGCGAGAACGAGGTGCGGCGGAGCGTGGCCGCGGCCTCGTCGGCGATGGCGACCAGCCGGGTCCAGACGACCTGCAGCGCCACGGGGTCGTCGATGATGGCGGTCCCGGTCATGGGTGTCTCCTCATGGGCGTCTCCTGTTCAGGCCTGCATCGGGGCGCGGTCACCACGAAGCCATTGGCCCAGCAGCACGAACACCAGCAGGATCGCGCATTGCACCAGCGCCATGGCGGCAACGAGGCCCGTGGAGCCACGTTGCCAGAAATCGAACATCGCCAGCGAGAACAGTTGCGTGCCGGAGGTGTAGAGGAACAGCGCCGTCGCCAGTTCCCGAAACGAGAGCACGAACAGCAGGATCATCGCCGACGCGATCCCCGGGCGCGCGAGCGGCACCACGATCAGCCGTAGCGTGGTCAGCACCCCGGCACCCGACAGGCGGGAGCTTTCCTCCAGCTCCTTGTGGATCTGCAGCAGCGAGCCGCCGATGGCGCGGGTGGCCTGCGGCGCGAACTGCGACACGTAGGCCAGGATCATGATCCACAGCGTGCCATACAGACCCACCGGAAGGCTGATCCAGGACCAAAGGTAGCCGAGCCCGATGATGATGCCTGGGATGGCGACAGGCAGCACCGTCAGCACATCCAGTGCCCGGCGCCCGGGCAGCTCCGTCCGGTGCACGATATATGACACTCCGAAATACAGCACGGTGCCGACAACCATCGTGAGGGCAGAGACGGAGAGCGAATTCCACAGCGTGTCGATCACGACCGGGTCCTCGAATGCAGTGCCTAATTGCGCCAGCGAGAGTTGCGACATGTCAAGCAGCTGCGTGACGTTGCTGAAGAAGATGTTGCGGCGGAGGGCGATGAACAGCAGCGCCACCAGCGGTAGGATCACGACCAGCAACAGATACAAATATCCGAGTGCGGCCAGCGGCCAGCGCGCCGCCCCCAATGCGATCGGCCGCACCCGCTGTCCCTTGCCGGCGACGGTGACGAAGCTACGCCCGCGGGAGACGCGGTGCTGGACCAGCACCAGGGCGACGGTCATCACCAGCATCATCACGCCCAGGGCCGCGGCCTGGTTCACCTCGGGCGGGGTGAAGCCGATCAGGTCCCAGATGCGGACGGAGACGAAATGCAACCCCCCGGGCTCGCCGAGTACGGCGGGGATGGCGAACAGCTCTACCAGCAGCACGAACACCAACAGCGACGAGGACAAAATGGCGGGCGCGACCAGAGGCAGTGTCACCTGCCACAGCACCTTGGCCCGGCCGGCACCGCTCATGGCGGCAGCTTCTTCCAGCGTCGCGTCCATGTTCCGCAGCGCCGCGGCGGTAAACAGGTACACGTAGGGCGCGTAGTAGATGGCGTAGGCGAACCCGATGCCGCCGAACGAGTAGATGTTGACGCCCAACGGCACACCCCACGAGCGCAGCACGATGTTGATGATGCCCGCCCGCGGCGAGGCCAGGATGTCCCACGCGAAGGCACCGATCAGCGGCGGCACGAACAGCGGCATGACCGCGACCGCATCCAGCACCCGCCGCCCCGGCACGTCCGTCCGCACCGCGAGCCACGCCAGGCCCGCGCCCAACACAGTCGCCCCCAGCGTGCCGACGAAGGCTGCCCCGAGCGTGGCCGCGACCACAGGGGCGAAGCGGGCGGCCTGCACCACGTCGGCGTAGTTGCGCAGCGTGAGGCCAGACCAATCGACTTGCAGCGCGCGCGGCGGGTCCGACAGCACCGAGCCCAGCACCAGCACGCCCACGGGCAGCACGATCAGCACCGCCAGCAGTGCGAACAGCGCAATCATGCCGACCCGCGACACCACGGTCATGCCGGCACCAGCCGTGCCCGCCCGGGTGCGATGTACAGCGCCGCCTCGGACCCCTCCCGCAGCGGCGCATCCGTGCCCAGCACCAGCACGTCGAACGGCGCGCCATGAAGCGCCACGGTGTAGCGCGTGGAGGTGCCGAGGTAGCGCGCTTCCATCACCGTCACCGCCGGCCCATCGCCGCCCGGCGGATGTAGCGCGCAGTCCTCGGGATGGATGACGACGGCGACAGTAGCACCCGGGGCGGCCGGGCCATCGTGCCGTGCCTCGATCTCGAACCCGGACGCCGTGCGGATGCGCGCCGTGCCTGCCCCGGTGGCGGCGAGCACGATGGCGGGCAGGATATTGGCAGCGGCGATGAACTCGGCGACGAAGCGGCTCCGCGGTTCACGATACAACTCCTGCGGCCGGCCCTGCTGCACGATGCGGCCACCTTCCATCACCACGATGCGGTCGGCGAGCTCCACGGCCTCCGCCTGGTCGTGCGTCACGTAGATGCTGGTCAGCCCCGTGCGCCGCTGCACGGATTTCAGCTCCAGCCGCAGCCGCTCCCGCAGCTTGAGGTCGAGGTTGGACAACGGCTCGTCGAACAGCAGCAGCGTGGGGTCCGCGACCAGGGCGCGGGCCAGCGCCACGCGCTGCATCTGCCCGCCCGAGAGCGCCGTCGCCGGGCGCGCGCCCATGCCCGCAAGCCCGACCAGCTCCAGCATCCGCTCCGCCTGGTCCCGCCGGGGCCGCGCCCCCGTGCCGCGGACGCGCAGCGGATACGCGACGTTCTCCGACACCGTCATGTGCGGCCAGATTGCGTAGGACTGGAACACCATCCCGATCGCCCGATGCTCCGGCCGGACAAAACGGCCGTCGGCGGACACGATGGCGCCGTCGATCGCGATCTGCCCGGCGCTTGGGCGGTCCAGCCCGGCAATCATGCGCAACGTCGTGGTCTTGCCGCAGCCGCTCGGGCCCAGGATGACGACGAACTCGCCCTCCGCCACCGAGAGGCTGACATCGTCCACCGCGCGATGCAGGCCGTAGCATTTGGAAACGGCGGTGACTTCGCATTTCACCGCCGCCGACACCGCTAGGTAACGACCTTGATGCCCGCCATGAAGCGTTGGCGGATTAGCACCGGGTCGCGCTCCGTGGTTCCGGTGGCGGGCCTGCCGTCGATGCGGGCGGCGACCAGGTGCGGGCCGGGCTCTGCCAGGCAGCGCACGACCATCTGCTCGAACTCCGCCTCGTCGCTGGCCCAGTGCGCGCTTTCGATGCCGCAGGCCCGGGCGACGCCGACCAAGTCCGTGCTGGTGGCAGTCGCCGTGTGCTGCCCGCCGGTGATCTGGTAGCAGCCATTGTCCATCATCACGATGACCAGGTTGGCGGGCCGCAGCGTGCCGATGGTGGACAGGCAGCTCAACTGCATCAGCAACGAGCCGTCGCCCTCGAGCGCCACCACGCCACGGCCAGGCTGCGCGAGCGCCACGCCGAGCGCGATTGGGCAGGTGAGACCCATGCTGCCGAGCATGTAGAAGTTCTGTGGCCGGTGGCCTGCCATCCACAGGTCGAAGTTGGTGTTGCCGATGCCGCCAACCACTGCCTCGTCCCGATGCAGGCGCGCGACCAGGCGCTGCGTCAGGTCGAAACGGTTCATCATCTTGCGGTTGGCATGGGGGCCGTCGGCGTTGACGCTCGCATCGCTCATGCCTTGAAGACCTTTCCGCCCGTCAGCAACGGCGAGAGGATCAGGCAGCACGGTGCCTGCGTCGCCACCGCCTGCTTGATGGAGCGGTCGGCGATGAAGGCCAGTTCGTCCAGCCGCGTGATGGTGTGGGTTTCGATTCCAAGCGAGTTCAGTACCGGGCGCATCGTGCGGCAGACCATTGCCTGGCCCAGGTTGAACTCGCCCAGCGTGCCCCGTTCCGACACGATCATCAGCAGCGGGATTTGATACGGCACTGGCAGCGAGGCCAGCACGTTCGGCAGCGTCGCGAAACCGCTGGTCTGCATCGCCACCACGCCCAGCAGGCCGGCCATCCAAGCGCCGGTGACGATACCGACCGCCTCTTCCTCCCGGGTGGCGACGAAGGCGGTGAAGTCGGGGTCTGCATGGATCGACTTGATCAGCGGCGTCAGCACTCGGTCCGGCACGTAGGTGAACAGGCGCACGCCGTTCGCCTTCAGCGTGGACTGCAGCACCGCATGCCAGGAGTGTTGATCCGAAGCGTCCACGAGCCCCCCGCGCACCGTCCTGAAATCGACACTGCGGCAGGTTGTCCGGGCGTGCAAGCGGGGCTAGCGTCCGTAAACAGGGAGAGTTGGGCGACATGCGGGTATCCGACGCGATCAAACGCCTTGCCGGGTCGCAACGCGCCGGCAACCTGGCCCGGCCCGGCCCCGACATCATCTCGCTGGCCAGCGGCGACCCCGATTTCCGCACGCCCGACCATATCGTGGCCGCGGCGAAGGCGGCGCTGGATGCCGGGCTGACGCACTATGCGCCCGGCCTGGGGCTAACGCAGCTGCGCGCGGTGATTGCGGAACAGCTTTCAGGCCTGGGCGGCGGGGCGTTCGCGATGGAGGACGTGATCATCACAAATGGCGCGGCCTCCGGCATCTACGCCGCGATGCTCGCCACGCTGAACCCCGGCGACGAGGTGCTGCTGCACGACCCGACCTACTCGCTTTATGCGGACGTGGCGCTGTCGGCCGGGTTCGTGCCGGTATTCGTGCCGTGGACGGCGGACCTGCGGCTCGACATGGCAGCGCTGGAGCAGGCAGTCACGCCGCGCACACGCATGTTCGTGCTGAACAACCCCGTGAACCCGACCGGCATCGTGCTGACCATGGCCGAGATGCAGGCGGTCGCCGATTTCGTGACGAAGCACGACCTGCTGCTGATGTCCGACGAGGCCTATGACCACCTGGTGTTCGACGGCCGCCCGATGATCTCGGCGGCCAGCTTCGAGCAGCTCGCGGACCGGGCGATCATCGTCAACACCTGCTCCAAGACATTCGCGATGACCGGCTGGCGCATCGGCTTTGCGGCGGCGCGCAGCGGCGGCGCGACGCCCATCGGCGTGATGCAGCGCACGATCGTCAACAGCATTGCCACCATGAACCAGCATGCTGCCCTGGCGGCCTACAGCGTCAAGACCAGCTGGCAGTCGGACATGCTGGCCGAATACACGAAGCGGCGGGACGTGATGTGCGACATGGTGAACGCCATGCCCGGACTGCATTGCGAAAAGCCGGAGGGTGCCTTCTACGTCTATGTCCGGGTGGACGCGAAGGTGAGCTCCGAGGCATTGACCGCGCACTGCCTGCGCCACGGTGTCGCGGTGCGCAGCGGCACGGAGTTCGGCGCGCGGGGGGAAGGCTTCATCCGCCTGACCTTTGCCGGCGCGATCACGAGCTTCGAGCCCGGCCTGGACCGCCTGAACACCGCCATGCGCGCCCTGCACAACCGCGCAGCCGCGTAGCACAGCCTCTCCCCGAAGGGGTAGGGAGAGGAGTTGCTCCGGGGCGGCCACCCCCACTAGTCTTGCGCGTGCAGCATCCGGAGCGGGCCATGCGGTTCAGCAACTTCGTCTTCACCGAAAGCCGCGACCCCGCCCGCGATGGCCTCGTCCTCGACGAGGTGATGCGCGAGGTGCAGCTCTCAGAACAGCTCGGCCTCGATGCCGTCTGGCTCAGCGAGCACCATTTCGATGGCAACTGCGCCTATGTGGACCCCATTGCCTTCGCTGCGGCCCTCGCCACCGCCACCTCCCGCATCCGCATCGGCCTGGCCGTCGCGCAGATGTCGCTGCACCATCCCGTGCGGTTGGCCGAGCAGTTGTCGCTGATCGACCATCTCAGCAAGGGCCGACTGATCGTGGGGCTCGGCCGCGGCACCAACTACAATATCTATGAATACCAGGGCTACGGCGTGGACCCGGCCGAGGCGCAGGCGCGATTCGAAGAAGCCGTACAGATCGTCATGACCGCATGGACCAGCGAGGGCCCGTTCCAGCATCAAGGTCGCTTCTGGGACGTGAACGTGCCGCTGCTGCGCCCGCGCCCCTATACGCGCCCGCACCCCTTCGCCATCCACGCCACCGCCAGCGAGGCATCCATCATCAGGCTGGGCCGCCAGGGCCTGCCGTTCCTGATGAACGTGCAAAGCTTGGACACCACCCGCACCCGCGTTACCGCCTATCGCAATGCGGCGTGCGAGGCGGGCATCACCGAGCCCGCGGCGACGCACGCGCTCGAGCAAAGCTGGGTCTGGCGCAACATCTGCGTGGCAGAGACCGACTCAGAGGCTGCGCGCATCGGCCTGCCCGCATTCGCCGCCATGCAGGAGCACCGCGCCGCCATGCGCGAGCGCATCCTGCGCGAACAGGGGGCCACGATGATCGACCCCACGGCCAAGCCGCCCGCGCGGATCGACCCCACCCACGCACTGATATACGGCTCACCCGCCACCGTCGCCGAGCGCATCGCGGAGTTGGAAGCGACCGGCGTCGGCGGCGCTATCCTCGCCTTCCGCCTGGGCCCGATGAGCTTCGAGCACACCGCGCAGAGTCTCAGCCTGTTCATGAACGAGGTTGTGCCCCGCACGGGCCTCAAAGAGGCGGCGTAGCCATAGTGCTGACCGACGCTGCGCCGCTGCTGGGCCGGCACCCCCCATTCCGTAACGCAGGGCCGCGCGCAAGGCGAACGTAGACGGAGAAGTTTAGGTTTGAGATCGAAGACAGATCTCGCCGCGACAGAGGGCCGGTCCTGTGACCAGTCCTGGGCAATCGCACAACGGCATTAGGCGGGGAGAACGACGTGGCTAGTAGCAGTGCAGGCAAGACGGCGCTGGTGGTCAGCGCGCATTCGGCGGATTTCGTCTGGCGCGCGGGCGGCGCGATCGCGCTGCATACGGAGCAGGGGTTCGCGGTGACGGTAATCTGCCTCTCCTACGGCGAGCGCGGCGAAAGCGCCAAGCTTTGGCATCAACCGGGCATGACGCTGGAGCGGGTGAAGGTCGAACGGCAAAAGGAGGCGGAAGCCGCCGCACGCCATCTCGGCGTGATCGACATCCAGTTCTGGGATCTCGGTGACTATCCGATCACGCTGTCGAATGATTCGCTGTTCCGGCTCGTGGACGTCTATCGAGCGATCCGTCCGGCCTTCGTGCTCTCGCATTCGACCCAGGACAAGTACAACTACGACCACCCGGCCGTCACCGACTTCGCCCAGCACGCGCGCATCGTCGCCCAGGCGCACGGGCATAATCCCGGGCAGAAAGTGCTGGGTGCGCCGCCGATGTTCCTGTTCGAGCCGCATCAGCCCGAGCAATGCGGCTGGAAGCCGGACGTTCTGCTGGACATCACGCCGGTGTGGGAACGGAAGCGCGCTGCAATCGAGTGCATGGCCGGGCAGGAGCACTTGTGGGACTATTACACGCGCGTTGCTCAGCAGCGCGGCGCGCAGGCGGCCCGGAACTCGGACCGCAAGGTCACCTACGGCGAGGGCTACCACGCGGTGTTCCCGTACGTGGTGGAGCGCCTGGCATGAGCACGGTCTACACCGCCGCTCCGCGCACGGCCGCCGAAACGGTGGCAGGGTTCGCGAGGTTGGGCGTCGCCACGGTACATGAGGCGCAAGGGCGGACTGGGCTGATGCTGCCCTACATGCGGCCGGTCTATGCCGGCGCCCGTGCGGTGGGCACGGCAGTGACAGTCAGTCTGGCGCCCGCGGACAACTGGATGCTTCACGTCGTCGTCGAAGAGTGCCAGGAGGGCGACGTCGTGGTCGCGGCACCGACGTCGTTCAGCGATGCCGGCTACTTCGGCGAGTTGCTGGCAACCTCGCTCAAGGCGCGCGGCGTGCGAGGCGTCGTGCTGGAGGGGGGCTGTAGGGATGTGGCCGAGCTGGCCCGAATGGGGTTCCCGGTATGGTCGCGCGCGGTGAGCGCGCAGGGCACGGTCAAGGAAACACTTGGCTCGGTTAACGTCCCGCTCGTTTGCGCGGGACAGGTGGTGCACCCTGGTGACCTCATCGTGGCCGACGATGACGGGGTGGTGGTGGTTGCGCGGGCGCGGGCCGAGGCCGTTTTGGCGGCCAGTCTGGCGCGCGAGGAGAAGGAAACCGCCAACCGCGCCCGGTTCGAGAAGGGCGAACTCGGCCTCGATCTCTATGGAATGCGAGAGACGCTGGCACGCAAAGGGCTGACCTACAAACCGTATGGCCAATGACCGCGCTTACCGCCGCCATCGGCCGTTACGAGCACACCGAGGCGCTTGCCCGCTCTCCGCTGCTGAGGCTCGAAGACTTCCCCGTCATCAGCCGCGCCTTCAAGCCGATGGTGCGCGAGCAGCGCTTCGACGTGAGCGAGATGGCGATCGCCACCTTCCTGATGGCGCGTGCAGCGGGGAGCGATTTGGTGCTGCTGCCCGTCGTGCTTGCAGCCCGGTTCCAGAACGGTGCCCTGCTGCGCCGCTCAGCCGACCGGTTCGGTCCCGATGCCCTTGCAGGCCGACGCATCGGGGTACGCGCCTACAGCCAGACCACCGGCATGTGGCTGCGCGGCGACCTGCAGGAGGTCTACGGCCTGCGCCCGGACCAGGCACAGTGGGTCACGTTCGAAGATGCGCACGTCGCAGGCTACCGCGACCCGCCCTGGGCCGAGCGCGCACCTGCCGGGTCCGACATGACGGCGATGCTGCGGGCGGGCGAACTGGATGCCGCGGTGTTCGGCAACGAAGTCTCTGCAGGGCCCGACTTCGCGACCGTGTTTCCCGACCCGTCAGCGGCCGGCCATGCATTCAGGGCGCGGCACGGGTTCAAGCCAGTCAATCACATGCTCGTCGTCCGCGGTAAAGTCGCGCAGCAGGACGGAGTGGTCCGCGAGTTGATCGATGCAGTTCGCGCCGCCGGCAACCCCTACGAGTACGGCCGCGCGGCGCTCGATCCCGCTATCGGGCTGGCAATCCACTACGCGGCGGCGCAAGGATTGCTGCAACGGGAACAGACCCTGGATGAGGTCTGGGCGGGCCTGCCAAAGGACTGCCAGGAATAACGACGGGAGAGGGACATGGCCGACGTTGGGATCATCGGGTTCGGTGAGGTGGGCGACATCTTGGCCCACGATCTTGCGAAGGCCGGCGCTGCCGTCGCCGCGTTCGACACCGCGCCGGCAGCCCAGGCACGGGCCGCGCAGGCGAGGATTGCGGCCCCGTCTGCGGCGGAGACCGTGGCCGGCGCCGACACCGTGTTCGTGTGTGTCACCGCCGGGTCGGTGCTGGAGGCGATGCGCTCGCTGGCAGGCGGTTTGAACCACGCCCCTTTTGTAGTGGACGTAAACAGCGTCTCTCCCGGAACCAAGCAGGAGGCAGCGCGCATCATCGAGGCTGCAGGGGGACGCTACGTCGAAGCCGCGGTGATGGCCAGCGTGTCGCCGAAGCGGTTGCGGACGCCCATGTTGCTGGGCGGCCCGCACGCGGCGGCGTTCAAGGCGGCGATGGCGCCGTTCGGCATGGACCTGACCGACTACGCGCCCGAGATCGGGCGAGCTTCGGCGGTCAAGATGTGCCGAAGCGTCATGATCAAGGGCATCGAGGCGCTGACCACGGAATCCATGCTGGCCGCCCGGCACTACGGCGTGGAGGCGGATGTGCTGCGCACCCTGGGCGAAACCCTGCCGCATCCCGATTGGCCCGGCCTTGCGCGCTATGTGATCAGCCGGGCACTGATCCACGGTAAGCGCCGGGCGGAGGAGATGCTTGAAGTTGCCCGCACAGTGGACGACGCCGGTATCGAGCCGCTGCTGAGCCGCGCCATCACCGAGCGGCAGGAATGGGCCTGGCGGCGTGGTGCGGAGATGGGCGAGGCGCGCCACACGCCCGACCTTGCGACACTGCTGGACGCGCTGACGGCGGCTGCACGGACGAAGCAGGCCGCCGAGTGATGCGCCGCCGCGGCTTCCTGACCTCGACCGTAGCCGCCCTGGCTACGCCTGCGATCGCCCGGCCCGCCCAGGTTATTCGCTTCGTCCCCAACGTGGACCTGCCGGTGCTGGACCCCATTGCCAACACCGCCGCCCAGGTCCGCAACCACGCGTTCCTGGTGTTCGACACACTGTACGGGCTGGATACCGACTACGTGCCGCGCCTGCAGATGCTGTCCGGGCATGAGACCGATTCCGGCGGCCTGACCTGGACGCTACGGCTGCGCGACAAGCTGTGCTTTCACGATGGCACACCGGTGCTGGCCCGTGACTGCGTGGCCTCCATCCGCCGCTGGGGATCGGTCGATGGCTTCGGCGCAACCTTGCTCGCCGCCACCGACGCGCTCGAAGCACCGGACGACCGCACCATCCGCTTCCGGCTGAAGCGCCCTTTTCCACTCTTACCGGACGCGCTGGGCAAGATGTCGCCCAACATCTGCGCCATGATGCCAGAGCGGCTTGCAGCGCTCCCGGCGAGCAAGCCAGTACCCGAGATCGTCGGCAGCGGCCCCTTTCGGCTTGTCGCGTCCGAGCGGGTGCCGGGGTCGCGGATCGTCTATGAGCGTTTTGCCGACTACGTGCCGGCCGACGGCCCGCCGGGCTTCACCAGCGGCGCCAAACGTGTGCACGTGGACCGGGTCGAGTGGCTGATCATGCCGGAGCCGTCCACGGCCTCCGCGGCACTGCAGGCCGGCGAGATCGATTGGCTGGACGCGCCACCGCCGGACCTGCTGCCGCCGCTGAAGCGCGACCACACGCTCGTCGTCGCCGTGAACGACACGACCGGCGTGGTTCCCATCCTACGTTTCAACAGCCTGCATCCGCCCTTCGACAACTTGGCCGTCCGCCGTGCCGTATTGAGCGCCGTGCATCAAAAGGAATTCATGCAGGCCTTCTCCAGCGACCCCGCGAACACCCACACCGGCATCGGCATCTTCTGTCCTGGCTCGCCCTTGGCGAGCATGGCCGGGCTCGACCAAGCCGAGGGCACCGCCACCATCGCTGAGGCGCGGCGCGCGATCGAGGCGGCGGGCTACAAGGGCGAGCGCGTCGTGATGTTGGAGCCCACGGACCACCCCGTGAACTCGGTCATGGCCCTGGTCGGTGCCGATCTGTTCAAGAAGCTGGGATTCGCCGTGGACGACCAGGCGATGGAGGCGGCCAGCATGTTCCAGCGCCGGGCCAACCGGCAGGACGTGACGCACGGCGGTTGGAGTTGCTTCCCCTCCGCCGTCGCCGGCATCGACGTTCTGAACCCGGCCGTCAGTTTCCTGGCCCGCGGCAACGGCAACGACGCCTGGTATGGATGGCCAAACGACCCGGAGCTGGAGACTCTCCGCCTCTCATGGTTCGAAACTCCGGACCGTGCAGCGCAGAAGGTGATTGCCGAGAAAATGCAACTCCAGGTGCTATCCCAGGTGCCGTATCTACCCCTGGGCCAGATCGTCCAGCCGACCGCTTACCGCCGGGTGCTTGCCGATATCCTTCCAGGCTTTGCCAAGTTTTGGTCGGTGCGGAAAAGCTGAACGAGCGCGGGCGAGTCCACCTCCACATGCCGCACGATGCTAATTCGACCGGCGTCTTTGCGCTATTGCAGTATCGGGGGCGGTCAGTGCCGGAACTATGCTGCAAGAATTGGTGCAACTCGAAGCGGTGCTTTCTGGAAGTGGGCTGCAGGCACCGCCAGGTGCAGGCGTTGCGACTGCGGCCGCTCACCTGCATGCCGGACTATGAACTCGGAAGGAATTAGTGATGCAGTATACGCGATGCGGCCTTTACCTTGCGTTTGGACTATTGGGCCAGGTGTTCTCGGGCGAAGTCCGAGCGGCAGACCGGCACATGGTGCTGTATTCCGCCAACGACGATACGGTGAATAAGATAGTGGCGGAGGGCTTCACGAAGGCCTCAGGCGTCAAAGTCGACATTGTCTCTACCGGATCTGGGATTCTGTTTCGCCGACTCGCATCCGAGGAAGCGAACCCGCAGGCCGATGTCGTTTGGGGCGTCAGCTCGGCACTGCTAAAAGGCAGCAGCAACTACTTCCAGCCCTACGCGGCAAAGGAACGGAACGCGATCCCGGCGGAGTTCCGCGACCCTAACAATCTTTGGATCGGTACGAACCTGCAGATCCTGGTTATCGGGCAGAACACGAAGGCGATTCCGCTGGATACCGGGCCGAAAGCCTGGAGCGACCTGCTCAATCCAAAGTGGAAAGGTCTTATCGCCTATACCGACCCTGCGAACTCCGGCTCGTCATACGTCACCGCGACGGCGCTGCTATCATTATGGGGCGACAACGATGCGGGTTGGGAGAAGATGCGGAAGCTGCTTGGCAACACAAGAGTGCTGAACCGCTCGACCCAGGTGTTCGACGGCAATGGTACTGGCGAGTATCCCCTGGGCATCTCCCTGGAATATGCCGGCTATCTCTGGGCGCACAACGGAGCACCGGTGCACGTCACTTACCCTGCGGATGGCACAGTGGCACTTGTGGAGGGGATCGCCATCATCAAGCGAGCGCCCAACCCGGATGAGGCGAAGGCCTTCGTGGATTTCATCAACACGAAGCAGGTCCAGGAACAGCTGTTGCGGGCGACGTTCCGGCGCCCTGCCCGGCAAGACATGGACCTGGCAAGCCTGCCCGGTCACATGCCGGCACTCTCGACCCTGAAGCTGCTGCCTTACGACGCTGCCAAGTGGGAGGAGGTCCGGCGCGAGACGCTGGTGAAACTGAGGAATATGATTCAAGAAACCCGCTAGCAGCCGCATGACCGCGATCCGGCTGGATGGGGTGACCCGAACCTACGGCGCTGTCCGTGCGGTGGACAGCATCTCCCTGTTGGTCGGAGACGGGGAGTTCTTCACCCTGCTGGGGCCTTCCGGCTGCGGCAAGACGACGCTGCTGCGAATGATCGCGGGGTTCGCAGAAGTCGAGCAAGGCAGCATCTGGTTCGGAACGCAGCGAATAGACAAAGTGCCACCACATCGCCGAAACACCGGGATGGTGTTCCAGAGCTACGCCGTGTTCCCGAATTTGTCAGTTGCGGGCAACGTGGCCTATGGGCTTCGGGCGCGGAAGATAGGGCGGGCGGAAACGGATGCGAGGGTGGGGCGGGCTTTGGCCTCCGTGCGCCTGGACACGTTTGCCGAACGCTTGCCGCATGAACTTTCAGGGGGGCAGCTGCAGCGTGTGGCCATCGCCCGTAGCCTCGTGATCGAGCCCGCTGTATTGCTGTTCGACGAGCCGCTATCGAACCTCGATGCCCAGCTTCGAACCCAACTTCGGGTCGAGATTCGGCAACTCCAGCAGAAGCTTGGGCTGACGGCGGTATACGTGACGCACGATCAAGAGGAAGCGCTGGCGATTTCGGACCGGATCGCAGTGATGCGGGCCGGGCAGATCGAGCAGGTGGGCGCGCCGGAGGTGATCTACCGGGTCCCGGGCACGCCCTTCGTGGCGGAGTTCATGGGATCGACTAATTTGTTGCCGGGTCGTGTTGAGCAGGCTGATGGGAGGGAGATGTCGGTCCGGGCCGGCGGTGCCGTGTTTCGCATGCGGGGGGCCGGGGCGAAGCCAGGTGATCGCGTGCTGCTGTCGGTGCGGCCGGAGACGATGCGGGTGTTGGATGTGGTGGGCGAGGAGCCCGACATTCGCGTTACGATCAACCACCGGGAGTTTTTGGGGCCGATGCTGCGGCTGTTTACGACACTTCCGGATGGCACAATTCTCCGCGTGGCGGCACTCGGCGGCGTGGATATCCGGCCCGACTCCGACGGGATTCTGCATCTTGGTTATGATCCAGAACAGATTGTTGTCTACCCCGCCCGATGAGAGGGATCGGCGGGGTTGGCGCATTCCGAGCCGGCGTGTGCTTCATGGCACTGCTGTTCCTGGGGCTGTTCCTGATATACCCGCTGGCAACCGTGCTGCTGGCCAGTGTGCAGAATCCGGACACTGGCGCGTGGAGTCTAGCGCCCTATCGACAGATTCTCGCCAGCCGCTACTACCTGGCCAGCGTAGGCAACAGCCTGATCGCGGGCGTGATCTCCATGGGCCTGGTGTGCCTGCTGGCGGTGCCGCTGGCGTTCTGCCTTGCCCGGCTGCCGGTGCCTGGCAAGCCGCTTTTGCTAACGCTCGCGTCGTTGCCGTTGGTGCTCCCGTCCTTCGTCGGCGCATACGCGCTGGTGCTGTTGTTTGGCCATGCGGGTATTGTCACGGTGGCGTTGCGGAGCATCGGCTTACCGGTCGGCTCGATCTATGGCCTCCCAGGCATCGTCACCGTTTTCACCCTTACCCTATACCCTTACGTGCTGATGCCGGTCATGGCAGGGTTCCAGGCGGTGGATGTCGCGATCGAGGAGTCGGCGCGTAATCTAGGCGGATCCCGCTTACACGTGTTCCGCACCGTGCTGCTGCCGGTGGTGATGCCGTCGGTGCTGGCAGGTGCCCTACTGGTGTTCATCGAAACGCTGGAGAACTTTGGGGTGCCCGCGGTGCTGGCCGAAGATCGGCCATTCCTCGCGCTTGACATCTTTAAACTGTTTGCCGGCGAGAGCTACAGCAATCCCGGGGCGGCTGGGGCACTGAGTGTTTTCCTGGTGGTCTGCACGGGAAGCGTTCTGGTCCTGCAAAGGCGCTGGTTGGCCCGGCGGCGCTTCGCGACAGGTACTCGGCAGGTGCCTCCGATCATTGTACTGGGACCGGGCGGAAAGATTGCGGCCGGGCTGTTCTGCTGGATGGCGGTGCTGCTCTCGTTGTTGCCGTTCGCAGCAGTACTCGTGATCTCGTTCCAGCATTTTCGCGGGCCAGTGCTCCATTGGGAACTCAGCCTGTCGAATTACACAGCACTGCTGCGGAGCTCGTACCAGCCGCTATGGAACACGCTGTTGCTGGCCAGCATCGCGGCAGTGACGGCTACGCTTCTGGGTGCCCCGATTGGATATGTTCTGGCCCGGCATCGCAGCCGTCTGTCCACGCTGCTCGACGTGGTAGTGACGATGCCATTCGCGGTGTCTGGCACGGTGCTCGGAATTGGTCTGATAATCGCGTTCAACAGCGGCTGGCTTGTGCTGACCGGCGGCTGGGTGATCCTCTCGGTGGCATTTGTCGTGCGTAAGCTGCCGTTCAGCGTACGGTCTGCGAGCGCGATCGTACATCAGCTCGACCCGAGCTTGGAAGAGGCCTCGATCAATCTGGGCGTCTCACCAGCACGAACGTTCCTGACCATGACCTTGCCGATGATGGCCCCAGGGCTGCTCGGCGGGTTGGTGCTGATCTGGGTAACCGTAGCCTCCGAGCTGAGTTCCACGATCGTGCTCTACAGCAGCCGGTGGCGCACTATGACGGTGTTGATGTTCCAGTCGCTGGAGGGAACGGCGCCGGGTGAAGCAGCGGCGGCGGCCTCGATCCTGATTCTGTTCACGGGAATCCCGCTGCTGCTGATGTATCGCTTCTTGAGAAAGCAGGGCGGCGTGCTGGGATGATGAAAGTGCGCCAGGTCGGGCCACCGGTTGCTGCTTAAGTCTCTGCAGCGGCAGGCTCCAGGCAAACAGCGCGTTCACTCCGGCGAATACGGCGACGACAATGAAGGCAGTGCTGAAGCCGTTTGCGATGCTTTCCTCGGCCGCAGCGCGCGCGGCATCGGGCAAGGACGCCAAGACAGCCGGACCATGCCGGACCGCTTCCGCAAACGTCGCCGCCGTGTCCCCATCCCGTCCAATCACGGCGAACAGGACGCCCATCGCGACCGTAACGCCGATCGCCGACCCGATCGAGCGCGACAACTGCAAGGAGGCCGCCGCCGTTCCCAGCATGGTGGGTGGCGACAGGGACTGTACCGTGACCTGCGCGACCGGCATCGCTGTTCACTGGAACACCGCAACGACGGTCAGCATCGCCGGCCCCAGGGCCCGAGCGCCGCGCTGGCGTGCGGTGAACCGAACGCCACGAAGACCAGGCCGATCGCCGCCGCCGTTTGCCCGATTGCAGGAAAGATCGCGACCCGTCCGGTGCGGGACACCAGCCAGCCCGTCAATAGCGAGCCGATCCCGACTGTCGCCGTCAGGGGCAGCATCAGAAGGCCGATCTTCCCCGCCGACGCGCCGTCGATCGCCTGTAGATGAAGGGGCAGGATCGTCGCCTCGCTGACCAGCAGCGCGCCGGAACAGGCCGCCATGGCGTTGGCACGCTATATTGCAGGCAGGCGCAGCAGGGCGAGTGGGAACAAAGGCTGCGTCGCACGCCGTTCCTGCCGCAATAATAGCCCGAGGCAGAGCAACGAGACACCAAGGCTCGCCATGATGCCGAGCAGCGCGGCCGGGTCGGTCCGCTGTGCTTGTTCCAGCGCCAGCAGCATGGGCACCACTACGCCGACGAACAGGGCAAGGCCCAGCCAATCGAAGCGACCCTCGCCGCCGCGTCCGCCCATGCGGGCAGCCGCAACGCTAGCCCGGATAATTCAGCAAGGTTGGCGGGCCTGGTACATGCCACTGATATAAATGTAGGATCTTGGTGTTGAGTCCAATCCGCACCAATCACGGAACGCCATGCCCGCCACAGTTGCGGGCCGCGCCATGACGCGTTCCGGATTCGAATATATCCTTGCCAAGCACGTCGCCACCGCTGTGGGCAAACAACCGTCGATCGGCAAGAAGCGCGTAACCCCGCATGTCCTGCGCCACAGCTGCGCAATGCACACGCTGATCGCCACAAAGGACATTCGGAAAGTCTCCTTGTGGCTCGGACATGCCAGCCTGCAAAGCACCGAGATCTATTTGCGCGCCGACCCGACTGCCAAGTTGGAAGCTCTCGCGATCATGGCGCCCCCCATCCGCCCCTACAGGCTATCCTGGTCCCGAGACCGCCAACTTGATCGGAACTTAGGACGAGATCCGGGCGGACCGATTTCCTGCTCGCCAGTGTGTAGTGCACTCGTATTGTGGTAATCGTCGATGCGTGGCCGCATCAAACTGGCGTAAACCGCACTGTCGGCAGCGATGGCTGCTAAGCCACGAAGCCCAGGCCGATCAGGATTCTCAGCTGATATCGACCAACCCATCCGACAGAACGTCGCGTAACGCCTTTGTTACAAAGCCAGCGATGATCCCACTCGACGCTCAGTTAGGTGCGGTCATTGACGTTCCGCTATTGTCTTGATACAAAAAGGCATTGACTGTCTGAGTTTGATGTCCAATAAATGTAATATATCGGACATCTGAGGCACCATGAGCACGGTTGAGGCGGGATCATCTGGAGTGCGCCCCTGGCGGTGGACAGATTGAGCGATTTGGATTGACCCCCGTTGCTGGGCTTCCGGAGGATGGAAGCCATGACGAGACACCGGTCCCACAGCGCCGCATTCAAGCGACAGGTTGCAGAGGAGTTCATCGCGGGGGAGACGCTGCATGCGCTGTCCAAGCGACATGACGTCTCTCGTCAGCTGATCCGGATCTGGGTCGGCAAGTTCGAGGCCGGCGCCCTGGACGATGACGTGCAGGCGGCGGACCTGATCCAGGAGTATGAGGCCAAGATCGCCGCCCTGGAGCGGATGGTCGGCCGGCAGGCGTTGGAGCTCGAGCTGCTAAAGGGGGCTTTGAAGCATGCACCCCGGCCGAGAAGCGCCTGCACCTCCGTCGTCACCGGCCCCGCGGCGTCTCCGTTGCCCGGGGGTGCGAGCTGATGGGCCTCTCACGGTCGACCTTCTATGACGTCGCACCCTCCTTCCTGGACGACGGCGACGTTCTGGCCCGGATCGGCGCGATCTGCGACGAGTTCGAGTGTTACGGCTACCGCCGGGTCGGTGCCGCTCTGCGGCATCAGGGTGTGGTGGTGAACGGAAAGAAGCTGCGCCGCCTGATGCGGGAGCACGACCTGCAACCAAAGCGGCGTCGGCGCTACGTGGTCACGACGGACAGCGACCATGCCGGGCCGATCTATCCCGATCTAGCCAAGGACGTCGTTCCCGACCGCGCGAACCAGCTTTGGGTCGCGGACCTGACCTACGTCGCGATCCCGGGCGGCTTCGTCTACCTGGCCGCCATCCTGGATGCCTGGTCGCGCAAGGTGGTGGGCTATGCGATCAGCCGATCCATGGACGCCCGCATCGCGGTGGCGGCGCTGAAGGCGGCGATCAGGAACCGGGCGCCGCCGAAGGGCTGCATCCATCATTCCGATCGCGGGTCGCAATACGCGTCGGAGGTGTATCGCGCGTTGCTGACGGCTCATGGCCTGACGGGCTCGATGAGCCGGCGCGGCAACCCATACGACAACGCCAAGGCAGAGAGCTTCATGAAGACGCTGAAGGTCGAAGCCGTCTACCTGGCCGCCTACGAGACGTTCGAGGATGTCACCGCCGACCTTCCGCGGTTCATCGAGGACGTCTATAACTCACGACGGCTGCACTCGGCTCTCGGTTACCTCAGCCCAGTGCAGTTCGAGGATCAACACGCCCAGCAGACGGTCAAAACAGCGGCTTGATCCTGTCCACCCCAAAGGGCGCACTCCAGATGTGCGTGGACCCCACCATCGCCGCCTGCCCGAATTTCACGCTGCTGACCAACGCTTATGTCTCCAAGCTGCAGACCGACACCTCCGGGCGGAGCGTGAGCCAGGTGCATGTGACCCGGGACGGGCAGGAGGAGCGCTACGCCGCCGACATCGTGGTCGTCGCATGCGGCGCGCTCAGCTCGGCGCTGCTGCTGCTTCGCTCGGCGGGCGATAAGCACCCCAAGGGCCTCGCGAACGGCTCGGACCAGGTCGGCCGCAACTACATGCGCCACAACATGTCCGTGCTCATGGCGGTCATGAAGGAGCCGAACCCCACGGTGTTTCAGAAGACACTCGGGGTCAGCGACTACTATTTCGGCGCGCCCGACTGGAAGTATCCACTCGGCCTGATCCAGATGTGCGGCAAGACCCATGCCGCCCAGATCCGCGGCGAGGAGCTGCCGGAGTGGTTGGAGTGGCTGCCGAGGATGCCGTTCGAGAAGATGGCCGAGCACTCGATGGACTTCTGGCTCCAGAGTGAGGACCTGCCGCGCCCGGAGAACCGCATCTCCTACGATGGCGACCGCGCCGTGCTCGACATCCACGAGGGCAATTTGGAGGCAGCGATCCGGCTGAAGCAGAAGCTGCGAGACATGCTGAACGCCATCGGCGCGCATCCCGTGCTGCTTGAGCGCGGGCTCTACCTCGGCAAGAACATCCCGATCGGCGGCACTGCCCACCAGGCCGGGACGGCGCGGTTCGGGACCGACCCGGCGACCTCGGTGCTCGACCTCGATTGTAAGGCGCACGAGCTAGATAACCTCTATGTCGCGGACGCGAGCTTCTTTCCGTCCATCGGCGCGGTGAACCCGACCCTGACCATCATCGCCAACGCGCTGCGGGTCGCCGACCGGATCAAGGAGCGGTTGGAAACATGAGCCGGGGGCGAACCAACATGACAGAGCGATTCAAAGTCGGCGATCATGTGACCTGGAACTCCGAAGCCGGGCACGTCAGCGGCACGATCATCAAGGTGCACACCGCGAACACCGATTACAAAGGGTATACGCACCATGCGACGGAAGACGATCCGCAATATGAGATCAAGAGCGACAAGACCGCCCACATCGCGATGCACAAAGGCACCGCGCTGAAACGGGTGAACGACTGAAACTTACGTAGATTTTTCCAGGAGCACGAAATGGCCATCCAACTACAACAGATGCATCCCGCCCTCGTGCATCTGCCGATCACGCTGCTGCCGCTCGCCGTTGGTGCCGACCTCCTCGGGTGCGCAACCGGAAACAAGTCGCTCTTCGGCCTCGGGCAGAAGGCCATCGGCCTCGCCGCCGTGGGCGCGCTCGGCGCCGCGGTGACGGGCCTCATCGCGGGCGAGGAGGTGAACGTCAAGGGCGAGACGCAGGACATGCTGATGACGCACCGCAACCTGAACTTCGTCGCCACGGTGGTCGCCGCCTCGATGGCGGTCTGGCGGGCCGGGCACAAACGGCCGAACGCCGTCTATCTCGGCGCCGGCGTCGCTGGGGTGGGCGTGCTGGCCTACACGGCCTACCTGGGTGGCAAGCTCGTCTATGACGACGGCGTGGGCGTGGAGCCGGCGCACGGGGTGTACCGGGCGGACGCACCAGCGTTGCGACGGGGCCAGTTGGGCGCGTTCTTCGAGACGGCGGCGACGGACCTCTGGCACGGCATCCAGCACATGATCGAGGAAGTGGCCAAGGGAAACCTCGTCCCAACCATCACGGCCTGGTGGACCAAGCGCGTTGCCCCCGCCAAGTAGTCAAAGACCACGCGGATTTTTCGGAGCAGCAAGATCAAGAAGGAAGGCGTTCCAATGACGATCCAGACCTATGTCACAGCTGCAATCTTGACGGGCCTGCTTGCCGTTGGCTCGGCGGCGATGGCTGCCGATCAAGGCAGCACAAGCGGCACGTCAGGGTCCGCCGCGGGCAGCAACGCGGCGCCGCAGACGGGGGTCCATCCGCCAGCGGCGATGCCGGCGTGACCGGCTCCGCAGGTTCGGAGAACGGACCGACGGGGCGAACGGGCGCTGCGTCAGGTTCGGCCGCGGGCGACACCGTGAGGTCGCCGCCGGGCGGCGCCGCGAACAACGCCGCCGGCGTGACCGGCTCCGCAGGTTCGGAGAACGGACCGACGCGGTGAAACGAGTCGTCCAACACGCAGAGATAGCAGGGTCCGCCGGCACGGGGGGCTGCGTCCCCCGGAACCAGCTCGGCTGCGAGGTCAAGGCCCCACCGGGTTTGGCGTGCCAGGTGCTTCCGGATTTCCGACCAGGGTCGCTTCCGGGTGCGTTTCGGCCTGCTCCTTCCCGGCGATCGTCCTCTCGAACTCGACCTCGGCGCGCAGGCCCACGAGGTTGCGCTGCACGATGGCGACCGCGAGCTTCTGGCCGGCCCGGCAATACGTGATCGCGCAGTCCCGCGCCCCTAGCGATCCAGAGAGATCGGCCGTGTCGAAATGCTCGGCGTGGCCGATGTAGCCGAGGCCGAAATCGTATTGGATGGTCCAGAAGAAGGGGACGGCGTCGAACCGCTCCCGCCGGCCCAGGATGTTGCGCGCGGCCGTCTGCCCCTGGCGCTCGGCGACGACCCAGTGCTCGACACGGATGCGTTCGCCCGTATGGGGATCCGGCCAGCGCGCGATGTCGCCGGCCGCGAAGATGCCTGGCACGCTCGTCTCCAGGAACTCGTCCACGGTCACGCCGCGGTCGGTCGCAAGCCCGGCCTGCTCCGCCAGCGAGAGGACCGGCCGCACGCCGATCCCGACGACGACGAGATCGGCGTCGAGCCGCTCCCTGGTCTTCAGGGTCACGCCCTGCGCGTCGATCGACGTCGCGGTCGTGCCGAGGTGGAACGTGACCCCATGAGTCTCGTGCAAGGTGCGGATGAAGGCGCCGATTTCGGCCCCCAGGATGCGCTCCATCGGGCAGGTCTCGGGCGTCACCACATGCACCTCGACATGCCGCGCCCGCAGCGACGCTGCGACCTCCAGGCCGATGAAGCTGGACCCGATCACCACGGCCCGCTTCGATGTTGCAACCGCGGCGACGATGGCGCGGCTGTCGGCCGGCGAGCGCAGGGTGTGCACGTGCGGCAGGTGCGCGCCGGGCACGTCGAGCTGCACGGCCTCCGCCCCCATTGCGAGCAGCAGCGCGTCGTAGCGGTGGCGGCTGCCGTCCGCGAGCAGCACTTGCCGGTTCGCCGTGTCGAGGCTCGCGACACGGGCGCCGAGGTGCAGGGTGATGCCGTGCTCGCGGTAGAACTCGGGCGAGCGGAGGGGGACTGCGGCCTCGTCTGCCGCGCCCGAGAGATAGTCCTTCGAGAGCTTGGGGCGATCACACGGCAGCGCCTCGTCGGCGCTCAGCATCGTGATGCTCCCCGAGAAGCCCTCCCGGCGGAGCATCTCCGCCGCGGCATTACCGGCCGCCCCGCCGCCCACGATCACGACCGAAGCCGGCGTGCTGGAGGTCTCCAGGCCCGGCTTCCGCCCGGCTTCCGCGAGCTTCCCACGGACGTAGGCCATGCCATCACGCTGCTCGACCTGCCAACAGGAGACAGCGTCCAGTGCGGGTGCGCGTAGGGCCTCCCCGGTGCGCAGGCTGAAGCAGGCGTGATGCCATGGGCAACGGACCGTGTCGCCGACGAGCAACCCCTCGGCGAGTGGGGCGCCGTAATGGGTGCAGACGGACCCGATCGCGAACAGCCCGTCGCCATGGCGAGCCAGCAGCGCAGGCTCGCCATGGGCGTGGCCGACCAGCATGGCGCCGTCAGCGATGGCCGAGAGCGGAATGCCTTTCGTGAAATCAGGCCCGCTCAGCTTGGCGTGTTCGTCGCTCATGGGAGACCTCGTATCGTCATGCGGGCTGGAAGCTTCCCGTCGAGGATGCAAGCCTACCCTGGCTCGGGTCTGATGGCGCTGTCCAATTTCGCACAGTCTTCGCTTCGATTGCACGGGTGCGGCCACGAGTTGCGTGGACGTGGTTTGGTGGCCCGTCTCCGGCGTGATGAGG
>JAABUW010002392.1_pt1 | contig 28702 bp, 39 predicted proteins | sample 5560081 | NCBI WGS metagenome assembly JAABUW01 (sample SAMN10711882, study PRJNA513363) | rock metagenome | isolation source: Antarctica rocks | place: Antarctica: Victoria Land, Knobhead sud | reverse complement strand
AGGATCAAATAAGCGAGGCACGCTAAAAATTTCTTTGGGCATCATCAATTGCAACCTCGGGCTTCCAAACCTCCGTATCTGTTTCTCCTGGCTACACGAGGTCAAGGCACTGGATTGTCCTTACTCCTGTGCCTACTCAGATGTATCTTTAGGACTCTCCGCATCTGCGTTTAAAGGGAATACGAAGACTAGTTCTTTGATATACACTTTTGTGCTAGAATTCTGGGATCATTCGATGCACCGTGATTGATCATACTTTTAAGTAAATTTGATTCATCTTCGTGCGTCTGTACTTGGCCTCAAACTACCGAATAGGAGCAACCCGGGACTGATGCCATTCCAAAGTACTATCAGGTGAGCCGTTAGATCATTGAAGCGTCTTGTACCCCACATCTGCAAGACCGTGAGCCCATGCTCCATGTCCACGAAGTCATCCTAGCACCGAGGAAGAGTAACACGGGTACGAGGTTTTGGAAACTGTTGGGTCTATGGCTTATGTTTCTCTGTTTCCTGCCAATAGTCAAGTGTCAGCTCTCTTCCCCATTCTCTATAAAGAAAGTCCACCCCTTTCATTGTCGATAGCTTTCATCTCCGCTTATTAGTAGTCATATGTTATCTCCAAACCCTTAGACCTTACTCACTGTCCACTGTTCATCATGAAGATCGTTCAAAGCCTTCTTACGCTACTGGCGTTTGTCTCGACCAACGCCGTCGTTGCGAGTCCTATCCCTGTGGAAGCCGTATCAGAGACTGCTGCAGACGCTGTGCCACAAGCTTATAGTAACTACGGCCAGTACGGAACCTATAAGAACTATCCGCCTCCACCCCCGGCGCCCACCAATTATGGCTCGTACAGTGGCTACGGGACTTACAAACGAGACGCAAAAGCCGAGCCTGCAGACATGATTGAGAACAGGGAAGCTGTACCAGAGGCTGTTGCAGAAGCTGCGCCACAGGGTTATAGTGACTACGGCCAGTACGGCACCTATGGCACCTATACGGACTATCCGCCTCCACCCCCGGCGCCCACCAGTTATGGCTCGTACAGTGGCTACGGGACTTACAAGCGGGCTCTTGACGAATAGTGGCCTTTGAGTAGGTAAGCTATACAGCTTACTATTGTTTTGTATGATGCATTATACTAATCGTCTCTAGGAAGCCCGGCCCAGCTCATTTTGTGTGAGGAGGTGCATGTCGGCGTTTCTTTTCCGTTATGTGCGTAATACTAGGAGAGGTGTGGGAGGACGAACGACACACAGACACCACAGGAAAGACGATATACTTCTTCTGTACTGTCGGCCATGCATTTCAACCAAAAATTAGTCGAATCATACCTTAGGCTTCAATCTGTTTCCCCAGTAAACCCTCAGCTTTGGTGAACCGCTCCAATTTGAATTCCAAAACGGTCCTGAGTGATGTTTCCCCGAAACTCACCGACGCATAAGATCCCGTACCGATATGTTTCAACTCGCGAGGTCTCTCCCAGAGAGCTTTTCCACACGAGAGCACCAATATCGGCCGGATTTGAGGGGTTGAGAGTCCATTTCCAATCAGCTTATATTCCCGTCTAAATACCCACGCACGAGGCTTCATAGGGTTGAAGCTGTTTCCGACTCGGTACGTGAATGGAGAGAAGTCTCACAGTACAACATCAGCCAACAGGAAACCCAGCGAAGCCAAATCCTACGAAGAACCACATTTTGAATATCCTGGGGTTGTAGCTGAAGCACCTGCCGATGCTGACCAGGGTTGGCAGCCTGGAGACTGTAGACAGAGGGGAGAGACCGAAAATATTGGCAACAGCATCAAGAGTTGGATCTCCACTTCCCTCGGTCGTTTTACTTCCCCAGGCCTCCGCTTCTCCTAAGTCTACCACTTCACCCAGTCCTCTACGTCGCTCAGTAGTTTCATTTATCTAGTCCTCGACTTTCCCCTAATACTCTACCCAGTCCTTTCCTTTTTCTAAGCATTCCGCTACCCCTAGTCCTCAACATCGACCACGAGCGTACCAACTTTTCCGCTTTCATGGTGAGCTATCTAAGAATGGACTTGGTGCATTTCATAGTACGCTTAAAACTCAACTGTTTCAGGCCACGGATGCTGACTCTGCAGAAGCTGTCCATGGGCTTGTATTCGACGTGTTCAACGTTAGTGAGTAACGTTCCACTATTTTGCGAAAAATGCTAATATATTGTGGATGGTTCATATGTCTACTTAAATCCTAGTAAGGTTATCTTCCATGAGTCACCCGGCTTCTTTCCCATTTTCATGACCTCGCTACGGCCCTAACCGCGGTCGCTCTTCAGCACAGTCTAACTATCAGTTGCTAAATGATCGTTAGTATGATGTATAGCCTCTCAAGCTCTCTGCCACCCTATGACACTGGAAGTCTATAATGAACTCGCCGATGGCACTGCTGGCAACTTCTATATGAGATAATGCGAGCAGAGTGCTCTCCCCCTTGGCCTAGGCAAGCCCAATTTCTAATCTAAGATGAAGGATGTCAGTATCTAAACAATATGGATTTTGCGCTATTTAACACCTTATGCTCTCTTTGGCACGCTTTTCCAGGCTGTCGGATCGCAGTGGAAACCCGGGGAATGGCTTCGTCAAATGCTTTCAGACGATTTGTATTGAGGGACCTAATCCCCTTAATATACTCAAGCATCCGTAAAAAAGAAGAAATGAGGGAGTATTCTGGTGATTGGTATGCATCCCAGAAGAACGACGCTCACATTAAACATGCTGGCGACGTGAACTTTGACCAGTACACCTCTTTGAATATGGGATGCTTCCCCGTGATAACGTTAATGATGAGTCTTCTGTAGGGACATAAATATACGGTATCATTTCGTTCCTATAACTGTCGAAGTTTGTTTGAACACACTATGCGTAAGGCTAGGGGGTACACGGGTAGTGGTTCCCTAAATAAAACACAAGGTGCCTTTTTGTGCTCTTCTCATCGTCATCATATGCAGATGCAGCAGTACAAGACTAAGGTACTACCTACATACGTACTTAGTAGAGACACTAAGCTTTCCCCCCTGACCTTTCTAGGGTCACATGACGTACCTCTGCCTACGCCGCTTGCTCTCTACTCGCACCTATCATTTTCGTCTCACATTCAGCACTCGAAAGGAGGAACACCGATCAACCTACTAGGTAGGCTATCACTTGTATGCCGACTGACCATGCACCTCGTCACATAACCTGCAGCAATCTCCTGCCGCCCGTTATGGCTGTCGCTACCAAGAATAGCTCTCCCTACGATATGCAAGATCTTCGTGTCTCTCCAAACGGAGCAAACCAACATTGCCAGCTTGAAGAGAGTTACAAAATGATGGTCCTACGGTTTGAGAATGGCCTGTCGGAGGAAGATGTCGATAAACACTTTCTGCGAATGGCGCTTAACCTTGGAATCAATGTGCCCCAGGACCCGAAGACTACCTTGGATATTGTAACCAGCAACGTCGATGGGCTCACATTGGCCTCCGCTCCGACAGAATCTCGGCCTCCTCCCTCACAATCTTTCCAAGCCACTCATCCTCCTTCGGACAGCTCTAGCGAACCACAATACCATACAAAAGCGTCATCAGTCACCACTGCCTCAATTGCTTCTGTTGCTTCTTCGTTCGATTCTGCGACGTCACATAGATCATCCTATCGACTTATAAAACAGGGAATAAGGCGCCTTTCGACACTGCAGAGGCGGAGGACAATTGACGAGCCAATTCCTAGTCTACTTTCTTATATGTCGTCTACTTCGGTCCTGAGACCACCTTCTCAGGCCAGCTCGGTCACGGCGGACCCGGGCCAGACCACAATTCTTCCTCAAGAATCTGTTGCGACTCCTTCTAGTAGTGTGTCACCTGCTAGGGGAGCTCCACCCTCACCGGGTCCGGATGAGCAAGATCAAGAAAATATCGCCGCTCATGAGAGAAGCCTACATAACCTGCGGCTCCAAAGGTTCAGAACTTCTCAATTAGGAGAGCAATCCAGATTCATCCGCTTCGAAGCAGACCAATATCAGTTAATGCGGCTAAAACAAGTAGAGATGAAACAGGACCCTCTCAACCGTCACAAAGCGCGGGAGAAAGCCGCCCAAGATAGGCATATTGAAGCCCTATCATCTCTTGAACACCGCCATCTCTCAGCAGAAGTCGACCTTTGCCGGGCTCTACAATTGGAGAAACAAGCCTGCGAAACTCGCTTGAGGCATATGGAAGCCTACTGCAATCCGACATCGAAAGTGGACGGTATGCCGAACCGTGTCGTCACGCGGAAGGACTACCAGCAATTGACACTGCAATACCACGTGCGCCATGGCATGGACAACCTCCACGCCGCGCGCATAAAGGTGCTACGTGAGAAACAGGGCAAACAATTAGAAAGAGTCTCCGCAAGACAAGACCACGAACTGGAAACCTTCGCCGCAGACTTCGAACGCGAAACCGCGAACCTGGAGCAGAAATTTAAAGCCGAGGAAGAAGGTCTCCAAGCCGAGTTCTCCGAACGCAAAAACCGCCTCGTGGCTCGCTGGCTACTTGCAGAAGCCATAGAACGGCGGAAACTAGAAAACGAGACTGGGGAGACATATGGCCCCTTGCCGGCGGTGGAGTGGCCGGACAGCGCTAGCAGAAGCGAGGAAAGTGAGGAGGAGACCCCAGAGAGGTTTGCACACGATGCGTTCATGGCGTATGATGCTGCGACGTTGGGGATGATATAACTTGATCTCGGAGTCGGATGTGTTGTGCCCAGGAACTTGGATTACATGGAGCAAGCATATGACGGCGTTGTGGGCGGAGCATTTACCTGAGGGATTGATAAGAGTGGTTCAGAGGATCCTGTATACCCTCAGTCGCTGTAACATTCGGCGTATGGTGTTTCCCGGGTCTAGGCTTGACCGTCTCGATCATCTAGGTAGGAATGTAAAAAATATAAGGATATTTATACACCAGCCAAAAAAATCTTACTCTGATCTCTCGTCAACTGGATCTTTTGCCCTTTGTCCCATTTACCTCTCCTATCGTCGCTAAAGTAAGAGCATAAGAAGGAGATTTTTTTAAATGTAACAAGCAGTTTGTATCCCTTGGCCATTCCCACCAACAACCACCCCCCACCACCACCAAATATTCCTCCCGGGTGCCATTTCCCACACATGTATCCCCCGATCCTCCATCTCCCCTACTTCCTCCACAATCTCCCCCCCAACCCAACCCCTTCCATTTGCCCTCAACCCCCATCCAACTTACAGCACCCCCACCAGTACCGCCCTCCCTTTGCCTCTTAAGATAAGGGTATGAGTGTGCAGTTCAAGAGGCGGAATTTCATACCGTCGGAAGAGGGGGGGGGGGGCAGGAGAAGGAAGAGCGAATGAGTACGAGGGTGGGATGGAAAGGAGAGGAGAGATGGTATGTGTGAGAAAGAGGCGGGGATAGGGATAGATCTGGCTCTCCGGAGACGTACTCAGGCTCAATCCAAACCCAACACCCCCCCAGTACCTCCGAACCTCCGAACCCTCAGGCCCAACCCCATCGCAATCTATGTCTCTCTCCTAACCACAAAGCCAAAAGGATAGCTTCCCTGACACTGACGAAGTGCAGTGAGTAATAGCCTTTCAATTAAGACCGGCGGTGAGAAACTCCAGTGGCGCTGTTGACTAAACTGGTTTATGGCTTTCTACTTTGGTGGGGTGGAGGGTATTGTTTTGATGTATAATTTGCTAAACGGTGGTTCTGCTAGGGTGGCCAAGGGAAAGGAAGGGAGGGGGAGAAAAAAGGGAGCATGTGGTAGTGGGGATTCATGCACTTTTCACTCTTGTAAAAACGTCTGGTAGAATCGATAACTTAGGACTCATGTCGAACGAGATCTAAGTAAACAAGTTATCATTACGGAGGCAGCGGCCTACCCATCCAAACCACACCTACCCCATCTTCTCAAACCTCTCCTTAGCCTTATCCCTCGTCCTCTCCGCAAACTCCGCATAACCCCCTTTCGTATTCCTCTCCGCCTCCTCCTCCGCACTCCCAATCTTCCCTCCAACCGCCCCAAGCCCCACCCCCTGCACATACATATCCGTTGCAATAGGCGCTGTGACACCTGTTCCCTGGGCGCCGAGACCTTCACCAGCGGACCAGCCCATTTTGCCGAGGAGGGAGGCGCCTTTGGATGGTGGAAGGGGTTGGTTGTCGGCGTCGTCAGGTTCTGCTGATGTGGTCGTTGGGTGCTTTTTGAGGGGAAGGGTGGTTTTTTTAGAGGCACCGAATGCGGCACGGCGCTCTTTGGCGCGATCGCGATACTCTTCCGTTGTGATGTCTTGAGAGGGTGTGGAGCTGAGACCGACTTTTTTCATTTTCGCCTGTGCTTTCGAGACTAAGTCCTCGTTCTGGATATTGTCACGGTGGAGTTGGCTCAGCCGCTCGTGTTTGTTGAGCTCGGCTTCTATTTTGAATTGGCGAGAGCAGAGGTAACAGCATTTCTTCACAGGGTCCGCAAAAGTTTGCGTGGGTGGGTTGTCTCCGGCAGCATTTGTAGGTCTTGCGTTTCTGTTGGTGTTGGTATTGGCGTTAGGGTCCGAGTCGTTTTCTGCTGAAGCATCGGGCTTGGCGCCGTGGAGCTCGGCATGACGGTTGCTCCAAAATTGCAAGTGGGCTGGTGCAGTCTGTGATAATGAGTAGTTGATCTGGACAGGCTTCCAAACCGCCTTACCTTCTTCTGCTTAGCCGCAGCGCTGGCTTCTGCTTTACGCTTCTTGGCCTTGGCTTCTGCCTCCTTGCCAGGCGCAAGGAGTCCTTCATTCTCAGCTGCTGCCGCTGCACGATCCGTAGCGCTCTTGCTTTGCTTCTCGCTCGCATTCGGTTTCTTCGCTGACGTGACAGACGAGATGACGAGTTCGCTTGCCCAAGCTTCCTCGTCCCAATATGCAAGCTTACTCGCTGTATTGCCCAGTGGGCTAAAGGTGAAATTCTCATTCCCTTCTTGGACATTAAACACTGGAACAAAAACACCCGCGTGGATATAGTCAGCAGTAACTGGTTTCGAGGATATGGTGAATTTCTCAAAAGAATTGAACCGAGTCAAAGCAGCTTGCGCATCCTTTGCGTAATCATTAGCGGGGCCAATATCACTTTCTTTATGAATACATACATCAACAGTCCCAAACTCAGCAAAACCGTATCTCCAACTTTCGTTGCTGCGCCGGTCTCGAACAAGCAAGACTCTTCGAAGACTACCCTTCTTGGCACCAAGATTCGCATCACCTGTGGTGGAGGCAACTTTGGCATTGCCTTTCTTAGATGCTGCCGTATTTTGCGGCGAGGATCCGCGGCTAGGTTTGTAGAGCTTAGTAACCCCCTTGGCAAGTAGATCTTCAGTCACCGTAGGTTCAAGCCCCCGAAGCAGCAGAAATTGTGATGGTGCACCATTAGGTGATACATCACTGTCTCCGCTATTCATGTAATTTGGGGGTTTAACTGGTGGAGCGCCAAAAGCAGCCATATCTAAAGCCATCAGTGGGGTTCTCTCAGATCTCCAAGCCGTACCTACCAATCTGCGGTGTTTGACACCGAAAGCATCGGGTTCGGCCGGGGAAGTTAACAAATGTACACTTTGATATATTAGAAGCGCCACACATCGAGTAGAGAAACTGCTCACAATCTTGCACGTCCATTCGCCATCGGCCTTTTCGCCACGACCCCGATCATCTCTCTCACGGCTGAATGCAATCCGTACTTTGGCTGCTTCATTGTCACCATCTGCTGAACCAGAGCCATAAAGATAGATCATTGGAAAGTTGCGCTCAACAAATCCCTTAGACTGTTCTATATCAGGGAACCTTAGGAACCCGAAGCCTCGAGACACCTCTAATAGCCATTAGCGTCTTCCCTCCGTTTGGAATCTTTTATGACATACTAGTCTGACGATCTCGTATGACCCGTACATCGTCAAGCTTCTCGATATCGTGATACTGCTTCAATTCCTTTGAGATCTGCATGACCAAAGATGCGCACTGCCTTAGCCAGAGTTCGAACATTGTTTCAAAAGACACTTAGTCTCGGAGTGTTTGTGAAATTAGGTGACATCGAAGGTAAGATGTGGGGAGGTGGCGGCGAACGTCTTCTTCAACCATATCAAGTGGTAGCCCTTCCAAGATCACCTCCCTACTTGGTGGTCCTCCATAATATGGCAAACGGTCTCGTCGCGGACTTTGGCTTCTGCTTCGACTGTCATAGCCAGGTGATCTGTAGTCATCGCGATCTCTGTCTTGGTATCCTTTTCCTAAGTGCCCTCGCGGCGAAGGAGATCGTCCACGACGGTGGTAATCGTGATCTCTAGTCCCGTCGTCCCTAGCTCGGGTTTCCCAATCTCTGGAGTCAGGAGATCTATTACTGCCGGTGTGATATCCACCATGAGATGTTCTGTGGCGGTCTTCCCCAAGCCATAGTTAGCAGACGCCTAGGGTGATGGGTGTAGAAGTCCTCATCAAGGATTACCATGCGGAGATGCATATCGATTAGGCGAAGAAGAACTCCGACGTTGCTGGCCTTTCGAACTCGGTCTGGGATGCCTGTCTTCGTACATCCTACCATTGCGGTCACGTTGCGCTGGGAGTGGCCTGGTGGGCTTATGATTCTCATACAATCCTGGAATGTCTTCGTCATAGCGAGTAGTCGTCATGATGATGGAGAGGATAGTGTAGTATAGAGTAATCTGGCTGCCTAAGACTACCAAAGTTTTTGGGTAGCGGATATGTGAAAAGGTTAAGCAGTCAATGTCGTGGACCCATAAGGCTGAGTAAACGAAGCGAATTTAATGAGGTAGCTTTAGCCTACACCTACCTACCTATTGCTGGACCAAAAACCTCCGCAGGAGGGCTTAAGATTTTTTCTCTATTCAACACTCTGTCCCTGGATAACACTTCTACTGTAAAAGAGGTTCTTTTACCTTATGAGTTGGTTTCTTCATAAAACGCCCCCAAACGAGTAAATACTACATAGTGGCTGTGCATGGTGACTCAATCCACCGCAATGACTCCTTCCACTGGGAATCTGAAATATACCTCCTGTGAAGACTCCCTCACAACACCATTAGTCCAAAGCTTTTCATTTCTCTGATATTAACTATTCAACTACTCTGTGTTGTTCTCCCGTTCTCGACTTTACGTCGAAGCAGCTTGCTACCATCCTTTTCCAAGTATCACTTAGCATCGATCTACTATCTCCAAGCCATGTCGCCTGCACAAATTCCCTTCGAGTCAGATGATACAGCAAGCTCTTTATCAAGCATGAATTTAGTACCGCATCCCCAGTCTAGCGATATCAGCGATATACACACACGCTTTACCAACACCCACGAAACCCCAGAAATCGACATCGATCCCTCAGACTCCTCCTCAGACGCTCCTAAGCCTGAAAAGCGGTTCAACTCCCGCGCCCGCGCTAAACGCATGCGTAAAATCTCCTCTAATCCCTCTATTCCTACGCCTACTCTCCGCCCGGCCAATGACATTCTCTCCCGTATTCGCCATGATCCTACGCTCGACGCTTCAGATTACATAATTGGTTATCATGATCGGATAGAGGGAATCATGGAGATGAAGGTGGAAGATTGGAAGGGAGGAGATGTGACGGACGAGGAATTTATTCCGCAACATCGGATTTTGTACTTTCGGAGAGCGATTGACGGGGTAAGAGTTTGGGATCGCAAGAGAAGGTTGGATGGAGTGTTTGGGAGTGGGGTGCCTGGTGGGCTTGTAGATGAAGGTCGAGAGGAAGGGAAGAATGGCGATATCAAGGGTGAAATCGCTGAAACAGAGGATGAAGATAACGGCGATGGAGTGGTAGAGGTAGACCCGGGGCATACGGATACGAAGGGTCAGAGAGCACAGGATGTTCAGTTAAACCCTCATGCCGGAGGAGGGCTGCCGAACCCATCACCAACATGATTCTGGTGTGTTAAAGGAAAATCAGATTGTAAATTATGTTGCTGATTTTGTTCCCAAATGGCAATACTCCCAAGAGGTATCCATCATTCATCCATTACCGCGTCGTGGTGTGGCAAAAGAACAATTGTTGTACTACACAAGCAATGCGTATCACTTTTCCCACAGAAACTGCATTACGCTTCAGCTTGTGTCCGTGCGAAAAGGTAGAAAAGGTTATGGGAATACTTACTATTTCAGCCTCCTCCTCTGTGACTGATGACCGTTCCGAGGTCTTCTTTTCAACCAGTCCAAGATGATTCTTCCGTATCAGATCCCACATTTCCTTCCGATCACCTCCAAGCTCGTCCGAAAGCAACTTCGACTTGAGAGCGCGCAAAAACTCATTGTAGATTCCTGGCTCTTCGAATTCGATCATTTCATCCCTCAATACGCTGATTTCCTCCAGAGCTCGACCATATGCTAGATCAGAAAAACTATTCTTGATTTGTTCATCGATGATGTTGGACAATTGCTTAACCGCGTCGCGGACGACATCGAGATCTTCGGCCTTGTCGAGTATTTGCCGAAACTCAGGGATGGGATTATCGGCTGAGATCTTAGCATTCTTCTTTTTGCCACCAAGCAAAGCATCAACGTCCAAGCCTGACAGGGGCTTCACTTCGTTTCTGTTCCGCTTGCGGCTCTGCACTTTTGGTGGAACTGTTGGGCATCAGTAACGGAGCGACACGAAGAACACTCCAAAATCCTCCTTACCTTTTTTTACGTCTGCTGCGGCTGTAAGCTTCTCTAGATGACGCTTTGACTGGGCTATCAGCTTATCCGGCGGCCTCGAATATCGGGTCAAGATCTTGTACGGCGGGGGGATAGGTTCGTTAGGATGGACTGCTCTCCAACGTACGGCTTGATCAAGGCGATGAAGTATAGGTGAGTACGTTTCTGTCATAGGCATGTATTCCGCTGGATTACTGTGGGCTGTAAGTATGCCTCCATACGATCAGCGAGGTAATACCTTACCCTTCGTCGTCTTTTCCATAAGCAGAGAGGTCCATTCGGTCAACATAGTCGCTCATTGCAGAGCTTAGGGCATCGCTCGGCAAGTTACGATGCTCCTTTACGACTTTCCCGGATACAGTGACGACCCTGTCTAGAGGTGGAAATTTATATGAGCGCACATCTTCCGCAAACGGAAGCTGTACATCAAGAAGGCATTCATAGTCCTCCTCGATCGATGGCGCAAACAATACAAGCACTGGATCTTTGTCGGCTTTCGGTACTAGTCGTGCAATCCCATATGAATCCAGCTCGAAAAGCGCGTGTATTAGGGATGATAACGCCATGATTGCTTTGGTATTGGTTTTCTGAGCGATTATCACGTTCGAAACAGACATATTCATATAGCGCTCATACTAAAAGTCTGTTAGATATCGGGGCTTGGTTAGCCGGAAACAGAAGTCACATACAGTCGCCCATGGTATGAAGCCGATGACCTCAAGCCCTGCTTGTGTCTCCAACTTGGTGACATTCTGATCCGACTCGCTTATATGCACTGCCGTTCGTCCATACTCATAGCCTTTGGCTAATTCGTCTCGGTCAACATCTCGCTTGCCTCCAGGGGCGTTCTCGTCGGGGACTTGATACGTTCGAGCGTTCCTCACTGTGGTAAGATCATTGGGGTTAAGATTAGGGAACGCAGATCCCGAAGCATCTCCCTCCGGCAGGACTGTTGCAGAAGACTGCATGCTTGCATTTCCATTTGAGAGGTCTGACCGTTGCACGAACCGACTCGCTGTGAGTGGTTTCCTGATCATTGTGCGCGGATATCTCTCAACGTCAATGCATAGAGCAGATTTATATTGTTCAGGATCTCCCAAGGTAAGCTGGCCCTTGTAGGAGTTAACTGGTCTTGTAGGTTTCAGTCGCGGCACGCCGAGCTCCTCTATGGCTTGTTGTAGCGTCCCGAATACACCCTCACAATCATCTACCAGGCTTTTGAGGATCGATTCGTTCCTAGCCTAAGACACAGTCAGCATTTTTACACCAACCGACTTTCAAATACTGGCAGACCTTCCGAGCGTTCTTAGCCTCTTCTTTGAATCCATACTCGGGGTCATCGAAATCCACTCCCCTACTGCCTTGTCAGTACTCCTTTGGACTAAAATAGCGAGCACATCGTACACAACGACAAGCTCCATGTTGTCCTCCTTAATCTTTTTCATGATCTCTGCAATACCATCGGCATCTAGCTGTCCCCGTCCATTTGTTATAAGGACGATCTTTCGCCTGTACTTCAGCTTCTTGCAATACTTCGCAATCATCTGGATCGCTATGACAATGGCCGAAATTGCTAGTGAAATCTTAATAGAGAATTACAATAGCGAAAGATCAAAGACTGCAATTACCATCACCTTCATCAGTATTGCTGAGTTTGATAGTATGCCGCAGCTGCTTCAAGTCTGGCAGCAGTATTCTGAACGATTTTAGCAGGAAAAGCAAATGTTGCACAAACGGCATACTGGCTGATTTCTTGGAGGACCCAAATGTGGTCAAAGCTCTCCTCATCCTGAAGTTCATTGGCCGTCCCTTCCACCGTTAGTACCTTGAGGACAAAGCAATGTTTGGTCCATACCATCTGTCCTTAACCCGATGACTCCGAGCGTAGCTGTTTTTCGATCAAGAGCTACCTAGCCCCTCAGTCAATCTTTATTGATCATCTCCAGACTAATATGCCCACTGTACTGGTAATCTTTTCCCAGACATAGGTCATAGCCCAGTCAAAGTCTGATTGTTCCCGACCATTATGTTTGTCTCCCATCGACCGGCCGACATCTACTATATAGACGGTAGCTTCCTTATCAGACATAACTAGTCTCTACTTTGGTCTGGATGATTGGAAATAATTGATTTAGATATGTTATCCTCACGAGCAAACAGCGGGGTGGCCGAAACAGGCAGACGCGAGGTTAGATCGCGTAATCACGTGCCATGTGCGCTGTCTTAAGTGGCGAACGTCATCCGGCCGAATTCCAGAACTTGGCTGTAAGGTATGATGTTCATCAACAACAAATCAAAGGAGAGTGTCCGATAATGCTCATCATCTCACAGGACGAACCTTATTCTCATCAGCCTTGCGGAATACCAGGAGATCTCTGTCTGCTGGCCTAGCCAACCCAAGTGTTTTTCCATACAGTCACGCTAAGAAGCAGCGAAGATTTGGTGGCTATCCCAAATTTAAGCGATTAAGTAAAGAATACGGTCAGATCTGCGGTGTTGGAATAAACGAAGTCAGTCCGTCAGCTAAGATACGGAGTACAGCAGCTGCAGCTATGGAATGGACGCTACAAGATTACACGTCCTCTTACAACTAACCTAAGATGATTGGCACACAGTGAGAGGGACCTCAGAATGGTGCATCATCAACATTTTATCATGAGAAACAGGAACACGAGAAAGGTACCATACTTGCCACGAAATAGTTCTATCTTGCTTCAGAGCGAAGAGCCCCCTGGATAGTCGAACTTCTGGCCCACCAATTCTTCAGTAAGTGTCCAAAGCCTCGCCGCGACATCTTTGTCTTTCGCATAGGGTTTTGCGGCATCATCATCAACGTGGCCGTCTTGGAGATATGCGCCGTTATGTTCTATAAGATGAGTGATCAGCGAGCTTCTTCACAGGGTTCCTTTGTAACACACCAACGATACTGGGATCAAATGCTGCGACAACGTGTGTCGCCACACCTTGGCCGATAGTCTTCCAGGTGAAACGGTCACTGTTCAGGTCTTTACCGTTTTCATCGATCCAACCTAGCATTTTGTTAGCAGATTCGAACATACCGTAGTGGAACCGGGAAGCTATTTACCCCTTGCCCTCTGGTCTTCTTTTGTTAAGTGGTTTTGAAGATTTGTCCTGATTCCTCCAGGGTGCAGACTGTAGGCGAGAACACCCTTTCCCCCTAGCTTTGCTACCAAACCAACCGAGAAGAGGGCGTTTGCTGTCTTAGCTTGCCCATAAGCCTTCCATTTTTCGTATGTCTTTCCTCCCTACATTTATGCGTTAAGTTACGTTATTTTTCTTAGCACAAATTTCTGAATGGACGTAAGAAGAAGATTAGCAACATACGCTGAAATCATAGTCGTCGAACCGAATGCCCTCAATCATGTGGCCTATGCTGCTAACATTCACGATTCTGGCTCCCTTTCCTGCCTCCAATATCTTCGACATGATCAAATTAGTGAACAGATAGTGGCCGACATAGTTGGTCCCAAATTGAGCTTCCAAGCCGTCTTCGGTCACAGCATACGGAGCTGCCATGATAGCGGCGTTGTTGATGAGACGGTCGATGGGCTCCTTATAGCCATTCACCTCAGCGGAAGCTTCGCGGATCTGTTTTTGCGAGCTAAGATCCAATTTGAGACATCTGATGGATACATGAGGCGAAGTAGCATTGATGGCCTTCTCTGTCTCTTGGACTTTGGACATGTTACGCCCTGCCAGGATCAGGAGGCCCGGCTCGCTAAGAGATATAGCTCTAGCAGCTTCGGCGCCAAGTCCACCAGGCGAGACACCGGTAATCAGGACTAGAGTTGTGTAAGTGTGAGAATACAGATAGATGAATTGATTAAGCTGACCCGTTTTGCCTCGGATCTCATCAGCGAGAACTCTGGAAGCCTCTTCTGCCGTGGTCTCAAATCCGAATCGGGCCATGTCGTCTGTAGACTGGAGTACTTGAGTGTGATGTGTATGCGATTGCGGTTATTGCTTGTGCAATCCTGTCTCGAGGAGGTCGATCCATGGTCTTATACCACAACGACCGATCGACATGACTTCTAACCCCGACAATTAAATCCATCTCTGGAGTTAAGAAACGATTCCGCTCGATGGGGGCGGTTCACTATGATCGTTAGCAGCGACAAAAGTTCGACCGAGAAATTGATTTGGATGGATTTCCGCCTTCGCTTAGTAGCCTCGGAGAGCCGACTACAAATTCGATTTCTATCCCGTGTCTCTAATTCTCTTTTCACCTACAGAAAACCTATTTCGAACTTCCGCTGTATGTTCAATGCGCCTTGGCCGGAGTTAATACTGCGTACATACTTTCAACGTTGACTTAAGCCTCGATCGAACGAGTATTGGACATAAAATCCGGGGCTATGAAGACAATGCCTGGCGACGACGACTACGGCTGGAAGACCTCATCTAAAACACATGGCCTGAGTCACAATTAACTCTCTTCCGCTCAATCTCTCGACTTATGTACATTACAATATGGCACTGGTTAGCGCCAACACCCAGTTAATCATGCTCGCTTTTTGCCCTTATCATTCGCCAAGTAAAAGACTTCAAGATACATGTCGACTAAGGTTGCCCTCATGATTTTTTTACACCAACACCAAGCATCATCCCATTGAAGTAAGAAGCTCAATCAAGATTTCAGCAAGCTCATGGCTTTCACCTCTCGTATTATACCTACCGGGCTGCCGAGTCAACAAATCGCAAGGGATTACTCAGATACCTCTCCCACCGTCAACTTCCAAATTCACGCCAGTAATGAACTTTCCCTCATCGGAAGACATGAAAAGCAGGGTATTAGCAACGTCCGTTGGTTCTGTCAAACGCCCGAGAGGCACATTACTAATGAACTTTGCTCGGTTCTCAGGAGTATCTGGAACACCAGCGAACGATTCAAAGCTAAAGTATCACGATCAGCCGCTGCTACAGATCAAGAGGTCGGAACATCTGAAAAGCTTTCGAACTTACAGCCCGGTCCCACTTAACAACGGACAAACCGCGTTCACGCGAATTTGATGCGACCCATACTCGGCAGCCAAACCTTTCGTAGCGTTTGCCACTGCACCTTTGGAGGAGTTGTACCAGACAAGTCCTGGACGTGGTCTCATAGCGCCAATACTAGCCACATTTATGATGGCTCCGCCACTTTTCTGCTCAATCAGTCTTGGGACAACGACGGCGACGGAGTGGTATATCGATTTCACATTAACACGAAAACATCGATCGAATTCGTCCTCGGTCACCTCTAAGGTAGGCTGTATCATCAATTCTATGCCCGACGAACACGACATGGAAGAGATCTCGGAAATTCTTGTTACCTTGTTCTTGTACGTCGTCCCAGCATTGTTTATAACAATATCAATGCGGCCCCACCGATTTGTAACCTCCTTCAGCGCTGCTTCCCAATCAGATTTTATAGTCACATCGACCTTCATTGCATGCATGTTTTGACTGTCAACTTTTGCTGTCTTTTCTGCGCCCTCCACGTTGATGTCGCCTACGAGAACACAGCATCCTTGGGAAGCGAAGAGGATTGCTGTTGCTGCACCGAAGCCAGACCCACCGCCTAGGAATTACAACCGGGGAAATGTCATTACAAGTCATGGAAGGAATATGACTTAGAATTGTCTCACCTGTTACTATGGCCACTTTCCCTGCCAGGCGGTCGCCTTTGGAAGACATAGTCAGCGATACTTCACTATGAAAAGCAGTGGTATCAAGGATGGTATGATTTGAAAATCATAACTGAGTGAGGAGATCAGAATTCGGGGAATGGCAGTGCGGGGATCAATAATGCGGGGATAAGGTAATCGCGGGGCATGCCATTGAGCTGTAGCCCTAATTATCATTCTACACTTCACAAGGTAATCCCCGATGGTCCGTTTCTATCTGTCCAGTAATCAGCTCACTTAATGCTCATGTGTAAACACAAGCTTTGAATGTGGGACTTAGACTGCAGCTGCTCGGTAATTGGACTGGTATACTACTGGATATTTCATATTAACGAACGGGAAACGTATACAAGAATCGGCAGGTTGACTGCAAACCATTACTCCTTTTGCCTCAAGAAATTAACGCTTGAACTTGGGGGAAGTTGTTCAATATCGTCTTTGACGACGCAGATCTGAATTAAGCTGTCGAAAGTGTCTAATATATCCAAGCTACCGAATCCCATCAGCTCTTATGGCCTTGAAATTGCGTCTTGCGGGCCGAGCATGTATAAGAGCAAACCGTGTCTAAGTAGGGAAGCGAGTCTAGGAGAGATTTGCAAGCATCCTCGAGGAACGGAATCGAAAGCTAAAGATGGGTCATCGCATTTGGGAAAGAACTACACGTGCCCCGTTAACGATGCTCAATGGTCTGACTAAAGCCGTTGCTCAAGTCGAAGACGCGAAGAAACACGGTGGACAGATCTTGCTGGGTGGAAATCGAGTCACCGGCAGCGGGGATTACCTCTTTAAAGCCCACGATTATCAAGCATGAGCCGGAGATGCTTATCACAAGGGAAGAGTGATTTGCTCCAATCTACGCTCTATATTCATTCAACACCAAGATTGAAGTTGTGGAAGCCGCGAGCAATACAAGTGTAAGACATTCTTATTGCTTTTTTGGTTGTTCATTCTTGGCAGAACTCAAAAACTCTTGTAGATGGGACTCCCATCTTATTTCTTCACGAAGGGTATTGACCAGACATGGCGTTTGCTTGAACCTTTTAGAGGCATGGATGATTAGAATAAATTCAAATGAACTACCCTCGAAAATGTGTATTCCACTTGACAAAGAATTACGCACAGGCAACTCGTCTGCAGATGAAGCACCCTTTGAAGGAATCAACGAAGCCGGTGTTGCAGTTGGTAAAAAGAGCAAGAGAGACCGTGGCTGTTCTTGCTGGACGCAACCTCGTCATCCAAGTAGCAACCGGTGTGGAAGCACAACTACAGAAACAGGCAGGTCAGTGATCCCGAGGTCCTCGATCAGGAGGCCCATAGTATTGTTCTCTTCCAAAGATATCGTGACGCGAGGATACCTAAAGTGCAAGGGGTGCTACCTACATAAGGTACCCGATTTAGCCTACGTCATCGAAATGTTCTACCTGGTGCATTAGACCCGCTTGTATATTGATAAACATTCAGTGCTTTTGCCAGTTGTTGCAGTAGACATTATCCAGGCAATTTGATATTGAAGATGCCAGACCTTTCCACTCTTGTTACTCCGGCGCCTTATCACATTATAACGTACCTCTTCCATTGCCTCCCTAAAGTCAAACATGATCGCTGACCTCTCCATAGCTATGGCACCCTTCTCGGCTCGTCTGCTTTCCAGGTATTGTTCTACTACCCCTTACTGCAATCATATGTTCCAGCCAGGTCTCACGTTGTGTTCAGACCTTCATCGGCGGCCCCGTAGCCTACAAGGCCCTCCCACGGCCGCAATTCTCCTCCCTTCAACAAGCCATCTTCCCCATCTTCTTTGGCCTGCAAACCGCGCTCCCTGCCATCCTTGCTCTTACATATCCTGGTGTCAAAACACCTTTGGGGTCAACGCCATCAAGCTTGTCCGGGGTCCTCGCCGAAAACAACAGGTTCAGCGTTTTGGCTCCAATAGCTGCTATTTTCGCAATCAACTTGACCAATTTGGTATGGATTGGTCCGACCACAACGCAGATCATGAAGGAAAGGAAACACCAGGGTAAAGTTACTACTTTGTGGATCCCTCGCCGGTATAGCTGCTTACATGGATCTGTTGCTAGAAACCAGAGACGGAAAGAAGAGCTATGACGCGCCACCCCATTCGAAGGAGATGACCAGATTAAACAAAGCATTTGGAAGAATGCATGGGGCTTCGGCTTTGACCAATTTGGCTGGCCTGCTTGTGACGGTATTTTACGGCGTTGTGCTTGCTGAGAGGCTGCAGTGAAGATAACGGGAATAAGAACGCCGATGTAGATTTAAATATACTCAGTAGAATCAGATAAATGAGTCAGTTCATGGTTATCCCAATTAGGTCCAAGGTTCCTAATATCAAGGGTATCAATTTCACCCCACTTTACCCTGCACTCCATACACGTCATTGCGCGTCTCTCCACAATTCTTGTTTAGAGCAGCCCCTCCTCGCCATTCCTCCACCATCATCGGGAGAGCAGAATGGGCTACAAAAACGATCAGAACTTCTATCCAGAGACCTATCGACCGGGAAGTTGTGCGAGCGGAAACCCCCGACTCCCTCCTCTCCCGCCACGAGCGAACTCCACAGCGTCAGATGCGTTATCCCCTCCGCCCTACTCAGAAATTGCGCCGACGTATCACTCCCAGCCTTTAACCCATTCATGGTCTGCACAAGACCCTCGATCATCTTCTACCCAGTCTCTAGTACCGGAAGATACTGCAGCAGATGGAAAGAGGACTCTACTTCTGATCTATATCCATGGATTCATGGGCAATGAGACGAGCTTTGGGAGCTTCCCAGCCCACGTACACAATGTTGTCACAGCCATGGTAGCAGAGACACATGTTGTTCATACAAAAATATACCCAAAATACAAGTCTAGAAAGGCAATTGAGTTTGCCAGGGATGACTTTAGCAAATGGTGGGGAACCTCTGCGGTTACTTGATGGATTTCATAGCCACAGCGCTGATGATATCAAGGCTCTCCCCCCATGAGTCACCCAAGACAGATGTCGTTCTCCTCGGACATAGCATGGGCGGCATCTTGTCAGCTGAAGTTGTCTTGCTGAAGCAACTCAACAGCGAATCATTCCAACATCGTATATTGGGTACAATCAACTTCGACACTCCTTTCCTGGGGATGCATCCAGGTGTAGTTGTCAGTGGACTTGGAAGTCTCTTTCGACCCGCGCCTGAATTGCCAAATGCGAGACCTCAACAAGAAAGCTCTAGTGGTCAAGAGGTTAGGCGGATGCCGACCAACGATGAGTTCTCGGCCTCGCCATCTGCTACTTTTTCTCTACACCAGTTACGAACACAATCTTCTACGACTTCGGGCTACTTCAGTCCTCCTGCCAGTTCGGCAACAAGCAGCCGGCAAGACTCTGGTACGACCAACCTTCAGCAGATTTTGTCTCCAGATCTACCAACTAAAGATCCGAATTACAATCCTCCGTTCCCCAACGATATAAGGGTACCAACACGCACGGGCTGGGACAATGCCTTGCACTTTGTGATGAAGCATTCCGATGGTTTGACGAAAGCTACGAAGTCTTACGTGACTTCGCACCTCGAATTTGGTGGTGCAATGGCAGACTATAAGGGCTTACAAACCCGCTACGCAAAGCTCAGAGCTCTTGAAGATGTGGATGAGAAAAGATCAGGTCATCGAAGGATAAGATTTATCAACTACTATACTGCAAGTACAGGTAGATTGAAAAGGCCCAAATCTCCGTCACCTCGTAGGTCCAGATCTCAAATTGGTTCCCAGCTGGATGGCTCTGGAAAGCCTATGAACCAGTCATTGCAAGAGTTGAGTTTGTCTGCTCCTGATACTCGATCGCCATCTAGGAGTCCAAGAATTTCGGTCGGGGAGCACAGAGATTGCCAGGTTATTCCAGGGGTTCTTCAAGATGACGACGAAGCTGAAGAAGCTGGCAACTCATTTGTGGGAGATGAAGGTGCTCTGTCCTATGGTAGCGAAGGGATGAACATTGTAGACCCCTCACCAATTACCGACGACGAGCACGAAGAAGCTCGCAACATTCAGGACAAAGCCGCCCCTGAAACCACCGAGCCCATGTCACCCTCCACACCAGCAGATACCGCCTCCATAACCCCCAGCGCTCTCTCAAAATCCCCCTCGCTTCCACCCGTCCCATCACTACCCCCGGAACCTCCAGCTTTCGATCCCTCTCCCTTCCCTGACAAGGACACCCGCAAACTCGCCGAAAAGGAACATTCCCGCCAAGTCAAAGCCTACAAACAAGCCGTCAAAGACCGCGACAAAGCCATCAAGGACCGGAGGAAGTTGCTCGAGAAGCGTGAAAAGAACGCAAAGATGGCGAGAGAGAAGCAGGTCAAGCGCGACGCTAGAGAGCTGACAAGATTGGAGGAAGACGGCAAGAAGAACCAACCCAAGTCACCAGCAAAACTAAAGAAGGACCCCACCGGCATCCCCAACAAAAACGGCCAGGACGAGCCATTACCCGAAAAACCAAAACGCGACAAGAAATTCTGCATGCTTCCCCCCCGCATCAACGGCGAGCGCGATCCCTGCTGGGTAAGAGTGTTTATGCGGGATGTGGACGAGGTAGGCGCGCATTGCGGGTTGTTCCTTGTGGGCGAGCAGTATGAGGGCCTGGTTGGGGATGTGGGGGAGAGGGTTAGGGGGTGGGTTGAGGGGTGAGATGAGTGGGGTATGGGAGAGGGACTAAGAGATTGCGTCTGGGTTGGATGGGAGGGGGATTGAGTGATAATGGGCTATGGACGGAAAGGAGTTTGTGGGGGTTCAGGGCTTGATGGTCTGCGACGCACCTAATGATACCCAAGAATGCTCTGCTACCTTTAGGTATAAATATTTCCATTAATGTTTAAAAGTCTTCTATAATACAACCTTCAACTCTCAAATCTCCCCCCTACTAACGAACCCCCCACCCCCCAACCCCCCTTCCCGGCACCCCTCACCCCTTTCCTGTATCCACTACTGTATGACTTCCACTCAACCAGCCAGCCGTCCACTCTACCACTCAGAAACCAAAACTCAAATTCTATTTTCGTGAAAAATCAGATGGAGTCTGTAGAAACCTTACGATGTACACTAAATAAACCTAAGGTATTCTCTTCTCTTCGCTATAGAATCTACTCAACTACGCCATTGCGGCACTCGCGCTTTCTGTTCTAGACTATATACACCGAAACCAGGAAAACTAGACGAGTTACGAGTTACATACAAGTTGTATTCATCACGTTGCTTTGTGAAATTAACTGCCCGTGTCCAACATGGCCCGGTATCCAAATATGACCCCGGACGGAAACGTTTTCTTTTAACATCACCCTGCAAAACACTCCGTCCAAGAATATCCTAAATCAACCCCCCCGGATACGGCCCTGGCATTGCTCCTCTCCCTCCACGACCTGCACCACCCATCCTCCCCCCTCTCCCGGCCATCCCGGGCAACTCAAAATCCGGGTTCGAGCCCAACAGTATATCTCTCTGCTGCAGCGGTGGTGGTCCTCGATTCGGCCCTGGTCCTTGCTGCGGCGGTGGTCTCCAGGCAGGATTGATGCCGCGCTGGGAGATGGAGGTGTAATCGCTGTCGCCGCTGACGGCGGGTGAGCGGGCACCTTCTTGGATGGATTCGAAGGAGGAGGAGGGCTCGAGGTGGCTGTGGTAGTGGGGTTCGTTGGGGTGGCTGTGAGCGCCGGGCATTAGGGATGTGGGGAGAGGGGAGGTGGCTTGTTGTTGAGGGGGGTGGGGAGGCTCGGGGGAGGCGAAGCGTGGGTCGACGTCTTCGTAGTAGTTGTCGCCGGAGTTGAATCGGGTGTGTTGGGGGGATGGAGATTGGGATTGCTGAGAAATTTGTGGCGTGGCTTCCGTTGGAAGTTCAACGGGAGGAGCAGTTAGAGGAGAGCGGGGTTGGGAGAAGTTGGGTGGGGAGTTGTTTTTGCGGGCGGGACCACCGGCCCAGGCGGCGCGGGGAGGAACGTATGGTCTGTTTGTGTATTAGCAACAGGAGGTAGTCCGGAATGAAAGAGTACTTACTCCTGCGAGCTGTAGACACCTGTCATGCTATCGTGTTGCTCTTCTGGTCTTTGCTGTTGAAGTGCAACTAGACCTCCGACATCACTATCACTGTCTCGTAATTGCATCGCTCGGTTATATGAAGGCGATTGCAGAGGACTTGCGGAGAAAGCATCCATCTCCACTGCCTGGCCAATCACTACTCCTCCGGGTGGATGTTGAACGGGCAAGGGTGGAGGATGCGATTCGCTCCTATACAGCGGTTGCCCAGGAGGGCCTGGTGACGGCTGTCTTCCTCCATAGCCAGCTACTAACGGAGCAGATGGCGGGCCTGGCGATTGTTGTCTGCTGTAAACCCCAGGTGCAGAAGGAGGTCCGGGCGAACCCTGCCGGCTGTACCCTCCCGGTGCTGATGGTGGACCTGGAGAAGGTCGTCTACCATAACCTCCAGGTGCTGAAGGTGGTCCTGGTGATGCCTGCCGGCCGTACCCTCCCGGTGCTGACGGAGGACCTGGTGAAGGACGTCTGCCATAGCCTGGTGCTGATGGACTTCTGCCATATCCTGCAGGACCTTCGTTGCCGTAACCAGGCGGCGGCCCTCTCTGACCACGACCACCCATTTCGCCTGCTATATAGCCCGCCCCGGCTCCAGCTGCCATAGCCCCAATCGGTGCTCCCCTCCCATTTCCATTCATTCCGGGCCCACCTCTACCAGGCCCGTAAGGTCCCCCTCTCCCATAACCTCTGGGCGGGTATCCTCCTCTGCCTCTTCCTCGAAAACCTTGCGAATTCATGGAGTCGTTGGGGTACTGATTCATTCCTCTATCGGTAGAACTCCTTCGCGAAGCTGATGGTGGCAAAGGTCCGAATGCATTTGAGGGCTGTAATGGATTCCCGTATTCGTCCCGCGGCACGTCGTATCTACCACCATGCCCGCCTTGCATTCCACCCCTTCCTCCCCTGCCGGAACCTCCATGCCGATCAAATTCATTCTCTGACCCGGTCAAAGTGGCACTTGTATTACTCGGCAGCGTCTTGTTAGAGAGTGATCGTTGGTTCAGGGGTACACGCTCTTCATCAATGGCTCGCTTCGACTCAAAAGTAGCGAAGGCGGGCAATTTCCCCGAACCTGGTGCACCATTGATCATTGGTGGTGCGTTTGGCTGCGAACCCAGGGGAGGCGGGGATTCAGCCCGAACTGTGTCTTCTTGACGGTTGAAGTAATTTGCCCCGCTCATCTCAGCATTCTCTGCTATCCTCTTCTTTCTAGCTTTTCTGTTAACCAGTGTTCTTCGCATGGCGCATGTGACTACGCCACTTGCGGCAATTAGTATAGTAGATGCTAGAACGATCCATCCTCCCCATTGTAGATGCGGTACGAATAGCAGAATATCCACGAGAAACGCCAGCAGGCTGAGCAGCAAAGTGGGAAGCAGTAAGATGAGCAGTGCGAGAAGATAGCGTGGTGAATGTGAAGGCGAATGTAAATGCGCGGTGGCAGCGAGTATGAAGCAAATAAGAGTGAGAAGGGCGGCCACGGGGTGGACTATCAGGATCGAAGACAAGGAGGACCGGGCAGCCGGAGGAAGTGAAAAGTCGGCATCATCTTTGCTGTTGCCGAAAAGAGTCTGGGAATCTGCACACAACAGCTGTCAGCGAGTGTCCAAAGCTCTTGCCAAGACATGGCTTGGGCTTGAGAGCTCCTGGAGCAGCATTTCAACACTGGAATAGGATGCACTATTTTTTTGGCCCAGCTTCGCTTCCGTATTCCACAAGAGCCCTCCAATCGAAAGTAACGTACTTGTAGTATATCCAACCTGTACACCTGTACATTGAGTCCCTTTGCAATATCCAAACACACCAAATTGAACTCCTTGGAACGACGCAAGCGGTATGCCCTTGACGATGGGGGTTGATATCACTGAAAGAAGCAGTAGAACGAAAGCAATGAACAGAAGAATCGCAAGAGGCGTAGCCGGTCGCAACATTACGATGAATGTTAGTTTTGATTGCTTGAAAGCCCAGCTCTTGGTTGCAGTCCTCGGGTTTTCCTGTTGTTAGAATATTGTCTCAGTCTCGCGATCCACTCCCCTGTCGCACTGGAAGCACACGACAACGCCGTCAGTCTCTTCTTGATCGCATTCCAAGATGCGGCTCCATGTATCAAAAGTTGGGTGGTCCGTAATTGACGGCCCTTTAAGTGGCTGTCGAGGGCATGAAGTTGGCAGGCAGTGCGGGACTAGCCCTCTCTCAAAGGTGGGTGTGCAACGGGGTGGTCTTAGCCAGGAGAAGTAAAGGTCCGGAATTAGCGCGCAGTCTTGTTGTGGCTGCTCTCCCTCGTCCGCACAGCAGTCTTGTCCAATGGATTTTAGAAAAGGGTGTAAGGAGCGTTGAGAAAAGAACAAAGGAGTGTATGTGGTGGAATACCTTTCAGGATAGAGGAGCTGAAGCAAGATTTATTTGAGTTGTTGCTTTGCTTTTCCTCTCCCTATCCCGCTCTCCACTTTTTTTGAAATTGGATTTCGCTTGTGGACTTGCTGGGATGAGTCGCTCCCACTTCCCAACATAATCGTGCAGCTTTGGAATACTCATAGGCAACTTTTGTACAGCATACGGATTATCAGACACGTTGGGAATAATAGCCCATGGATATATATTGATTAAAGATGGACATATGAGTGCCACTTGCTGTTACAGTGCAGAATGACCCCAGAAAACCGTGAAACCAGAGGTGCACGCAGGGGTTACTATTGTTACAGTGGTGCAGGCTCAGCGTTTCCAGCGCCGAGACCTCTCTTCCAGTTGTCTGCCTATTGTTTCTTTGATTGAAAATGCCACGCATCAGGCTCGAAGTAAAACACATGTCTCTAATGCCATGTATTCCGCATAACATCGATGTATCTTCTACTGCTTGAGTCTGTCAGAAGGTCTTCGGCTACTCGCGGCATGTTTCAGCACAAGATAGGATATGGATGGCCGTATTTGAATCTAATCTAATCTCAATCTACGGGAGACTAAAACGTAGCTTATCTCCTTCATCGTCATCAAAAGTCGCTTAAGGTAAGTCCATACTGGCATCCACCACTTCCTGAAGGCAGCCATTTGGGGCCGTTTGCCATGATTCATCCCTTGACTGGCCTCTGTGCACGTTGCCTCGCTAAGAAATCAAACCCAGCATTTCTCACCACACGAAGGCTCTTTACCGCCAAGTCAATTCAGCCGCAGCAGTTTCAACCGTTCAGCGGTCCTCCTCCGCCAAATTCTCTCCCCACAGCAGCTCCACCGAAACAATATCGCCGCATCCGAACATGGACTCGTCGCCTCGTATACTTAGCAGTGGGCACGGGTGTACTATACGGTATCGACAGACAATTCTATGCTTCTTCGATAACCCGCAGCGCACGCACTTTCGGCCTCGGATTAATCGTAGCAATAGACTACAAGATCAACTTTCGTCCACACCCACCGTTAGCAGAATCTATCGCTGCCCTTCATGCTCGCAATGCAGAGCGTCTGTTCGACCTTCTGCGCGCCAACGGAGGGCTCTACCTCAAGATCGGGCAAGCCATTGCAATGCAATCCGCCATCCTTCCTCCAGAATTTCAGAAAATGTTCGCCAAAATGTTCGATGACGCTCCCCAAAATAGCTGGAAGGAGGTGGAGAAAGTGATACGGGAGGACTTTGGGAAATCTCCCGAAGAGGTATTTGGGGTGAACTTTACTGGAGAGGCTGGAAAGGGCGTCATGGAGCGGACTGCAAGGGCAAGCGCGAGTGTAGCTCAGGTACATTGGGCAAGGCTGCAGGATGGGAGAGAGGTCGCGATAAAGGTGCAGAAGAACGAGATTGCGCAGCAAGTAGGCTGGGATCTCTGGACTTTCAAGGTTGTGACCTGGATATACACTGCCTGGTTCGACCTTCCTCTGTACAGCCTCGTACCGTTCATCTCGCAACGACTGATGCTGGAGACGGATTTCGAAAACGAAGCTGACAACTCTGAGCGCATGGCAAAGCTCGTGGCTGGCGAATCTCGCCTTCGCGGCCGAGTCTACATTCCGAAAATCTACCGGGACCTAAGCTCAAAACGTGTCATGACAGCAGAATGGATCGAAGGTGTTCGGTTGTGGGACAAAGAGACCCTTACACGGCCATGGCTCGGCAAGCGCAGCCAAGGGAGCCCTGGCTGTCGTGGTGCACCTCTGAACCTCCCGAAGCAAGAGGAAATACAGGCCACAATTAAAAGTCATCCCCCGGAAGAAAAACTGAAACCCAACCGCGACTGGTGGAAAGGCCCTTCCAACAAAGGCGGCCTTGGCCTCTCACTCAAAGATGTCATGACCGAAATGATTGACCTCTTCTCCGCTCAAATGTTCCTCTGGGGCTGGGTCCACTGCGACCCTCACCCCGGCAACATCTTCATCCGGCGCCTCCCCTCTGGCAAACCCGAGCTCGTTCTCATCGACCACGGCCTCTACGTGCACATGCAGCCCGAGTTCCGCCACCAATACAGCCTTTTCTGGAAATCGCTCATGACATTCGACAACAAGACCCTCGGCGAAATAGTTCAGAGCTGGGGCATCAACAACGCCGACATCTTCGCTTCCGCTACGCTTATGCGCCCCTACGCTGGCGGCGATAATACTACCTCTGCCGAAATCAAAAAGGGCCTCACCGGCAAAGAGCAGGCTGAGCGCGCGTATGAGATGCAGCAGAAGATGCGCCAGGGCATGCGGGACATCCTCGGCGACGAGAAGAAATGGCCACAGGAACTCATCTTCATCGGCCGCAACCTGCGCATCGTGCAGCAGAACAACCAATTCCTCGGCTCCCCGGTCAACCGCATCAAAATCACCGGCAACTGGGCCTCGAGGAGTCTGGTCGACAGCCCGGATCTCAGCCTGCGCGAGAAGACGGTGAATTTCGGGCGGCATTTGATTTTCAAATTCGTGCTGTTCAGCAGCGATTTGGTATTCTATGCTGGCAAGATCAGGCAGTTCCTTGGGATTGGTGGGGGAATGGAGGATGAGATGGAGGCGCAGATGAAGCGGATCGCAAAGGATTTTGGGGTCGAGTTGAATCATGCTGTTTTTGAGGGGTGAATGGGTTGGGTGGGGTGCATAAAGGGGTTTTTATTGGGTTGGAGATGCGTATGGCGTGGATGAGAAATGGCTATGGGGCGCTATGGGTGTGGGCAAAACATTTCTGCTTCAACTGCATATGGGAAGGTTCGGTCGGCTGGAAGTAGCATCGTCGGAAGATTATATAGAAAATATCACAGATCGTACATAGGTTCATTCTAATGGAGATACTAGAGTCCTGAGGCCACACCACGAGCCTCCCTTACTACCTCCCTTATCCACTCTAACCTCCAACCTATTCCATTCCTTTTCTCCAACCTCACACCCTTTCAACCTTCCGAACCTTCACTAACATCCCATTCTCTCTCCTACCACCCCGAAGCCGCCCGCATCCCTCCCGCAACCTCATCCACACGCCCATACTTCCTAAAAAGCTTATCCCAACCTCTTCCCTAGAAGAATTAACGTGATTCTTCTCCAAACTCTTATCTACAACGCTTATTTATGTAGATGACGGTGCTCTAACGAAACCCATCCGCCCAGCAGATCCTCCTTCCCACAGTCCCCTACGCCCCCTAACCCCCTTATTTCCCACCGCTTTCTGAAAGGCAAACTTAGAAGTCCCTCGCCTTAATCGAAACAGTCGGTTTAATCCTCCAGGATCTGCAGCTTCTCGCTTCCGGCTTTCTCGAATCTCGCCCGGGATTCCTTTGAGGCTTTCAGAAGACTTCTAGTAGTCCATCAGAAACTCATCTTCTACGTCTTTTTCCGGGGAAGGAGGTCGTGAGATTCCTGTTGCGAGGCTGTGAGCTAAGAGGTTAGCTAGCTGAGGGTTCTGACCATGAGAGAGCACGTTCACCCTCATAGCTAGTTTGTGCAAGGTGCAGTGCTGTGTCGCATTCACGACAGTGGTCCGATGCTGCTGAGCTCCTTTTGTGTGAGGGGGCGATCGGCCCTGCGAATGTCAAGCTCCTCCAGAGGCCTAATTGGGGGAATTTGGGGGAATAGCTCTTGGCTGATATGCTGCTTTCTAGTTTGGTATACTTTCTTTGGTGCTGATTTCTCGAGACGTTTCCTACGGCTCTTCGTCGTGTTATTCTTTTCTTCTCCTCCTTTGGTGTCGTCGCCTCTCATCCTCCATCCTTCTCTGCTGGGGGAGTCTCAGATGATCAATAAAAGTGTACAGATATCCTTTTGCAGTAGTATTC
>JAABUW010002390.1_pt1 | contig 28714 bp, 3 predicted proteins | sample 5560081 | NCBI WGS metagenome assembly JAABUW01 (sample SAMN10711882, study PRJNA513363) | rock metagenome | isolation source: Antarctica rocks | place: Antarctica: Victoria Land, Knobhead sud | reverse complement strand
TAGTATTTTTGTTAGATATTTTATATTTATCTCTTTTAAAAAAAAAATCGAATAAAACTTAACTTAATATTTCTAAATATACGCACAACTATATATAAATTGCTATTAAGATATTTTTATATTATTTTCTTTCTCTATATAATAGATTTAGACAAACGTGTTCGAATATAGTTAAAATTTAACAAATTTCGACTTTTTAATATTGTTATTTTCTTTTATTGTTGTTAATCTCTTTCTTAAATTATATAACTAATCGACTTTTTAAATTTTTTCAAATATAATCGATTTTTCGAATCTTTTTAAATACAATTAACTTCTATCTTGCTGTTAATTTTTCGACTTTCGCGTTATATAATTCGAATCTCTCTTTTTAGAATTAGAATTAGTAATCTTTTGTAATTTTTTTACTTTTTTTATATTTAATGTTTTCTTAAAAATTTTTTTTTTCCTTCTCTCGATTTTGTTGTTGTTTAACAAATTGTTCGAAACTCGATTTCTACTGTTTAATAATTGCTCGAAACTCGATTTTTGTTGTTCGACAGTTATTTAATATTTAATTTCGAGTATTAAATTTTATTTAACAGATATATTTAATATTAATCGAGAGTAACTAAGAATTAATTAGAATATTATTTGCAATATATATATTCTTTGTTTTGTATATTACTGTTTTTTGTATATTTTGTTTCAAAATTTTCGATTTTTTTTTTATTCGACAAATTTATTTTCTTGCTCGATATATATCGAAAACTTTAGTTTAATCGTCGAACAATATCTAATATATATTCGATATTAATTGAAGTTTGTACTTAACAAATATTTAAGATTAACTAAAATTAACTAAAAATACTAATTAAAAAATTCGATATTACTTTATCGAAGTTTGCAAATAGAAAAAAAAAATAGTATTATAGTTTTAGACTAGATAGATTTTACTTTTTAATTATTTTTCGAATTTTTGTTTTCTAGTTTTAGATATACTACAAGTAACATCTAGTATCTTAACACTTATAGTACTTATACTTATTTTCTGTATATAGTTAGTTCTATATAGCTAGTATTCTTGTTAATTAACTATATACTAGCTATTAAAGCTCTAATCCTGACAGTATTAAATACTACATATATTTATCTAGAAAATAGAATATTTAAGATATATCTCTATAATATTGCACTTTAATCTCTAAATAATTCTAGATAGATATTGTAAATTCTTAATCTCTTAATCTAGAGTCTATTCCGAGCACTTATATTTGTATTCCGATTTTGCTAATATTCTAATATTAAAATTAACAAATTAAGTTAATTTCTAAAGTTAAAACTAAAACTTAATTTAACAATTAATTTAACTTTGTAGATTTATTATTAACTAGATTGATCGCGTTAGATCGAGTAGATTCCAAAAGTTAGAATCGAAAAGTCGATTCGATTCCTAATGTTAAAACTAACTATTTAGATCGGGTTGCAAACTTGAAACCGAAAACCGATCCGAAAAATCGATTCGAATTGTCAAGACTACTATTTTTAGTATATTTTATTATTTTTAGTAACAATTAGTTGATAATTTAATAGAAATAGTTTATCTATTTACATTAATTAACAAATTTATTAGAAATTTCTTTTTATAAATATATTACTACTATATATTACTTAGTAATTAATAAAAAATCTAAATTTAAACTTAATTTATACTATTTTTAGTATTTTTAATATTCTTAACAATTTCTTAACAATTCGATTCGATTTCTAATATTGAAATCGAAAATCGAGTTGGATCGAATCGATTCGATTTCAAAATAATAGAAATCGAATCGGGTTTCGAATCAATTCCTAGAGTTAAAATCGACTAGACTAATCGTTCGGGTCGGTTTTTCCCCAAAATCTATAACCCGACCCGAAAGTTATACCTAAATAGGCCAAGTTTTAACCTAATATAGTTAGTATTTTTATAATTTATGCAATTCGGTTCCAACTGTTAGAATCGAACGATCAGTCTAAAATCGACAAATCGGATTGGTTCCAAAAGTTGGAACCGAAATTCGATCCAATAATTAGTCTATTATTAACGCAATCAATCTTAATACAATATCAAAATCTTAAGAATAATATAACTTAATATACTCTACAACTTTTGTATAATTTTAAGATATAAAATGCAAGCGTATATTATAATATCGAGAATCTTATAATATTGCTTAAAGTGCTTTTTGATATATAATTCTAAGAATTTTTTTTTGCAACTTTTTTTTTTCCAAAAAATTATAAACAAACTAGTATCTTAAATTATACTATAAGTATCTATATTAATATATACTCTAATAGCTTAATATTATACAGAACTTATAGAGTATATTAAGTTATATTATTCTTAATATTTTGATATTGTACTAAGATTAATTGTGTTGATAATAGATCTGCAAAGTTGAATTTTCGATATAATTTCGCGAGTTACTAAATAAACAATTAATTTTCGCTTGCAATCTATATATATGCTTTGCACAATAAATTTAAGAAAGATAAGATAGAATTGTAAGAGCACTGAAGATAATTACGAAGTTACTGTAGATCTTGGAAGTATCTAACATAACTTGTTTGGAGGAATAACTCAAATTCTTGAAGACTAACAAATGTAGTAATTTCCAGTATCGCTATGGTGTGCGCATTCTCGATCAAGAGAAAGTCGCTCAATTTGGTCTATTAAGTTGAGCTCTATTATTTGAGTCCTACACGTATTGTAAGTTATCCACATCCGAGACCTATAAGTTTGCCATCACCAATTTCTCCTGGCCTGTATGCCATCTCCGTAACCCACCCGGTTCTTACTACATTAAAGTTTTCACAGAGTCTCTCACCGTTACTCCAGGATTTCTGCGTTGCGCTACCAGACGTACCTATTTATTCTTTTACTTTCACGTCCATGATGGACCCTTTCGAGGAATTGAAACGGATGGAGTCCAATGCAAAAGCGAACGACGTCCGGGTATCCGAGGACGACGACCTGTTCTCCGAGCAAGTCGCCAATTGGCAGCGTATCTTCCACTATTCTTGGACGGAAGCGATAGTCAAAATCGAGGAGCACAGAGCAGATATCGCTAGACCAACAGTCTCTGACGAGGTTTGGATTCTGATGCGATCAAAATTGGACGGCTACGATCGAGAGGCATTCGAGCATGAGTTGTCACTAAATCAAACAAGCCCTTCCAGACCTGCTGCCAGCGTCGACAGCAAAGCCGTTCTTCAGCCTGTTACCCAGGTTCTGCTCAAGCTCGGTAGAGGTGATTTAAGTGAGCCACTCAGCACCCGTGATGAGGTTCAGGCTGCTGCTCGAATGTCAGCAGCTCCCAAGGTCTTCACTGGTGACGGCGAGGACGGTGGCGGAGTGACCTTCTGCCAATTGGATACCATCGCACAGGAGCATGTTAGGTCATATCTAATCAAGATAGGATCTCGATTTCAGCCTATGTTTGTTCCCTACTCTCAGGCCACAAAAGATTTGGACGAACATTCTGCGTACCCAATGCTCGGTCTAGATACCACACTTCCTCAAAACCGGCTGCAAAATGAGAAGGACTTAGTCAAACCCAGGCAATCGCAATATCCGGTCCAGTATTTCTTTTACGGTACGCTTGCCGATCCTCAAGTGCTGACCCGTGTTCTTCTACTTCGTCATCCGCCTACGTACCAACTTGCCACTATCGCAGGAGGTATCCTGAAGACTTGGGCTAGCAAGTATAAAGCACTGGTGGATGGTCCAAGTGAAGCCAAGGTGAATGGGTGGGCCTACTGTGTGGAAACAGAGGAGCATGAATCAGCCCTGCGGTCATTTGAGACGGCGAAATATGAAGTAGTCCGCTGTGTCATATTTCTGGAGGATGGAATAGAGCAGCCGGGATGTACCTTCCGTTTCACTGATGTCGCTGCTCTGGCTTGAGCTGAGCGGGTCCAGAAGTTGGTGGGCTTGAATTGTCGTGCTTGTTGCCGCTGTACCTGGAATTAGGATGGACGCATACTGGCCTTCGTTATGATTATGGTGAAAATGCTCAAGGCTATTCAAGATCTTCGATCTCCCGCATAGTTGGCTGTTTGAATAACGATTAGCGCCAATTTCGTCTGTTAATCACTTCGTCGAGCACTGCACGAAGTGGTGGATTCAAGTTCGAAACCAGCGTCAGGATCTTTTAGCGCTTGCATGATGGTTGTCGCACCTGCACATTATTTTTAGATCCCCGACCTCGCCACCTAAATTTGTTAGTAAAATTCTAAGAACATCAAATTCAATCAATTGATCTTTATTGACGCCTAGATTCGTGGATATCTATCAATTTGTAGTGTTTTTATATTTTGTTTGCAATTTTACTGTCTCTATCTAGTTTATATTACTTATCTCGTTGTCGTTATATCTAACAAATAGATTGACCGCGTCGGGTCGAGTCATCGAGTTCGGGTCGGGTACCCGACTCGAATCGGGTCGGGTCAGTTCCAAAAGTTGGAATCGAAAAGTCGGTTCGATTTCTAGGGTCGAAATCGACCATTCGATTCGATTTCTAGAGTTAAAATCGAAATCCGATTCGAAAAATCGATCCGAATTGCCAAGACTTTTAATTAAATAATTAAATAATTAATAAATAGTATCTATAACACCTATAGATGCAAATTATGCATTAATATTATTTTTTTAATATTTCAAAATTTAAATAGCATCTATAGACCTATAGATGCAAATTATGCATTAATATTGATTTTTTAATATTTAAAAATTTAAATAGTATCTATAGATCTATAGATGCAAATTATGTATTAATATAGATTTTTTAATATTTAAAAATTTAAATAGCATCTATAGATCTATAGATGCAAATTATGCATTAATATTGATTTTTTAATATTTAAAAATTTAAATAGTATTTATAACACTTATAGATATAGATAATGCATTATAGTAATGCATTATTATTTTCTACAATTAATTAATAATTATAGAAAAGAACTTCTATAATTATCTCGCATCTTGTAAAGACTACAATAATTAATAGTCTAACAAAATTACGTATTGTTTTTGAAAGCGCAAGTCTACATTTACTAGTAAACATTATTTAATCTATAGCGCATCTACTCTCGATTATCTTTTTTAATCTTTGTCTTTAATTTTGTTGTTGTTGTTGTTCTATCTTTAATTTTGTTGTTGTTGTTGTTCTATTTTTGATTTTCTTTTTTTTGTTGTCTATCTTAATTGTAAAATCGTCTATACGTTTTTCTAATATAATTAATTTTATTGTACGTTAAATAGTGCTGTTTGTGTCTTTCTACTATTTGTTATTTTTGTTGTTGCGTTATTTGTAGTTCTGCAAATATTAGATTTTAACAAAATCTTGTTTTGTTTCTTTGAAGATATTTCTTTTAAGATCGATTGCAAGAAGCTTGCGTAGTAGAAGAATTATATACAAAGTTAGAATTAAATTGAAGATTAAAGATATTTATAGTTAATATAGACTTGCTATATTGATAAAGTTATAAGTAAAAATTATAGAAATACAAAATAAAGTTATTTAGATTTTAGTCTTAATATTAAAAGAACGTCAATATATAATTGTATAGAATATCGCGTTTTTAAGATCTAAAGTAGTTGCAAAAAATAATACGAACAACGTAATTAACTCTTATATTGTAGATTGTATTACTAGAATAAAGAATTTTTGTTTTACTTATTATTGACAATTTTACTCGAAGTTCTTTTGTATATAGTCTAGACTTCCGAATTAATTTGTAATAGTAAAATATAAACTTAGCGTTTTTATTAATTTCAATTTGAGTTTTGCAAAAGCGTTTCAATCGAGTATTTATGCAGCAATTTTATAGAGTTATTAGAATATCTAAAACGTTGTAGAACTGATTCTTTTTAATAAATCTGTTAATTGATTTATTGATTGCATTAATATTGTACTCAAATTGATAACAAAATATATAGACAACAACGTAAAAAACAATATTGATTTTTGTTAAAGTTGTTGCTACTTTTGAAAACTGCTACTAATAGCAAATTATATAATAGTCGAATTTGATAGCAGTCTTTGCACAAGCTATCTTTCAAAATTCGATTTCTATAGCGCTAATATTGTTGTTGGCAACAACGTTCTTTTTAAGATATTAACAATAATATATATATAATATATTGTTGTTTAGATTAAGTTTGCGATTTAAGTTCTCTAAATTTTTATTGCAATTAAATATAAAAATAATATTTTTATTTTTAAATTTTAATATAGCAATCTTTAGATAGTTTATAAAGTAAAGTTAAAAGACTTTGAACTTTGTTTTTACTACAATTTAGACAATAATTATTATCTTATTGTTTGTATCTATATTTATAACAATAAGCAAAATTATAATAAACTTGTCGATAATAAACGTATTATTTACAAAAATATAGCAACAAGTAATTTTTACAAAAATAGTTGTTGTTGTCGACAAATCTACAAAGCAACACAAAAAGTATTCGATTATTGTAAAAAGTTTCAAATAAAAATAGCTTTTTGTATTATGCTTATACAAAAGAGCTAGATACAATAACAATAATTAAAAAGTATAGCAATAAATTTCAAGTTTCTTGCTATATAGATTGTGCTTCGCGCGAAAAACAATTTTATAATTAATTTGCTTACTATAGTTTAGAGCAATATAATCTATTATTGTTTTAGATCGAGTTTTCGAGATAATTACTATAAATTTAGATATAGTTTCTTGACATTACTTTTGTTTGAAAACAATACTACAATTAACAATTTTAGAGATAAAACAATAGTGTTTCGATTGTAGATAAATAATAGTTGATTAATATAGAATATTGTTATCAACAATTTTTAGATCGAGTTTTGTTTTTACTATTTAGAAGCAATTAGACTCTATATAGATTTAATAAGTATAAATCGAATTTTTTCTAAGATAATAAAAGTTAAATTTGACAACAATAGATTAGTTTTGCAAAATTTGTTTTAATATTTTTTATAAGATAAATATCTTGTCGATATACAACTTGTTAAAGTCGACAACAAAAATCTCAAAATTAATAACAAAACAAGACAACAATATATTGTTACAACAAAGTTAATTATATATATTAAATACAACAATACAAAAAAAGATAAAAACAAATAGATTATAGTTTTACAAGCAAAAGACAAACTATATATATATATTTAGATAACAATACTAAAAGAGCTATTATTAAGAACAATAATAAAATATTGAACAACTTATTATTAATCTAAACTAGCAACAACAAGATATCTATAACAACAATTATATATATTTTTTATAAAAACTATCTAACAATATAATGTTTGCTTTTGTATATTTTCTCTAGTTTTTTGTTAACAATAAATAAAAAACGTTGTTTGCGCAATCGATTTAAATCTTCAATTAAAATTTTAAAAAATATATTTTAGATTTGCAATCTCTTTAGAGAGACAGAAAAAATAGTATATTAAATTTGATAGCAAACTAATTACGTCGTACGTATCTTTTATTGTTTTTTATTGTCGAAAAATATTATTTAATCTTGTCTAAATATAGAGTTATTTTACTTTTCTAATTAAATCTAGCGTTGAAAGTAAGACAACAAAATAGTATATTAATATTAATAGCGTTTACTAGTAAAGTTATATATCTTTTTGCTAGCGTCGATTCCAAGAGCAATACGTAATTTTGTTGAACTGTTGATTATTGTAGTCTTTATAGAGTGCGAGATAGTTATAGAAGTTCTTTTCTGTAATAATTATTTTAAATTTATAGAATTTGTCTAAAAAACTAAAAAGTAAAGTTTAATTCTAAAAATAGTAATTCTTGGCATAATAACGCAATTTTTCGGTTTCTTGACGATTCAATTCGATTCCTAATATTGGAATCAAAAATCGACTCGAGTCGTGTCGATTTGTGTCCAAAATATTAGAAATCGACTTGGATTTCGAATCGATTTCTAGAGTTGGAATTGTCGGGTCGAGTCGATTCCAAAAGTTGGAACCGAAATCCGACCCGACAATCAGTCTACTAACAAACGACAAATAGTTGTCAAAAAGAGTGTTGTTGTTTCATCGGCAATTCCGGAACCTCTGCTCAGAAAGTGCTAGTTGCGAATTCTGCTAATTTGGCTATTAGCTAGCCCAAGGTCCATTTAGCAGGAAAAGTCTTGGCGCTTGCTTGGCAGAAGTCCAATTTTAATGTTCGAGATACGCACGAACTCTCGCAATGCTTTGTTTACGTCTTTATTTGTTACTTGTTTATACTATAGTAATTTGTATAGCAGAATCGAACAATTTGTGAGATTTCTACGTGCGAATTATGCGTCGACGTGGACTTCTCTATTCTGTAATTGTATTGTACGTATAGTAGTTATAAGTTGCGCCCGTAGATTGCGCCCGTAGAATGCGCCCGTAGATTGCGCCCGTAGATTGCGCTCGTCGTAAGACTTGGCAACGTGCAAGATTAGATTTTGGCGCAACGCGTATCAATTACGCGTCTGCGAATTCTGCTAATCGCAGTCCAATCTTGCGCTTGGTTATGTGGAGCGAACACATCGACATATTAGCTATTTTGACTATTTGCCACCAATAGTACTATTAACAAGGGTTCCGGAATTGCCGAAGTTGTCGCAAAAGTTAAGAAAGAATTGCAACTTAATTGCTACTAGATACGACAAAAAATTAACGAGTAAAAAAAGAGATACAAAGACGTATTTGTTAATTGAAGACTAATTATTGTTGTTGTACTTTAAGTTTTTCTTCTTCTTTTACTTTTGCTTTAAATTCTTTTTTTTCTATTTCTATTTTAGATTTTTTTTTTTTTGCTATTCTTGCATTTGATTTTTTTCTATTTAATTTTTTTTTTGATTCTTTGTTTTTCGATTCTTTGTTTTTCGATTTATTTGTCTCTATATTATTAACAAGAGATTTATTAATATTAAGTCTATTATTTAACTTACAAGTAGATTTAAATAAATTGTCTATTAATAGAGATTGTAATTGTAATTGCAATTAATCTATTATATTTCAAGTTTTTTGCAAGCTTGTATATTGTTATGTTGTACAATTTAAACTTTAGTTTCGAAAAAGAGATACAAAGATAAATTAATTTATCGATTATCTTGTATACAATTATCGAAGTTAATAAGAAAGAGATAGAGTTTGTTTAATATAATAAAGAAAATTAAACTTAATCGATCTATAATAGAGACAAACAAGAATCAAGTAGTTGCTCGAAAAAATCTTGATTTATTTAATAGACTGATTGTTTTTGGAACCGAAACCCGAATTCTTGGCGTCAAGAGTCGGGTCGGTTCCAAAAGTTGGAACCGAAAACCGAAAAACGGTCAGTCTACTCTTGAAAAGCGACGAAAAAAAAGTTTTTGCATTATTGTTGCTTCGAACAAACAATATAAAACAAGACAACAATTTAAATAAGCAACAAAAGAAGAAAGAAAAGAACAACTATTAAATATAATTAAAGCAATAGTATTTTTTTTAAATTAAGATATCTTTGCGTGTTATAGATTGTTTCAATTCTTGTATTAAATAATTCAAAAAGATATTCTCTAGTACTAATATTAACAATTAAATAAAGAGTAAGTTTAGTACAAAAATTCTAAAGCTAAAACTAAAGAAATAGATATTAGAAAAATACATTAACAATTTGATTTTTGTTATTATTAGTATTAAATTTGATAGTACTAGAAGCAAGATATAGAAAATAATATTGTTTCGCATTACAATAAATATCTAATACAATAAGATAAAATTAATATTACAATTAAAATAGAAACGCTTTTTTAATTATAAACTAAAGATTGTTGTTAAGACAATTAATTAACTCGATCGAAGCAATAATAATTAAGCTACTATTTTAACTATCGCTATTAATAGACGCTCTTAATTAAAATTATTATATTGTTGTTAAACTTAAATTGTACAATAAGAGAAACAATTAATAAACAAACAAGATTGCAATAAGTATTTTAATAACTATTGTAAAATCTTAGTCGAAAAATAGCAATACAACAACAATGTTTGCTCTAATAAATACAATATATACTAGATAAACAATAATTGTTACTATAAACTTACTAATTCGCAAATAGAATAATAAGTTAATTATATATTTAACAAAGCAAAGTACGTATTAATTAATATCTCTCTTTTTTTACTTTGCAATCTTCTAAAATAATAAAACAAATCTATATCTTCTATTAGTTAAGCAACAATTACTTAGATTAAACAAAGATTAAATATTAAAACTCTTAATTAGTTAATTAAAATAACAATAAATATTATTTAATTAAATATAATTAATAGTTTTGTCGAATTAATAAATAATATAATCGATAAAAAATAATATTTTAAGACTTCTTCTATTGCAACTTCTTAATTTATTTACTTGTATTTACTTGTAAAGATATCGATAATATTGTAACAACAATATATATATTAATCTTAATTAACAATAGCTTCTATATTTGCTTTGTTTCTTTCTATAGTATTTGTTGTTGTTGCTATTGTTTTAATATTAATACAATATTATATCGGCAATTCCGGAATCTCTGCTCAGAAAGTGCCTGTTGCAAAAACTGCTAATTTGGCTATTAGCTAGTCTAGAGTCTATTTAGCAGCAAAAGTCTTAACAATTGTTTGACAAAAATTCAATTTTGATGTTCGAGATACGCACGAACTTCCGCAATGCTTTGCTTACGTCTTTATTTGTTACTCGTTTATACTATAGTAATTTGTATAGCAAAATCGAACAATTTGAAAGATTTCTACGCGCGAGTTATGTGTTGGCGAGAACATCTCTATTGCGTAATTGTAATGTACGCATAGTAATCGTAAATTGCGTTCGTGAATTGTGTTCGTAAATTGCGCTCGTAGATAGCATCTACGAGACTTAGCAACATGCATAGCAATACAAGACTAGTCTTGGCAAAGCGCGTGTCAATTACGCGTCTACGTATTCTGCTAATCGTAGTTCAATCCTGCGCTTGATTATGTAAAGCGGGCATATCGACATATCAACTAATTTGACTATTAGCTACTAATAGTACTATTAACAAGAGTTTCGGAATTGCCAATATAGTAACTTTTGTTTATAAATCGATCTAGCAATCTTGTTAATTTAAAGACAAAGAAAAGAGATATTATTATATAATTTTAAAATTAAAAGATAGTTACAAATTATTTAGAAGATTGTATCTATCTTATTAAGACTAAAAATATTATAAAAAGACAAATATTTAAATTAAAGAATTATATAATAATAAAAAACAAATATTTATATTAATATTAAGTAGTTATTAATCTAGAATTGTTTAATCTCTTAATTATTGACTTTAAAGTAAATCTCTATTAATTTAAAACTATATATAGATTATTATAGATAATTCGATAATATAATTAACGCAATATTTGTTAACAAATATTGTCTATTGCTTTGTCTATTATCTTGTCTTTTGTCTTAATTTCTAGATTGTCTTTTGAATTGTTTACAAAAAACAATAATAAAAAGAACAAAAAGAATAAATATAGCAAGAATAATAAAAGCAAGAAAAATAAATATAGCAAGAATAATAAGAGCAAGAATAATAAGAGCAAGAAGAAGAATAATAAGTAGAAAAATAAAGTCTAATTAGATGTTAGATTAAACGCGTTTTTAAAGTTAATTTAAAACTTCTATTGTAATAATTTTAATATTTTAAATTGTTAATTGTATCTTTTTATATTTTGTAGAAATATGTTAGTTTTTAGTCTATTTTTGATATAAATGCAAACTTTATTCTTGTACATAAGATTAGAATAAATAAATAACAATTTAATTTGCAATTTTTATATCTTTTATATCTTGCAAGAATTATTTTTATTTATTATCTAAAATACGTTTTGTCTCGATGCAAATATTAAGATATTTATAGTATTATATTAATTAAATTAGCAATACTTAACAATTTCAAATTGTCGACATATTGCTTGTCTATATAAACAAAAATATAAATACTATTATAACTAGTAGATTTATGTAAACGTATTAATTGCAACAATATTTATAAAAGAAAAGATACTAATTCGATATATAAATCTATTAAAATATTATCTCTATTAGCAACACAAAAAGAGTATAGATTTTGCAATTATTTTAATACAAAAATAAACTTTATTCTATCTAATATGCAAGAAAAATATATTGATTAATAAAAAGATCTATTGTATTGCTATATTAAGTGCTAATTTAAATATTGTTTGTATTCTTAAATTATATTGTTTTGTCTACTATTAGATTAAAGATTTATTAATCTTAATGTCTATTTTATATACAATTTGATTTTTTTTTTCGATACTATTGTTTTTGTTTTGATTAGATATTTAAATCTTTTTGCAACGTCTTGTAATTACTCTTAAATCTATATTATTTATTGTATATATATTAATAGTATTTTTTTGCAAATCTATAATATCTAAATATATTAATAGTGTATTGCAAAAAGCTTTCGAAGTTGTTTTAAAATTGCAATTGCAAATTTTGTTAATATTATTGTATCTAAATCTTAAGAATACTAAACGTAAACTTAATAAAATTATAGTTTAATAAATAGAAAAACAAATAACAAATTAAGTATTTTTTTGTCTTTATCGCTTATTGTATACGAGCATTTATATAAATAAAAACGTTATTTAAATATATTATATTTCGCAATTCTAAATAGACGTTGCAATATAATAATAGTTTATTTATAATTTATTAATATAGTTTCTTATTATTGTAATAGTTTTTCTTTATATTAATGCACAACAAATAGTTTCGACAATATAGACAAATAGTATGCTATATATATTATTTCTTCTAATATTCTAATGTTATCTAATATTTGTTTCAATAGACTTGTATACTATATATTGTTATTTTGTTGTCAACTTGAATAAAAATTTATCGAAGAATATTAATTGCTTTGTTGTGTAATTAATTATATCTATTTGCTAAACAATACAAAGTTGCTTGCTTTAAAAATCTATAAATTGTTTTTTCTATTAACTAATTAACTCTTGCTTAAAAAGATATAATATTGTAAAATTAAATATACTAATATTTTATTTTTTCTTACAATATAGTGCTAGTTTGTCGAGATATATTTATAAATATTGCTTGTAATATTCGAGAAGACTCTTTACTATTAACAAATAAATTTGTCGAGAATCGCTTGCTTTGAATACGACGCTTTTATTGCTATATAATTCTAGTAGTATAGATAATCTTAATAACAATAGCAAAAGAGATTTAATAATTATAGAGAAAATTAAGAATTTTAGATTTGATAACAAAGTCGATTTTGCAATATACTATGTTTGTATATGATCGCAATACTAGAAATTAGTAAATATTAATATATTCGAATCTTATAAATCGATAATTTACGATCAATTGATTGAATTTGATGTTCTCAGGATTTTACTAACAAATTTAGGTAACAAGGTCGAGAATCTAAAAATAATGTGCAGGTGCGACAACTATTATGCAAGCGCTAATTCCAATGGGTTGCAGCTAGATTATTCTGGCTAGTGCTTTTATTCAAGTTATCTATGTAACTAATTGGATGGGGATACACAACGGCCAGAATAACAGCAGATAGCGTAAATATTTGCTATTGCTTCTCTATATCTTAAGAGTATTGCTAGCACAATATAATAGAATACAGCTCTATGAGGATTCGTGCGATGCCTCTAGCAGTTACCGCATTACCACGTCCTCGACTTTATCAAAGATTTATGTGGACGGGATATACTTCTGATGCTGGGCCGTACCAGACACAAAACCTGTACTTGAGAACTAGATAATACCGATATTATTTCTCTAACTTCCGTGTCGACGTGGTTCGAATAGCCAATCAATCTAAGATACCCACTTCTTTTCCAGCATTTAGGGCTTAGTCATGTAGAATTACCCTGGGATTTGGGCATAGTTCTCAGCTGCGAGTGTTACGGCACCGCGGTGGAGGTCGATGATAGCAGCAGGTGGATCAGGGTCCATCTAGCATCTTCCTCACCGGTAAGACCAGGATAACTGTATTTAGGCAAACTTTTATCGATAGAATAGAACTATGCTTTCTACAATTTATTTTTTGCATTATAGTGCTTTGTCTATAACAATCTAATAGCTTCAATTACGATTCGCACAAGTTGTAGACAACTTGTATTGTTTTTCTACTATTTTTGAAGATAAGAACAGTATTTATTATTGCGATAATTGTTATAGACAGTTTATTACGATCTTGCTTTAGTTGAGAACAATTATTCGAACTCTTTCGAGACGTCAAGCTAACTTTAATAAGTTTACTACTATTCTCGAAACTTAATTAGAAGATTATTATTTTTGTTTTTGTTTTTTTAGCTTTTCTTTACTTCGATTATTAGTTTGCTAAAAAAAGTATTGACAAGCTTTTTTTTTACAGTTTAGATTATTACTATCTTTTGTTTTTAATTAAAATTCTTCTATAGTTATTTATCGAAAAAAAGAACAAAAAACTTGTTTATAAAACTCTTATTTTTCTTAGACAATTAAATAATCGATTTCGATAATTTTAAAGCAACTATTTAACAGTTTTTTAAATTAACAATTAAGTATTGCTCTAATATTTAGTATCAAAACTATTTATTGCAAAAGTCTACAATTTCTTTCAATTTTTTTATATATTTTATCGAAATTACTTTCTCGAAATTTTTAACAAAACAAACTATAGCAAAATTAGAAAAAAGCTTCTATTTAGAAAATTTTAAAATAGAAAGTTGTATTGCAACTTTTGTACAATCTATTAAATTAATTAAGATTTTTGTAACAAGTAATTCTTAATATTATAAATTAACAATTATTATTAATAGTTCTTTGAATAAGATTGTCGACAAGTATCTCGAGAAAGACTTTGTTATTAAAATGTTTTCTACTAAAAAGATTTGTTAAAACAAAGAAATTAATATTATAATTAAATTTTTCTCTTTAAGAAAGTTTTTTTTAAACTATAACAAAACGCAATATATTAGAGACTATATTGTCTTACTCTATATAATATAGACTCAAAAACAAGAATTTAAAATATCGAACTTTTAACTATTTATTACAAAACAAAATATCAAAATTGCGATTAAGATCTATAAGATATTTTCTACTATTAAAAAAATTCAATTTAAAGAAAAGACAAAAAATACTCTTAATTTCTTTTTTAATAAAACAAAATTTCGAGATTTTATTAAATGTGTTTGTAGTAATTTTAAGAATATTTAAAATAAATTAATTAAGACTATAACTTAATACAATTGTATTAAAAAACAAAAACAATCGAGTTAATCTTTGCAATTATATTAAATAGTATATAATATTTTTTAAGTATTGCAATATTGTAAAGAAGTATTTTAATTTCGATTTAAACTCTTTTGTAGCTTTAGCAAAAATCTAAATCGATTAAAAATATATTACAAAAAAATTAAGTTTTCTATTTAGAATTAGTTTTGTTTACTTTTTTATTATTTAGTTGTTAAATCTAATTGCAATAGAAAATTATATAATTGCAACAATTAAAATTGCAATTAATTTGTTAACAACAATAGATTTCGAGAAATTTATCTAAACTTTTTTTTAACAAAAAAGAGATTTTAGAAACAATATTAGAAGAATAGATATATCTTTTAAATTGCAAATTACAATTTTAATTGTTTTTTTGTCTATACTATAGTTTTAGTAAAAAGATATAATTATAATTATTTTAATTAATACTCTTTGTTTTTGTTATTGCAATCTTAGATATTTTTTTCGCCAATATAATATATTTTAATCTTAATAAGTTTTGTACAATACAAGATTTAGTATATTTAAGCAATAAATAATTCTTGTTACTTTGTTAAAGCTTTACAATTATTTTATTATTGCAAAAGAGATTATTATTATATTAATAAAGAAAATTATTTGTTTGCAAAAATAAACTATTATTGCAACTTACTTGTTGTCAACTATTATTGCAATTTATTTGCTAAATCAAATTATTATTAAGAACTACTTGCTATTAATTTTTAGCACAATCTATTTGTCGAAGTAAACTATTATTGTATAGAAAGCTATAAATTATTGCTATTGCAAATTTGTTAGCAAACAAATAAGATTTTAAACTATTGTTTTTTTTTACGCAATAATTGTTTTAATTTTATATTAGTATTACAATTCTAGCTTGTTACAGCTGATATATACTCTACAGAGTAGTCTGTAGCATATAGTACAATTATCTGTATACTCGACAACTTAGCAGACAAGCATTTGCTCGATATACTAGTAAATAAACTCGATATACTCGACAGTAAATAGATCGAGCAGAGCTCTATAGTTTAATATATTTGACAACAAGTATAACAAATAAAAAGAATCTTTTTTAATATATAGATTTTCTAAAATATAACTCTTTTATAGATTGTATTTAACTCAAAATAAGTTTTTATTTATTATTATTGCTATATCTAGCTGCAACTCTTGTTATTAAATAATTGCTTATATTGTCTAAAGATATCTATAGATCTTTTTAACAGTACAATTTTCTCTAATATTTCTAAGATTTCTTAGAAAGTAGCAGCGTAATACTTTGAATATTCTAAAAATATCTATATTAGATTAATGCGTCTCTATCTCAAATATTAGCTTATTAGTATTATATCGACTCTCTATTAATAGAAACAACAAAATTAGAATTAATAAGTCTAATATTTACTATAAAAATTGTATCAATCTAAAGAATTAATTTATACAAATAAATATCTACTTTATTTTCTATTTTGTTTCAGCAAACAAGAAGACAATTTTTGTATTAATATTTTTTAGAAAAAGAGTTTAATATTAATTTAAGTCAAACTTATATAAATATTTAAAGAATTATAACAAAAATTTCTATACAATATTTACAAACTTCGACAACTTTAAAAGAGAGTTTCGAAGAATCTTTAAAATATTTAACAAAAAACAAATTGCAAAAAAGTAGTTTAGTATCTAACTTAATAAATCTTTGCAGCAAACTATATAACTAGATTTCAGAAATATATTAATCTAATCAAATAAAACAATATTGTATTTATAACAATATTTCGACAAGATTTTAAAAACAATCTAAAAGACAAAATTATATATAATAGCAGAAGTATTAGCAATATATTCGATTTTATTAAAGTAGCTATCGATCTCGACAACAAGTTGTATAAAAAAGCTATAAAAAAAGATACAATCAATTTCGAGAAAAAACAGAAATTTTCTTTAAATTAGCAATTAAATATTAGCAAAAAGAATCTTGTTTTAACTAGAAGTACAGTAATCTTAATTATTGTAAATTTGTATCTATAGAACTGAATTCTACTTAGCAATATAAAAAAAAAAATCTAGAAAAAAACAAGATAACAAATCTTAGAAAATATGCTATTTATATAGCAAATCGAGTTATTTTGCAAAAGATTGCCAATTATAGAACTTAGTAGATTGTTGACAAATTAATACTATATTAAGAAAGATACTTAATAGTTAGAACAATATTAGAAAGCAAATCGATACAGAGACAAATATCTTCGAGACTAGATCGAACAACAATTATCTGATAGAAAATCCAGATTAGTTACAGAAAGTTCTAGATAGAATATTATCAGACAAAATATTCGCATCTACGCAGAAAATTAATTAAATACTTAATAAAGCTATAGAAGTACAACAATCAGAAATGCTATATCTTTACTCAGTAACAGACTTAGACAACAAGTACAACTAAAAGAACTTTTACAAATATCTAGACAATATTACAAACTATCTTAATACTTTAGCTAGCTTATTAAGAGAAAAGAAGATAAATTAAATTGTAGATAAATACAAGAAAGCGCTAGAAAGCAATATTACTATAGAAAAAGATATTTTTGATAAAATTAAACAACAACTAAGCAGTATAAATCTATTTTAAGAAAAGATAGAAAAAGCAAAGAAATATACAATACTTAGTTAAACAGAATACTATAATAATTTATACTAAATTTATCTAGAAAACAAGAAAGAAATTAACTGATTTTCTAGAAAATTAAAATTATTAAATTAGCACAGAAATAAAATTTAGCGCAAACAGACGCTCAAAGCGAAAATCTCAATATCAGAATAGAGAAAAGTTCAAATTTTTTAATAAAAAGTATATCAGAGAAATGCAATATATTAGTTTAATAGCAGCAACTAAACTTAACAATATATATATAATATTTTACTATATTAGTTAAAATTAATAATTGTTAACTTATTGCAATAGTCGATTCTAATATAACAGATAATTTTATAGTTAGAGTTTTTGTTAAAAAAGAAAGATATTTTACTTAGAAAAAATCTAATATATACAATCTAGTAATTATAGATAGAAATTTATTATTCGACAAAAATAAAAAAGTAAATAGAGAAACAAAGCTACTATTAATAGCTATTTAGCAATATTACAAGAAATTAATTTTTAATATAGTAAAAATAGTTACTTACAATATTATTCTAGAAATATTTTAATTAAAGCAATACAATTTAGAAGTTAATTAAAATATACAAATATTCAGATTTGCGCAATATAATTATATAATTTATATTTAATTTACATATTAATAGTGTTCGATAATAGATAAGAGATTAAATCGAAAATTAATTGCAAATAGCAAGTTTGTATTTTTGCAAAAAAATAATTTAACAGAGTTCGACTTAACAAATATTAATAAAAATTAGTCAAACTATAAAGTTAGAATAAGTAAAAGAAATTACAAATTTTCTAAAAATTTTAAACTATCTAATATAGCAAAGAAATTGCTAAAATATATATTACAAATATACAACAATTAAGAATATCTATTTTAAAAAAAGAAAACAACAGAGACTCTCTCTAAATATTAATTGTAAAATTACAAAATTAGATTTAAATTAGATAAGCAGTTTATATTTAAATCTATATATATTCTATTCGAGAAAAAACTTAAAATACTTTGCAAATATCTGACAAAAAACAAAAAAAAAATTTATTAGAAAATTTTAATTACAGACAGAATATTTAATTCTCTTTGTATTAAAAAAAAATAGAATTTTTTGTTTATATATCGATTATCGAAAACTAAACAATATTATAGTTAAGAATTAATACTTACTATTTAATATCAGCAAACTTCAAAATTAACTATTCGAAGTAAAATACTTTATTAAACTAAATTTACAAAAAATATATAATTAGATTAGAATAAAGATAGAGAAAAAATAAAAAACAGTTTTTTGTATATAGTATAAATTATATAAATATATAGTAATATTATTTAAATTTATAAATATCTCGACAATATATTAAGAAATAATTAATAATATATTACAACAATATTTAAATCAATTTGTTATAGTATATTTAAACAATATTATAATTTATTTAAAAATTTTAAAAAAATATATTAGCTATATCTTCAAAATATTAGAATATTTAAATATAAGAAATTTATATTTTAAATTAGAGAAATACAAATTCTATTAAAAGAAAATTAATTTTTTTAGATTTGTTGTTAAACAATATAAAGTATATATAGATTTCAAAAAGCTACAAGCAATTAGAAAATAGAAATTATTAATAAATATTAAAAAAGTACAATTTTTTCTAGATTTTATAAATTACAATAAGAAGTTTATTAAAAACTATTTAGCAAATACAATATTACTAACAAATTTTACAAAGAAGAATATACTATAAATATAGAAATTTGTAGAAAAGAAATTATTTCAGAATCTTAAGCTAGAATATTTAAAAAAGTTAATATTAAAAATATACAATCTACAATTATTAAATAGAATTAAAATTGATATATTAAATTTAACTATTAATATATATTTTAGTTAGAAATATAAAAATATTTAATATTTAATAATATATTTCTCGAGAAAACTCTTGTTAGTTAAATAGAACTATAATATTTACAATAAAAAACTATTTACTATAGTAGTTTCTTTAAAATTATAGAAAATATATACAAAAGAATTATTTAAATTTACAATTTTTATAGATTATAAGAATTTTATATATTTTACTACTATAAAGCAGTTTAACAAAAAACAAATACAATAATTAGAAAGACTTAAATAATACAAATTTAAAATATAATATATTTTAGACAAGAATAATAGTAGAGCAGATATATTTAGCAGACAAAGTAATTATATAGAAACAAAAAAATTGTTTAATTACAATATATTTAAGATAAATAAGAACAGATTACTATTAGTAAACAAATATAAGCTAAATACTATACTACAAATATTTCGAGACAATACAGAAAAGTTTTTAATAGAGAAAGAAAAATTTCAGATATCTATTAATAAGATTAACAAATATATAAAAAAGTACTATAATAGATTACTATAAAAGTATTTAAAAATAACAAAAACTTTTTAACTTTTATATTAGTATTGTTAGTTTTTACAGATAAGACAAGCTATCAAAATATATATTAAATAATATTTTAACTATTAGTAGAACAAATATAGTATATACGCAAGCTATAGCAAAATTTAATATTAGAAACTATCTAAATTGCTATAAAATAAAATTACAATAAACTTTATTACTAAGTTGCTAAAATTAATAGACTTAGCAACTAAAGATAGATATAATTTAATACTAATAATAGTTAATAGATTTACTAAGTACTTATATATTATTATATACAAAAAGAAATTTATTATAGAACAACTAAGATATATTGTATTAAATTAACTTATACAATATTACAATATACTTAAAAAACTAATTAGTAACAAAGACAAGCTTTTTATATCTAACTATTAAAAGATACTTCTTTTAATATTAAATATAAGACTTCAAATATCTACTATCTATTACTCGATTACAAATAATTAGACAGAAAAAACAAATTAGAGTCTTAAATAATATCTAAAATACTATATTAATAATATTTATAGCAATTAAGTATTACTTTTATCTATAATATAACTAATACTTAATATAAAGATTTCGAATACTATTAAAATAATTCTATTCTTTGTTAACTATAGCAAGAAATTAAATTTTTTCGAAAAAAAATATATATATCTGTCTGCGCAATTAGCTATCGAAAAAATAGCAATACTAAAAAAAATATACAACAATATTTTAAGAATACAAGAAAGATTAATTAAGTATTAAAATAAAAAACAAAAAACAATATCTTAGCTAAAAAAGAAAGATAAAATATATCTTTTTATAAAAAATCTTAGAACAAAAAAATTAAACAAGAAATTAAATTATATTAAAGTCGAATTGTTTTTTGTTAAAAAGATTAAAAAATCAGTTAACTACAAACTTAATTTATCTAAAAATATTAAAATATTTTTAGTATTTTATATATTATTATTGAAATCAATTAATTTAAGTATATTTATATAGAAAATATTTTATTATAAATTACAAAAAGAAAATCGATTTAAGATTGAAAAAATTCTAGAATAGCAAAATCAACAGTATTTTGTAAAATAGAAAAGATATTTTACAACAAAAAATATATAAGAATTAATTAGCAATCTCGACAATTGCAATATTCTTATTTAAAAATTTTATTAATACTCGAAAAATTATTTAGTATAACAAAAGAAAATTAAATAGTAGAAAATATTTTAATTAAAGTATTTGCAACAAAATAGTTTAACAACTCTATAGTATTTAACTTTTTTATATTAGACAATAAATATTGTGTTTTTTATTTTGTTTTTATATTAATTTTTTTTAGTATTTTTTTATTGTAAAACAGTTGTATAATTACAGTTGTTAATATAATTTTATTTTCTACTATTTTAGAGAATAGATCTTTTCTAATATAATTTAAGAAAATTTATAATATATTTATATACAATTTGTTTGTGCAAATATATTTCGAATATTTTAGACAAAATAACAAATTTTCTATAGCAATATAAAATTTGCTAATATAGCAACAATATTTACAAGCAAAATTAATAAATATTTTATAATAGTCTATTTCGAAGACAAGATAGATACAATTTTAATAAAACAATATAATATATAAATATTTGCTTTTTAAGACAAAAAGATTTAAAAAAAAGAAATAGTATTACAATTCTAGTTTGTTATAGCTAATATATATTCTACAAAGTAGTCTGTAATATATAGTACAATTATCTATATACTCGACAACTTAATAGACAAGTATTTGCTTAATATACTAGTAGACAAATTTAATATACTTAATAGCAAATAGATTGAGCAAAGTTCTATAGTTTAATATATTTGACAACAAATATAATAAATAAGAAGAATTTCTTTTAGTATATAGATTCTCTAAAACACAACTCTCTTATAAATTGTATTTAATTTAAAATAAATTCTTATTTATTGTTATTGCTATATCTAGCTGCAACTTTTGTTATTAAGTAATTGCTTATATTGTCTGAAGATATCTACAAATCTCTTTAACAGTACAACTCTCTCTAATATCTCTAAGATTTTTTAGAAAGTAGCAGCGTAACAATCTAGAATTAATTAAAAATTGAAGTTTATCTTTAATAGATTACAATTAAGCGCAATAGAATATTAAGAAATATTCAATAATTGTAAAAATTAAGAGTCGGAATATTAACAAGATAGAGATTATTAACAAGACTATAATTGCGTTTATAATTGCGATAAAATATATTTTTTACACAAATTAGAATATCGACAAAATAGATATTAATATAACAATAAGCGAAATTGCAATAAATATTTAGCTTAAGAACAATTGTTTTGTTTATATAATATTATAGTATAAAATTCTAAAAAATAGAGTATTGATTTCTTTATTTGTTGTTTTCTTTAAATAGTAGAACTCAAAGAAAAACAATTAGTTTTTCGAGTACTTTCTATATATTTAAAAGAAACTATACTAAAATAGTATATCGATCTTTTTTATACAATTTGTAGTAAAATAAACAAAAGTCTAATAATTTAAGAAAATAAATTGTTTCAAAAATATTGTTCAAACAAGTTTGAATTCTTAAAAAAAAAAAAAAAAATAACTTTTTGTTTCGAAAACAAAAAACAAATATTTAGTTAATATTTTACTAGAAAAATTAATTTTCTTTATAATATTAAAATACAAAATAAAAATACTATTGTTTGTTATCTTTGAAATAATTTGAAAGCACAACTAATTTTAACAATATTGCTAAGAGAAAATAACAATACTATCGAGATCTTTAATTAACGCGTAAAAAACAATAAACAAGCAATATATAAAATTTGAAATTTGAATAAGAAGTTAACAAATTGCTTTTAAATTTAGTTTTAAAATTAATTAGATTTGTATAATATTGCAATTGTATTAACAACTATTTGAATCGAGTAACTAATAAATAATTATTAGCAAATTATTAATAGATTAGTTGTTTCTGTTGTAGTTGCTATATTAGTTAAAAAGAAAATTCTTATTTCTATAAACAACAATAAAATGTTTTAAGAGATAAAACAATTTTGCTATTATTGCAAAAACAATTATTAAAACAATTTATATATTTTTGTTACAAAAACTATATTAACAAATGCAATTGCTAAAAATAATACGCGTTTCGAGACTATACAATTAAATAATAAGAATATAGAAATTCTTCTCGCTTTGTATATTGCAAAAAAAAAAAAACTAGAGTTGCTAATCGATAATCTCGACTCTACTAAGAATTCTATCGATATTAAAAAACAATATTATTTTGCTTGCATTTACAATTGCTTATTATTTCGAAAAAATACTTTTTAGTTTTATTTAATATTTTTTTATATTCTATTGCAATATTTTTTTAAAAACATTTCTAAGCAAGAGCTATTTCTAGATATTGTTATAAAAAACGCGAAAATCTTTATATCTATTACTACTACAAAAATATTTACAATCTCGAAATCTATTAAATAAGAATTGAAATCTAATCTAATTTTTCAAATATATTCGAATATATTTATTATATACTATTTTAGTATTAACAACTTATATATTTTATATCTTAATATTAATTTTGAATCTATTTTTATTAGCAAATATATATATTAAGTATTTTATTTTTATATTTTTATTTATTCTATAATAGAGAACAAACAACTAAGATATAAAAGAGTAGACGAAATTGTTACTTTTATATTTTGTACTAAAATATTTTTGTATCTCAAAAACAACAAAAGTCGAATAAAAATTGTTATTGAAGAAATTTATATTGTGTTTAATCTATTATGCAATATAATAGTTAGAATAGAGTTCTTAAAATTTAATTAAATAATAATCGAATAAAACAAAAGTAAAGAAAAGCAAAATTATATATTTTTTTGCAATTGATACTTTTTTGTGCAAACAACTTCTACAACTGTTTTATTAATAGTTGAAGAAATATTTTTAATCTCAATTTTTACAATTAAAGCAAGCGTAATAAAATTTTCTAAGCAATATTATTTTTGTATATATAATATTACTATTTATATCTTAGAAATTACAATACTAAATTTCGATAAAAAAAGAATATTTTTATATATTATAAATTTTTGTTTGTCGAGACTTCTTATCTCTTTTAAGCTTTTTTTTATACTTATTCTACTATAGAAGAACTAATTATTGCAATTAGTACAATAATTAAATTAAATTAATATACTATTCTTGTAAACAACTTTAAATTTATTTTTTTAAAGATTTGTAAAAAATAGACTCTAAATTAAATTAGTAGTTTTGTTAAAACTGCGCAATCTATATTAGTAATCAAAATAAATTTTGTAGATATATTTACTAACAAGATCTATATAGAGTTAAATATATTTTATTTTGTGCAACTATCGAAGAAAAAGAACAATAAAACAAATATATTAGATTACTAAGAAAAAAAATACAAAACTAAAGTATAGATAATTTTTAATTGTTATTACAATCTCTTTTGCGCAAAACTAAACAAATTTAATAATAATATCGAAATATTAATACTATTTGTAAACAAAAACAATATTATTGATTTTAGTATTAAAATACTAAATTATTATATATTTCGACTAAGTTTAAATACTATCGAGAAAAAAATAAATACAATTAAATCTATAAAATTTTTACAAAATCTTAGAGATTTTAAAATAGATTTGAGATTTTTTGACTACTATTGTTAATTTGTCGATTACTATATTGCTATAGCTCAACTTCTTATAAGATTAAAAATTAAGAATTTTATTAATAATTTAATAAAAGAACATTTATAGCGCAAATATACAACGCAATTATGTTTTTGTTAGCAATACAAAAACAATTGCAATAATAAATTGGCTAATACTACTTTCAACATAGATAAAAAATGTCGATAAATATAAAAAATATTTAAATTTGTTTTATATTAAATATTAGTTCTAGTCTATTTTAATTTTAGCAAATCTTTTATTCTTTATATTAACAATAGTAAAGAGAAAAGATTTAAAATTGCAATCTATTAGCTTAATAAAAAAAAACTAAAAGATTTGTTTTATTTCTCTTTAGAAATTTTATCAATATCGAAATAAAATATTAAATTACAAAACTTAAGACTAATATATTTGTTTAAACTTTAATTAAATTGTTTTAATATTTCGACAATAGAATTTTTATTGTAGTTACAAATTATATTGTTTTAAAAACAATTTTACAAAACAAGTCTATAGATCGATATTTTGCAAAACTTAATAAATAAATTATTTATTTATTTATATATTTATCTCGAATAATTATAGTTTATTGTTTGAAAAAAAATTACAACAACGCAAATAAATTTTTAAGACTATCAATTAACTACGCAAATATTAGTTGCTATTCTATAATTACTATTGCTATTAATAAAGAATTTCTTTATAGTTTTTGCAATACTCTTAAAATTAACTCTTATTTTCGAAAAATTTATAAAAAAATAGAAAAGCAAGTGCAAAATATCGCGAAGAACTTCGAGAATTTAAATATTATATATTAATTGTATCGATTAAACGCAAATATTAGATTGCTTTATTTAATTAACAAATTCAATTTCGATTGTATTTGTATTTTAAAGTTATTTAAAAAAAAAAACTTAAGTTTGCTTACAATAACTATATATATAATAATTATTATTAAACTCTAGATTAACTCAAAATTGTTTATTTTTTTCTTAAAATAAAAAACAAGATTTATACTTATATTAATAAATATTTAGTCTATTAATTGTTAAAGTCTTCCCAAAAACTATTATACAATTAGTTTAATTTTGTCGAGACAATAGCAATTTCTCTTTTTTAGTTAGCAATAAATTTTGTTGTAATATTGTTAATAATTATATAGAATTACAACTTTTTGCTTACTATTATTAATTGTTTTTCAAAATATATTAGATTAATTTTCGATAAAAAAATCTAGACAACAAAAAATTAAGTAGAAATATATTATTGCAATATCTATTGTTATTAAGAATTGTTAACTAAAATAGTCTTAAATTGCGATTTTAAATTTATAAATAAATTTTGAATTATTTTGTTCGAGAAAAGCAAAATTAAATTAGATTTTACAATTGTATACTATTTCTTTGCAAATAATTAAGTTAAACAAACAAATTAAATTGTGAAAATTGTATTGCAATATTTGCTTATTAAGAAATATAAAAAAAATTAAAAGAATATTTTTTCTTAGATCGAATACGCTCTTAATATTGTCGAAAATATATTTATTATTACAATACTTTTTAAACTATTATATAATATTATATATTACGCTAGTACTTCCTTCGAAGATATTAGAATAGATTGTACTGTTGAAGAAATCTGTAGATATTTTTAGACAATACAAACAATTACTTAATAACAAGAGTTTGCAACTATAAACAGTTTCTATATTTAATAAATCTTAAAAAAGATTCGATAAATCAAAATAACAATAAATAAAAATCTATAATAAATTAAATACAATCTATAAAAAAGTTGTATCTAGAAAATCTATATACTAAAAAAAAAATTTCTTGTTTGCTATATTTGTTGTCAAATATATCGAGATTTGTTTGTTTTGTTTGTTGTCAAATATATTGAACTCTATTTGTTTTATTTGTTGTCGAATATATCGAGTTTGTTTACTAATATATCGAGCAATATTTGTCTATTAAGTTGTCGAATATATAGATAATTGTACTATATACTATAAATTGTTTTGTAGAATATATATTAGTTGTAATAAGCTAGAATTGTAATACTATTTTTTTTTTTCAAATCTTTTTGTTTCGAAAAACAAATACTTATATACTATATTTTTTTATTAAAATTGTATTTGTCTTGTTTTCGAAATAAATTGTTACAAAATATTTGTTAATTTTGTTTGTAAATATTGTTGCTATATTAACAAATTTTGTATTACTATAGAAAATTTGTTATTTTGTTTAAAATATTCGAAATATATTTGTGCAAACAAATTGTATATAAATATATTGTAGATTTTTTTAAATTATATTAGAAAAAATCTATTCTTTAAAATAATAGAAAATAAAACTATATTAACAATTGTAATTACGCAATTGCTTTGCAATAAAAAAATATTAAAAAAAATTAATACAAAAACAAAACAAAAAACACAATATTTGTTATCTAATATAGAAAAATCAAATATTATAGAGTTGTCGAATTGTTTTGTTGCAAATATTTTGATTAAAATATTTTCTACTATTTGATTTTTTTTTGCTATATTGAATAATTTTTCGAGTATTAATAGAATTTTTGAATAAAAATATTGTAATTGTCGAAATTGCTAATTAATTTTTATATATTTTTTGTTGTAGAATATTCTTTTTATTTTATAAAATATTGCTAATTTTATTGTTTTAAAATTTTCTTAATCTTAAATCGATTTTTTTTTTGTAATTTATAATAAAATATTTTCTATATAGATATACTTAAATCGATTAATTTTAACAATAATATATAGAATATTAAAAATATTTTAATATTTTTAAATAAATCGAATTTGTAGTTAACTAATTTTTTAGTTTTTTTGATAAAAAACAATTTAACTTTAATATAATTTAATTTTTTGTTTAATTTTTTTGTTTTAAGATTTTTTGTAAGAAAATATATTTTATTTCTTTTTTTTAGCTAAGATATTGTTTTTTGTTTTTTGTTTTAATATTTAATTGACTTTTTTTGTATTTTTAAGATATTGTTATATATCTTTTTTAATATTGCTATTTTTTTAATAACTAATTGCGCAAACAAATATATATACTTTTTTTAAAAAAAATTTGATTTTCTGCTATAGTTAACAAAGAATAAAGTTATTTTAGTAGTATTCGAAATCTTTGTATTAAGTATTAGTTGTATTATAGATAAAAGTAATATTTAATTGCTATAAATATTGTTAATATAGTATTTTAGATACTATTTAAATTTTTGATTTGTTTTTTTTGTTTAATTATTTGTAATTAAATAATAAATAATAGATATTTGAAGTTTTGTATCTAATATTAAAAGAAATGTTTTTTAATAATTAGATATAAAGAGTTTGTTTTTGTTATTAATTAGTTTCTTAAATATATTGTAATACTATATAAGTCGATTTAATATAATATATTTTAGTTGTTTTGCAATAAACTTCTTTTTGTATATAATAATATATAAGTACTTGATAAACTTATTAACTATTATTAG
>JAABUW010002382.1_pt1 | contig 28759 bp, 21 predicted proteins | sample 5560081 | NCBI WGS metagenome assembly JAABUW01 (sample SAMN10711882, study PRJNA513363) | rock metagenome | isolation source: Antarctica rocks | place: Antarctica: Victoria Land, Knobhead sud | reverse complement strand
CGGCTGGGAGATGCAGAAGGTTGCAGTAGCAACGGCTCAACACCTTCGAACCAACGCCACCATGACGGCAGGCTAACCATAACCGTGCCGATATTAAGCTTCTCCATGTCCGTGCTTCCCGGCTGATTGGCGGGCGGGGAAAGTTACTCTGCGTTTTTGCGGAGAAAGTGCTTTGGCCGCGTACGCTCGTCTGCTCTCAAGCTCTTCTAGGTCGATCGAAGGCCAGCCTCGTTGGCGCTCTGCTGCAGGGCCGGTTGGTTCCGCCTGTCATTGGCGCAAAGCTGCCTGCCTTCTTTGCTTTATGGCTGGGGTTTGAGATGCACCTCGATCCCTGACGAAAGTCAAATAACCGGCCAACTGCGCATTCATGGTTGTTTTGTTGCCTCAGGTGGAGCATGACGCCAAGCGTGAACCATGACCAGTGCAAATCGCAACATCTTGGACCGTGCTGATCCATAGATTCAGGCTCCCCACAGGACCCCACTGCCGTCATCCACACGAGGTTGGCAGGGTTCAGACGGTCGCTTGGGTGATCACTCTGGACAGCCGCGGCGATATTCCTTCGGGAGGGGCGCCCGACTTCCAGGAAGGGGAATGTTGCGCTCAACGTAGCATTGATGCCAAGCCGCTGACAGTCGTTGGACTGTCACCAAAAAGAGCCAGCGTCTTGACAAGTGGTGCTGTCCTTCGTGTTCTGGTCTGCGTGTGTCTTTTGCTACAAGTTTTGCAATGTCTTCCTTGCACTAGCTCAAGAACATATCACCCACTTACGCAGAGATTCGTACCACCGAGTAGCAGGCCGCCACCAAAGATCCGCCCGCCCCGCCAGTTTTAGCTGAAGCTCGAGCAGTCTTGGCATGTTCTCATCCTTCTCATGACCCCTCCGATCGGCGACACTCCATCGCGCCGATTTGCCAAGCCCGTGCTGACCCGTTGGTGAAGCGATTGGGTGCGACATGGCGTGAAAGGGGTGAGTCGAGAAGTCGATCGTGTGTTCGCAGTCGGTATTTGTCGGTGATCGAAGGGATGTGGTGTTAACAGCTCACGTTGGAAGCCCTGCTCCTTCCTGCCGTCCTCCCTGCTGCTGAGACAACACGATCGTGTTTGGTTTTCTTCCGTTCAGGTCGAACGTCTCGCGCGAGGTTCTGTCCATGCCTAGGCAGTCATTGGCAGTACCACCGGTCAGCAAATCGACCCTCGTGACAACCGCCCATGGAAGAAAGACCCGTGGTGTTGCCATCGACGATGCGCGCGGTCGTGTGATGTTGCAAGTATCCCGTCGAAGGCCTGTCGTACACATGGTGTTGGCGCATTGGTGTGAGTGCTCATCCGAGCAGATCCCAGCACCAGGGCCTCGGGTCTGGTGCGTTGTCGTGAAGATCGAGGTCTACGCGCAAAGCTGTGCCCACTGTATTGAACAACCCACGTTCGGACTCCGTAGTATGGTCTGGTGTGGACAGCCAGACAACAGACAGGTCTGGGAATCCCAGTGAGCCAGCTTCGTGGGTCATGGTCCCCTTCAGCTGGCAACTGTTACGGTATTCTGCGGCGACAGCAAGATGGCGTCGATCCAGATATATAGACCAACTGCGAGAGGAGGTGTGCACTGCTCTCGTCTAGGAAGCTGATTCACTGGTGGCGGCGTTCCTGCGCAACGCTCAGCCCGTGCTATCCTGCAGGCAACGTACGTGGTCGATCGGCTCAGCAGGCTGCTCGTTGTGCATCTCGGGTGTGAGGCCATATATGAAAGGCCATGTCGTGAGGTTTGTGGAGCCCTACGAATGATTAAACTTCCAGCTATAAGCAGGAATGGTACTGTGTGTAGTTAGTACCGACAACGAAGATAGTTGAGCGTTCTCAAGTAGCAGCCAGGCACCGGGTCATACGGGTCATCTAGATCGTGTCAGCAGTGCCACTGGGCTCCTCACAGTGGTTGTAGTAGTACTGATTCCCGCTGGTGCGTCTAAAACGACTGTCCATGGCGAATCGCCCACCTGTGCTGCAGTAGAACGTTCTCCAAGTAATCGACAAAGCTTGTTGGAAGCTCACGCTTTGACAAGTAAGCTGGTAAAGCTGAAGCTCGTTCTTGTTCCCGTCTTGCTTGAGGTAGTACCCACATCGTTGAACAATCCTCAGGAGTTCGCGGGGTCACCGTACGGCATCTTGGACGGCGGCGGCGGCATCGTTGTCACCGCACAAGACGCACCGCAGTGGTGTCTTCAGATCTCGCGTCGTGGTTTCTAGGGTTCCGCATTCGGGCATTCATGAAGGCATCTCCTGTAACCTTCGATCTCTCGGTTTTTCAGGAAGAGCCACGGTGTATCGATGAGTCTTGCGTTCGCCGTGAAGGCGCAGGTGACCAGAAAGAACCTTAGGTACAGTCAGAGGGGCACAAGAGATTTCATCAAATATTATTGCTTCGGGTATCGCAGAAGCTCCAAAGGATCACGCAATCTGCCCCTTTCGCGTGTGCATACGCCACAGCAGCACCTTCGATATGTCCGAGACGTCCATTATCGTTGGTAGAGTCAGTACTCGTCCGTTTGATGTCGGTCTATAGCAGTGGAAGGTGGTCCTTCGACTGTGTACAGCGATGTTCACAGCACCCGGGACAATATCGTTCTGAAGATCTTCCTCGCAACGCAACCCGTACTTTCGGACCAGCCAATGATCGCGTGGTCGTACCTGCCCAGCGCTGGAGGAGCCGGGATTATGGTCCGCAGCACGCGCGGCGTCAGACAAGCATTTCCGATCCGCTGTAATCCCTCTTAGATTTGGCTTGTTTCCCTTTCAATATCTTGGCCTTGCGAATCCGTTCCATTCCCACGGTCTCGACATCTGGATCTTGGACAGTATGGTGTTGTCTTGGTCGTTATGGGCGCCTCTGGCTATAAGCGCGGCCAATGCGATCGAATTGCAGATCGATTCGGCGGACTCGATCAAGCAGGCGGCGAGCACGATTGCGTATGACATGATGGCAACTTACACTGGCAACAATACCGGCGACAACCCGGGCAATTTACCTCAGCCTTATTACTGGTGGGAAACGGGCGCGATGTTTATGCATATGGTCGACTACAACTATTGTGCGTAGACTTCCGCCTCGAAAGACTCGCATCATTGCAACCATATCAAAATGAGTCGCGCTAACACTTCTCGCTCGTCGCAGACACCGGAGATCCATCATACAACCAAGCAACGATCCAAGCAATGTCGTGGCAAGGCGGAACAAATGGCGAATTTATGCCGACCAACCAGACGAAAGATGAGGGAAACGACGATCAGGTGTTCTGGGCTTTTGCAACAATGACGGCGGCGGAGTTTAAGTTCCCCCCTCCGCCGGTAGGCTACCCATCGTGGACGGCCATGTCACAAGCCGTGTTTAATCTGCAGGCAGAGAGATGGGACCCAGGTACCTGCGGTGGCGGTTTGAGGTGGCAGATCCAGCCATATGCTGCAGGGTGAGTGCATACAAGAATCTAAGAATAACAAAACCTAGGACGTGCTGCTAACATATGGCAGATATGCCTACAAGAACATCGCATCGGTATGGACGTCGTGGCCACTCTGCTGAGTTTCTGTCGGAAACGTGAAAGACTGACTTCTTATCAGAATGGCGGCTTCTTCCAATTGGCCGCAAGGCTCGCTCGCTACACCGGCAACCAGACGTATGTCGACTGGTCGGAGAAGATGTGGAACTGGATCGAGGGCTCGTCGCTGTACATTCCGAACACACCACAAGGCACCCGCATAGCCGATGGTACGGGCGTTGGTACTAACTGTACGGAGCCGAACACGTCCGGTGTGTTCTCTTACAACTACGGCATCCTCATTGGCGGACTAGCGTACATCTACAACCACACTGAGGAGAAAAAGTGGTTGGAGCCTCTCTATGGCATCCGTAAGTTTCATGGGAACACTAGACGAAGCTCTTGTAGTGGACACACTAACCAATGCTACAACAGTGAACGGCACATTCAACATCTTCTTCCACGACTCAAGCAAAGTTATTCAGGAAGTCGGATGCGAGCCCTACAACGACTGTAGCACCGATGGACTAACTTTCAAGTCCTTCACCATCCGATGGCTCGTCCTCTGCGCCCAACTTGTCCCCCAAACAGCCGACATGATCTGGCCCTACATCCAGGCGTCCGCTCAAGGCGCAGCTGGCCAATGCAGTGGTCCCGACAACAGCAACTGCGGCTACCACTGGCTCACGACCACGTGGGACGGCACAACGGGCGTAGGGCAGCAGATGTCAGCACTCGCAGCTGTGCAAGCGAATATGCTGCTGGTGAACGATTTGTACGCACCAGTGACCCTGAAGACTGGAGGGACGAGTAAGAGCGACGGAACTGCGGGTACGACTGGTAATGTACCGAGTGATTCGACGAGTCCGTGGTTGACGAAGAAGATTACCACTGGTGACAAGGCCGGCGCTGGTATCTTGACTGCTATAATACTGGCCTTTACGCTTGGTGGGACTTATTGGCTCGTTTCCAATTGAGCGTTGTGTCTTGCATAGGATGGCATATTTGTTGCATGTGGATTTGGCGCTTTGATGATACCATAGGATGATGTTCAGATAAAAAGAGTGAAGATTGTGTGAATAGAAGCATCGTGCAGCAGCCACGTGCGCTTGTATCAACAGACTTGAAACCACCGTGGATCTAGCAGCGATGCCTTCCCTTACGCAAGCCAAATCAACACGTCCTCACTATCACGGATCAACAGCACCCACCAACAACCTCACCGCTCGACACCCCTGAGTATTCAACAATCCACCACCCAGCCACAAATCACGACCACACTCCAGCGGATAGCTGAGATCATGCATCATCCACGTCATGAGACTCATCTGGCACAAATACGTGCTAAAGGTCGCCGTCACAATACTGTACCCCGAAGGTGGATCTTTCAGATCAAAGAACACTATCGGACTGCCTTTGTCGGTGATCCCGGCGGTCTGGATATAGGCGCCCCATGAGCGGACCGTTGAGTTGCCGAGGGTGGTGTTGAAGGCGAGTTGCTGGATGCCGGTGATGCTGCCGTCGTTGGTTGAGCGGACGTGGAAGATGGTGGCGTGGTGGTTGGAGAAGTCTGCTGTGCTGGGGATGGAGGTAGAGGAGACATAGAGCGACTCGTTGTTTGGGCTGGTGAGGTAGAAGTGTCCGGGCTGGGATGAAAGGGTGCAAGTGGGAGATGATGAAGAGGCTGTGCCCGTTGCACTTCCATGCCCGGTCCCGGTTCCTGCTGTCCCAGTGGCTAGGCCCGAGGTTGTGGTGTTGCAGTAGGCGCTCTTGGTCTGAGTTGTGGTGACGATGGTTTGGAGAGGGCAGTGTCATCTCCCTGTAGCCGTGGTCGTAATGATGGTCTCATGGGGACAGTTGCACCTTGCTAGTGATGTGTAGGGGTTGAACTTGGTTACTATTCTGTTATCAGCTCCGCAACACAATTGAAAGCTGGTTTCGTCGACCGGGTTCATCTCACCTGTAGTGGTTTCAGTCACGGTGATCGTAGGCCATTGATGACTCCCTGGTGGCCAGAAAGCAGCAGCGTAACTCAGAAGGAGCGTAAGCACAGCAACGGTCCGAAGGAGTGTCATCGTGATATAAGGAAAAATTGAAGAACAGACTAGTAATGGTTGTGTTCTTTGAAATGCGAGCCTTCATATACAGTGCCTTCCACTCCACCCCTCAGACGTATGTTCATGCGAACGGTAGCACAAGCTTCCCCGGTATGACACTGTCCAATCCCTTTCCAGATCGTAATGTAGGGTACCAGATCGTACCCTACATGACCAGTTCCGATACGAGCCCATTGGACTCCTTGGACTGGCTATAATGCGGCTCTGTGGTTCAGTACAAAAGTGTGGTATCACTGTCGAGGACACATAGGTGAAGTCCCAGAATCTAGAGCACTGACTGCTTATCCACCCACACTTGAAACATCGACGATCATATTTCAGGTAGCCCACTTCCAGTATTCTGGTTGCGTTTAGAGCTATCTTACATCCACAACCGTTACGTTGATCCGTGAGAACAGAGTATCGTTGCTCAATCCCTTGTGTATTACCGCCCAGTTCATTCACCCTCCCGTCTCGTATGTGCTTGGTAATAGTGTCGATGTTCGTGACATGGAGCGCTTGTGGTACAATAAGCTGTCCGACCGGGACGCATGCTGTTGTTTGCGTTTGTGTAAGGCATGCTTCCGCTACCCGGCTCTGGGTTTCATTTGCTTATTGGATTATGATCAAGCATCCGAGTGCATCCTCCGAATCGACGGAGCGGGAGCAGCAACATGGTCATGCCATGCCTCATTCTCAAGGCGTTGATCCATCGACGAACGTGGATAAGTCGGAAGTGCCGTGAACATCCGCTCTGGACTCGAGCTATGTCCACTGGAAGTGCCCTTCTCCATATCGCCCTTCTCAGAGCCACCATAAGAGTCGGTAGGTTCGCCATTCTTGTCGTACCATTTCGGCTCCTGCTTGGCAGCCGTGACGGCGCTGAGCCAGGGGTTGCCTCGTTGGGAGGCGGACTTGAAGACGATGTCGACTTCTTCGAGTGAGCGTGCTCCGGTTTCGGGGTAGAAGCTGTTTGTGGTCAATGAACGTTCGCATGGAATTCGTGGTCTGCCTGGGACTTACAAGTAGATGATCGGAACGAAGCAAAAGTTGGTTACCGCAAACACCACATACGTTTTCCAGGTAATGTTGCTGAACATAATGGGCGCGCAGAGTACCACGATGAAGTTGCTGAGCCAGTTTGCGGCTGTCGACATCGCATTTGCAGGGCCACGGATGCTAAGAGGCACGAGCTCTACTGCCCACATCCAGCTCATGCCTTGCCAGCCGATTGCGAAGACTGTGGTAACGTCAGCTTGATGGTCACCAGACCCTGGGACGATCTGACGAATACTTACATGTACAGTACAAAAAGAGGAAAGCTGTCATCGCCTTGAAGGCCCACGGCTCACTGTGCTCAAGCCCAATATAGCTGAAGATGGCCAGCATAACCATGCAGAAACACATGCCAGATGAACCGAAGCAAGTCAGATCTCGTCTACCCCAGAAGCGGTCGATGACGAACACGACACCGACGGACGCCAAAAAGAATTCGGTGGAGCAGCAAGCGGCCAACAGTATTGACAGCTTGTGCTCGTACTGGAGCTGGACGACGAACATGGCGGCAAGGTACTGAACAAAGATATTTATTCCGGTGAATTGTTGCATTACCTGCAGCCCAACCGCGAGCAGGGTGCGATGCAAGTGTCGATACTCGCCGTTCGAGAAGACCTGGCTTGGCTGAGAGGACGCCATGTGTTTGACTGCGTACTTGATCTGCAGGATTTCGCGACGTGTGTCCTCGTGGTCGACCGGCAGCTCGTTGAGGGCCGACAGCACCGACATTGCCTCCTGCTCGCGACCCTTGAGTAGAAGCCACCGAGGGCTTTCGGGCATGAAGACGATGATCAGTAGTGCGGGGATGGTGAACATCGCAGCCAGGATGATGGGTACGCGCCATGCTGCTGAACTCGGCTGCGTGAACGAGAGGGCGTAGACGATCCAGTAGGATATGGCCGAGCCCAGGGTGATGCAAGAGCCGAAGGAGACGAGCAGTAGTGTGCCACGTCTATGGGTCTTTAGGCATTCTGCTTGCCATGCTGGGATGCCGGAGGCGACGAAGCTATCAGAGTCATTATGCTGCATCCGAACTTCCAAGCCTTAGGCTTTTCTCACCCATTGCCAATGCCTGCTATCATACGTCCAGCGACATACTGTCCAATGCCGAAAGAGCTGCACTGGATGATCTTGCCAATCGTCTCCAGCACAAGACCTGTGACCACGGTGCCCTTCCTTCCCAGTCTGTCGCCCAAGAAGATGGTGAAGAAAGCTCCAACGAAGCAACCAATGTTCCATGTCGCGACGATAGAGCCAAAATGGATCGGAGAGCTGAACTGAGGGAAGAAGTTGTTGAAGTCAGACTCGACAACGAGTCCTCCGAGATCTCCTTGGCCGTATCCGAAAGCCACGAAGCTGAGACCTGCAGCGAAAGCGATGGCCGTTTGAAGGGCCCCGCCTGCAAGGCCCATCTAGAATCGAGTCAGTGCTGTCAGACATATAATAAGACAGCCTCCCTTGGTTGAACCTACGTAGTGGGTATGCATTCCAGTCGACATTGTGGTGGTTCAAAGTCTAACGATGAACGAGAACGAGACGAGACGACGAAGAAACGAAGTTCAGCGATTCGGTCGTAACCAGGAGCACATATTCGAACTAACGAAATCCTTCGTCAAGGAATGCGCCTCGCCATTGCAGAGACGGCACGATATCCCAGCACGTCGGGGATGTGTGATGAGATGGCGTTCGAGGTGCCTAGAGTAGCGGTAACATCTACCGGGATATAGAGTCGGTGCATCGACCAAAGACGAGCGTTGGATCTTGAATCCACGTCATGACTAGAGGATCCTTCAAGATGAGCTAACGCGAGCGCCGGTGGTGATTCGTCAAAGGGACGCAGGAACGGTTCTCATCCTTGCGCAAGACGTGGGGCGGGTATGGTGGATCTCGGCCAGCTCGCAGAGATGTCGCTCCGCCGCTCCGTGGTTATCAGATGATGAGAAGTCATAGCAGCTTTCATGGCAACAGTGTCGACAAGTACGGTCGAGGCCTGCGCTGAGGCATACTGTATGTGGCGGACTCGAGGTGCCGGAGAAGACCGAGTACACCGTGGACGTTAATGACAGATCGATCCCGGTCCCAAGTGCAAGATTGCGCTTGCCATCTTGGATCCTAGTCATGAACCTAGTTTGCCATCTGATGCAGGCGGAAAACGTCTTGGAGCCGAGTACTGATGACTATCACTTGCTCTCGAGTCGCTCTCTTGACGGGTAGCCCTGCTACTTCCTGCATCTTATCAAGGAGGCAGGGGAGAGTTTTTTGAGGCATGAGGTAAAGATGGAGGCAGCAAATCGTGGTGGTGAGAGTGGAGAGGGTGGGGAGTAGATTCCCGATATCGATCCAGGATCTTGGAACCAATGTTTCGGCCACGCATCGACCACGCTTCGCACGATCGCTCGATGCCCTGTGCGCTGTGCTCACGGTCGGAGCCGTTGAGGAAAGTGGAGTCTTGGGTTGGCTATCACTTGCACGTGGACAGTATGCATATGCGTTCTAGGTGCTGAAGGGTGGACTGCTACAACGCCGAGGTTTCTATCGACTTCGAAAGGTGACGTTCAGTTCTATCTCATTGCGTTCCTAGCTTCTCCGTATCCCGCATAGTAGCTGAACCCCTCATCACGGCCTTCACAAGTTGTTAGTCCAACGCTCAGGAAAAGGACTTATCAGCTACAGAAGACCGTCAGTCAGTACGGCACACCACTGCAAGTTGTAGTAACATTCATACCTTCATGCTTCACCCCCTCCCACAACCCATTCAGCCGCCCAACCAATCCCTCATCCAACGGCCCCTTCTCAATCTGCCTCAAGTTACTCTCCAGCTGCTCAATCTTAGTCGCCCCAAGAATCACCCCATCACTCTCTCTCAAAATCGAATGAAACACAATCCACCTCAGCGCCAACTCATCCATCCCCAACCCCGCCTCTGCCGCAATGCTCCTCAACCGCTCGACCGCTTCATGCATACTCGGCTTATCGTACCAGCTTACCCACGGAGAGCCTGCGACAAATCGGTTTCCCGTCTGGAGACCGGCAGGCGTGAAGTTCCCGAGCAGGAAGCCGCCAGCGAGCGGACCGTAGGCGTTGAACACCATGTCGTGCTTGCGCAGGAGCGGGAAGAGCGTCTCCTCGTAGCCGCGGCAGAGGAGGTTGTACTGGCCTTGGTAGACGGAGGGTTTGATGTAGCCTTCTTGCTGGGAAAGGGCGAGCCAGTCCGAGACCATTGAGGGTGGGAAGTTGGAGACGCCGAGCTGTATATCATCAGCGATCGCCTTTCCTCTCAGCCACATCACTTACATAACTGAACCGCCCCTTCCGGTACTCCTCATCAAACGCCTTCGCCTGCACCGCAATCGGCGTCACGGTGTCCGGACCATGGCAGTAGAGCACATTCACCTTCTCTACCCCCAACGACACCAGACTGTTACTTAGGCTCTGCTCAATCGCCTCTGGCGTCAACGAGCCATCGCCTCCAGAATCTCCTATAAGGATTTTGGTGTCAATCTTGAAGTCGTTTGCCAGTTGGGCACGACCGACGATCCGCTCGGACTCGCCGTTCCCGTATCGAGCAGCGGTGTCGAGCTCCTGGATGCCGGCATGTTGGAGGACGGGTTTGAGTGAGGAGGGGTCGAGCTTGTTGATGTTGCCGAAGAGGAGGCGGGCGGGCATGATTGTTTGGAGATGGATAGAGGAAGAAGGGTTGAGGGAGGGAAGTGATGAAACGATGAGTTAGGCTATACCTTGGAGTTGGACGCCGCGGGTGGCGGTATATATATCAAGGCCCTTAGTCTATCATCCTCTATGGGTTCGTCAGTGACTCAGATGGCTGCTTCGTAAGAAAGTGTGTGTTGTGTGCATGGTCTTTACGAAGGCTGCCTTGCGGTTTGGTAGTAAGGTTTATGCACCAGCAAGATCGGCTCGTTCGTGGTTGTGGGTGCGCGCAAACGAGCTGTCCAACGAGCTGCTTTGTCAGACGGAAGACCTGACACGCGAGCGGTTGTTGTGCTTGCATAACTGAAGGTTGTTGGTATGTACTATGCCGGTTTCCCTGCTAAGGACTGACGCGATTGCTTGTGTTTAATCAGACTCAGTCCGACCTTTGCTCAAGCAGAATGTCAAGGTAAGGTGAGAGGCTGCAAATCATACGCGTGTTGGTGGTATGAGGGATGTTGCCTTACTGACTCAAGTCTATGACGGCTCGGCGGGCATGCAGCTCCGCCCAAGGTGCTGCCCGCCGAAGACGACATCCCTCTTGTGCTTTGCAAACAGCAACCTAATACGATCCACTTCTGTATGCCAGACTTGACTAGCATCGCCATAATGAAGACCCTCTCGAACACCTGCGGTTGAATATCCTGTCCCCTACCCTCCACCTCCTCCCTCGCTCCCTCCTGCCACACCACACCCTCGCCAACATGGAGTCCATCGAGCGCGAAATCGCCAAAACCGAACCCACCGTCGCCTTCCGCGCAAAGCCCAACCACATCCACAAAACCTGGGCCAAGACCTTCCAATCCCGCCCCGAACTCTACATCCGCCCGCAATCCCTCGAAGAGATCCAAAAGATCGTCAACCTCGCCCGACGATGTCGCCGCCGAATCGTCGTCGTAGGCTGCGGCCACTCGCCTAGCGACCTCACGTGCACGTCATCCTGGATGGTGAACCTGGACGACTACAGCAGCGTGCTCAAAGTGGATGCGCAGAAGAAGACTCTGACAGTCGCGGCGGGGATACGGATATGGCAGCTCAATGAAGAGGCGGCCAAGTTTGGGCTCACGGTGCCGAATTTGGGGAGTATTGATGCGCAGAGCATTGTCGGCGCGATTGCGACGGCGACGCATGGGAGTTCGTTGCGGCATGGGATTTTGTCGGAGAATGTGAAGGCGTTGCGGATTGTGCTGGCGAATGGGCAGGCGGTGAGGTGTTCGGAGGAGCAGAATCCGGATCTGTTTCGCGCGGCGCTGATATCGCTGGGTGCGCTGGGGATTATCACGGAGGTGGAGTTTCAGATGACGGAGTCGTGCAATATTGAGTGGGAGCAGAAGCTTGTTGGACTGGATGATATACTTGGTCGGTGGCAGACAGACCTATGGACACAAAAGGAGTTCACGCGGGTGTGGTGGATGCCATACATGAAGCGCGCAATCATCTGGTCCGCAGAAAAGACGAAGAAGCCACTCCGTGCGCCGACAGAGACATGGTATGGCGGTTCCGTCGGCTTCCACACCTACCACAACCTTCTCTGGCTGTCCAACTACGTCCCTTGGATCCTCCCAGCAGTCGAGTGGTTCGTCTTCGGCATGCAATACGGCTTCAGCACCGGCAAAGCCACCACCGCCGTCGAAGAGATCCGCGCCGGCCTCCTCATGAACTGCCTCTACTCCCAATTCGTCAACGAGTGGGCCATCCCGCTCAACAAAGGCCCCGAAGCCATCAGCCGCCTCTCAGCCTGGCTCAACAACGAGCCCGGCAACGGCGACATCCCGTTCAGCTCGAAGGGCCTCTACGTCCACTGCCCAATCGAAGTCCGCGTCTCCGACAGCACACACAACCCCTCCCCTCGCCCCTTCCTAGACAACACCTGCGCCGATGGCCCAACGCTCTACCTAAACGCCACGCTCTACCGCCCTTACCTCCAAGACCCACCATGCCGCGATCGCTACTACGAAGCTTTCGAGTGGCTCATGCGCGAATTAGGCGGCAAACCGCACTACGCGAAAAACTTCTCCTTCACATCTAGCTCCTACCTTATCGACGCCTTCGGCAAAGACCTAATGACCTGGACCAAAATCCGCAACGAAGCGGATCCCGAGGGAATGTTCTTGGGCGAATGGCACCATCGCAACCTCGGGCTGGGCCAGGCGTCCGAGTTCTCGAACCAGGAGCGGGAAGTTTCGAGGGCTCCGGCGTCGAATGGGGGCCAAGTGTGGGCGGGGGAGGTTAGTGGGCAGCGCTCCCGGGCGGCGGAGCAGTTGTTTGAGAGGAAGGACGGGGAGAAGGCGGAGAGTCCGAGCGCGAGTTCGAGTGGGGAGAGCTTTGATATGATGCATGGGGCTGAGGTGGAGAGGAGTGGGGTCTTGAGTTCTATCGGGGACGAGAGTGAGGGGGAGGAGACGGATAGGGATGAGAGTCGGTATCACCCTGGGACGAGGGAGACGGTTACGGGGACGGCTGTGTTTGATAAGATGTGAGAGGAGATGAGTGGTGATGTTTGCATGATGTGATGAGATATGTTCGAGCTTGCGCTCTGCTCAATCTATGGCGTCTTTCCAATAGCCAGGGTCGTTCTTGCCCGATTTCCAATCTTTGTCGTGGTGTCATCCAACATCCCTCTGTCCCTTCGCCCTCGCACACCAGCCGGCTCCCCAACTGCTAGCACACCTCATCATCGTAATCCAACCCATCGAACAACCCCAACACCACATCCAACATCGGACCGCGAAGATCTGTCGCTCCTGCTTCGTCCTCCATACCACCGCCGAAGATCCTGAGGTCGCGGGATAATGGATCCTCTTCTCGAGCTAGACTTTGGCTTGAACATGTGCTCGAATCCGTATCTGATGAGCTCTGGTCTGACCTCGATCGTGGAGAGGCGTAGCTATACCGCACACTCATCACCGTAGGCGTCATTGTCGTCGTCGAAGCAAGGAAAGGCATCGGTTGGAAAGGCATCGGTTGTAACGACAGTCGTGAGGCGCGAAGGGGTCGGTGGCGGATTCGTTTTCGGTTTTGTCGTTGTCCCATCTCGCCTAAGGTATGATATCGATCGATGTTTGTTGAAGGAGTGTGTCGTATGTATGTCTTCAGTAGCCGTCCATCGAGAATGAATGAATGTTGTTCTTGCATGCCACAAAAAAAAGATCAAAGTAGATGGGATTAGATGTCCCTTTTATCTCACCAAACGAACAGCAAGCAAGACTCACGATCCCGACATCGCAAACCCGTGGCCAACCGCGTGAGCAAAGACTCATGTCAGGTGGTGTGCGTAGTCACGTTGCCTACCTACTCACTCATAAAGAAAAGTTTGCTATAGTGTGGTTGGACTGAATGCGGCAAGATTGGGCGTCGTCGATGAGTCAAAACTGCGGGATGACTCGCATACGCAAGCAAGCAAACGCCTGACGCCACAACCTTGTTTGCCTGCGGAAGGCAAAAGTACGTGTACAGTATCTCGAGCCGGCAAGGTACTGATTGTTGTAAGACGAGGCATAAGATGGTGATTTGAAGCAGAACTCTCATCTTGAGACCGAGACCCGGATGGGTCAAGCTTCGGTCTCGTCCACATCAATAGGGCGGCGAAGAGAATCTGCTACAGAACAGTAGCATCGTGGATGCTTCGGTTCGTCGAGAGTACTGTACGTGCTTCTAATATTACATATTACTAGTAGGTCACATCCGTCATCTAATAGTACAGCCCAGTCGTAATATGGTACACCCGGTTTTCATGCAGCGTTGTTATTAGCAGTCACCTTCCACCGCATATGCACAGAAGCCATCTCCCGCTTCCAATTGAAGATCATGCAGCCTCCCAGCGTTGTGGCACCCTGTGCCCGAATCCTGCGCTGGGAGCGTGCTGTAGATCGCAATGAAACCCTCTCCGAGACCGAAGTCGTTTAATACGAGTTCGACATCGTACGCGTTTGCACGAACTTCGCTCGCGTCTATGCGATCGTGCCCCAAATCGGCGCTCTGATGACCGTGTTGGCCTTCTGCGCGCAAACCTTCTGGCCCTTGTTGACCTTGCAAGGGTGGTTTGCGAGCGTCAGGTTGGTCTTCGCGAAGTTTGTGATTTGGTCGTAGGGTGGTTTGCCGACACTGTAGCACGTTAGCATTGTTCTCGTAGAAAACGACAAAGGGATGAAGGGTTGAAGGGACTCACGATGGGTCCGTGTACGAGTGCTCAAGCCCGAGAACGAAGACCTCCATACTCCGGTAGCTCTCCATGTGCCATCCGAACGTGGTGTTGCCGCCGCAGACCTTGTAAGAGTCCACTGGATAGCCGTGGGAGGCGATCTTCCATGTCCCTCCGCAGGACTTAGTCTCCTTGCCGAGAGGGTCTGGATCGTGGACTGTGAATTTGATGGTGACGTTGCCGCCGTCCACCTTTGTGATGGAGAGGTTGGTGACCTGGAAGTCGTCCGATGCGGCGGAGGAGAAGACTGCGAGCATTGCTGTGAGCAGGATGATGATGGTCGAGAACATGATTGCGGTTGCGCGGTAGTGATCTCCGGTTTGTTGTTGACGTGTTCGTGTAGTTGAAGTGAGGTTTGTGAGTTGATGTGAGAATAACAAGCTGGAGAGTTCTTGCGGTCGTATTAAGTATCGTTCTCAGTGAATTCGTGTAATATGCCACGCTCAAAGACAATCTAGATTCGTCAAAGAGCTCGCGTTCCGGACAAAGAAAGATTATTAAATTGTCGAATTTGTACAGTGACGAGGGATTGGAACGATGGTCTAACAAAGGAAAGGTTCGAAGGAAGCGTCCTTACCTTAGTCTATAGGCCCAAGGAAGGAAAGCACGACCCGGTATTGACGACAACGTACATGCTCCGGTTGTTTGGCCCCGCACGTTGAAAGTCGTGAGCGTGCGTGTGAGAGTCGGAGGTCACGGTGCAGCATACGACAGTGATCGCCAGGTACCACAGAGCTTGCCAAGCTCCGCGAAGATGCAGGGAGCTGTGTGGCAGCGGCTATTGGTCGGGTGCGAATCGCATCCATCTCGAAACGCACCATTGACAAGCTCTGGTGGCCTTCAGGATGGCCGCGAGCGCGACTACAGTCTTCGCGAAGTGCGAGTTGTTCTGGACGGTTGGCTCGGTGGGTGTCTGCTCGTCTCCGTGAAGGTTCTTTGTTGTCCTGGGCGAGATGGATGAATTCGTGGACGGAGATTCAGGCCGTCGCATCCGAGGCTGAATAGCGAGAACCACAGGAATAGTAGGGTGTCGGAAGAGGACTTGCGATGTGTTACAAAGGATTGAAGCGATCCGGCCATGATGGCCTATTCGAGCCTCGCAGTGACATATCCGGCAACGATCCTTCGATCGCTTCCTTCAGGTAGAATGGCTCAAGAGAATCGAGGCTCGGTGGGGTGATGTATCAGTCGCTTCCATAATATGGACAAGCCCTCGCTTGAAGGAGGTCTCGGTGATAATTGTGTAGGACAAGACGTCTGAGAAGACCGACATCTATCTATGTTGGTCGAGGTGGCGCCACCGCTCACTCTGTCACGACCTTGCCGTCACGCCGCTGCCAAATGTGCGGAGAGAATAGGGAGAGTTTAAAAATACACCAGGGTCTGAGCGCACGCCAAGCCATGCTGAACCACGTTTGAGGAACATGCGAATGGTAACGTGCGACCGATATGGATATAACGTCTGTCCCTCCGAGGCGAGCCACCCTGTGTAACGAGCCACAAATTTGATATCGGCCTGTATAGATTCCTCCCTTCTAATCCACGAAGTAAGATCAACGGTGTATCAATCGCCAACCATTTCTCCACTAACGCAGCGGACTACATCGGAAATCGAGCACGTAGTGATCGCGCTGTCAATCATTTTGCTAGCGTTGCCGATCAATGCTTCTATTTGGTACCCCTGTTCAACGACTACAGGAGTACACCCTCTAAGATTTGATGTACTAGAAGGAAAATCAAGATGCTAGACAATAGAACATACGTATTGTCGAGACAACTTGGATGGAGGGCGGAGCGTGTATAGGTTAGAAGGACGGAGGATTAAATCTTTCGGCGGCGCGAGCTTATAGTCCGGGTCAGCGTTACGGCAGCTTGGCTAGAATTGGCATAGCTCGAAGCCACCGTAGGGCTGCATATCTTTACATAAGTTAAGCGCTCGGCTAATGCGGCCGCAGATTCTAGAAGTGTCTATAAAACACCCACACAAATTGAAGCCAGGCTGCCTGTTGCGCAGTGTTACATTGCCTCGCGATTGCTACAGTAGCAGTCAGCTTCACTCAAATCGATTCTATTAAAACGGAGATGCGGTCCAAGAACACCAACCGTCGGGCTATATATGAACTTAACCGTCCACCAAACACCAGTGGTGAAGAGGCACGCAAGGTGCTGAGTTATATGTGTGACAACCGCAAGCCTTGCGCAGCAACTCACAGAGTCATACGTCACACCTGGCCAAGAGCTGACAGCGGTCGCTGAGGCACGACCGCAGAGAACATTGGCTGCGCCCTATCCTCAATTCGACGCTGGCGATCGACTGACAAACACTTCAGAACTTCTCGAGATGATCATTATCAAATTGTCAAGCGAGACAATATTGTTTACTCAGCGCACAAGCAGACAATTCCGCGCCGTTATCGCGAATTCATCTCTACTTCAACGTCGGCTATTCTTCACGACATCTTCGACCACCTCAACCGGCGCGAACATTATCCTTAACCCCATCAAAGGCTGCATATCCGATCTTCAGCCGGCCGAAAGTCGCTGCTTACAAATTTGAAGACACTCCGTATATGATGGAACCATTTTCAAGTAGCATAAGAGACCTACTGACTCCGAGCTTCGTCCGAACCATCTTGCAGCTGACAAATTGCAAGATCGCCCCTGCTGTAGTACTTTCACTATACACCTCCTGTGAAATGGGTACAGACAAGTACCTCCAAATCCCTTGCATGACAGGATTCTTCAGATGTGAATCGTACGGAAGAGGATCTGTTCCCGCTACAACCTTTTTTTGGTCACCACTTACGTTCTACAGAACGTTCTACAGGCGAAAGCATTGCAAGGGACCGTCTACCACGACCCCGATTCAACCCAGATGAATTCCTACGAAGGCAGATACGTCGTACAATGGGATGGAGATAACGACCCCATGGATCCTCACAGCAAGTCGTGGGCATCGCACTGGAGAAAATGGACTATCGTCATTATAGTTGCTAGCAGTGCATTTTGCGTGACTTGCGCAAGCGCCATCTATACCGTCGCCACAGAACAAATTCAACGGGAGTTCCGATGCAGCCAGGAGCTTGTTACACTAGGGCTCACAGTTTTTGTCATCGGACTGGGATGTGGACCTATGCTACTGAGTCCTCTCTCGGAGCTTTACGGTCGTCGGCATGTCTACCTGGTGTCGTATGCACTCTTCACGATCTGGCTCATTCCTTGTGCCCTGGCTCGCAACATCGAAACGATGCTAGTGTCAAGATTCCTCAGCGGACTCACTGGGAGTGCCTTTCTCAGCGTTGCTGGCGGTACCATTGCAGACATGTTCAACAAAGAGGAGCTTGGTGCACCAATGATGCTCTTCACGCTCGCACCATTCAGTGGTCCTGCGACTGGCCCAGTCTGGGGTGGAGTGGTTGTTTCTTTCGTTAACTGGCGATGGATATTCTACGTCATGATCATTTGGTCGGCCATACAATGGTGCGCTCTCTATTTCCTGGTGCCGGAGACGTACACGCCCGTACTGTTACGAAGAAAGGCGATTGCGGTACGGCAAGCTACTGGCGACGTTGGCTACAGCTCAATATACGATGGCCCACCAGTCTCAGTAGCAAAAGCTATTCTTCGCAACTGCTCAAGGCCCTTTAACCTGCTCTATCACGAGATGATATGCCTCAGTCTTTGCATACTTTCCGCTTTGCTATTGGGGGTTCTTTATCTATTCTTTGGGGCCTTTCCTATCATCTTTGGGACAAATTACAGATTCAATACCTGGAACTCTGGTCTAGCTTTCCTGGGCATATTCATTGGCATGTGCATTGGCGCATCTTGCGATGGCTTGTGGAAGCGTCTGTGTAAGTCTAGCACTTCCGATCAGTCCATTGTATCTGACGCATGCAGATATGAGGTTGAGTAATTCGCACAGTGGAAGAGGCGAGCCAGAGTTCCGGTTACCGTCAACTATGATGTAAGCATATCGCATCTGCTATGGTTCCCGAACTCATTCGTCAAAAGTGGCGCTCCTATTGCGACCGTAGCATTGTTCGGTAAGCATGTACTCGTGCCAACTATCAGAATCAATCACACCTGACACTTTCTAGGATTTGCATGGACGACACAGCCTTCGTTAGTTCAATGCCTGACGTGTCGCGTCGATTAGCTGCTGACGACCTGTTGCTACCTAGGATTCACTGGATAGGTAGGATTGCGCCGTACGACCGCTTACAGCACATAGGCTAAAGCTGCAGCAGTACCGATAGTGTTCAGTGGTATGTTTGGACTTGGTATCTTGCTCTGTTACAGTGGCATCTTGTGGGTCATGTCATGCTTGGATGTCATGATCATTGCTGATTGAGGTGTGCAGTACTTTCCTGGTCGAATGTGTATGTTTACCTAGACAACGCAGACGGCCTGTAGCTGATTCATGAAAACAAACAGTATCCGACGTACGCAGCGTCAGCTATGGCAGCTAATGCGTTCACCCGCGCCATCTTTGCTGCGACATTTCCGGTGCGTCACGCACTATGTTTCTGACATGACTAATACTAACCTCTGTAGCTTTTTGGGGTTCGCCCCCTGCCAGCCATCAGATATATGCTGCTTTGCTGACTATGACTGATCTAGACTCAGATGTACCATGGTGTGTTGCTGTATAAGTATATGTGTTTTAAACAAAATGCTGATAGCTCTGGTAGGACTCGGTTTCCAGTGGGCATCCTCGTTGTTGGCGTTCCTTGTGCTTGCCATGTGTCCGTTCCGTAAGTGTGTGTATATGAAGCCGCATAGCCGTCACTAACTTCAATTCAGCTTGGCTCATTTTCTATTGCGGAAAGAGAATCCGTTTACGGTCAAAACTAAGCCTCGATGGCTAGTCTTGACCTTGCCTTCGATGATGGCAGGGGTCTCGGATTAATCCACCGGTAGCTTCACGAGCTGTAGCACTGCTCGCCCCGGCATATAGCTAGATCTACGTCAGCGAACAAGAGGTGGAACACGAGAGGACCATATACAGTACGAGGCATCAAGAATAGTCGTGATGCAAAGTAGCAGTGCGCAACAGGCAGCCTGGCTTCAATTTGTGTGGGTGTTTCACAGACACTTCTAGAATCTGCGGCCGCATCGGCCGAGCGCTTAACTTATGCAAAGATATACAGCCCTACGGCGGCTTCGAGCTATGCTAATTCTGGCTAAGCTGCCGTAACGCTAACCCGGACTATAAGCTCGCGCCGCCGAAAGATTTGATCCTCCGTCCTTCCAACCTACACACGCTCCGCCCTCTATCTAAGTTGTCTCGACAACACGTATGTTCTATTGTCTAGCATCTTGATTTTCCTTCTAGTATATTAAATCTTAGAGGGTGCACTCCTGTAGTCGTTGAACAGGGGTACTAAATAGAAGCATTAATCAGCAACGCTAGCAAAATGATCGATAGCGCGATCACTACGTGCTCGATTTCCGATGTAGTCCGCTACGTTAGTAGAGAAATGGTTGGCGATTAATACACCGTTGATCTTACTTCGTGGATTGGAAGGGAGGAATCTATACAGGCCGATATCAAATTTGTGGCTCGTTACACAGGGTGGCTCGCCTCGGAGGGACAGACGTTAGCAGACATTGGCAAGTCGGCAGTAAGGTGAGAGCAACAACGTCTGTTCAAAATGTGTACACTTGGAAGAAGAGTCGAACAACAGAGAATAACAGAGTCAAAACTTTAAAGATTAGACTTCGGCCGCTCTCACTGGTTCGCGAATGTGCATGTGGCTGCATGTCGACCGTCTACGCTGACAGTACATTGGCGTTTTCACATACCTACCTTGTGATTATTACATCCTCACGTCCAGCTGCTGGCAGCGAAAGTCGCATGTGATTATTACCATACCCGCGCCAAACAGTTCCTCCACCTCCCTATTGTCCCGCTTGTGAGGGGTGGTGCCAGAATAGCCCGCGCTCAGACCAGCTCTTTTAAGACACGCTCTAGAGTTCGATACCGTCCCTGGCATGTGCATCGATGCGCTGGTTTAACAAGCCCACTCGCAAGAACCTGTTCCCTGAAGAAGGAGGAACTCAGCATCCAGTACGGCTCCGCTCGGATGCGACAGACTCTGTTTGAGGAGTGTACCGCTGACATCGCTGGAACAGGACCTCCCTCTGTCGCCGAGACCACGAGACCCCAGTCGTAGCCCACGGCCCCAGCAGAGCAGTTCCAACATCAATCGGAGTGCTACAGTCAGCGAACGGTTCAGCTCGACCTACAGCGGTGGTATGTGCAGTGTGTAAGGCGGAAAATCGGCCGTCGCTAATGCGGTGGACAATGCAGATAGGAGGTCAATTGCAATCGAGCCGGGCTTTGACAACGGCGCTCCATTTTCGCCAGACGACTTTCCACCGCCTTCGCCGCCATTGACGGGAGGCATTGGACGCTCGCAAACAGTATCGAGAAGAGAAGGTGCGCGTCGGAACGAGACTGCGGAGCCGTCACCAGCAGCGCTGTGGTCGCCGGATTTCATTCAGCTCCCAGCGCCTCGCGAGCAGTCCGAGGTGCAGCCGGAGGATATATACGAGAGTCCCACAGATCCCATGAACCAGCGGGGACCGCAAACGCCGGGGAAGACATCGTCCGACAGCGGACAGAACACTGCTGCCCAGGAACGCTGGAATAAGCGCCAGCAGAGCCGGCTGGAGACCGAGCAAGGCTTCCGCGAGCAGCGGCAAGGCGGAGGGCAGGCTGTTCTAAGCCCGTCGACGTCCTTGAGCGAGCAGTCGGGCTATATTAACAACACATACCAGGCACCGCAGGAGGCACAGCCACAGCTCTACCAGCAGAGTCAGCCGCATCCTTCGTCGCAGCCGTCAGCCTATCAGAGCTCGCGCACGGCCCCGCCTAGCCACACCAACGCGGGTCTTGCTATACATACCCAACCCGTCAGTACGGCCGCTCGGGGGCCTCACTATTCGTCTCAGGAGTCCTCGCAGCAACAAAACACTCAGTACTCCCCTCCCGACGCCGGCGCATCCTTTCTCTCGCAAGACCCCGCCCGGCCACAGCTGTCGTCATCGCGCAGCTACAGCAGTTCGCAGCAGCAATCGTCGGCAGGCTCAGAGGAGCCGTCCATGTCCTCAGCCAACAATGGCAGCTTGCCAGGCCCTCGAGCACAACGATCTGGCAATTCCAACCGGCAGAGCATGCATAACGGATTAAACTCTCGGGAAGGCTCGGCCCTCGGCGCCGGGCAAAACGGCGGTCAGCAGCAGCAAGGTGTACCTGCCTTCAATACCTCCGTCGTTCCTGCCGTCAGCCAAGGCATTCCGTCGCAGGCCGCTTCACAAGGCAAGACGGCTGGTGATGTCGGACGCGTGACGCCACAACCGGTGCAGTCGAGCGCAGACATGTCGGAAGAGGACGTCGACCAACTGATCAAGGATCACAAAGAGCTGCGTACGTAATCTCGCATTCACTTCAGATCAACCCTTGCATACTGACGCACGTGACAGGCGAGAAATACACCAAAGTGAAGAAGTACTACTTCGAGAAGGAGGACCAGGTCAAGAACCTGCAGAACAGTCTCGCCCACCAACGCCTCTCACAGTCGCGGACATCTCTCGACGACAGCGAATACACCACCCGCTTCAATCGTCTCGACGGTCTCATCGCGCAGTTGGCCTTTAGCATCCGCAAGAGCTGGAAGAGCGTGCCACAATGGCTCATGGGGTCAGTGAACAGAGACGCCGTTGTCACGGGCAAGCAAGAGATGACAGCAGCTGGTAGAGCGTTCATATCGTGCTGGATCGTCTCGGAGGTGTTCGAGAAGGTCTTCCATCCTGATCTGGAGCCCACACTGTCGGGACAGCTGAAGATGATACAAACGAACATCCGTCGTGCTGCACCGCCTGCGCAAACCTCGGAAGAGGATGAGAACCTCACAGCGAAGGTGGTGGCATGGAGACTATCGACGCTGGAAGGGCTACAAGAGTCCCTACGAGCGTCTTCGTGTGCCGACAACCGCGCCTACCTCACCGAGCAGTTGCAAGAAGGTCTTTGCAGTGCCCTCGCTACCCACCTCCACGACCCACCACCCTCGGACCTCGAAGGCGGCGTCCACATGATCGTCGAGCTCGTCGTCAGCATCGCCATCCACCTCCCAGTGGAAAGCAGAGAAGTGAACATCCAATACTACATGCCCGGCAACCCCATCATGCAGGACCACATGAAGCTGGAATCCGGCATCCCACCACTCAGCTTCTCCGCTTTAGAAGATGCGACAGAGCGGTCATCGATGCGGAGCGCGCACAGCGATATCACCGACAACACCGAGAACACCACTTCACACGGCGATAAGACATCCAAGGGTCGAAGTATGCTCAGCGCCATCACAGGCAACAGTAGGCAGAAGGACGACCGCAAGGGCGAGCAGCGGAAACAGGCCGGCGCGACAGGCAGCTCGAGCAGTCTCAACCGGCCCGAAAGCTCACAGGGGATGCGGGATATGCCTCGCGTGCGCATGGCAGCTGGTATTGGCGTCGCGGTTCGAGGGAGGAGCGTACTGGTCAAGGCGCCGGTGTTTGGGACGACTTGAGGTACTCAGCATGGGTTGGATAGGAACGATGGTTGAATATCACGGATCCGTTGGCACAGACTCGCACAGCATCATTTTCACTTCTTGCGGCGGCCACTTGAGGCACTTGGGACGAAAGTCGAGAGATGAAAGGTTTCCTTTTTGGGATGAGCAGCATTGTGGCAAGCGGGAGACTTTCACCGATACCCTTGAAATTTGGAGACGACACCGAGACGGCAGTGTAGAGGGATACGGGAGATGAGGACGAGATGAGTATATATATGTGGACAGCATGAGTTGATATGGTATAGAAGATGGTTTGAGTGGACTGGACTGGAGCTTCCGATGTCCCACACTTTTCAGTACATGGGTGACATGGCATCTCCTTCACATGCATGAAGCACTGCATGATATGTGAGAGGATACGGCAGCTACCCCTCTTGTCAGGACAGGTACATGTACGCTCGCTACAGGTTCAGAGGTGCATGAGGTGTGGCAGCCTTGCTGCTACTCTGGGCTTGGGCAGGTATGCTATTTTGACTTCGTCTATACTCGGCACGATGTGTCCATGTCGGCTTTACAACGAATACCTCCTTTTGCTCTTCGCAACGGTCTCTCCGCCAACGACTGGCAAGCATGCTTGAGCTTTATTCAAGAGCGATACCCGGACTGTGTGGTCGAGGAGGCGCGTTGTCAGGGAGGGTGCTCGTACACCGTATTGCTACGACGACGCACCATAAGACGAGACCACGATGCGGACGGCGACTCGCTCGAAGCTTTTATCGTTCAAATTCGTCCTGCAAAGCACGCTATCTCGCCTTCGATCGCTCGGGATGCGCGAGTATGGTATGGGGAGCTAGCTCCGCTGTTCGAAGAGCTTATCGTTCGTGCTGGCGTTCAGATATGTCGGATGTCGCTCTTGCCTGGCGTACGACTGAGTGACGTCCTTCCGACAGCGAACACAGTGGACGATAGATCAAGGCAACAACTTCAGACCTTACTCGATAGTCTCGTGGACTTCCACGCTTGTGCCTGGCATCAAGGAAGACGATCCATGAACCAACGACCGGAATCCAGAAGATGTACCGGCCGTGTGGGATCGACGATTGAGCAACGGTTACGATGGCTTGAGAGCGGCCTGCCAACGCCAGCTCGTCGCGTACTTGCGAGACGTTGTAGGACAGATCTTCAGAATGGAGGGTTAGACGTCTTACCTGTGGTGCTCACGCACGGCGATCTACTTCCCTCGAACATTATGGTCGACTCCAAGACCTGGAAGATCAGTGGTATGGTTGATTGGGCTGAAGCAGAGTACTTACCTTTCGGTATGAGTCTGTACTGTGTGGACCATCTTCTCGGACGGCTGCAAGGCCCTAACAAGTTCGTGTGGTACGACAGCGCCACGGAGCTTCGAGCAGTGTTCTGGGGTGCGTTGTGGAAGCGAATTCCGAGGTTAGACGATCAGGTCGTGCAGAAGGCGGTGCGGCTTGCTAGAGACATTGGCGTGCTACTGTGGCATGGTATCGCGTTTGACGATGGCAGAATTGATCGGGTTGTGGAGGTTGGACAGGATGATGAAGAACTGGCATATCTTTCTGCATTCGTCGAAGACCCAGAAGGCATTGTGAAAGCGCTGCTGTAGCTGTAGAGTGGGAAGATACTTTATTGGCCATCCGCCTTCGGCTTCGCCAGCCCAGCCGCTTCTGCCTCCTGCTTCAGCTCATCCCATTCCGGCCTTGGAATCTCGACACCATCCAGTACTCGCGCGTACGTGATGCCACCGAGTCTGCTTACCGGGCGGAGAACCTGCAATACCATTAGCAAGCACATCTTCACAATGTACCAGAGGGCTCACATTCGGATCCAGCATATTCCGCTCCTCATTCAAAGCATCCTCCCTCGCCCAAAACCTCACCCCCTCAATAATCGCCATTACGCCAGTCTTCTTCCCCTGCGTCGCCCGACTCTCATACTCCTTCGTCTCCAGCAACTTCCCCTCCACACTAAACACCGCCTCACCAACCCGACTCGCCTTGACATCCGTACACTCCATCGGCGTCAAACCCGACAAAGCCCACTCCGAGATACCGTACGGCGCGTTCACCGAGCAAGCGTTCGCAGCTTCGAGGTAGTGCTCGCTAATCATATTAATCACGCACTCTCCCGAATCAACCAGATTACGCAACGAATCCTTCGCTTTGTCGAACCCGCCAGCATATCCCACGACGAAGATCGGTGGATCGTGGTTAACCATCTGGGTATACGAGAACGGTGCTAGGTTGGTAGAACTGCCGTCCTTCGACCTCGTGCTCACGAAGCCAATGGGTCGCGGGATGATAGCACTAATAAGAAGTTTGTAGTTGAAAGTCGCGGGCCGGCCTTCCTGGTACGGATCAATGGAGACGTGTTTGTGGTTCTTCCATTCGCCGTTGTCGTTGGCGCCGTCACCGAATTTCCAATTGGGGTTTTTGGTCTTGTAGACGGTCCATTCGCCTTCTTGTCGCCAGTCCACGCGGGAGGATTCGACTTCTTTGAAGTTGCCGTGGGGATTGCGTTTGACGTGTTTCTCGCTGAGAATGTTAGTGGGCTTCATGATACTGTAGTGGTCGGTACCGACCTGTCCATCATCTGCTCATGGGCGTTGGTGGACGCCATCTTTACGTTTCAAGCGAGTGGCGAAGTCAGTTGTATTCAGCGAAGTGAAGTTCGGAACAGTCTCGAGACCAGAGAAATAATGTTTGCCATTTCCGTGACGGTCGGAGTAGGCTATTCAGTACGTCATCGCTACAGTTCTGGACCTTCTCACCTCAAGAGCAGACACTTCCCATTGACTGACCTATGGTTGATGGCCCGAGTCTTCTCCGTGAGTGAGTGAGAGACGAACAACACATTACCTTGAATGTTCGGCCGACATTCGCATCTTGTAGACATGTTTGTCAGCGCCGTGGTGTGTTATAGATCGGACATCATCCCCCAACCACCCCTCTAGCTTAAAATGGTGGGGCATCGGGCCTCGAGACCCAGGCTAGCTTGATCTTGAGCCATAGGTGGTATACAACGCGATTATAGACTTATAAACCCGCCTGTGCAATTGTAGTCCCATCTTGTTATCTCAGAAACTGCATCAAACAATGGCGAACGACTACGAGACCTACTCTCTTGGAGACTGGAAGCTCAAGAATGGCGGTACCATCCCAGATGCTCACATTGCATACAAGACCTACGGTGACACGAGTCGACCTCTGATCATCTACCCTTCCTGGTACTCGGGTTCGATCTCGGATAATGAGTGGCTGATCGGCGAGGACAAGACACTCAACCCCACAAAGTACTTCATCGTAGTTACAGCGCTTTTCGGTAATGGTCAATCGTCGAGCCCAAGCAACAAACCAGACCTCAAACCATTTCCGGATGTCTTGTTCTACGATAATGTTAGAGCACAGCATCAGCTCGTGACCGAGAAGCTCGGGTTCAAACATGCTTTCGCCGTGCTTGGCTGGTCGATGGGTGCTGGACAGACCTACCAGTGGGCGACACAGTATCCCGACTTCATGGATGTGGTCGTGCCGTTTTGTGGTAGTGCGAAGACTTCGCTCCATAACCAGGTATTCTTAGAGGGCGTCAAGGCCGCGGTGCTGGGTGGAAAGCAGGCGACGTCTGGAGGTGTCTGTCAAGGCGAAGCTATCCAAGGCCAGTACCGAACGTGGACAGAGGAGGAACGCACAGTCGGATTGAAAGCCCTCGGACGGGTATACGGTAAGTACTGGTGGATAGAAGAGTCCTCAGAGACACGATCGGACTTTATGTCGTGCTCTGAGACTTTTGAAACTCTTCGACGGGCCTGAGGCACTTGCTGACCCATGCAACCATTTACCCTGCAGCTGGCTGGGGCTTCTCGCAGGCTTTCTACCGGGAGAAGTTGTACGAGTCCGTACTCGGCTTCAAGGATCTCGAAGACTTCATGTTGAACTTCTGGGAAGCCTGGGCGCTGTCCAAAGGTATGCTGAATCCTCATTCTGCTTTCTGACCAGAGCTGATCGTTACAGATCCCGAGAACATGCTCGTCATGCTGTACACGTGGCAAGCTGCAGACTGCTCGGCACAAGAGCCTTACAACGGCGATTTCGACGCTGCGATGAAGGGCATTAAGGCGAAGGCGGTGGTGCTCCCTAGCAAGACCGATATGTACTTTCGTGAGCAGGTATGTGCGCCTCTCAAAATGCCAAGGCTGACCTGTCGCAGCTCCTGAAGACTCCGAGATCGAGGTGGAACATATGAGGCCTGGGGTCGGCAAGTGCATCGCGTTTCCATCGATTTGGGGCCACTGGGCTGGAGGTAAGCCAATACCGTACTCCTCTTCTGGCTGCCTTCTTGATTCTGACATGGTCGTATAGGACCAGGACAGAGTACCGAGGATGTCAAGTGGCTGGATGAAAAGCTACATGAGCTTTTCGAGCAGAACAGTATGGCAGATTTGAAGTCATCCTTGCCAGAGCCGTAGGAGGCAGGAACGAAGTCGATGGGTGAGGCAGGTTCGAGCAAGGACAATCATGATCTTTTTCTGCTCAACAGCTGTTCTCGTGAATGCGTGTTGGTTATAGAGCTCACCTCGTGCCCATCGTGAGCAACTTGTGCCTTTGATACCTGGGGGAGGGCTTTGGAGCTACTGCCAAGTGCAGTGATGAGGCACTTCTACCCCGTACAGATCGCTGCTTGCATGCTTGATCCTGTCTCGCCAAGGTAGCCGCGCCCACATCAGCATGCTGTACGAGCTGACTTCCTTCATTTAGGAGGCGGCACGGTACGCCTTGGCTGGGCGAGACACCAACGCGCCGAGTGTACCCTCCGAAGAAAGCCAGAGATTGGAATTTACATCCGTGTATAGCAGCGTTCGATGTTGTCGTGCAGTTGAAGATGGCTGAGGTGGTGATTCGGACTTGTGTATATGTTCGTCGCCGAGGGCCCGACCGTTTAGAAACGTGTCTTAGCGCTTGAACCTTCTAGGCAAGATCCACACGTCGGATCTTGCCAAGCTCACGCTAAGGTCGATATTATGACTTCCACCCTTCCAAAGGAGAGACGAGGGGGACAGATTTAGCATGGTCTCCTGATAATAAGTTTGCCCAGACCGCAGGGTATCAAAGGTAAGCTTGTGGGGATCTAGAGACCTGATAAGAATATAGAGGCGGCCGTGAAGGTATTGTATTACCACACTCCTTTGGTTTTGTCGCTCCTTCGAACCTCCTTCGCGTTGCTTTCTCGCTACAGTCGCTCATTCGAACGCAATGGAGTTATCTTCGCTTCGCGCTGTGTTCCTTGTCGTCTTTGCTCTTCTTTTCTGTGTTCAGACTGTTTCTGCACGACGGGCATCACACATCCCCCGGGACGCGGACTCGAGACACGGCAGGCCGAAGAAGCCAGACGAGTTCCACTACTCAGACGAAGAGACGTACTTTACCTATGTGACCAGGCCGGACATCAATCCCATACGATGGAGTATTAAGACCTTCGACGAGGAAGCTCTCTCGCCCGGGTACTGGTTCGTGGCACCTTATGCCGCTCTAGAGCAAAGTGAATACAACAGCTGGAACGGTCCGCACATCTATGGTCAAGACG
>JAABUW010002377.1_pt1 | contig 28789 bp, 20 predicted proteins | sample 5560081 | NCBI WGS metagenome assembly JAABUW01 (sample SAMN10711882, study PRJNA513363) | rock metagenome | isolation source: Antarctica rocks | place: Antarctica: Victoria Land, Knobhead sud | reverse complement strand
GAGAAGATTAAGCAGGCGGGGTGTACGTGGATTGGGGGGCTGGACGCGAATCTCATCGGCGATAGGGGCCAAGGGGAGGCGGATAGCTCTGTTGTGGTTATCTGCTTGAAGCAGCGACTCCGCGTGATCAGGATCGGAAGGGAAGCGCGCAAGATCAGAGATATCGAGCTCGGAGGCGTCGGCGCTATCTCTCGACGCGCGGATCTTGCGTGTGTGGCAGAGGGGGGGAAGTATAGTTTGCTGGATGTGGTTAATCATCGGAAGCATGAGCTCTTCCCTATCTCGGCCTTGAGTAGTGGTGGCCAGGAGGAGGAGAAGGAGCTACCGCCCTTGCCGGTGAGAGGGCACGCGCAGAGCAGAAGTGTGTCTGCGGCGAGTCCATCACGAGAGCCACGTGGCCACGACCGAAATGTCAGCGTAGGGGGTGCGCCAAGGGATAGCAGCCATTTGCGACCCGATGCTGCATCGCCGTGGCCTTCGAGGAGTTCTTCGAGGCAGGTGGGTCTTCCCGGTGAACCGTCGAGTCGGGAGGCGAGTCCGGCGAAGAGCGATGTTGCGTCTCCGAGAGTTTCGACGGAGCTGCAGGGCAGACCTGAGAAGGCGACTCTGCGGCCTTTGCCTGCGAACATTGTTACACCTACGCCGAATGAGTTTATGCTTACGACTGGCACGACGCTAGAGGAGCCGGGGATTGGGATGTTTGTCAATCTGGACGGTGATCCTTCGAGAGGGCCGTTGGAGTTCTCGAGCTATCCGGAGTCACTTGTACTGGATGGACCTGGCCAGAACGATGCCTTCGGTTCTTCAGATACGGATGCTGAGGGGTACGTGCTCGCCGTTGTGCAGAGGAAGATTGGCGAAGGGATGCGACGAGCTATCGAGGTGCAGCGTTGGGACGTCGACCCCGGAGAGCAGCGACATTCGAAAGAATGGCTGATGCTGGAATCACCAGGTGGCGAGGACGATGCTGAAGGCTGTTTTGGGCTTCGAGTCGCTACCACCACCAGCGAGCTGTCTGTCCCGGAGATCAGCACATCGCTGCGGTTGCGATGTCTACAGCTGTCAGACGAGGGCAAGGATGCTGATACGAAGCGGGAGGCGGAAGAGGACGCATTCGCTGCTCGCTTTGCTCAGATCCAAGCACGAGTTCTGTTCTATACGCCTGACAAAGTGCAGTGGTTGACGCGGAACCCACTGATCGTGCAGCTGGACCAGCGTCTGGCAGTGGCCATTGAGAAGAATGACGCTGGCGAGCTATCGATCGATATCGGCTACGTGCAACATGTGCTCAACGACCTTCGAGGACAGGAAGCTAGAGATGAGCTCGAGTTCCGGACGTTGACATATATTCGTCAGAAAGCTTCTATACTGCTCTTCGGCCACCTATTGCTGCAGTCCGTGAACGGCGTCATAGCCTATGAAAGCGGCAAGCGACTGGCTGAGGAAGCGCTGGTATCTGGAGAACTAGATCCGCGTATTGTCTTATCGCTTGTGCCGCCCCTACAGCAAGAAGTCGAAGAAGGCAAAGAAGGCATCTGGATCCCGCAAGGTCTCCGAGACACCATCACCATGCTACGAGACAGCTTCCAACCCGGCACACTCGTGCAAGACTCAAAGGGTGCCTACGGCGACAACCTACTTTCCATTCTGAAGCGCTACCTCATGAGCTGGCGCAAGAAAAAGGGGTTCGGCAGCGTGGCGGACGAGACGCACGTCTTCCGTACCGTAGATGCAGCACTGCTCTACATCCTCCTCCTGCAAGACGAGCACAGCCCTCGCGGACCAGCAACACCTGGTTCGGTGCGAGCAGAAATCAATGACCTAGTCGACCGTGGCGTCGACTGCTTCGACCGAGCTGTCGCGCTGTTCGAACACTTCCGCCGCCTTTACCTACTAAGTCGTCTCTACCAATCCCGCAAGATGGTCGCAGAGGTCCTGGCAACCTGGCGTCGCATCCTCGACGGTGAACCAGATGCCGGCGGCGAACTCATCGAGGGCGAGCAAGACCTGCGTCGCTACCTGGCCAAAATCCGCGACCCGGCGCTCGTACAGGAGTACGGCGCCTGGCTCGCGAACCGCAACCCCAAGCTCGGCGTCCAGATCTTCGCGGACGATAGTAGCCGCGTGAAATTCGAGCCCGCGGAAGCCGTCGAGATTCTCAAAGAGAAAGCTCCAGGCGCTGTGAAGGACTACCTCGAACATCTCGTCTTCGGCAAGAACCACGTGCGCTACGTGAACGACTTGATTGCCTTCTACCTCGACACTGTGCTCACCGCCCTCTCCTCCCCGGAGGTGAAACAGTCGTTATTAGACAGCTACAGCACCTACCGCGCCCTCCACCCCCCGAAACCGACTTACCGGCACTTCATCACCGACAACGCCACAAGCGAGGAATGGCAGCATAACCGGCTCCGTCTTCTGCAGCTTATCGGCGGCAGTCATGGCGCGGCGAGCGAGTACGACGTCCATGCTTTGCGGGAGAGGTTGGCACCGTATAGTGAGGTTTTGGTGCCGGAGATGATCATCTTGAATGGGAGGGAGGGCAAGCATGAAGAAGCGCTACACCTCCTCGTTCACGGATTGGGAGACTACGATACGGCGGTTCGCTACTGTCTACTTGGTGGCAGCTCGATATTCCACCCAACCTCCTCGCTCGGAGGTGTGGAGAGGGGGGAGTTGCCGAGTAAGGAGGAGCAAGCGCGGTTGTTCAACTTCCTGCTGCACGAGTTCTTCGCCATCTCCGATGTTTCCGAGCGACTCGAGCGGACTGCTGAGCTATTAGAGCGGTTTGGAGGCTGGTTCGATGTCGGCGAGGTTCTGGCACTGATTCCGGCCGATTGGAGTGTGGAGGTTGTGAGTGGGTTTTTGGTGCAGGGGTTTAGGAGGATGGTGGTGGAGAGGCATGAGAGTGAGGTTGTGAGGGCGTTGGCTGGGGCGCAGAATTTGAGGCGGAGTGGGGAGGTGGTTGATTTGGGGGAGAAGTACGGGGCGACGGTTGTGAGTGTAGAGGGGGAGGTTGGTCTGGTGGGTTGATGATGGAGAGTCCGCAAGGAAGAGGTCAAGCAATCGATACCGAGTGCGTCTTGAGGTCACGCCACCTACTTTACGATACAGGAGCTCAGCCACGGCACTCAGCCTCAGCCTTGCCTTGCTACCAAGGGAGAGTCTCAGGTCGACTTATCATACCGAATCTCGATTATCATCCATATCGCAACTTATGGTCCAAGTCCACGACACAGATTGATGGCCATGGAGGTCGCCGCCGATAGGCCAAACGAAAGTTTCCAGTATCCAGCTCTCGGTGCAGGCATAAAGCAGATTCGATTGCTCAAGTTCTTAGGCTATGACTCAGATGGCAAGCTCGGGTTCTCGCTCGAATGTCACAACCTGGAGGAAGCATCCTACATCGCTCTGTCGTACACCTGGGATCGATATGAAGAGACCGAAGACCTGGCCGATGGTCTCTGCCGTCCTGTAAAAGAGAAACCGGCTGAAGGGATTGTTGTCGACGGAGAGCAGTTCTTGACTACTTCATCTCTTCTTGAATTTCTATGGACCATCTCCTCGCAGCAGTGGGAGGGTCGCCTTTTCTTCGTCGATCAAATCTGTATCAACCAAAGTGACGAGCACGAGAAGGCTCGTCTCGTCTCGATTATGGGAGACGTATACTCCGGTGCCTCAGAAGTCATTGCATGGCTCGTGCCGTTGAAGCAGCTCAATGAGGATGCAAGCAGGGTGCTACGGACCTTGAGCAAGAGCAGCGAAGCGCAGATCGGGTTCCTAGAGCATCCCGAGAACACGTCTTGGTGGAGGCGTAAACTCCTTGCCATCTGGGCCTTCGCCCTCGCCAACGACTTTGTGCGTTGTTTATACGCCGCGTACTGGTCTCGGCAGTGGATTGCGCAAGAGATTGTGCTGGCCAAGAAGTTAACCTTCCAGTTTGCAGAGGTTTCCCTCGACTGGAAGGTCGTCACAAACCTTTGTCGGTACTCTGGGCAGAGGCTTTTGTGGAAGACGATGGAGAAACAGGACAAGACAGCAAGCTTTTACTTTGGGACAGCGTGGGGGCCTAAACGATACCGGGACTTGCAGAACGATATTAGGCACTACAGAGACTCCGCAGGCGAAATTGTCATGCACGATTGGGACGACAAGAGGCAGCTGCCACTTATTGAGAGTCATACATTCGATGAATGGGTACAGAAGGTTGATGATCTTGTACGGCAATCAAGTGGCCGCGGATGGCCTTACTAGACTTCACCTCATGGAGCTGCGCCATCTTCGATCTTCTTCATGCGTTCTGCGCAGTCTCGCGCCAATCGCTGCGTCGACTTCTCCAACGCAGTCACCCCAGTCATCCACTGGAACCTCTGTCTCCAGAACGCGAAGCGCTCTTTCGACCCCCTTACCACCTGTCCACTTGACGTTCAACGCATCGTCTTGCCAGCCGTGCTCACCCCCCAACTCGCCTCGCATCTCATACAAGCGCTGGCCGGTCAGCTGGAGCCATAGCGCGGCGAGCGGGACCTTGGTGTTGAGGATCTTGATGTTGTGAAGTTCTAGTTCTCGATCGCGGAACTCTGGCCATTCCTCATCGTCCTCCTCGTCGTACCACTCTTCGATCTTAGGAAAATGGACCAACTCCCACGGCGCGAACTCACAAGTGGACCTAAACACAAAGCCGGCTCTATCTATCTCCGTCTCTAACATCGAAACTCCACACACGGCGAGCTTAGCCATGAATGCGTGTTCGTTGACCTGCGCTTGGCGCTTCGCTGCCAGGTCGTCGTCGTCCGAGTTCCAGATAGCCACTGCGCTTAGTCAGTAGCTGCGCATGGCAACAAAGGAGGTCGCATCTTACTGTCATATCCAAATTCGGTCCAGTGATTGTCGAACTGAGGCAGATGCTCAAAGACACAGTTGCCATCTGGTAGCTTCTGCAGCTCAACGACGAATTCGACAAATCTGTCGTTGTAGGTGGTGAGTTGGTGAACAGCTTCGACAAGAGTGCGCCACAGCATCCCACAGTCCGGGTTTGGTTGATCTGGTTCGTCCCGAATGATCTGAGAGACAGCTTCCGCCGCGATCTCCGACATGGGAGTAAAAGAACTGGAGAAGAGTTTCTTGAATGCTGAAAGCATCTCTGGTGGTGGTGGGTATGGCTCCTGTTCCTGTGCTGCTATGAATTCGTCCCCAGTTGCAGCGAACTGCGGACCTCTTGCATCGTGTTCGACAGCCATTTCAAAGATAGCCAGGCTGTATACAGCGGACAAGAAGTGCGACGCTTCGTCTACATATAGCTACGAGCGGTTCGCCGACTTCTGTTTCATCAGGCAGATTCAGCTCGTCTCCCAATGCGACACACCGCGACGATGTTACATAACAGGATGCGAGCTAGCAACCAGGAGGTGCAAAACGTTCGATGAGCGTTGCAACGAACCTTTACAAGAGGATGCTTCCGGAAATACTTACGAGTCACCTCTCACGGAGATGGGCAAGAGTTGACTGTCTCGACATTCTGCTGAGTTCCATGAAACGATGCTATCGAACTTGGAGGGCTGTGCTTCATGAACACGAGTCCCAGCAGTATGAGGGCGGCTCGACCTGACTCAATCGACTGTGTTGTATGGTATGTGGCGAAGAGAGATCCGCGTGGAGATCATAGCTAGTCGTCGTGGCACGCAAAACAAATGTAATTATAAGGTAAAGCAGGACTAATCGACGTCGTGGAGGTCAAAGCGGACCAAAGCGGACCACGAACAAGGTTTGCTGCAAGGAACAGCTTCACGACTTCCTGATTGAGGTGCACCAATTCCTTGGATCTCTGCAACTACGGGATGTCTCAAGCCGTATCGTGGTGCCACGCCAGCATTTTGGGCAACTTTTACAGCTGATACCTGCTTCGGCAAGCCTGTTCCAACAACATTCACGTGTGTGATCGTCGTCGAACAAGCTTCGCTGCAAAAGCGATCGAACGTCATCACGACTCCCACTTGATGTATACCACGGTAAGTCGTGTCTTTTTGTTAGTTCAAACTCTCCTTCGCTTCGATCAAACAGAAAAATAAGCGTAATAGCCATAGATATGTTATTCGACACATTTCGGACGTTAGCTCTTGCGCTCGCGGTCACCACTCAGTATGCATTCGCTCAGAGATTCTACGGTCCAGAGGATCCACGCCTGCAGATCCAAATAACGACGCAAAACCCGATTAATGGTGTGAGCAAAACACCCGATGGTCGAATATTCGTCGCATACGCCCGCGTCGACGGATCAACAGGCCCCCAGATCGCTGAGTGGGATCAAACTACCAACACATCGACAGCCTACCCGAACGAGAAATGGAACTCATACAGTGATGGCGACGATCCGGCAACGCATTTCGTTGGCATCAATTCGCAACGAGTTGGCCCTGACGGCAACCTGTACGTGGTCGACAAAGGCGCGACTGCAATTGGAGGCGCTGTTATGTTTCCCTATGGACCCAAGCTGGTTGTTGTTGATACGCAGACGAACGAGGTCAGCAAGGTGTACTTCATGGGCAACGTCACCAGATCGAACAGCCTACTCGACGATGTCCGCTTCAATCCAATCACCGGCAAGGCCTACTTGACCGACGCTGGAAGCCCTGGCCTGATTGTGCTGGATCTCTTGACAGGCAACGCGATACGGGTGCTCGACGACGATGCGTCGACGGGCGCAACAACGGCTGTGTCTGCCGAAGGAACACTGTTGCATCTCGGCTCGAAGCCAGCTTTTATCTACGCAGATCAGCTAGAACTTTCGCCAAATGCGAAGTACTTCTACTACCAGCCGGCCAGCGGTGGAATGTCACGAATCGAAACCAAGTTACTGGATCAAGCCACCTACAACTCGTCTCTTAACTCCAACTCAGTCCTCGGCCTGTTCGTAGAGCCTTACGCCAATACCCCGTCGACCGGTGGGACAGCCATCGACGCCGAGGGTAATATATACGTCAGCGACGTGGACAGCCAGCGGATCATCAAGATATTCCCGAACAGCACAATGACACTCCTTGTGCAAGATCCACGTCTGCTGTGGGTTGATGCTATGTGGATTGATCTACAGCACAGACTTTGGCTACCTGCAGCACAGCTCAACCGTGGAATTCCGTTCCAAGGCAAGAACTTGGAGGAGGCACCGTTGTATGTGTTTAGTATCGACATTGGGGTGGGCCCTTCGCAGATCGACCACGCATAAGAAAGCGTATCGATGTATGTATTTCAGCAAGGGACATAATGATTAATGATAAGCGAAGTCGACCGACTCGTCTCTGCGAAGCACCTCGCAGCCAAACAATGTAGCCGGACTTGGCCACACCGAACACCTCTATAGCGGCGCGTCCGTCACATTGAGCGCCACGTCTTTGATGGTGCAGCCACTGTGATGGTACGTTCCTCCAAGCACCTGTGCCAACCACTCCAACGCCCTCTGGTCTCCGTTGGTCTCTTCGGCCAGATGCCCACCAATCGTGTTCCGCTCATAGACGATGTTCGCTCCAACACCGCAATACCGGTCGACAACTTCGTCAGTGTCCTCGATGGCCGTGAGCTCGTCGTTCACGGCTTTATAGATGAGCATCGGCATTTTCGGAGTCCCGTGGTAGCCCATATAGCTTTGCTCATTTAGGGCTCGCTGTATCAGTGGCGAATCGAGGACGGCTTGGCCGTTCTTGAAATAGCTGAAGATGGTCTGGTTCGAATAGAAGGCGAACGCCTCCAAGATCGACATATGTTCTGTCGCCAGGAACCCGGTTCTGTTGTACGGGCCATCAGTCTTCAATTCGGAGAGCAAGTAGGCGCGGGCCTTTGGGTATTGAGAGGTGATTCCGAGGAGTCCTCCGGGCAGCAAGCCCGCCCACATGGTGCCTTCGATGGCGCTAAAAATACTGGTGAAGTTTGAGGGCAGTCCTCCCATAGCTGCTCCCGCGAAGTCTAGCTCGGGTGCATATTGAACCTGCAACTCGGCAGCCCACTCGCTAGCCAGACTGCCGCCTGAATAGCCCCACATCTGATTCCTTTTGTGTCAGCAAGTGTTGTTGTATTGGACTACGAGAGTACTCACCGCATACTTGGCGTCCTCGGCAAGATCAAAGCCATGATTGAGTACAGCGCGGACGTTATCGATTGTGGCATGACCTTCTCCAACACCACTTACGAACGACGCCAGAGGTCCTTCGAAGTCAGGAACGCTCACATACCATCCCAGGCTAAGAGCGGTCTGGATGTCGTCCAGGACCAGCCCCGTCGCGGACGCAGGGTTGTTCAGGTCGTAACTAGGGCTTGCATCGACGTCGACACTATTGTATGGGATCTGGTACGACAGCAGTGCTTTGCCGTCGGACTTTTTCGGCACGAAGACTGTGGTCACCGCCCACGAGGGTCGATAGCGGGCATCGGTAGTTCGATAGAGGATGTTGTAGACAGCACTGGCGTTCCCAAAGCTGGTCGTCAGGTTGCCAGGTGCCTGTCGAATACGGAGTACATCGCCAGGTGAAGCACTCGGAAACTCTTTTGGAGCTGAATACCACGGGTCTTGGGAGGGGGGAACCGGCGCAGAGGAAGGGTTGGGAGCTCCTGTGACGACCGAAGCTATTGCGAGCAGCACATTAATCCTCGAGATGTGAAGGAGTAGCATGTTGATGGTAGATTGTGTGAAGTGCAGGAAGAAAGTGCCAGCCGGATGGACAGCTTATATATGTTGAGGTCCTACCATCAGTCATCGTAAAAAAAGGATACCGTCAACTGCCTTTACAGCTTATCACCGACTGTAGATATTACGCATTGGACCACATCGTGGAGGCATACGGCCGAATGCATAGATGATGAGTGCTGTTGATCGCGTCCATAGAAGAACGATGAAACCGTGCGCAGTGGTGGAGCCCCTCGATAAATCCGGAAGGAGCAACGAGGCGCTAGCCTCTTTTCGTATTCAAACGGTCTTCGTGGATCTTCCGATGGCCGGCCCCCGTGAGCTAAACGACGGACGTGGGAGAATCGAGCCCATGCTGCGCTAAGCACCTTCCCAGCGCGAACGTTGTCGTGTATCCTCTTGCAGGTTTCCTACTGACGAAGTCGAAGGTCTCTCGAAGTCAGAGATGCCCACATACGATTCAGGCAACCACCGGCACCTTGCCCGAGAGCCTCCGGTACCATGTACATTGAAGCTGGGTAGGTATGGTAACAGGGAGAGGCGCCACCATAGTACGCACCACCATAGTATGATGACCGGCATGCCGCATCGCCCATTGCTTCGAAAGCGCTTTGCATAAAACCTGGGATTGCACCGATCCGATCGAGGTCGTCCGCGTCGTATCCCACCACTCTTCTTCGACGCATCTGTGTGTAGCCCTGAAGGAAGACCTGGATTGCGTACGGTCTCAATGGCGACCTGTTAGCAGTTGTGTTGAATATAAGCTCTATCGTTTCTGCGCGTTGCCACATGTTCAAGCCGAAAAGGCCTTGCATGGCGACGTTCTGCAGCTTTGGGGTTGGCATGCTGTCGGCGAAAGTCCAAAGTCGTATGAGACTCGCTTATTGTTTCAGGTTGAACTTTTCGCGCTCTCGTGAGCCGCGAGCAAGAGAGTCCGCCATCCTGGGCACGTCTGGTAGGTCTCCTAGATGGATCCAGTATAGGAGAAGCTCTAGTGTACCCACGTCGCAACCAGACAAGACCTAGACGGGCAAATCAGTAAGAGTTCAGAACGTCAACAGTACCACCTGCTGCTAGAGGTGGCACCAACTCGATAAGCCTGTTGTCTTGGTAGAAGAACTCACCAAGGTTCGATCCTTTGTCTGATAATTGCCGCCTAGTGCATTGCTGACAAGGGCCCTCTCAACATGATATGTCCGATCCGAGTCTTGAAGTGCGAGAATGACAATCTCATCTCCTCCGGGGCGTCTGTCCTAGCACGTCAGCCAGATATTTTTCATTGGCAGTCAACGTGCGTCTTACCCTGCGTTCTTAGTAAGTTCGTCCATCGCAAGACCGTCGCTCCGAGTACGATGCTTAGATATGGGGGCGCCGGTCGAGAGCAGGAGTCTCGTCGATATTAGGGTCGAGTAGGTGGTCGAAAGTTGTGTTGAGTTACGAGATCCTTCTGATAATGCGGTACAAGTTCTGCCCCAATACTGGAGCCTTGCATATTATGTATGTTGAAGTGGCAGAACATCAAACGAAGATGAATGGAGTTTGAGAAATGTTAGAGGGACTGAAAGCGTTGCAAGTAAGTGAATTTTGACGGTAAGCTCAAATACTGAGCAGTCGATAGGTCTTCTCGGACATGCTTACCTACATGAACTCAAGTTCGCGCAGCATAGCCTTTATAGTAGCGGTAATTCCACCATTTTCGCCTGATAGTCCTGAGATGAGTGCATGGATGGAGATGTCATAACATGGCGCAGCGGGCGCAAGTTGATGTTCGCCACACGAAAGACAAGGTAGCCGGTGTGACGAAGAGGGTGGCACAAAGCGTCTACTTGACCAATTCCTCGTGCAGGATGTACGTTTTAGAAGATGGAGCTGTGTGAGTGAGTGAGTCTCCTCAGTATTCAACAAATCTGGCAGGAGCCACGACGCTAGTGCAGTGACGCTAGCCTCATTCGTACTCGTAATTCACCCGCCGCTGCGAGCTGGCTTTGATCGACCTTTTTGCCTTTGCCTTGACTTCACCTTGTCCGACAATATGGCAAGCAAGACCATCACCGGAAGCTGCGGCTGCGGCAACATAACCTGGACCTCCACCGCACCGCCGGAGCATCTCGACTACTGCTACTGCCTGACCTGTCAGCGAGTCTCCGGGGCGCCTTTCATGGCCTGGATGGGCATTCCCAAAGCCGCGCTACAGTGGAACTTCAAGTCGAAACCTTTCAGGTACCGTCCGACACTTGGTGATACCGATTTTGTCGTGTCAGAACGGTAAGCAGTGTTTAACAGATTGTTCCGATGTCTGAGACACTCTTGACCCTGTTCCCCTTGTATCTTTTAGAACGTGCTGTGGTAACGACGGCTGTAACATCAGCCTGGACTACTTCTTGTATCCCGAGAAGATGCACGTGGCGGCGAGCACGATTGTGAAGAACGACTTCGAGACGCCGAAGGTAGGGTGTCATATCTGGACTCGACATGTACCGGAATGGCATGTTATGCCCGACGATGGTGTTGGGCGGTACCACGAGTTCGATGATGTTTTCAAGGCAAAGCTTGATGGCTTTCTGCAAAACCAGGAGAAGAAATGAACCTACCGCTCTCTGTCCATGCGACCTTTCGGATGATGCAAGCACGATCGAGCCGAGGGCTGCTGTAGTCTCTATATCTATCGATCTATCAGTTTATAAACCTGGAGGCCGCTCGATCTGGCCATTCATTGCTGGCTTCCCAAGGTTCATGCCACATTCAGCCTTCCAGTCCTTCGGGCAGAACGAGTCTGTGGCTGCTTTGAACGCGCTAAGTGTGCAAAAGGTCTCATCGCCTTCGAAATGCCTGCCTGCAGGTTTGCAGTATGGAACTACAACAGGTTTGTCGTTGTATCTCAGCCTTACGTAATACTCGTCTAGCCCGGCTTTCTCGGATTCAGGCCACTCCGACAGAGGCGTTCGTGCGGATACAGGCTTTGACTTGGCCGCGGAGGAGAAGAGCGAAGACCACCACGTCTTCCCTGTGTTCAGCCCGACGGTGCTACTTGTGCTACCAGAAGCGCTGGAACCTTTCCTCTTCAGCAGCTCGAACGCGATCGAACCCGTGAAGTTCGGCCACTTATCTTTCGTAGGATCCATAGCTCCGAGCGCAGCCAAAGTAGCAGCAAGTGTTGTGTCGTGACAGCCAGCAAGGCTCATCTTGAAGGATTCCGTTGATGACTTGCCCGCTGTCGCATGCTCGACCATACGCTGAGTCAGGTCACCGACCAGGGATCCGATACCGAGCTTACGATACTCGTTGCTCTCCTGATAGCCCACGAACCACTCCTCGACACAAATCTTGTCAATGTCATCACGCACTTTCTGTTCGTAGAACTCCTTCGGAAGCTTTGTATCTGGTCCGTGGGCAAGCGTAGCATTCACAGTGTCCATCACGCCACTCAAACGCGGATGACTATCGACCTTCAGCACTGGTGATGCTTCGGGCATCCATTTGCCGATTTTGTTGTTCAGATAGTCGAGTTCGGGGCCAGAGTTGTAGAGCTGAGCAGTTCTGTCGGCGAAGGCACGTGCCAGCTCAGCGAAGCGCTTGCAAGCACCTTCGTTTGGGAATAGAGTCTCCTCCTGCATTGTCCTAGTCACAACTGTTGGAGGTGGAAGACCAGGCGCTCGTGCAGAGGCTGGATATAGCCCTATAAACGCTTGCTGCACACTTTCGAGTGCACGCGGGATCGGTGTTGCTCTCAGAGTGACCTGTTGTGCGGATACGGCATCCATGTGGCTGGGCAGAAAGCCCAACTGCTCAACATACAACCTGCGTGTCCTTTGTCCGAGCGCAAGTGTAGTCTCCCGTCCTCGATCGGTCAGCTCGCCGGGCTGGCAGATAGCATCGACTTCTCCCTTTTTACCAGCGTTCAGTATCGGTACATCGTCCTTTCCCAACGACTCTATCCTCCGCTTCCAGTGTAGGGTGTCTAGCGAGCCGTCAGGGTTGATGACCGCAGACCTCATTGCTTTCGCAACAGAGCAGTACGGCCAGTAGGCATCGAGCCCAGTGTTCTTGAATCGCGCATTGACCGGTGTGCGTTCGCCATGTCGCAGCAATACTTGTACTTGCTGCAGTTCGAGCTCTTTAGGGTAGAATTGGGCAAGCTCTTCCGGCGAATATGGTGCCCGTGGTTCGAGAGTCGTCATGATCGCGGTAGCCTCGAGCGGTCAAGGCTACAGAGACGTGGGTATCATGTTGTGAAGTCGTCGGGTTGTGGCTAACCGCCTTACAATGTCGAGTTCTCAAGTCAAGCTGTTAGTGAATGAATGTTGGCGGCGGCAATGCCATGAGCAGCAAGTCCGCAGGCTGTTTTTGGGTTTAAGGTTGCCACGTGGGCGTCAGGGGACGACCGAGGAAGGTGCGGCGACTCGGAGGTTTGAATGTCGCCCAGAACTGCTCCAGACAACATCGCAGAAACATTGAAGCATGCAATGATATGAGCAGCTACGTGTCCAGTACGTGCCGGCTGAGAGAGTCTCTGCGGCGAGGACTGCACGCTGGGATATATCGAAGACAATGGCTATCACAGACATCTTATCGGATGCAAGATTCTTTAGACACCCGTCTCCCACAGGTTCACGGCGGAGAATATCCGTCCGAGGGAACTGCGACGGCGAGAGAACGACAAGATCGACCCTCTGGAAGGTACTCGTCTCGCGCACTCAGACCGCAGGAGCTGCTGGACCAGCTCGACACGACGCCACCACCGCAAGCTAGTCCTCGTCCGCATCCGCGCCAACGTGCCGACAATTCTTCGTCCATCAATGCTGAACCCGCTCGACCTCCAAGAGGACCTTCAGTGTCAAAGCAGGAAGACTTACCACCCAGCATTTGGAAATTTAGACGCACTTTGATCCGAGCATCAACCACGGAGGAGGGCAGTCCTCTTGACAAGGAAGTGTGGCCATCACTAGTTCACGCGGTCCAGAACTCACAGGACCGTGCGCAAGTAAACAAATTGGACGATGATATAATCTTCCGATCTGCTTTGCGCACCTGGAGCCTGCGAGTTTGTGAGGCGTGGCTTCTGCAACTTCCTATACTGCTGCGTGGCACGGCAAAAGCCGAGGCAGGCTCACGACCGGGATTGGAGCCTACTGCGCTTCAGGCTTTGCGCATTTGTGCTCTGTTCGATGCCGGATTCAAGTCGAAGGCCCGGAAGGCGTTGTGGTTCATTTCCCGCGACTTGTGGGAGTGCCGCAACGCCGACAATAGGGAACAGGGGCCCAGCAGTGCGCTCGAGCACGAAGTGACCCACGAGCTCATGGGAATCTGGAACCTGTGTATGACCAACCAATCACGACGGCACGATTCAGGCGGACTGTCTAAACATGAGTATATGTTAGGGCAGATTGCCAGCACCTGGCCTGTGAGCTGGGAATGCTTGTCGCAGCTTGGCGAGTCTCCGTCGATGCTCCAGCAGGGGTTATCAGACGAACTTAAAAGCTCCATAGGTCATGCAATATCTGTTCTTGCTGGTGTTACCGGCAGGCCGCCTCCGACCTCAGACATGCCTTACTTCAGTGGGCAGCGACACTACGACTCCGCTTCCGCCGCGGTCATCACTCTTGGGCTTCTCCAAGATGTTAAGGAAGCGCCTGGAGAAGTTCAGAACGTTGCACAGTTCGAACCATGGATGAACATGGTAGCTGGCATCATCCAAAAGGTCGCCGAACGACGATGTCCACATGCAATTGCAGAGCGCATTGCAAACGCCCCCACGCAGCGTATCGCAAATAGCTACGGGGCGGTGCTCGAACGTTTCCGCCTCCTTACGGCCAGCACGAAGGAGCAACAAGCTGGGCGACAATGGAAAGCTGCTGCGACTGCGCCCAAAAAGGGGCTTCCTCCTCTAGCGAACCGTTTGGAAGAAGATAGCGCACTTTCATTCTCGGAAGAGCAAAAGCCCCCAGCACTGCGCAAGGATGCGAGCAGAACCGACAGGTTTACCTATTTGTCTATAACACGTCTCGGCCGCGCAAATGAACAGCAGGACCTTCAGAACGCGGAGAGAGTCCTGCGTGATGTACGCGACTTCAGCAAAAGGCACACAGATCTCCAGCTTCCACTGCAGCTCTATGAGCACCTCATCATGTCATTTTTGACGCTGCGAAACCCTAAATTGGCGATAGAGTGCTGGAACGACCTGCTGCAAGCTGGCCACCAGCCAACAACCAAGACGTACACGATTGGTATGCGTTATAGTCTGCGCTTGAAGGGCTCCAAAGCAATGCAGTACTTCTGGACCCATATGAAACAGTCAAAAGTCCAGCCCGATACTCAGGCCTGGACTGCGCGAATCTATGGCCTCTTCAATCGCGGCAGGGTGGATGCAGGATTGCAGGCGCTTGGCGAGATGGGACAAGAGTGGCTCGCTGCTGCGAGGAATGCATACCTTCGGGACACGCCAGGACAGAACAAGAGCAGCAAGAAGGCACCAGTGGATACTGCGTTGCTCATAGATCGTTTCACAGGAGACATCGGAGCAGTCCCGAGGCCCACCGCGTACACTATGAACTCCGCCATGACCGGTCTATCGATGAACAAAGACGAGCTGATCCCGAAGGTCTTGACCTGGGGCAGAAGCTTTGGAATTGAGCCCGATGTTATCAGTTACAACACCCTGATCAACGTTAGCATGCGCAATGGTAAGCCGGCTGAGGCGATGGATCTCTTACGACGCATGAGATCGAAGGATATCGAGGCCGATGGCGACACCTGGAACGTGCTATTCAGCGCTATATTCGAGAGTGGGGCCATCGAAGGACTGGAACCTGAACAACAAGAGGAGAAAGTCATGCAACTGATTAAGTCTCTCGAGGATGCCAATGCTGCGCCGATTGACCAAAACGGCTATTCTATTGTCATTGATCGTTTGACCCAGTACTACAAGAATCCTCAGGCTGTGCAGACAGTGCTCGCTCATATGGTATCTCGTGGCGTCGAGCCAACCTCGTTCCACTATACCATCCTCATGGCCTCCTACTTTGACAAATCTCCACCAGACCTCGCGGCTGTCGAGACCCTCTGGAACCGCATCAAAACGGGTAAGACAGGGCACGGCACCGCCCTCACCCCTCCCTTCTTCAACCGTATGATTGAGGGCTACGCCGTCAACCACAACTCAGTCGGCCCCTCGCCAATGCTATCTTTCCTCTCGCAGATGGAATCCCAAGGCAAAAGACCCTCCTGGCGTGCACTAGAGTGCGTCGCACGAGCACTTGCCGAGAGGGGCGAATGGGACCGTTTAGCGCAGATCGCGGATACTGTTCGCAGGAGGCTGAGGGAGTCAGGGGTAGGGGGGACGACGGCTGGACAGTATGACTTCTGGACATTTGTGATTTCTACTGGCATCTACAGGCACGAGGGTATCACGGATCCCAATCAACTTATGCGGGATAATATGGGACGGCCGATGGAGGTGGGAGTGTAGCAGGCAGGGCGCGATACGTGTAGCGAAGTGATAGCTTGAATACAAGATCGGTCACTGCAGTGGCGGCATTGCCAATAGTTTACTCGGGAACGCACCTCACGTTCCTCGTGATTCGCGAATACATTCGATAGTCATACATCAGTTGACCGGACCGCAAGGGTTCTTCTCCGCTGCCGAAATAGTCCGACGACCCACTCATATCCTCCATCTACTCCTCCGTCCACTTCGGCATGTACACCAGGTGACATCTCGAGATACCCAATTTTGCTGTTCTCCGGGCTGGTGTTGTGGAGTGCGTCAGTATAGACGCTCTTGTTTGCAGACGTTGCTGCACTCGTTAGGAGATGATGGTCAAACGCACATAAGAGAATCAGCTTCTCGCAAGTCCAGAACGCCCTTTCCGTCCGAACGCGACGCTCCGTGGCACCATCTTCAACGATGAGAGGGACGAAGCAAGTTCATCCACGTTGGGCTTCGTGCCTGTAGCGCCCCGTCCCTTCTCACCACTGTCTACGGCGGCAGCCTCCACGTCCATGGTATCGTTGCTAAGCTCCGTCTTCGCCGCAGAAGGAACACCGCTCGAGTTGGCTTGTCTCAGGGACGAAGACTTTGGTGAAGAAGAGTTTGCAAGAGCTCCAGAAGATGATGTCGCGCCTGCATCTTCCTCGACAGAGGAGTCGCTCCTTGCTCTCTCACGACTGCTTTTCCGGTGCCCATCCTCGTCCACTCCGGCCCGCAATAAGCTCCGAGAACGATCGATGCCGTGATTCACAACCAGAAAATCGTAGTTCTTCGGGAAGCCGTGCTTGTCGACCAAATGTGAGCGGCGCTTTTGCCACTCGCTGCAGACTTTGTCACAGTCCTCAATGAAGCAGGCATATGTTCTATCGCCAGTATCTCGTTTCGAAGCTACGATCGGATCATGGTTTTCCGCGATATGAAGCTCCAAAAAGTGCGAAGTCGGGAGATTGGCCTTGCATTCGGTGCACCTGTTGGTATGAGACTGCTGGTAGTGCGTTTCGTACTCCTCGTACGTCTTGAAGACCAGAGGCTTATGAGGCGGAAGTAGGCACCTCATTGTCGTTTGCTCTGGTTCGGGAGAGTCTAGGAAAGCATACTTAGGGGTGTGAGCAGCAGGCTCTGCACTGTGTTGTCTATCGTGTACGTCTATGCTGTCATATGAGCGCGAGGCAGGAGAGGCTTCTCTTACTCTCTTGGCCATGGTGAGGTGCGGTGAAGGTGTACCTTAGCTCCGCCCATGCATGCGCCGGGCTAAGGTACCAAGGCAGATCAAGGTTGTTTGGTGGAGATCGCATTCACTCGACTCTGCTCCACCTTCCAAATCCAGTAAGGTCAAGATGTGACCTTTGATGGAACAGCGATTGGGTACCTGAGATCAACGACGACTGGAATATTAAGCATATATATTGTCGATGCTGATAACTCCTCTTGTGACTCTGCGGAATATATAATTGAAGCTGCGCAGATCTCTCCGCAAAACTGGAGTTGGTCCGAGCTCCTTTGACGATTCGAAGGAAGACTAGCCAGCACCTCCCACCTTCACTGCGCAACCTCACCTCCGACACCACGACATATACGAAACACCAGCCACGCCGCCGTCCGCTATTTCAAGCAGATATTGGTGTCATTACTAACACACCTTCTCGCGACAAGCATAGTTTTGTCGCCACCATCCTCCGTTCCACCATTCACCGACGCTGACCCAAATGGATCGCATCGGCACCTACGGCAGCTCGCATACCTTTTACACGTAACCACACTGAATCGACCAGTCCGTGGTCTCTTGTCGACTGAACGGCGTCTATGAGACGTTTCAATCCTTTGAGAGAAGCATGGAAGACCTGCTCGCGCAAGAGCGAGCCGCAGAACAACATGTCACCTACCTGTTGACTCGGCCAGATGAGCCAATCGTGAACCTGCTGAGAGCCTTCGAAGAACACCGCAACATCTGTAGGGCCTGCATCTTCGTCGACTTCGAGCATGGTGCAGCACAACGAGAGGTGAAGTTGTGGCAAGCTCACACAGAAGGCAACAAGTACTTCCGCAAGGCTCTGAGTCCCCTGCGAAAGCAGGCGAACGACCAGCCGGTGGCGATACGTGCTCTGATCAAGCTGTATCTTCAGTTCCTGAAGGAGAGCCAGAGCTTCTACCGTCAATACATCCAACAGCTCAACTTCACCTATGGCGGGATCCCGGAATTGGAGTTGGTGGCGCATCAGGTGAAGAATGATGGCTCGGGCGAAAGCTCGCAGGCGTCGATCTCACCCGGATTGCATGTGAAAGTCCTCACATCCTGCCACAACACGCTCATCTATCTCGGCGACCTTTCCCGCTATCGCGCATCTGAGAAGCTGGACAAGAACCCAGACTTCGGCCCCGCTATTGGTTACTACGGCTTAGCATGCACCATTGTTCCGGCCTCGGGCATGGGCCACCATCAGCAAGCTGTGATCGCTCTCGACCAGCATCACCATCTCCGTGCGATCTATCATTTGTATCGTGCCATCGTGGTTGCCGAGCCGCACCCAAACGCCGCTCAGAACCTGAAGAGAGAGTTCGACCGCACCAACGCCGCTTGGGATCGTGGTGAACTCATTCGCAAATCTCGGCCAAACGATCCAGAGTCGGCGAAGCATACACTCATCGGCTGGTTCGTGCGCCTGCACAGCATGTGCTTCAAAGGCGAGCCGTTCCGTGGATACGACGAGCTGGAGCGCGAGGTCCTAGGTCAACTCGCAACCGAGGTCAAGCATCGTCCACTTGATGCCACACTCATGCGCATGATGTTGACCAACTTCGCTGCCCAGTACAACGCCTCCGAGCAGTTTCAAGGTATGTAAGATCATAAGTCGCTCAGCGCTGTACTAACCTCGATGCCAGTAAACCCGATCGAGCAGAACCAGAATGCTTTCCTTCATTTCTTTCGCTTCAATGTCAAGACTTTCACAACATTGCTACGTGTGTTCTACGACGACCTTAGGACGGTCGACTTGAATCACATGCAGGATGTGGGTGACGACGACACTGAGGGTGCACACCTTGTCACTAGATTGACCGGCACTGCTCGGCGCATCCTACCAGCTCTGCGCCTTTACAGCTGCTGGCTTCTACCGATGACGCATCTCATGGACGGTCTGTCTGCCGATGATACGCTCAAAGACTCGATTGACCAGTTCTGGCCGATCTACGCCAAAGCTGTTGACCTGGTCGCCACCGTCTTCCCGATCTGGGACTTCGACGACCTGCCGGAGCTCACATATATGCTCGAGGAAGATGCTGAGACGCGTGGCTTCAAGCCTTTGATGGGCGAGAAGACGAACATGATCTGGTACGACAACGTCACCGGCGCAGAGAAGCCACGTTTCTCAAGCTTGGGTGTGCAGCGAGTCTCGGTGGATGGTGAGATGCTCGCACGCGTTAGAGGGTTCCTGGTTGATGGTCTCAACCTGGCGAATGACGATAACCTAGCTCCGATCAAGCTCACGCAATCTCGCATCTTGCACCGCGATGCACAAGACGTGGAGCCAATGCCAGTTAAACCGAAAATGGCCGCAGCGACAACGGCCGCCCCAACTGGTGAAATCTCGAGTCGCCAAGTGCCAGCCAAGCCTCTGTCATATGCCGCTGCAGCTGCCAATGCGTCTGCCAAACCTCCTGCTAACGGTACCGCAAAGGATCAGGGTGTTCCGCCTAACTCTGGCGTCTCTCGACACGCACAATTGAGTCGCATGGTGGATGATCTGGTCGATGATGACGAGAGTAACAACCCCGTCACGCCGCCTCAGCAGTACCACAGCACTCCTGCCGTGGTCACCGATATGTCTTACTCAGCTCTTCCTGGCAGTACCGGAGGCTTCGCCCAGATGTCATCATATGCCTACCCTTTGCAGAAACCCATCGGCTCCGGTCCCGGCCTCGAGACCTCACCACCTGTCATTCGCACGCCTAAGGATGCTGTGTCAAGCAAGCCAAATGACCGCTTACACAGCGTCGCCAATATCTGGAACGACAGTCCTGTACCTCACTCGTCACCGTTCCCTTCCGGCCTTCCTACTGGAACACTCGGCTCGCCAGCGCACTTCAACAGCCGTGGTCACTCCCGCGTCAACTCTGCGAGTAGCATTCGCAGCAGGACCTCGCAGACTGTGAACCTCGGCATTGCTGACTCCTGGTCCTCGATCGAGTGTGCGCCGCATGCTGGACAGCAGGAAGACAAATTGCGCGCCTGGAATAGGGCTGCTGAAAGTTTGCCACAGCAGTATCGCATGGACGCAGCCGCAGCTGGAAGTGCCAAGCGTGTAGTCACTCCAAGCGCACCGCCAATCATCAAGGAGACGTTCAAGAAGACTGCGACCGGCCAAAAGCTGGGTGCACCTCGCCGCTACAAGGAGACTGAGTACACCGTGCACGATGCGCGAGGCTCTACGGCTGTTGCGAGTCTCAGCCCGCCGCCTGCCGCTCTCGCGACGGGGCTTGGGGCAGGGTTGGGGTTGGAGCAGTCCAGTGTTGCGAGTCCGTTGTTGTTTGGTGCGGGAGGCAGTGTGTGGAGCACGGGATACGGTCAGGGAGGATGAGGAGTCGTCTCTGAGGCGTGTATCACGCAATCACACAATTGTCTACAACCACACCGACACAGTCGTTGGACCGAGAGACGAGATCCAGGCCATCAGCCTTGATCGAGCGGACATTTCACTCTGACAAGCGGTCGCTACCCACAACATTCAAGAGACCACGCGCGCTCGACTGCCACCGTGTTCTCGACGATCGGTACAAAATGACGTGGCTTCAACAGTCCGCATGCGATGTCCGACGCTATGTGCGAGAACCAGATTGGAGGATTACGAGAGGACGAGGGAGGATAAGATTGGAGGGGGATGATTCAGACTGTGACATTCGATGGATGCGTTGTCTTTCTTGTGCTTTATCCCGGAGTCTGCCTTTCTGGGGCGATGACCACCACATTCGTTGAGAGCAAGGTTGTTGTTAATTCTTGGTGCGGTAATGCAGTGAAGTATGCAAGCTCATTCGGCGCGAATCTCAAGCTTAGACCGGATTTCTTGCCGCATCGCGAAATGGTAAGGATCCAGAACCAGGACTGATTGTTTTAGTCTTCCTTTGACTCTTCTAGGTACCTTACTGCAAGGTATCATCAGCTGTTGACTCGGCCTCGGACCCCTCAGCATTCTTCTTGTTGCCAATCGCCACCATGCCACAGAGACGTCCGCTACTCGTCCACATCCTCTTTCCGGCGCAACATTTCTTTCGCTTTCTGCATAGAAGGCCTATGCGGGTTCGTGCGATAACGGACGAGTGTCGTCGTCCCAACACCACCCGTCTGCTCGGGAAGTATCGCGCGCTCGAACCCTGCGGCGATACGATGTACAAGGCCTCCACCTTGATTAGACGTCTTCGCGGCGTTGTCAACATCCAGCTTGTCGCCTCCACCGCTGCCGCTGATCGCCTGGGCTTCCACTTCCTCTTCTTCTTCACTTTCCTCCCCGCTGTCTTCGTCGCTCTCCTCCTGCTCCTCAGACTCGCCGCCTCTGCCCGGGCGGAGGAGCCCCATCGCCTCGAGAACTTCTATCTGCTTATTCTCCATGTCGTCATACTTACCCTTCTCCGGCTTAGATGGTTCTCCAGTGCTATAGAAAGACTTCAAGAGTTTCTTATCAATCTTCTTCGGCGCCTCCTCCTCTTACGACGCTTGCAGATCGTCGACATCTTCGCGAAATAGCTAAAGAAGTTTGACAGCGTCTGGTTCGGATTAGCGGCTGAAATAAGAAGGCGATTGGCTTCCTCCAGGATATGCTCAACTTCTAGGCGACATCGTTCCGCACGACATACCTGCAGACAGTCGAGCAGAGGGGTTAGCGAATGTCCGAGACAAACCAGGGGTATGCCCATCAGTCTTGTACCATTACGTGGATGCGCCGGCGACAATAAGGAGGCTCTTCATACGCCAGTATTGTGGAAGTTCTGGGACGGTAAGATTGTAGTTGGCTGCAGCGATATATTCGTCGAAGGCCTCTGCGTCGAACTTTTGTAGAACCCCAAGGTACTGTGATTTGTAGAGTGAGGTTGTCTCATCTTGGACGACTGTGTCGCCTTGCTTTCGTACCTCTGAAGTCATGTTGGCTTGGGTAAGGATTCAGACCGTTACGTAGAAGCTCTCATGGACTTGAGGGTGTAGCGCGCGGACTGGCTAACACTGGTCGATAATGCGAGAAACATCTGTGCTTACCTATACTTACTATTGCTTTTACCGTGAGTGGTTGTTGTTCCCACCACGACTCGGCGCGTAATCCCATCTATATACATGACTCCATCCCACAGAATCGCTATCATCATTTCTCCTTTATTCCTTAGCAGAACCGCGAGCCTCATCCGGAGGACTCACTGGCATATCGCAAGTTGCATTGCTCATCCATCATGACAATCGCCAGTCGAATCAGTATATCTGTGCGCCGAGCTCTGCTCAACCCTGCGTCCACCACAACGATGGCGCGTACCACAAGCGAAGCCAACTGCACCTCTACTTCCACTACAACATTCCTCAATATCCTCCTTCGAGAGCTCCGAGACATTGTCTACCGGTATGCTTCGGTCCCCGCGACCACATCACTCTCCACAGGCCAGAACTACGCGCACAAACCCCCTTACTTCGAACGTGCCGCCAGATTCGGCTCGAGGCTACTGAATGGTTCCTCGCAGACAATCACTTCTGCCTCTAGGCCAAATCAATTGACAGCCTTCGAGGCATTCATGGCTGGGTGCGTCTGATGGCCGAAGGCTTCACGTATGCGTCCTGGATCAGGAGTTTGACTCTAAGAAAGGGCGTGGAGGATTATCCGATGGTAAACTCAGACTGGGACTGGGACTGCGGTGGCCTCTGGGTACCACTAGAGCCAACATCGAGCCTGGCGAAAGGGCTTGGGAGGTTGATGAGGCCGGACGCTGTGCATGTCGAGGAAGCAACCGAGCTCCAGCGCAGGGCGTGCTATCGTAAGGAGTCTGAGAGCCTTGATTATTGACGATACGGCAGGTCTCTGCGGAGGGGCTGAGAAACTGTGGGGTACCTTAGTTCGAGCTCTAGAACGCCCTCTTAGCGCCGATTTCTTGTCGAGGTTCCAGCGGAGTGGTCGAGGTCGGACCGATCGTGGGCATGAGAGGTGAGGCTGGACTCGAGCATGACAGCAGCCTACTTGAGAAAACACCAGAGGGAGTTCGGATGGCCAGGTAGGGGTCGTAGTTGAGTGTCGTGCATCTTGGCAAGCGTAGCGTGGTTGCTGCTTCGAACGTTACAGCCACTTCACGTGTCCACCTCTCTTCTTCTATTCGAACCACGGAACCAAACGACCTAGCTGAAGTCAAAGCACCCTAAGATACTCATAGGGCTGAGATCCTCTGTCACGAACTTCTAAACGTGTCTGTTGGACTGTGTCCGGATTGATCGAGACCTGCCATCTTGGAGCTGCGTGGCCGGAGCGCGTGTTGTGTACCTCGCACGTTTGTTGTTGCACCCGGAAGGCTCAAAGGCACACAAACTTCTACGCGGCGTGTCCTCCTGGACGAAGACTCGAGCCGCGACTCGGAGGAGCGCATAAGACGCGGCGCGCCGGTCGGGTAGCCGCAGGACAATCGGAACAAAGAGGCACGTGGCCTTTGTCAAGAGCGCACACTGCGACACCCTCGGCCGACGGCAGAGGGAAGAAAGGCTCTCGCAAGCAGTACAACTGTCGGACATACAAGCGGGGACCGTCGTACAGCCAGTACACTTTGATACATAACACGCGCCTCCCCTGTATGACCTACGAACAAAGGAATCCGGAACGCTGAAACCTGCGGACGGGAGTGTACGGCTACATGCGTCTCCATGAAAGACGGCAAAGATGAGACAGCGCGCTCAGACACGGGGTTGCACGGCCACCGCCCAGCTTTACAGGTCATATGTCTCGGATCTGGAGGTGGACCCAGCGAGGAGGACGTCACTGGCTTTTTGGTGCGCTCGATAGCTAGTGACTGGGCGAAAGGCAGTCTGCTGGCTGTCGACGCTGGATCGCATTTAGCACCGATCACAAGGATACTGGAGCGCGACTTCCCGAACGTTAGTGGGGTGAAGACGAGCGAGGGTACTAATGGCGCTACACCGGAGTTGAGACAGAGTCTTGCACGGGCATCGCTATCACCGAGTCCTGAGGATGACGGCGGGGAGCCCGTGAAGCCGGAGCCGACTGTGCTTTCCAGTGGGCCGTTTGCTGGACTGAAGTTCCCGAACGAATCTGCGAGAGCAAATGCGCTACATGTCATTCGGAACTATGTCAATACTTATCTGATCACCCATCCTCATCTAGACCATCTTTCAGGCTTTGCGATCAACACAGCGGCATTTCATGCTACATCAAGGCCGAAGACATTGGCAGCTCTACCTTCTACCGTGGACGCCGTCAAACAACACATCTTCAACGATGTCATCTGGCCCAATCTCTCTGACGAGGATGGAGGCGTTGGCTTCGTGACGTTCCAGCGTCTCAAGGAAGGCGGAGATGCGATGATGGGCGAAGGCGAAGGACGAGGCTACATCGACGTCTCAGATGGTCTAGGCGTTAAGGCGTTCAAAGTCTCACATGGCGTCTGCACCAAAAGTCCGCCGAGCCACCATCACAGAGGTAGCATTGCCGGCATCTCTGAGCTACAGCCGCCGTACAACGGTTCCATGCACGGCGAGCCGGCTGGCATGGCTCGGACAGTGTCGATGTCGCAGAATAGTGTCTACTCCACTCCGGGCACGCCAGGTATCCAGCCACGGCAGAGCTTCTACGCGCCTCAACAGCCTTCACCTCGCATGTCCGCTGTCGATGCCAGCGGCTGCGTGGTCGACAGCACCGCCTTCTTCGTCCGCGACACCGAGTCACATCGCGAAGTCCTTATCTTCGGCGACGTAGAGCCGGATTCCATATCATTGAGTCCGCGAACGCACGCCGTATGGAAAGAAGCTGCGCACAAGATCGCCCACGGCTTGCTTGGCGGCATCTTCATCGAATCGAGCTACGACGACAGTCAAGCCGATGCGTTTCTATTCGGCCATTTGAACCCACGACATCTGATCGCGGAGCTACAGACGTTAGCCTATCTGGTCAACCAAGCGAAGCACGCCTTGATACAAGAAAAGAGCGCGAAAAAGCGCAAACGCTCTGGAGCGAATGGCTCAGACGTCGTCGCTCGCCACGCCATCGCCGAGAACGACCGCAAGCGCAGCCGTAGCCTCGCGACCCGTGGCAACCTTACAAGGGACCGGCGGCGAAGCAGCGTGCCTGATCATAGTATGCTGGACGCTCTTCCCGGCCAGCTTTCCACCGAGACATCGACAGAATCACTGGATCAAATCCAGAGCGCCCATGTGGAAGCCTCCCTGTCCGCAAACCATGAACCTGTTTCGCCGAAGGCGGTGCATCCGCGTCCTCCTCCTTCTGCAGCGGCTGCGAATGCCGGAGGAGGTGGTGTGGCCGAACCGCCACTGGCAGGGATCAAGATCATCATCATCCACATCAAGGACACGATGAAGGATGGCCCGCACGTGCGCGACAACGTCCTCGCGCAACTCAGGGATTATGAGACGCAGTTGCAGAGTCAAGGTCAGGGCCTAGGATGCGAGTTTCTGGTTTCGAGGAGTGGGGAGAGTTATTGGTTTTGAGCGCTGGGATGTGTTAGATATTGGTATCGGTACTCTCGGGGTTAGTGTGGCCTGGCTCCCGTCGAGATTGGCGTTGAGGGATAGGATGGCGTTGGTTGATACGGCTGTAAAGCGAACGCATTGGGTTTTGGAGGAATGGCGGATGCTTTGACGAATGCTCCTGTGTTGTTATGACGCCTATGTACACTGTTTCAATCAGCTATGCCGGCGATGAGCTTGGAATGACCTCGCCGTTTTGTTTCCAGCATGCCTGCTTGTCTCAGCGTACCTGGTATCGATCAACGGTTACTTGTCCGGCGTAGAGTACAGCAAGCATCCGCAGCAACGGCCCTACTGTCCCGTCGAAGGGACCGAGCAGCTGGACCAGCCGTGTCGAATGGTGAAGTGCATGTCGTTGTCCGAGATGAGATCATCTTTCCCAACCTCTTCTTTCTCCAGGGTTGACAATGCACTCTGCTCGTGCAGACCAGCAACATGCAGTCCAAAGCTGAACTGTATGCAGAACAATCTATCTTGCATATCGTACGTTGTCCAACGAATCGGACGCCAACGTTCGACGGGGTGCTGTGGGGTAGATAGAACGCCACTGAGATTCAACCTTGCACTTGAGGTCTGGGCTGATGGTTTACCGCCGACTTATCGCCACCAGCTGTGCTAGAGCTCCTGCTGGGCCATTGCAAGGTAAGCTGCTGGCACCCGGATGTGGAGCCCTAAAGGTAGAGTGCGGGGATTCAAAAGTCGGAGGAGTAAAGCAGGCAAGGGTGTCGAGATCGGGGAAAAGATACATTTGGTTGGATGTAAGGGAAAGAAATAGAAGGTTGCGGATAGAATAGAGGTGCAGTGCGGTGAGCTTGATCATGACCTACTGACTTGTGGGCGCGGGTCTAGGTTGTACTGTAGACGTGTGAGGCGTGCGGTGGTAGCACAAGCCGGATATGCAAGTCATAAAGCACGACAGGGTAGTTGGTTCGCTCGATGGCGAAAGCCGGGCGGAACATTTTTTCTCGTTGAGTTCGCGGCTCCATCACGACGCATGAGCTTGATCGGGGCCAGCAGCCCGCGAGGGAGCTCGCCATGCAGGTGGTGGCGGGGAGCTTAATGAGCTTGAACCAGGCCAGTGTGTTGTGGGGATGGAGGGAGGTTGATGAGGTGGTGCATACACCCTAATGATTGCCGCATGCATTCACGCGGATCGTCGGACTGGATGACCAGCATATCCCAAGCTGGGGCAGTTCGAGGCTGCAAAAGAAGCGTGGGGTCGGCGGCATAGAGAAAACCAGTGTCTAGAGTCTCGATCCAGTTTGCAGGTGACTAGCAGGTGTTGGAAGACATCATAACCTGTGGCAGACGAGTAGATGTAGTGAATCACAACCCGCAGCAAAAAGAACAGCAAGATGTCGTTTCTGGCATCGTCGATTGGCTCTCGACGCATCGAGTGCAAAACGCCACGGCTCGGAAGTGTCCCTGACTGAACACGCAACGGCCGTGGGGTGAAGACCTGATGCGAAAGACAGGCCGGAGGGCAGTCTGGGCGGTTTCTTTCGGTGGTCGCCATTCGCTGGCTGCAGCTGCATCGGCAGGGACTATTTTCGAGTTCGCATCAACGTGTGAGAGCGTGAGACTCGCAAGTCGGTGAGCAGACAAAGTCTCGGAAAGTTGCTGCTGCACGACGGAATTGCGTCCGGGGCAGCGTAAAGGCAAATCATTTGATCTCGGTGCAAGGGTTGGATAGAGTTCGCAGGAGAAGCAGCGAAGAATGATCTTGTTGAGTGGAGAGGATGCCGACGAGCCAGTGTTTCAGGCTTCCTAGATCGCCGACAGCGTGTACAGTAGACGGGTGCGCTGACCTCTATATATGAGAGTAGGATTGCCTCCTGTTGGTATGAAACAGTGGAAGATGAGGAGGAGGTCTAGGGGTTGATGAAGAGCTGAAGTTCATCTACTTTACGAATCCTGCGCGGTGATGCTTGAGACATTCGATAGCTTGGCGGCACGGGGTAGAAGCTTTCTGTGTGGTTGTGGTTGTATCTCGACGTGCGAACTTGGGAGCCGCCTGATCTATCTCTCAAGGAGGGTGAGCACCTGGGAGTAACAACTGGATAGCCCGGTCGATGTTGTGCCCCGTCACAGACAGCGGAAGAGCATCGTTGTGCCAAAAACATCGTATATGCTACCCACTCTTATCTTGTCCGTCGATCCGCTAGCTCTGAACCGTTTTAGCGTTCACCCTCAGTCTCACAGTCAGTCCTCTTGGTGCGCTCATCCTCCCTTAACTGTGCCCATCAACCCTCAGCGGGCTGTTGTCTTCTTGTTGAACACGCTGCTATTTGGCCCGAGGTGTCTTTAGAAGCTGTAGCTGATCGGAGTTATTCTTTTGCTGGCTTTAGGGAGCGTCACGGCCTTTGCATTCCTTGCAGGTTTCCAATACTCGATAACAGGGGCACAGAGCGCCCGGACGCTGCCATCACGACTCCCACTCCCATCTCTCACGACTCTCGTACGAATTAACGACCATCGGCACGCCTGCAGTCGAACAAGCACTGTGCCTTCCTCTGCATTTCTCCCGATGCCGGTTTAAGCCGTCAGCTGCTCCGGCTGGACGCACTTTCTGCAGAGGACTTGTTCGAGGTAAGATACATCACATCGCCACACTGCCTCTACACACCACCCCCCAAAACAGACGTGCTGCCTGTTTTTCACGACTCTCTACCACGAGCAGCATGTCTTGTCCGCACTTCCGGCGGTTAGCATAGGGCCAACACAGCTGCTTCATCGATCCCTTACCCTCCATTCACCGTCTCTCACTCACCAATGAATGACGTTGGCATCTCCTTCACCCAACAGCGGCACTCCAATCTTCACGTGCTGATATTTGGCTGGCGCAGTAATATACTTAACTTCCGCCTATACATTCAGCGACCTCCATCTCCACCGTCGT
>JAABUW010002370.1_pt1 | contig 28843 bp, 22 predicted proteins | sample 5560081 | NCBI WGS metagenome assembly JAABUW01 (sample SAMN10711882, study PRJNA513363) | rock metagenome | isolation source: Antarctica rocks | place: Antarctica: Victoria Land, Knobhead sud | reverse complement strand
TCTACTCGCTCACCTACTCGTTCACCTACTCGCTCATCTACTCGCTCACCTACTCGCTCACCTACTCGCTCACCTACTCGCTCACCTACTCGTTCACCTACTCGCTCATCTACTCGCTCATCTACTCGCTCATCTACTCGCTCATCTACTCGCTCATCTACTCGCTCATCTACTCGCTCATCTACTCGCTCACCTACTCGCTCACCTACTCGCTCATTTACTCGCTCATCTACTCGCTCATCTACTCGTTCATCTACTCGCTCATCTACTCGCCCTACCAATCTCTCTACCAAACGCTCTATCGAATTCCCTGCCAAATTCCCTATCAAACGCTCTATCAAACTTTCTATCAAACTCTCTATCAAACGCTCTATCAAACGCGTTAATCGAATGCATAAAACACATCAAACAGTGCTTTAAACAATGCTTTCTACATGACTTGAGAACAGTACTGTTATTTCTGTGATTAGTAATCTTCGTTCTCAGTCAAAGATCAACGCTAGAAAATTCAGAAGATTCAGAGTATTTACTTCTTCTCACTTCTTTCTTTCTTCGTAGAACAGTTTCTACTTTCTATTTCGTACGAAATAATGCTAACTGACTCAATAGAATGCACTCTTCATGACTCAATATCAAACTTTCTACTGATCTTTCTGCTGAGCTTTCTACTGATCTTTTGATCAAACTTTCTACTGATCTTTCTACTGATCTTTCTACTGATCTTTCTACTGATCTTTCTACTGATCTTTCTACTGATCTTTTGATTGAGCTTTCTACTGATCTTTTAATCAAGCTTTCTACTAATCTTTTGATTAATCTTTTGACTGATCATTTGACTGATCATTCTACTCGTCATTCTACTCATCATTCTACTCGTCATTCTACTCGTCATTCTACTCGTCATTCTACTCATCATTTTACTCGTCATTCTACTCGTCACTCTACTTATCATTCTACTCGTCACTCTACATGCTCATCATTCTACATGCTCATCATTCTACTCATCATTCTACTCATCATTCTACATGCTCATCATTTACTCACTCATTTACTCACTATTTACTCACTCACTCAAATTCTTTATCAAACGCTTTATTAAACTTTCTATTAAACGCTTTATCAAACTTTCTATCAAACACTCTATCAAACATTCTATTAAACTTTCTATCAAATTCTCTATCAAATGCTTTATCAAACTCTCTATCAAATTTTCTATCAGACTCTCAATTAAACGCTTTATTAAACTTTCTATCAAATTCTTTATCAAACACTTTATTAAACTCTCTATCAAATTTTCTATCAGACTCTTAATCAAATGCTTTATTAAACTTTCTATCAAATTTTCTATCAAACTCTCTATTGAACTCTTTATCAAACACTCTATTAAACTGAGCTTTCTACTTAAGTTATTGACTGAGCTATTGACTGAGCTTTCTACTGAGCTTTCTACTGAGCTATTTACTGATCTTTCTACTGTTCTTTCTACTGATCTTTCTACTGATCTTTCTGCTGATCTTTCTACTGATCTTTCAATCAAGCTTTCTACTGAACTATCTACTGAGCTATCTACTGATCTTTCTACTCATCATTCAAGAATCAAATTTGTTCTTTATTGAGCATTAAATATGACTTTATTGAACAGTCTTTATGATTTCTACATGATTCTTTACATGATTTTTTACATGACTTTTTACATGACTCTCTACATGACTTTCTATCAAGCTTCAAATTGCTTCGCAATCAAGAATCAAATTTGATTTCTATTGAGCATCAAATATGAGTTTTATTGTACATTTTACATGACTTTCTATTGAACATTCTACATGACTCTCTATCAAACATTCTACATGACTTTTTATTGAACAATCTTTATGATTTCTTTCATGACTTTCTTCATGACTTTCTACCTCATTAGTTTATTCATTAACTTTCTCATTGACTTTCTCAGCGCATATATTAAATTGTGTAAATAGCTATTATTTAGTTAGTCAAATTAATTAATAATTAACCTATTATATGATTGCAATAACAAATAAGTTCTGAGTCAGCAATAGAAGTATGCTCAACTCAATGCATGTTTCAATCTTGTGCACATTTCACTTTACTACTTTCATCTTTCTTCAAAAATTAACTACAAATTCAATATGACTTCAATTGAAGCAGCTTTTGCAGATCTAGCTTGCAAGACTCATTTAAATACATTGCAACTGCAAAGAAATTCAATATCAATTGAAGCATGCTGTCACAACGACATAGAAATAAAATGATCTTCGTTAAGAAAAGCAAGCAAACGACGTCAATTCTTTCAAATCAACAAGAAAAAGAGCTTATTCGTTATATAAACAAGCTTATTGAGCGTGATATACTTTCTTTCAACGCAATAATTTATGTTTTTGCGTACAATATATCTGAAAAACAGTTAGGCAAAAACTGATTTTATGAGTTTGTTCAACATCATTCAAATATACTGCAGTCAAAGTTTCTACAAGAAGCTGATTTAAAGTGAAAAAAAGTCAATAATGCATATCAATATCAGCTTTATTTTGATTTAGTAAGTGTCTTCATTACGTTTAATTTTATACTAATATGAGAATAGATAAAGCAAAAAATCGAAGAATATGAGATTTTTTCTTCAAACACATATAATATGAATGAAAAGAACTTTCTACTTGAACTGCTTTAAAAGACTCAAAGAGTCTTTAATTTAAAGCATTTAAACAGTGACAAATTGCTGAGTGTTGATCAAGATGATAATAAAGAATGAATCATCTTGATTGCAATCATTTGCATGAATATGATTAATATATCTTCTTCGATCATTTATTAAACAATATCAGACAATATTCAAAATAGCTGACTTACTGAATATGATCTCTGTTAAAAGTCAGCATAAAGCGAGTCATATGAATGTCATTTAACTAATAAATAAATGCTAAGAAAGAAAAGTATCTACAGAAAAGAACTCGATTTTTATATGTGTGTTTCTCAGCTCTGTGCTAAACTTGATTGAGTTGACATCTTACATATATGATGCAGAGTTTCAATGATATCATCTTTAAATCAGATTCTTGCTAGACTTGATTAGAATGAAATCAGGCGAAAACTAGACGAAGAATAAACAAAGACTAGAATCGTAACATTACTCTTTTCTCTTGACTATTCATGTTTGCATGAATGTTGTTTCTTAGTGCGCTTTTCTTGAATATCTGATATGAAATTCATCAATCATTTCTTGAGTGTTCATAAACTCGTTGTCATCAGCATTATATCAGTTGAGATCATTGTCATAACTCTTTCATTTGACTTGATATTGAAGTTGTCTTTGATATTGTCAAGAGTTCAATATATCATTGATTTTTCATTCATCTTCATCGTTTATTACTATTGATCTTGAGAGTTCATTCTTTTGATCAGACAGAAAGTTATCAACGACAGAACAAAGAAGCTCTGAATGAAATACATCATGTATACACATAGTCTTTGATAGTTTCAACTTATAAAATGAGTCAATAAAATCTATGATTTGAAAAGAGTTAAGCATCTTGTCATTCAATTTCTTGAAGAGTTTCGCTGTAACGATGTTTCGTTCATTTTGAAACATCTTTGATTCAATCTCATAATTGATCTTCTTTCTATGCTTGTTAGTTTGATTCATCATTTGTTCTCATGTTTTGATCAAAGCTTCGCGAGCGAAGATCAATGTCTTATTCATGTGATTGAATATATTTTTGATTTGAGTGATCTGCAGACGTTCGCGAGTGCTTTCATACTCGATGATGTCGAGGTCAAAGCTCATACGAGAGTGAAAGCTCTTGTTCATGAAGAAGAGAGTCAAGAAAATGACTGAAAACAAGACATTATTGTTGACAAACTTAATCATGAGTAGTCACTTGAATCAGTCGTTCTGCATGTATGAACAGAAGAAACAAAGATATCGCTCGACATTCTGATTGACTCATTCGCTTTGATCGTTGATCTGAGAGTGATAGATGATGAACAATCAAAGAGAAATGCTCAGTCATTTGCAAAGAAACTTTCAAAGAATGAAGATAAACTGAGAATCTCAATTGAATACAATGAAGCTTGATAAATCATGAGTTCAATATACTCATTGAAGCAACATTTCAGCTGTTTTTTCGACTGTGATATCTTCATCATCAATGATGCAAAAGATATAATGTCTTTCTTTTAACAATCTGCAGATGACAGTCAAAATAACGTTGTAGTTGTATGAATCAAATAAATCAATAATGAAGTTCATGATTATGTTCTGTCATCGCTGTTCAGATATAGATAGAGATTGAAGCAAGTCATTTGATTTATTTCTTGATGTCTTTAAACATTGACATACATAGCAGTTTCAAATATATTGATTCATCGTTTTTTGCATAGAAGATCAATAGTAATTTCGCTTTATGATCTTCACTGTTCTAAGAATTTCAGAATGATCAATCAATGATTGATCATGTATCTTGTTGAAAATAGTGATGACAGATGCGCAGTCATTAGAACTCGATAGAATAGAGGTATAAACAGACATTGACAAGATGATCTAATTGAGTTTAGTGTCAGAAGACATTCAGTGTATAGTCATTGTTTAGTAGATAGATTTTACAATCATTCTTTTACTCGTTCAACTGAATTCATCACTGTTCACTTTACTCTTTCAATAGATTATGAGCTTAAACAGCAAGAATGCTTTCATTCATCTACGATGATGCTACGACACTGATGTAAAACGCGATCATTACTACGCGTCTCATTGAGAGACAAATAAGAGTGTAAGAAGCGTATGCAATATTGTTGAATGACACAGATCTTACACGATGTTGCAGAATCTTTGACCTAAGCATTATAAATTAAGAAGAAGAGTGATTAACAGATATCACTATAAACAATTATTGAAGAGTGTAAGAAGTGTACGTAGTATCATTGAATGACACAGTTCTTGCATTTATCAACAACTCACTATGAGTCATGAAATAATGAATGAGATCTTCATGAAGAAGAAGCTCTTAGACAAAGAGCATAACAGACACGAAAGCTTGCTACGTTCAACAAGCATTTACATCTCAATGAGAAGACGCTTAAATCATCTGTCAACATTCAAATCAATCTTCTGTCTTAACAAACTATCATTTGATTGACAACAGCTGAACTAGTCTAGATCTATAAACTATCGTTCAACTTGATTATATTACTGCGTCGACAGCACGAATCAAATCTTCATCATGTACGACAATGAAAGAGCATATCTGATGAAAGAGTCTGAGTGAGAGTCAGAATACTGAGTGAGAGTCAGTATCAACATCTTTTCATCGCTAAATGACAATGTCATCGATCAGTTGACATCTGCAACTGCTTTATGATCATCAACATCAATCAGTTCACACTTTCTTTAGAACTGTTTGTTGAATTGCATTACTTTATTTTTCATTCTATCTACATAACTTTAATACAATCACTACACGATCTAGACATTGAATCACTTCATTCATCTTATGAACTCGAGAAAGCAATCATGTCTCACTCATTCATCTTATGAAATCAAGAGAATCTTCACATCTCACTCATTCACTCTACAAAATTGAGAAAGCACAATATGAGAAAATTCTCAGTAAAGATGTTATTAATCATCTTTCTTTTAAAGAGTTTCTTTTTCGTCTATCATGACAAACTCGATATCTCGCTCATTATCTCTATGACTTTATAATCAATATATCTTCGTTTCTTGCACGGCAGAAAACGGGAAAAGAGAGAAAATAGAGAGTCAATGAGACTTCATAAAGAATCAAGAAGAAAGAGAATATTTCAATGAAGAAGCAGCTAGACTGTCACTCATAGATAAAAGAGAATAACTCGATGAAAAAGCAGCTAAGCTGTCATCAACAGAAAGAAAGAATAACTCGATGTGAAAGCAGCTAAACTGTCACTCATGAGAAGAAATAATTTCATGAAGAAACAAAGAATTATCACTCATGAAGAAGCGAAGAATCATCACTCAATGAAGAAGCAAAGAATCGTCACTCAATGCAGAAGCGAAGATTAGTGAAAGCGTTAGATCGAAGCGAAGAACAACTCAATAATGCTTGTGAGACAACATTGCGAAGCGAGTCAGACAAGAGCAACATCGCAAAATGAATTAGACAAGACAACATTGCGAAATCAAGTCAGGCAAAGCAATCAAGTCAGACAAGACAACATTGCGAAGCGAAGCAGACAAGATTGTTGTCACAAAAGCATCAGATCTTCTACGCTTGCAGCAAACTTTCTTCGCTCACAGCAGATCTTGTTAAACTGTCTCAAGCTGAACTCTTTATGCTTATAGCAAGCTATCTGACACATCATCAATCAATTTCTTGTGTTTACAGCAATCTTTCTAAAAGACATTTATCATTAAGACTGAAGTGCATTGAGAATCAATGAACATATTCGCGCATCTTAGAAGACACTCTTGTCAAACGCTTGCAGCAAATCTTGCAGAGTCAAATGCTCACAGCAGATTTCATCAAACAGCTCATATTATCACATTTATGTTTAGAGTTATGAAGCAGTGAAAGTCATGCAGACTTAAATCTCTTCGCATTTACAATAAATCTAGTCAATATCACATGCTGTTGAGATTGCAAATCAGTGAAAGTCAATAGATCTTGCTTGCATGCGTTGAGTGAAAGTTAAAGCAATACAACGCAAGCTTGCAATCACGTTGTTATGACACGTCAAAAGATCTGCTTTTAATGCTCTGTTTTCACAAGATTAAGAAAAAGTGAGAGTCATCAGATTTTCTACATTCTTGACAAATCTCATCGACTTGCTCACAGACAGATATTCTGCAATCAGAATAGACTTTGACATTGAACATCATCAGATTGCTCGCAATTAAGCTTTTTTACATTCACAACAGATCTTGTCAAAATGTTTCACACTGAATCTTTTCTATGTTTATAGCAAGCTACATAAGAAAGCATCTGCAATCAAGACTAAGACAGTCTTTTTAAATGCTTGCAGCAGACTTTGTCAAATGACTTACATGTAGACGTTTTCTATGTTTGCAGACAGATCTCTATCAAGTTGTTTACAATCACATCATTTATTCTTGCAATCAATCTTGCAGAGTCACTTGCAGAAGAATCTCTTTAACGATTGCAACAGAACATTTAGCAAAGATCTCATATTAATACTAGAAAACAGTGAGAGTCATGCAATCAGACGTTTTTGACAGCTACAACGAAGCAACTAATGAAAGTCTCATGTCAAGACTAGAAGACAATGAGAGTCATTGAATAAAGCTTTCTTGTACTTGCAAGCAAGCTCTGTTTAACTGTCTGTAAATGAACTTTCTTATCATTTACAATCAGATCTTATTTGCGTCTACAGACAGAGCTCATCAAATGATCTGCAATTGAACTTTCAGAATCATATGCATGTTCTCTTATGATCATGACAGATCATCTAGCAATTCACCTGCGTCTGAAGCTATGAAGCAGTGAAAGTTAACAGACTATGATCATCTGCATTGAGTGAAAGTGTTGAAAATAATGATGACAGATGCGCAGTCATTAGAACTCAATAGAATAGAGATATAAACAGACGTCAACAAGATGATCTAATTGAGTTTAATGTCAGAAGACATTCAGTGTATAATTACTGTTTAGTAGATAGATTTTACAATCATTCTTTTACTTGTTCAACTGAATTCATCACTGTTCACTTTACTCTTTCAATATATCTCACGAATCAGATTCATTTGTAGAAGTTTGTTGAATGAAACTCATAACTGACTATCATGAAACAAGATTTCATTCTGAGTTCAACAATTCTTCAATTTGATATCTTCATATTATGCTTCGTCTCTTGCTATTGCTTCGCGAAGTAGCATACAATTCTCATCGATTTCATTCACGTCAAGAACTTGTCTATAAATTGATTGATCATTATTCTTCTTTAGATCAGCGATCTTCATTCAATTTGATGTCAAAATAGTAGTTCTTTGATATCAAATGCGTTCATCATCGAAATCTTTAGACATGAAGTCAGCTCAACGAGTTAATGCATCGATCTTAATGTTCTGTTTGTCAAATCAATATATTATCTTGAAGTTGAAGTCAGCTAGTTTCTGAACTCAATGCATTTATCATTGACTCAGCTTCTTGTCTTTCATCAATGAAGTGAACGCTTGATGATTGATGAACATCTTGATAAAAATGTTGATTAACTTCAGTTTAAGTCATCAATGTTCAAAAGCTTGAATTATGATCAGCAGTTTCTTATCATATATCTCGTAGTTGCATTCAGCAGAAAACATGTTCTTGTTATAAAAGACAATTGAATGTAGAACATCTTCATCATCATATTAAGACAGAACTTCATCGTTGACGTAGTTAAATGAGTTGATTTCAAGAATGAAATCACAAGTCTGATCAAAGTGACGAAGTATAAAAGTTTCAGTCATACATCTCTTCATGTGATTGAATGCAGTTTGACAAACTTCATTTCATTCAAATATGATCTTCTTTTGAGTAAGTTGAATCATTGAACAAACAATCTTCGAAAAGTTCTTGATGAAGCATTGATAGAAATTGCAGAAGTCAATGAAGAACTGCATCTGAGTAAGATTATTGAGTGTAGATCAATCAACGACTGCTTGCATTTTTCGTGAATTCATCTTAAGTTTCTTGATTGATATTAAAAGTTCTAAAAAGATGATTTTCTGAACATGAAACTTGCATTTATCAATGTTTATCTGTAGATCAGCTTCTCATAATCTATTCAAGATTAATCGTACATATCACTTGTGTTTCTTCAAGATATTGCTGTAGATGATAATGTCATTTAAATAGATCTAACAAAACTGATGTAGATATTTGAACAATACATCGTTTATATAATGTTGATAGAACGTTGATTCATTGATTAATTTGAAGAACATTACATGATATTTGTATGAGTCGAAGAAGATAATAAAGATAGTCAAATCTTCGTTATTTGAGTGCATGTGTAGCTTGTTGAACGCGATAATGATGTTCAATTGAGTCAGATACTTGCTTTCTTGTATATGAGTGAAAGTCTCGTCTATCAATGACAAAGAGTAGTGATTTTGTTTGATCAAAGCATTGAGCTTTCTGTAATCAACGCAGAAATGCAGACTTTCGTCTTTCTTTTCAGCGAACAAGATGAGCGAGACGTATGATGCAAAGCTGAAGAAAATGAATTTTTTGTTCAGATGTTCAATCAGATACTTCTTTATCTTCTGAAGCTTGTGATTGAACATCTGATATAGTCTGCTTCGCGAAAGCATTTCTTCATTGATCAACTCAATTTTGTGATCATAGAAACGATGCAATGATAACTGATTAATCATTGCTCGATCGAAGACATTTAAATAGTCGTGATATTCAGAGAAAAGCTTGATCTTGACTTGCTCAAGAACTTCAGCGTGAAAAAGCTCATGCAGATTCACTTCTTCAGACTTGTTTTCAACTGTAGTTATGAGTCAATCGATTTTCAAGATAATAACAGCAAAGATCTTGATGTTTGATCATTTGACTAACATTTTATATGTTGCTGTCTTTATCATTGCTATGTTCATTGAATCTGATATCAATTTAGAAATTTTGACGTTAGTTAAAGTCGCGTCATGCAATTTTAACTGTTCAATTAGTTTAATTGACTTCTCATTGAACTGATTAAAAGAAAGTGATTTCAGACTGAGTTAAGAAATAGTGAAAAATCTCTTCAATATATGAGTAAAAGTCAAACTCTTCTGCTTTGTAGTTATCTTGTTGCTTGTGAGTAAAACAATTGATTTTGAATTGAGAATGAAATTCGAAAATCGAAGAAAATTAATTTGCATATCAATTATTAAATTGATTTTGTTTATTCAGATTTTTTCAAGAATCATTTGATGTTGATTTAATCAAGTGATTAACATAAAAGTTATGTTAATTGTATGATCTTGAACAGTCAGATTCAAATAAATGACATGAATAATGAGTTTTTTAGCATAGTGATCATCGAATTCTCGAATTGACTTTGCTTTAATCAAAGTCAGAAACTCAATTTGCAACTGATCACAAACAATCTGCACAGTCACTTTATTAATGAATGAATAGTCAGCAGCTTCGATGTCTATCAATGACTTCAATGAGTAACTAATTTCATTGCTAGAAAGTACACATTCAATAGTCAAAGATTCAGAAGCAAAAGAATCATCTGACATGCTCATCATTAAAGAAATTAACATCTCTTTCATCATGTCTTTGATGAAAGTCTCTAGTTTTTTGCCTCACTATCTTCAAAAGAAGACATTTTCTCATTCTTCTTATTCTTTGAAATGATGATTTCATGTAAATGAAGAATGAATGCACAAGATGCAGAAATGTTGATCTTGTTCTGAGAATAATTCTTGAACAAATAACTTGAGATCTTGCAAGTATAACAGATGATAAATGATCTTGCTGACTTAAAGATAGAAAAGAAGATAGACTTAACATAATTGATTATTGAAGTCGTCACTGACAATGAAGTAGCAATGCATTTATCAGATATGACAGTGACTTTGACAGTGATAGTGCAAAGCTGACTGTGTAACTGATAGTTGACTCGCTGTTTATTATTCACATCTTGAAGAAAGATCTTGAGATGATGAAGTGAAGTGAAATCTTCGAAGCATACTGACAAAGCATTCTGCAAGTGATTGTTGATTTTATTCTGAAGATTGTTCATCAGAGTGCAATCGTCGTAGTCTAAATAACTGAATAGCTTCATAAAGTTGAAGTAGAAGATGTTGAAGAGCTTGTCTGTTTATTTCAGAACGTTGTACTTGCAACAACACTTTCAATTTCTATTCAGTTCATCGTATATTTCTTTCAGATGCTCAAATGTCACGGTTTTAGCATGTGTTACTTAAAAGATGTTGAGAAAAGAGATGTTAAATCACTTAAATGATGTTGAACAATATTATAGATGATGATAAACGTAAGATTATCAGTGATGTTATGAGAGTTCTTTGATACGAATGATACTCAGCGTTCATGAGGTATAAGAATCTCTGAATGATCTCTTTCTTTTCTTTCTTCTTCATGCAACGTCTTGTATTTAAAATCTAGTTATTAGAATTTCATTCTGATTTCATTCAGCTCTCAGTTTGTGACATTACGTTGCATCAACTACATCATGAGTCAATTCAAGAATATTAGCAACACTCTGTTGTCAACATCTCTAGTCTCAATCAACGAACTCATCACTGTCGCTCAGTTTCAAACTCACGTCAACAATGCTTTCAAAGCATGATACATTTTTCTGATTGAACTTCAAACTTGATTCAACAACATCATCATTCAGTATATCAACTGAGTCTCAGTCTGTCAACAAGAACATGAGCAAACTCAGATTAAACTTAAGCAGTTTCAGATTAATAATGAAATCTTGTTAGAAATGATTCAAGAACTCAAAAGCATAAGCAGAATCAATATCAAATCAGAGAAATATTTGAATTCAGAACTTTATATTAAAGAGTAAGAAAACAAGTTAAATCAATTCATCTTCAAGCTGATCAGCAAGCTGAAGTTGAACGTGAATTGTTATTCAACTTTCGAGTTTCGTCTTCTGTATGAGTACAGTCGCTTATCAAAAAACGCTGTCACTCAAGCGTTGCTGCATATGACTGCTCAGCATGACAAGCTAGTCACGATTGAGCAATTAGTTATCTTGTTAAGACAAGTCTTCGATGATTCAGACAAGCAAGAAATCGCTTAGCGATTCATTTCAGTTCTAAGAATGCGAAATTGCATCTTCATTGAATATCTGTTCAATTTTCAGCAGCACATTGATGCAATCAAATATGACGTCGTAATTTGAAAATTCAACCTGAAGAATGAACTATTCAGCGAGCTCAAAGCTCTATTGATTCAGATGAATGTCAGCAGTCTGAACTATGAGCAGTTGATTATCAAATGTCAGCAATTGAATAGTCGATATTGCGTCACAGTATCATTGTATGCAAAAGTCTGGTTCAGTTTTCAAGTTTTAGCGAATTTGACGAGAAAAACACACAAATCAGTCTTAAATTTGATAGCAAATAAAGCAAATATCTGAATATCATTTTCATACTTTCAAAACACTTCTTGACTTCATTTTTGAAGCTATACAAATCTCAGTCTTACACGAGCGCAATTCTGTTCTACCTAGTATGTCTCAAGCTCTTACTCAGAATCTTAGAGACGAGATTCAATTTCATCTAGCTTGTGATGATAACACAGCGTTCATACACAAAGTCATTCATGTTATCATTCAGCAGATCAATCATATGCGTAAAAAACATCTTCATTTCAGCGATGTAACATCAACGCTTGATACAATTGATAGATTGAGAATTTTAAGTGAGTATCATGCTCAGAAGCTTCTATGCTTTCTCAGTCAACGACTCATCGTTTATCAGAATGACATGATTTGATTTCTGTACAACGAGTTTGACATTGTTATCAGTCAAAGCATGATCAGCAGACTGCTCAAACAAGCTAGATACAGCAAAAAGATCGCTCAAAGAGTCGCTGCTGAGCGCAATGAGAAGCTTCGCAGCGAATGAAAGCAACGACTTATGAGCTGAATCTCAAATCAGCTGGTATTTCTTGATGAAAGCGTTGCTTGTGAGCGAACAGATAGACTCAACTTTCTTCTTTATCTAGTCATGCTAATGCTTGCTCGTTAGCTGATTGAAAGTATGACTGAGTCTCGATTGACTTATCTCTGCACGTCATTCAAAGTCTAAAATGATCAAAGAAATGAAGCATTTTATCAGCATTTTTCATTGATGAGTATATTGCATGAGAGATGCATCACAATTTCATAACAAAAAAGATCTTTCTGAACTTCATGCAATCACAGATGCTTCTTATATGCAATTCTGAAGAGATAGAATTGCGTTTGATGATGATCATGAATAATGCTAGAATTCATCAATCAGCAAAGCTTGATGAGCTATGTGAAAGCTTTGAAATGCATCTTGTCAAATTGTCACTCTACTCGTCAGACTATAATCTCATAGAAAGCTCATTTTCAATGTTGAAAACATGAATTAGAAGAAATGACAAGCTTGTTCAATGATATGACAAATCTAACGAGAAATTTGATGAATTTCTAAGAATAGCAGTCAGGTCACAAAAAAAGCGAGTTGATGATTCTGAGACACTTTTTCGCCTGACTGACATAGTTCATATATTCAGATGATATCTAGATATAAATAGACTCATCGTAGTCAAGCTCATCATGTTGCTTCTTCGCTATCTTTGAATAATCATCTAAAGTCTTTTTCATCTTCTTCATTTCAGAGCTTTCATCTTCGATCAATATTTGCAAGACTGAGATCTTGACTTAAGACTTTAAAGCAGATCTTGAAGCTTGAGCATTGTATAAATGACTTCATGTTTGCACTCAAGCTTGCTGAGCTGATGTAGAAGATCTAGAGCATGCTGCTTCAGTTGTTGATTCAGATGACAATTTGTCACCTGAATCAGAATCTCTAAAGCGAGCATACTTGCTGACATCACGAGTCAGCTGTATGTCAATGTCAGCAGATATGTTTAAGCTCTTTCAATGACTCTCATCGCGCTCTTTTCAGCTTTGTATCGTTTGTAAATCGTAGTATCGAGCATTCAGCTCATCGAAGACGTGTCAAAAAGAACGCGCTCAAGTGCTACTAACTTTGAAGACATGTCAGAAGATGTAATCATGAAGATCATCGTTCTGAACAGAACTGCTAGAACAAACAAACAATGTATGTTGATGTCAATTGTGTTACGATCCTAGCCTTCGCCTATCCTTCGCCTAGCCTACGCCTGGTTCCATCCTAATCGGGCCTAGCGGGAACCTGATCTAGGGGTGATATCATTGGGACCCTGCATCATATGTGTAAGGCGCCAACCCAATCGGGCCTAGCACAGGGCTGAGGAACACACATATAAGAACCGAGTTCTTTCCTGTAGATACTTTTCTTCCTTAGCATTTATCTATTAGTTAAATGACACCCCTATGACTCGCTCTAGGCCGGCCCCTAACAAATTGAGCATAGAAGAAGTCTTCATCTTCTTGAGCATTTTCAGCTTATTGCAACTCGTCTGCTTTTGTTGATCTTTTCTCTTTTATCTAATTCTTCACTTTTTGATCTTTCTTTCTTCTTCAACTGTTGCTCTTTGTATCATCTGCAACGTCAATACGTTTGCTATGCTGATTGATTCATTTGTAATCTGCGATGACTGTATAAAGATAAATGACACAACTGAAGAAGATGCTGAGAAAGAATTGACACGCTTGACTTGAGATCTCGCTGTCATCAGAACTTCGATCAATGTTCTTGAAGATTTAGTAAGTGATGTAGACTCATTATCTTCACTGATTGCTTCTGATCAGCATTTTATATGATCAGAAGTTAGTTGATGATGAACATCTGACTCATTGATTCAACAGTATTTTTCCTTGTTGTGACAGTTTTCTTTGCAAATTTGACTCATCTGAAGAACTTTTGTCTGTTCTACAATGTCTGCATGAAGTCGATTATGCTCATTGACTTTCTTCTTCAGCTTCGCTGTTTGAGTGAGTGATATCTTTGTTGCTGAAAACTCAGTTATGAGCGCAGAAGACGCGATATCAGTCTTATCATGATCAAAGACAAGCTTTAAATTAATGTTTACATTCTTTTTGTCTGCTGAGTACTTTTGTCAAACGTTCAAAGCTACTTTCTTTCAAAAATCGTGCAGTGTCAGAGTCATTCACTCATTCTTCTTTATTAAATATCAGATGATGATGACTTTTATAGATACTAGCACACACTTCAAATCGATGAAATCGACATGCTCAGAGCATTTATGCATCTACTTTTGACGCAGATCTTGAAGATTGACGTCATTTTCATCATTTATAGTAATTTGCAAGACATCATTGATGATGAGAATGACTTCATACTTAACTGTCATGTTCATGAATGATCTGAGTGATTCTAGCAATAACTTTGACTTCGTTGATTCTCGTCTTTTCATTGATGCAGTGAGCTTCATGAATTGCTTTGATGCTTGAGTCTTAGACTGATTATCATTTAGATTCTTCTCATTCTCATTCTCATCTTCAAACCAGTCAAGCTTCACTGACGTTGACATACACGCTCTTCAAGCGGCAAGAGTAGCAGCAGTCTGAGTGATAAAAATCACAAGCTCACTCAAAGTGAGTGCATTGACAGCTTGAAAGATTTGAGAAATCTTGAGAGAATTAAGTCTGAGCAAAGAAAGATCTTCTACATTTGCATCTGCATCTGAAAGTTTCAAGAATGAGAAAATCTCTGTTTCTGAAAAAAGTATGATAGAATTCTTAGGTACGAAAAGTACAAGAATTATTTTGCGTGTCTTTAAAGTCTTGAATGTATCTAGATGAAGCAGAGTCTTGAAGAGAGCTCTTTTGCGTTCAATACGTCTAAGAGACATTCTGACTATTTAGAATTGCGTTCGTGTAAGACTGAGATTTGTATAGCTTTAAAAATGAAGTTGAAGAGTGTTTTAAGAGTGTGAGAATGATATTCAGGTATTTGCTCTATTTGCTATCAAATTTGAGGCTGATTTGTGTGTTTTTCTCGTCAAATTCGCTAAAACTCGAAAACTGAACCAGACTTTTGCATACAATGATACAGAATCTTCTCAAGTCAAAAGCAATGATTCATTCTGTCTCTGTGATCTTTACAGTTCTTGCGTATCTCGTCAAATATGCAACATCTTCAGCAGGCTTGAAAGCTACAATCTCAAGCTTGAAAAACCTCATGAACTTATTGATCATCAACATGAAGAAATGAGACTCACTGATTCTCAAGAAGCATCAGCATCGCATGATCAATCATCTGTGTCTATACTGTGATAAGTCTGAGCATCAGACTGCGATCTGCAATTCAAAGCTCAAGATTCAGCTACAAATCATCTCATTATTCGCTTTTGCAATCTCTATCAACAATCTCACTTTCGATACTTCTTTCGCCTTGAGAAAAGTCTAGTCTCTGCATACAGTCGCTTGCAGAGACAATCGAACAGTCTGAAAATCTCTGCACTCTCAGTTAGCTCGATTCATTGATTAGAAAAGAAGATGAACAATGATCATCTCATGCTCTCAGATAATCTAGAAAGCAATAAAATCAATGTCAATCTTTCTGTTTTGATTGATATCAATGTCATCAATTATGCATTTATTGATGATTCTTTCGCGCAAAGACACTCTTTGCTCTGTTTTTCTTTATTTGAAATTTGTACTCTTCAGAGATTTGACAATCAATCAGTTGTATTTAATTCAATCACTCATTATGCTTTTGTCAAACTTCAAGTCTCAAGTGAGAAGCTTGAAGAAACTCTCTTTTATGTCACTTAACTTTCGTAATTCTCAGTTGTTCTAAACCTGTCTTGATTAAAAAGTCATAAAGCAATTATAAATCTGCGTTATAATCAGCTCATCTTTGAATCTCAAGTCAATTCAGAACTTGTACTTGAAACTTTCTTGAACATCTTGATTTCAACTGTGTCAGTATTAATCTTCTCAACATCTTCGTTCTTGAAACATCTGAAGATTTATGTTATAAATAGTGCTTCGTTTCTGCAACTCGCTAGAAAAAAGAATCATGATCTGTTTGTCATATTCATAAGAGATATCAACAAAGCTCTGAAAATCACGTTTTTCGTTGACTTTGTCACGCTATTGTTCTTTGAATATCACAACTTTCTAAATGTTTTCTCTCACGAATTGATGAACACTTTACCTGAACGACGTCTCTATGATCATAAAATTCAGCTGCAGAAGAACAAAACTTTTATCTTCAAGTCTTTATATAACATGTTTCAAGATGAGCTTCAAGTACTAAAGAAATATCTGAAGAATAATTTGATCAAAGACTTTATTCAAGTCAGCTCTTTCTTCACGATCTCTTTAATACTCTTTGTTAAAAAATCAAGCGAAGAACTCAGATTTTGCGTGAATTATTGAAGTCTGAATGTCATGACAGTTAAGAATCAATACTCATTACTTCTCATTCAAGAAACTCTAAATCAACTGACTAAAATCAAGTACTACATCAAGTTAGATATCATTGCAGTCTTTAATAAACTGCGAATGACTTATGAAGATGAGTGAAAGATCGCTTTTTGAACACGTTATAACTTATACAAGTACAACGTTTTGCTCTTTGAACTCATAAATGAATCATCATCATTTCAGAACTTCATTAATGACATTCTGCATGACTTCTTGAACATTTTCTGCATCATGTACATGAATGATATCTTGATTTATAGCAACAGCAAAAAGAAGCATACTCAGCATGTTCATCAGATACTGAAGCGACTTAAAGTCGTTGAACTACAGATAAATATTGAGAAATGCGAATTTTCAGTTATTGAGATCAAGTATTTGAGTCTAATAATCATCACTCACGAAATCAAAATGAATTCTGAGAAGATTAATGTCATCATGAATTAAGTTGCATCTTAAGACATCAAAGATGTTCAGAGCTTTCTGAGCTTCATCAACTTTTATAAGCGATTTATTAAGAAGTTTTTCAAGCTGATCAACTCGTTGACTGTTTTAATCAGAAAAGATCAATCATTTAATTGAACTCAGAAGTGTCAATTCATCTTCAATCAACTCAAGCAAACGTTCATCACTGTCTCTATCTTAATGCACTATAATTCGAATCTACTTGTGACTGTGAAAATCAATGTCTTCGACTATGTTGTGATCAAAGTCATGTCTCAGCAAGATGATAATGAGCAGTTAAGATTTATGATCTATTTCTCTTTCAAAATGCTACTCATAAAATGCAACTACGAGATTTATGACAAGAAACTTCTAGCTATAATCAGAGCTTTTGAGAAATGAAGACTTGAACTGAAAGACACGTTAGATCTCGTTGAGATCATTTTCAATCACAAGAATCTAGAATATTTCATGTCAATCAAGCTGCTTAGTTGAAGACAAGTCAGATGATCAGAATTTCTCTTTTGATTTAACTTCAAAATCATGTATCATTTGAGTGAATTGAACACTTGAGTCGATGCATTCACACGTCGATCAGAAGATCTTTTCTTGAACGAGAAAAATAGTCATCAAGAACATCAGTGACAGATCGTGCTAAAATCAAAAAATCTGAAAATTCAAGTCTTAATTAATGTTCTCAATGATAGTGACTCTGAAGCATTCAAATCAAGTAACTCAAAGAACGAATCAATGATTTCTGAGCAGTCTGAATCATCAGAGAAAATGTCTATGAATGAGCTAGAAGAACAACTCTTTGCAGTCTATTTCAATGATGAATGAGTACAGATCATGATAATTGCGTTAAAAAATGATCAATGAAAGCTTAAAGAATTTTCGTTAGTGAAATGTATGCTGCAAAGTGATTGAGTTTACTATAGAGATAGACTATTGATACTTGAAGATGAGAAACTGCGACTACGTCTGCTTCAGTTAAATCATGACACGTTTATTGTGAGTCATTCAGAAAGAGTCAAGATTTACGAAATACTCAGTCATCATTATTACTGACTCAAAATGATCAAGACAGTAGCTCGCTTCGTACGTAATTGTCATTTATGCTCTCAAGTGAAGATCTTTAGAGAAAAATATCAGAGAGCTTTGAAGTCTCTTGATGTACTCAATCGTTGCTGAAAAGACATAATCATGAATTTCATCATGACAGTATCTGAAAGTAAGAATCTGAACGAAAATTCAACAATCAATATTCTGATAGTCGTGAACAGATTATTTAAACAAGTGCATTACGAGTCTATGAGTGAAATTACAGCTCTAGATACAGCTTGAGTTTTTTATCATGCAATATGAAAACATCATGAATTATCTGATTCAATCATCTTGAATCATGAAACTCAGTTTATCAGTCACTTTTGAGATGAACTTTGTACTCGATTGAAGATTCAAGCTCAATTGTCAACTGCGTTTCACTCAGAAACGAATGATCAAATTGAGAATGTCAACAACGTTTTGAAACAATATCTTCGAGCCTTCATGTTCTTTATGCAGAACGACTGAGCTGCATGACTGTCATCAGCTGAATTTGTCATCAACAATCACTTCTTCAAAAACACTCAATGCACGTCGTTTCTAACTAACTTCAAACAGCATTCTTGAATGAGATTGAAATCAAAGAAGATTCAGAAGAACGTTATTGAACACTTGAAATGAATACATGTTAATCTGTTTGTTCAGAAAATGAATTGAATCAATGAAATTCTGCGAGAACAAATGATCTTAGCTCAAGCATATCAGAAACAATTCGCTAATGTTCATCAACAACATGCTCTCAAGTATGCAATTAATGATATGATTTGATTAAATGCTTGCAATCTGATGATTCATTGACTCAGCAAGAAGTTATCTAATAAATTCGAGAAATTTTTCAGAATCATCAAAATTGTTAGTTCTCATTCTTATCAGCTAAAGTTGCTTGATGACTGATTTTATTTCAATGTCTTTCATACTTATTTACTTCATTCTGTGATCAACGACTTCTTACCTGAACAAATATCTCTCGCGTTGTTTTTAATAGTCTTTGTTGAAGAAGTGCTTAGCTGAAAGATGAACGAAATATTGAACTTTTGAGTAAAGAACTCTCAGCTAGAGTATTTAATTAAGTGAACTGAGATAGAAGAAAACAGTTGAGTAAAGTTTGCAAATGTGATGAATGTCATTGAAGTCATGAACGTTTATCACGCTTGAAATTTCAATCGTTCAAATAAGAATTCATGAATTGCTTACGTGCAAGAAAGCAATGACTCTGAATATGAGTCAGAGAATTAAAAGTTTTGCAAAAGCTTTGACTTCAAAAAGAAAAATTTATTGTCATGATTTTAGCATGTGTTACTTGAAAGATGTTGGGAAAAGAAATGTTAAATCACTTAGATGATGTTGAACAATATTATAAATGATGATAAATGTGAGATTATCAGTGATGTTATGAAGATCTTTCGATACGAATGATACTCAGCATTCATGAAGTATAAGAATCTCTGAATGATTTCTTTCTTTTCTTTCTTCTTTGTGCAACGTCTTGTATTTAAAATCTAGTTATTAGAATTTCATTCTGATTTCATTCAGTTCTCAGTTCGTGACATCAAATAGCTCGTAGATCGAGATGTAAGAATGCAAAGCATCATGACAACATTAAGCGAAGATATGTTTAGCAGCATCATCTTTCAGTCTAGATATCACATAGACAATACAGATATTCTCATTATCAAAGTAATCAACATTTGTCTGAAGCTTGTTGTTCATCTTGACTTTTCAGCTATTTCATGTTAATTCATCTTCATTAATGAATACAGATGAGTTTGAAAACTTGAAAGACTTGTGATGATCATTATTGAATAGAGTGAATGATTCACGTTGAGTATGATTCTCAATAAATTGACAAGGTAGAGATTTCGTAGAAACTCAAGATTCAGTAGACTGATGAGATTGAGACTGATTCATTGAATGTTGTCTCTTTTTCAGACTCAAGACTTTCTTTCGTAGTTTGATGATAGTTTCTTCTTGAGTGTCTATTGTCATTTGATTAATTTCTAGCTCATCAAGTCTCTTGATGTGATCGACTTGAATATTGATTCATTGTTTGTTGAGTTTCAAAGTCATGTCTCGTTGATCTCTTAGCTCGATCAGCATCTTGATGATCTCGTTTGACTGATCAATAGCTCATTGACGAAGTTGTTGACTTGTGTTGATGTCTCATGAGATAGCAACATTCTGAGATCTCGCTGAAGCATTGAAAGAGATAAGAAAAACTCGTCTATTAGCAGTGCTTCTAAGCAGATGAGTTGTTTGTAACTTGATTGATTCAGAGTCGTGTGTCATTGTGAAAGATTAAAGATAAAGATAGATAAATTGTGAGAAGATTGAGTGATTGATTTGATAAATTTGAGTAAATTTGAAGATGTGTTTTGATGAAAGTAATTCAAAGAATCTCTTGCGAATTTTTTAAATGAACGAAGTAGATTATTTCGTATCATCTACACATCAATAGCAGAGTAGTTGATTAGCATTTATCTATCGTTAGAAATCAGCATAGAGCGAGTCATATGAATGTCATTTAACTAATAGATAAATGCTAAGAAAGAAAAGTATCTACAGAAAAAAACTCAATTCTTATATGTGTGTTTCTCAGTTCTGTGCTAGACTCAATTGAGTTGACGTCTTACACATATGATGCAAAGTTTCAATGATATCATCTTTAAATCAGATTCTCGCTAGACTTGATTAGAATGAAATCAGACGAAGACTAGACGAAGAATAGACGAAGACTAAAATCATAACAATCTCAAAGAGCAATTCTGCTTCTTTGCTTTCTTTGCTACTAACTGAACTAACGATGAATTGATTTACTCTTGACTCACTATCATATTTGATTGAAATATGAGATCAAAAGTCAGAAATTCACATGATTATCATTTTCTATTCATTGATGAGCATGACAGTCATATCAACATGAAGTTTCTTGACTGATGTGAGCAGAACAAGATGCTCATGACTTTATATTCTTCTCATTCTACTCATCATCTTCAATTTTTGAATATCAACTTATTCAATTCTTTCATCAATTACTACTTTTAAAATCTGAATGACTGAATCTTTAAGAGTTAAGAACTTTCTTGAATATTAAAAAGAGACTTCTTTGATCTATTTTGATCTGCATATCAAGCTGCTTTCACATCTGTCAACATAAAAAGTGAATGAGAAAAGACAGAATTGCTGTCTTTTGATTCATCACAGATTATAAAGCAGATTAAATCAAACATTAGATCTGATTCAAGTCATTCTTCTTCTTCAACATTGTTTGAAGCTGATTAAAGAATGATTTAACAATTAATGAAGTCAGTTGTAGAAGAAGTAATTGATTTGAAAGCTCGTAGATTGAACAATACAATGAAAAAGCTTACTACAGATGTTGTTCTTCTGAAAGCAGAAAATGAAAATCTTCAATGAACAGTATGTATAAAGAAAAGTTGCAGACAACGTGACAAGTCTTTATTTGATGATCTAAAGATTAATGATGAGACAAAGAAAATGTTTTTTAGTTCTAATAAAATTCAGACGATTCATGATCATCAAATTCAAAGAATTAAAGAGAAACAGCAAGCTGTTATTCAAAAGATGAATGAAAAGAAACAAAAAGAGCTTAGAAAGCTAGAGAAACAGCGTTTAATAATTGAAAGAAAGATGTCATGATTCTAGTCTTGTCAAACTCAGTCTTCTAGTCTTGTCAAATCTATTCTCACTTCGTCATCTTTACTAGTTTTTATTGAGTCTAGCGTCGACTGAGAAACACACATATGTAGTCAGTTTCTTTTCTGTAACTATCTTTCTTTCTTAGCATTTATCTTCTAGTTAAATGACATCTCTATCTGACTCGCTCTAGACAGGTTTCTAACATTAAATAAATGCTCATCATTTACTCTGCTATCAATGAATAAACGATATGAAACAATTTATTCAGTAAGAAAAATTTGCAAGAAATTCTTCAAATTTGCATCATCAGTTTAAATTGCAAGAGATTCTTCGATTCTACACTCATTTTCACCATTTTATTCGCAAGAAATTCTTCGAATAAAGTACTTAATTATTATCTGAAATTCACAAGAGATTCTTTGAATTTTCACTCATCAAAAAACATCAATTCAAAACATCAATCTCTCATTTACTCTTATCTCAACAACTTCTATCTTCTCTCATCATGACATGTGATGTCAAGTCAGTTGAGCTCTGAACAATTCATCTGCTTAAAAGCACTGTCAATAGAAGAGTTTCACTTCTACTCATTGATGCTTCAGTCGAAGCTGAGAAAGCTAACATTTCATGAAATATAAACATCGAAGAACAACTGTTTCATTAAGTCAGCAATCAATTTGACAAAGTCATCAATATGCTGAACGAGCTTCAAAGTCAGCGAGACTTGACTCTACAACTCAATGAACACTGACTTTTCATACAAGATGATCACAAAAAGAAAGCAAAACAACTAAAAGTCACTTTTGATAAAAATGATGAGCTAGAGAAAAAGATCAGTCAGTTACAAGATGAGCGATTAAACTTCAGAGCGAAACAACGTCAAGCTGATCGATCTATGTCTCATCAAGATACTCAGTCAGCTGAGCAACAAGTCAATCAGAAAGAAGCTCACTTTCAACAAGAATCTTCTACTTTATCTGATAATAAAAATAATCATCACAAGTTCATCAAGCTTTCGAATTCACTCATCTTCACTGAAACAGATGACTTTATCTGAGAGACATGAAACATCAAAATAGCTGACAAGCTCAATGTCAACGTGAATCATTACTCTACTGAAAAGATTCGTATTGTCTATGTGATTTTCAGGCTAGAAGATGATGCTGATCAGCAAATCTATGCAAAGCATCATGTTGATGCTTTCTCATTCTATCAATCACTATCAGAGCTACTGAAACATCTGAAAGAAATTTACGAAGATCAGAATCTGACTCGAAAGTGTCATTGCAAATACGTTGCTCTGAAGCAGCTCAACAAGTTCTTCAGCTCTTTCTATTCAAAATTCACTAGAATATTCAGCTTTCTGAACTACAATGATGTTACTCTGATGAACAACATTCAGAATAAAATCAACAATCATCTTCAAAATGTGTTGTCAGTTTATCTCATAAAGTTTAGCTCACTTAATAAGCTCAAGATCTTTCTTCAAGATGTGAATAACAAACAACAAGTCAATTATCAGCTACGTGACGAGCAATGAACAGTCAAATCAATAGCAGCTTCAAAAAAACGTTTTGTTCTCTTGTTGACATCAGCTTCAGTCTCAACTACTAGCTATGTTCAACTCGCTACTTTTTTCATCTCGGAATCTGAATGATCAAGAATGTCAATCATTTGCTTCAACTGCAAAGTATCGAGTCATCTTTCAAAAAACTGCTCTCAGCTGAAGACTAGTACTTCAACATCTCATGCATTCATCTTTCGCCTCAACGAGATCATCATGTTGAAAGAAGAGAAAAAATTATTTACAGAGAAATTGAAGAATGAGGCAAAAAACTAGTGACTTTCATCAAAGACGTGATGAAAGATGTGTTAATTTCTTCAACAATGAGCAGCTCAGATGATCTTTTTGCTTCAAAATCTTTGACTATTGAATGTGTACTATCTAGCAATGAAATTAGTTACTCATTAAAGTCATTGATTGACACTGAAGCAGCTGATTATTCGTTCATTGATGAATTAATCGCGCAGAATGTTTGTGATCATTTGCAAATTGAATCTTTATCTTTAATCAAGCTCAAACCAATAAGAAAATTCAATGATCATTATGCAAAAAAGCTCATTACTTATGCAATTTATTCAAATCTAACTGTTCAAGATCATATGAAACGTTTCATCTTTATGCTGATCACTTGATTAAATCAACATCAGATGATTCTTGAAAAAACATGAATGAACAAGATCGAGATGACTATTGATATGAAAGATGATCATCTTCAATTTTCTAGTTTTGAAGCTCATATTAAAGCTTCTATCAAAGCTCATTCAGCTGTTCTTTCGAGCAAGAAAATCGCGATAAAACAGAAGAGTTCAATCTTTACTCAAATATTAAAGAGATTTATCTCTTCTGTCATCACTCAACTCAGCGAGAAGTCATCTTCATTCAGTAAAATCATGAAATCATTTAATTCAGTCAAATCTTCGTCTTTTGATTCAATGAACATAGCAATGATAAAGACTGCAGCATATAGATCACTGATCAAATGATCAAATGTGACTACTTTCGCAATCATCATCACGAAAATCGATCGACTTCTAAAAACAGCTAGAAATAAACTCGAAGATGTAAATCTATAAAAGCTTTCACATGAAGAGATCTTGAAAGAAGTTAAAGCTAAGCTTTCTTTGAAATATCATGATTATTTAGATGTGTTTGATCGAGCGATGATTGATCAACTACTTTCTCATTGTTTCTACGATCATAAAATTGAGTTAATCGACGAGAAAACATCTTCTTGAAGTCATCTTTATCATATGTTTGACTACAAACTTCAAAAGATGAAGAATTATCTGATTAAGCATCTGAATAAAGACTTTATATCTTCTAGCTCAGTGTTAGAGATCAGCATAGAGCGAGTCAATATGAATGTCATTTAACTAGAAAATAAATGCTAAGAAAGAAAGATAGCTACAGAAAAGAAGCTGACTACATATGTGTGTTTCTCAGTCAACGCTAGACTCAATAGAAACTAGTCAAGATGACGAAGCGAGAATAAATTTGACAAGACTAGAAGATTGAGTCTGACAAGACTAGAATCGTGATATTACTTTCTCTCTTCGACGATTCATGTTTGCATGAATGTATTTTCTGCTCGACTCAATTGATTGCTCAATCATGATTTCACAGACTCAGATCTGTTAAATCGTGATTGATTGAATTGTTGATTAGCGCGATTTGTTCAAGTATCAAATATGAAAATCATCAATGATCTTCTGAGCGTTCATAAATTCGTCGTCATCAGCGTTGTATCAATTGAGATCATTGTCATAGTCATTTCATTTGACTCTATACTGAAGTCGTCTTTGATATCAACGAGAATTCAATATATCATCTATTTCTCACTCGTCTTCGTCGTTTATCACTATTGAATCTGAAGATTCGTTCTTTTGATCAGGCAAGAAATCGTCGACGACAGAGCGAAGCAGATCAGAATGAAATACATCATGAACATGCATAGACTCTGATAATTTCAGTTTATATGAAGAGTCGATGAGATCTAGATTGGTGAAAGAATTGAGCATTTTGTCATCTAGCTTCTTGAAAGATCTCGCTGTAATGATGTTTCTTTCATTCAGAAACACTTTTGATTCGATCTCATAATCAACTTCTTTTCTATGCTTATTGACTTGTTTCATCATTTGTTCTCGTGTTTTGACTAGCGACTCGCGAGCAAACTTCAGTGTTTTGTTCATATGTTCAGATATATTCTCGACTTTAGTTGTCTGCAAGCGTTCACAAGAACTTTCATATTTGATGACATTGAGTTCAAAGCTCATACAAGAATGAAAGTCTTTGTTTAGAAAGAAAGAGATCGAGAAGATGATTGAGAACAGAGCATTATTGTCGATGAACTTGATCATGAGTAGTAGCTTAGCTCAGTCATTCTGCATGTACAAACAGAAGAATCAAAGATATCTTTCAACATTCTGATTGACTTGTTCACTTTGATCATCAATCTGAGAGTGATAGATTGTAAAGAATCAAAGATTAATGCTTAGTCTTTTGCAAAGCGACTTTCATAAAATGAAGGTAAATTGAGAATCTTGATTCAAAACAATGAAATCGAGTAAATCATGTATTCAATATATTCACTGAAGCATTAGCTCAGCTGTTTTTTCTGCTGTGATCTTCTCGTCATCAGTGAAGCAAGAAATATAATGTTGTTTCTTTATCAGTTTACATATCACTATTAGTATGATGTTTTTGCCTTTTGAAAGAGATAAGTCGATGATGAAATTCATGACTATGTTCTTTCATTGCTGTTTAAGTATGAGTAGAGAATGTAGTAGTTCATTGAATTTATCTTAAGAAGTCTTTGATCGCTGACAAATGTAACAGTTTTGAATATATTGATCTATTGTCTTTCACATTGAAGATCAATAGTAGTATCTTCTTATGATCTTCATCATTCTGAGAATTTCAAAATGATCAATAAAAGATTGATCATGAACTTCTTGAATTAACATCATTTGAAGATGCTCATTAAAGAAAACTTATAGAAGATTATCTCGATATAGTATTTCATTCTGAACTCGATAATCTCTTAATTTAATATCTTCGTATTAAGCTTCATCTTTTAATATGACTTCACGAAGTAGAATACAATTCTTGTTGATTCTGTTAACTTTTAGAATCAATTGATAAATTGATTCATCATTCTCTTTCTCTTCTAGATCAGCAATTTTCATTCAATTCGATGTGAGAATTGTAGTTCATTGATAGCAACATCATTCATTCTCGAAGCTTTTAGAAACTGAATTGACTCAACGAGTCAATGCATCGACTTTGATGTTTTGTTTGTCTGAGCGATACATGATTTTGAAGTTGAAGTCAACGAGCTTTTGTACTCAGCGCATTTAACATCTACTTAGCTCTTTATCTTTCATTAATGACGTTAAAGCTTAATGATCAGTGAACATCTTGATGAGTAGTTCAGTCAATTTCAGCTCAGATCATCAATGCTTGAAGATACAAATGATTGTTAATAGTTTCTTGTCATAGATCTTGTAATTGCACTCAGCGAAGCTCAGATTCTTGCTGTAGTAGATCATTGAATGCAATGTTTCTTCATCATCATACTGAGAAAGTATGTCATCATTGACATAGTTGAATGAGTCTGTTTCAAGAATAGTCTCTTTATTCTGATCAAAATGACGAAGAATAGAGACTTCAATTATTCGTTTCTTCATATGATCAAAGATCGTTTGACAAGCTTGATCTCATTCAAATATCATCTCTTTTTGAGTTAGTTGAATCAGAGAATGAACAATCTTCGAAAAGTTCTTTATAAAACGTCGATAGAAATTGCAGAAGTCAATGAAGAACTGCATCTGAGTGAGGTTTGTAGAAGTAGATCATTCGACTACTGCTTGTACTTTTCTGAAGTTCATCTTTAGTTCTTCAATGAATAGCAATAGTTTCAGAAAGAAGATCTTCTGAACATGAAACTTGCATTTGTTTATATTCATCTGAAGATCAGTCTCTCGTAGTTTATGTAGAACTAATCGTACGTGTCGCTTATGTTTCTTCAGTGTTTTGCTGTAGATGATAATATCATCTAGATAGATCTGACAAAACTGATGAAGATAGTCAAATAGCACGTCGTTCATATAGTGTTGGTAGAAAGTCGAGCCGTTGATTAATTCAAAAGACATCACGTGATATTTGTAGAAATCAAAAGAGATGATAAAGATAGTCAAATCTTCGCTACCTGAATGCATGCGTAGTTTGTTGAACGCGACAATGATGTTTAATCGAGTCAGATACTTACTTTCTTGTATACGAGCGAGAGTCTCGTCTATTAATGGCAAAGAATAGCGATTTCGTTTGGTCAAAGCATTGAGCTTTCTGTAATCGACGCAGAAACGCAAGCTATCATCTTTCTTTTCGGCGAATAGTATGAGCGAAGCATATGAAGCTGAGCTAGAAGATATAAAGTCTTTATTCAGATGCTCGATCAGGTAATTCTTCATCTTTTGAAGCTTGTAGTCAGACATATGATAGAGACGACTTCGAGAAGATGTTCTCTCGTCGATCAACTCAATTTTATGATCGTAGAAGCGATGAGAAAGTAGTTGATCAGCCATCGCTCGATCAAACACGTCTAGATAGTCATGATATTTCAAAGAAAGCTTAGCTTTGACTTCTTTCAAGATCTCTTCGTGTGAAAGCTCTTGTAAATTTACATCTTCGAGTTTATTTCTAGCTGTTTTTAGAAGTCGATCGATTTTCGTGATGATGATCGCGAAAGTAGTCACATTCGACCGTTTGACTAGTGATCTATATGCTGCAGCCTCTATCATTGCTATGTTCATTGAATCGAAAGGCGAAGCGAAGTTGACTGAGCTAGGTGATTTCACGATTTTACTGAATGAAGATGACTTCTCGCTGAGTCGAGTGACGACAGAAGAGATAGATCTCTTTAGTATTTGAGTAGAGATTGAACTCTTCTGTTCTATCGCGATTTTCTTGCTCGAAAGAACAGTCGAATGAGCTTTGGTAGAAGCTTTGATATGAGCTTCGAAACTA
>JAABUW010002369.1_pt1 | contig 28851 bp, 18 predicted proteins | sample 5560081 | NCBI WGS metagenome assembly JAABUW01 (sample SAMN10711882, study PRJNA513363) | rock metagenome | isolation source: Antarctica rocks | place: Antarctica: Victoria Land, Knobhead sud | reverse complement strand
GTAGGATGTGCTGGGGGCGGCAGCGTAAACATCTGATCAATGCGCGTTTACTTCGCTACTTACTAGAACTAGATAGTTAGGCGAGTAAGCGCTTCGCTAAGGATGCGGATAAAGTTCTTAAGCCCCGCCCAGGAGGCATCATGGAACCCCCTTCGCCTCTTGGACGGAATAGACCATACACTTCTCTTTGAGGAAAATGATGGTAGGCTTGAACATCTAATGGGGTATTCCATGTTTTTATACAAGCTCTCTCTCTGTAGGTCACAATCTCAGTTTTTATGCACTTTACCACCAAGTCTTTATTCTGATTATGCGCTACTTACAAACGAATCGTGGGATTGGTAGACTTCATAGGCTCTTTGCAGGCACATATTGTTTTTGGCTAGCATAAAGAGTTCTACCTAGAAAACGAACACTACATTCCGGTACTACGCTGATCAAGCTCGATCCGGTCTGATACTTCATCAATACTCTATGGACGATGGACTGGTATAGGTACAGATTCGCGAGTGCAGGCAGTGCTACGATAGAGACTTTCAGAATCGACACATACTATTGAAGAGAATGGGAGAGCTTTGCTATATTCAGACTCATGACTTGCCGCCTCTTGACATCTAGGAGTGTCGAATTGTTCGAGTTCCAAGACACACATCGTAACGTTTATCAATCTACTGGACTCGTGTCCCGCCCAGATTAATCATTAAGCAGCTGTCTTCCGTCCTGGAGCGCCCTGTCTCTAACTTGCTTCTACTATGTTCAGTTTGTAAGTGCACTATGACTTGTCCAGACTGCGTGTAATGTCCAGTACAATGATACAGAGGCAACAGAGGCATAATACGCGTAATAGAAATCGAAAAACTATTGGACATGCTCTGTTTACCTTATCTAAGTGTTGTTTTTGTAGCAATCCCATAATAGGGTAGACTCAACACTAGCGCGTCGCACATTTGATATAAGAATTTCCTCCTTGCGTTCCATCAACTCGACACACCCATTTTATCACATATGCCTAGCACGACTTTGTGATATCTGAACTCCTCCATCTTGTCTCTCTCCTATCTTCTCTCCTGTGTGGGAGAAGCTGAGTCTGTTTGACTCTCGGATCCTCGGATCCAAACCCTCACTGCCGTTGGTTTCGACCAGGGTAGTTACTTAAAAAAAATGGCATCTCCACGAGATACCAGCCAACTGGCTTCACAGCCTCAACGGGACACATATTCCCAGGGCATTCGGACTCTAGGCCATTCTGTCGTCGCAGCATCCGAGGCGGATTCTTCAGAGATGGGATCTACACGAGATGCCACTCCCCAGGCTTTCGAAGCTTTACAGAGAAAAATCGAACGCCTAGAAAAGAAAATAAAGACCACGGACGAGCGGTGCTCTTATGCGGAAGCGGAGCTATTCAAGTGCCAAGGTGAAAAATTTAGCCTCCACAAACAACTACGGGAAGCAGAATCTGAGGCTGAGCAGGAGAGAGAATCTCTCGAGCAGGAGAATATACCGCTCAAGACCCGGCAGCCTACAGAAGACTCCAGCTATACCGCCCAGCTTATTGCGGAAAATACTTCTCTTCGAGAGCTCACATGGGAGCTAAAGGAAAAGTACGAGCATGCCCTGGTATATCGACGCGGTCGGGATACTGGAGACGACAATTCTACCGAGCGGTTTTTTGAAGCACTTAGGCAAAACAACGATGCCATAGCGACTTTCCAGGAGACTAACAGCCAACTCGTGCATAGTTTCCGGCATAGTCGGGAGGAGAAGAGGGATGAAGATAAGTCTGCTGACGGAGATCTTGAAGAAGAAGTTCGTCAGGCCTTCGGCGACCACTTTCGTGAGGGCCACCCAGAATCCGAGTCTTCAATATTAGCAGAAACGCCATTCCAGTCAAGGTGGGACCAGAAGAATCCAAATTTCCAGGGTACGCTCGAAGAATCCAGAGAGCCTCCTCTGGGATTCGGAAGCTTTTCACTGAATCGTCCTGCTCGAGCCAAGGTCACGCCAAAGCCTCAGGGATCTAAAATGACTCTACAAGCAGGCCCTCGACCTGCACCTGTATCAGTGGATAAAACCATGACTCAAGAAGCGAAAGAAGCCGAGGAACCGATCTACCTGTGGGTTGCACAAAAGAGGGCGGAAGCACGAGAGCAAGAATCACAAAACCTTTCGTCAACGGAGAAACCCCGAGCAGCATACTCCGAGGTTGCAAAGACAGAAACTCCACCAGTGAAGCCTACCACAGGCATCGCTTCTTCCTCCAAGACAGTCCTTAAGCCCGGGACGAATCCTAAGGCGAAGCTATCACCAAGGACTCCAGACCTCCCAGAAGCTACAACCACGCAGCCTAGTCCGTCCGTAACTGGCGGCAAGACAGATATGCCTCTTAGGGAAAAAGAGCCGCAGAAAGGAGACTCGAAACCTTCCAATTCGACTCCCGTATCCCAGGCTATTTCTGAGCCTCCCCAGTACGCTTCCTTACCAGAGCAGAGTACAGGGTTTTGGAGACGTGGTCCTCGTTTGGCCGAAGCTACGCAAGCAATTCCGGAAGATTCCAGAGATGAGGGACAGGCCGAAGGAGCAAAGGGACACGTCGAGGATTCGACTAAAGCACCCAAAGCACCTATCGGAACAGGTGGATCCACTGCTGGGATTCCTGCCACTTCAGAAGCTGATAGGGGGAAAAGCCAAAAACGAGCAAGGGACTGGCTCGCAGAACCAATGGCCCAGGGGCAGCAAAAAAAACAAAGGGCAGAACCCTAGAGGGGCACACAGGTCTTGACAAACAAGCTTGGAAGAGAGGAGGAGGATATTGGCTGTGCTTTCTTTTAGAGATGCCATGAGCGGGGAGAAGCGAACCTGAATGATAGGTGCTAGATTCTTGATTGGCATAGGGAAGTTAAGTTCTGTTGACTGCTTGGCATTGTGCACTTACATGTACTCGTAACCCATGACCACTGTTTTTACTTTTATCGTAGCCCAATCATGTTGTGATCTGGGGAGAGTCCCCTGCCTACGCAAATAGAGTTCCCTTCCTATGCAAATATCTAGGTGGTTTCAATTCCTCATGTTGAGTTTCTTATGTCAGAATGAATATAATAGCATCTATTCCTTTTTACCTATCATATTAACCCTACATTGAAGATCATTGTACTGCATACGGCTCATGACTGTCGAATAAAGACAGCCTGAAAGGGTGAATTAAGCGAGATTTCTCACGTCATAAATTCGACGCACATCTTTGAAATCTTCTTCCCTAATTCATCCTCTCCACTGTCGACAAATCGTACATATCAAATAATCTCTGGCACATCCAGATCTGGGCACTTGAGTTTTGAACCTCGTGTCCCTTGAGATATTTCTCTCGCTCTACGGAGCAGAACAGATACGTCTGTGGCTTTTCAGCCAAACCGCTGCCGTTGGTTCCGACCAGGGTAGTTACTTCAAAACATGTCCCCACCAGACAATCCCCGTATCCTCCAGGATACAGACTGGCAAACACCAGCAGGAGAGATAGTCCAAATACTAAAGGACCGGCTGGATGACATCTTGAAGCTTTGCAGGGTAGGTTCCGAAGATTCCGTCAAAGGAATCATCCAGGATACTGCGACTACTTACACGTCCTTGAAAGAGCTCGAGGTACAGCGGTCTCAAATTCTAGAGCAAATAAGGCAACACAAAGAGACTTGGGCCGAGGCCATCTCCAGCCGCCAAGGGGAGAGAGCCGAAGCCGAAAACGAAGACGACTCCCGCAGGTTATCAGCTGCAATTTCGGCATTACAACAAATCTTCTTCGACACGGATTTCGCCGTCAATCCGACTGCATCCGCCCCGGAGTCTCTGGCTGCCATAGAACCACTAGAAAAGGCCATCAGGCAGCAATACCAACGCTTGCTCGATACCAAGGTACGAGCAACCGATGCCCTCACAGCGCTGAACGCAAAGTTCGAAAAACAGAGAGATGAGTTGAACAGCACGAGGAGGGAGCTAGGTGCCGCAACATCGGAGAATAAGAGACTTACCGACGAACTTATTCGCCAAGACCATAACGTGTGGGACCTGGAAGCCTTCAAGGAAATGGCACAACCAATAATTGCCGGCGAGGCTAGACTCAAGGAAGACGAGCGACGATGGAGGGAGGAAGCTAATCGGCTATCTGGTAAGGTTGAAAATCTCAACAAGGAGCTGACGATTGCACAAAGAGATAGAGCGGCTTTCAAAGCTCGTAGCGAGCGGCTTCAGACGAGCCACGACACGCTACAAAATGAAGCCGAGGACCAAGCCCAACTACAGCAAGAGTTGGCAAATACCCAAGCCCAACTGGCTTTCAAGAACAAAGAGTCCGATGCCGAGATCAGAGCTCTCAATGGCAAGTTCAAGTCGTTGCAGTCCATAGCTTCGGAACGGCTAGCTCGGTTAAGCACATTTACCGGTGTCTACGAGGAGAACAACCAACTCAAAGAGAGTGAAGTTTCACTACAGAGCAGTCTGGAAGCCAAGTCTTCCGAATTGCTTGCCAAGTCGTCTCAGTTGATTGCGGTTCAACAAAGCCTAACCTCGTCACGCCGTTCGATACACGGCCTCAGGGAATCTATTAGGTCGTTCGAGGGTACGCTCAAGACGTTAGAGGAAGACAACAGTAGCCTGCATAAGGAATCCAGAGAACTGAAGCTGCAGGTATCTGACCTTCACAGACAAATAGCAGAGAAGCTGTCTGCCACACAGGCGCTTGCGAATCAGCTCAGAGACAGGGAAGTTAGCCTTGTAACAGCTGAAAGAGCTCAAATCCATCTGCAATCAGAATTGGACAAGCTCAAATATGAGCAGAACGACTTGGAGGAGGAACAAAAGGATTACTACCGGGCCAATTCCCGACTAGGGACCGAAAGAGATGAGCAGATTGCCGCCAATAAAGACTTGCAAGACGAAATATACGATCTGCGCAGACAGATTAGAAATATCAATAACAGGCCATCAACCGTGGCGGGCCAGTTTCGACGGATAACCAACAAGTCATCGGTAACCTGTCCCGAACTTCTGAGCCTCTCAGCAATACACTCGTGCATGGAAGTGAGGCCGGTGGACCGTCAAACATTGCAGCTTGGCAGCCTACGCCGAACCCTGCAGCAGTCATACCGGGTAAGCGTGGCTTCGACCAGGTGGCTGTACCAGATACGCTCGCACAAACGGTATCCACGGGCCGCTCGTATATGGAGACCAGTCGAGCATCGACAGTGCTGTCCAGTGTAGAGATTGGGGGTCATACAGCGGGGCTTGCAATAAACGTTGCAGCTAGAAGGCTTAGGACCTCGAGGACACCAGGGCTTGCAGTTGGGCCTGTGTTAGCCATTGGCAGCATACGGGACCCAATGTTTACCACGTCTTTGGTTCCTGTGCCTGTATTAGCCAGATTAAGAACCCAGATACAGGACTGGGACGCTGCGGATTCGAATTGGGAGTCGAGGAACTCCAGAGGCCGCAAATGCACCGATGCTAGGATAACCCACCGCGGGTCGGCTTGGTATGATGGGGATGACAAGCATGCATGTAAAACATGCACAGAAGCTGGTCATGTATGCGGGGTTGCGAGGGGAGGTAGAATCGAAATTCTACCTCTACGGGGTGAAGCGGCGCAGGCTTTGGGATCTCTCGAGGTCGGGTATTGGATGCTGGGTACTTTGGCTTAGATAGCACGATTGAACATAATCTACTGTTATCTTTCTGGCATCTGGACTTGTCGTGACTGGCCTCTATCACTCTTCATGCCGTAGCTTGTCAATGCCTCCACCAACAGTGCAGGTAGCTCAAGAAGGGCGATTCTCGATACTGGTCGTGAAAGCATCGCCAGAGTCTCCATCTCCTCTGAGGTATTTGGGGTCTCACCAGCTGAAGCAACGAAACAGACAAAGCTTACAAATACAGATTGACTAACATGATAGATATGTACGGATGATGATCACTGATGGCTTGTAGAAGACTTGGACCAGCACATATTTGATGCCTTTGGGATCATCGCTGGCCCAGGACAAATATCAGACTCGCCATCGCCGTGCTTGACCAAGTGGTAACCTCACTCGCTACGTTTCTGCAGCTACAAGGTCTCGTCAGCTAGACAACCTTGGCTTTCGTCCTTCTTGCTCTCTTACATGGCATATACCTTGGCCGGATTCTGCTAAGCACGTTGCCTTCCACCTCGTTCGGCCTTGTACAGCCTAGGGTGACCAGCTTTCCTCTGAATCTTGCGCCACTCACACCTAGAGCTGTGAGACATCACACCTAGTCTCAAGCAGAATTTCCTATCCTAAGGTGATGCTTCTTGTCACTTGAACACGCGATATTTGACAAAGAGTCGTTCCTAAGAACATTACAAAGGTTCTGCCCTACAGCGCTGAGTACGCGCTGAGTACGCGAGTACACGCTAAATACACGCTGATTACGCGAATACACGCTGATTACGCGAGTACTCGCGACTTCGCAAAGGCAAGATAGTAAAGAAAACACCACAAGGGTCATAGTGAGCGATGTAGCTGACTCTACGCTCCCTGAATAGGATATCATCAGCGGCCCTGCAACAAGCAGCTTGTTGTCCAACGGAATTAGGATGAAGCACTTGACATTGTGCAAGGCTACGCGCAGTACAGCGCTACAACGTGTGCTTCACATCAATTGGATTACAACTATACACTCCGTTCTGCCTGTATTACGGTATCTTCGTTTGCTGAAGCCTTGGGTGGGCAATAAAAGCCACTGCGCCGAACCTCTCTGCACCAAGAGATCTGATTGACCTCTCAATCCTGCAGCGCAATCTCTGTTGCTGTACCTACCCTTGAGTTGGTTGAGAGCACATCGGGATGGATGACTTCAAGGGCTACAAGCTACCCACCCTCAGCGAGACGGCGGAAGCACCACGGCGAATACTGCTGTCGCATGACGCTGTCTCTATCTCCATACCTGCTTGTATGATAGCCCTGGCAACCATCTGGGCTGTTTCACCAGCTAACCAACCACGGGTTTCCGTTTCTGCCGTCTCTTCTTCCCAGTCGACCGCTGTAGGCGCGCTGGCTTGTTGAAGGTTCTCTTGGCTCTCTTTGCTTGAATTGACGCCTTTGGAGTTACAACTTAGCCCATAGATGCTGTGTTCTAGAAATAAGGAAGGGGAGGGATGGATAGATATTTCGTACATCTCAAGCCCGTCGTACAATACCCCGACAGTTCTAATAAGAGATTGAAACGTAGTTACGACGGAAGAAACTCTCATTCTCGTAGATTTCACAGTCACGTCTCACTCAAATATCAATTAATTAATTTTTTCCCTTTCTTCATTTTAACGTGCTTATGCAGCCAAAGGCTATGAAGCACAGCATACTATCTACGTATATAGATACACATAGAGTCGTACTGACGATGTAAGTAGTATGGAAAAGCTCTCTGCGTGAAACAGGCTCTTAGAGCTAAGAAACCACACTGTTGTTTATTCTAGTAGTCGCTGTAACCTGAATTCACTTTTCATACTCAGTCAGATGAGCTCAAGGAAATTCTACTACAAGCAGCCGACTCAAAATTCTAGACAGTATATCCCATAGATCAGTTGTACATTGTGCAATCACATCGATAAAATGGGCGACGAAGAGCGAGGCCCGAGGTAGCGAGCTGGCCGTGCGAGTAACAGATTATGGGTTCCGCGTTATCGTGAACTGTCTATATGACCAAGTGGTCACATAGACAACTCGAAATTTTTAAAGCTGGCCACTTCGACGTGGGCTTTCGAATTGACTGTATGGCCACCAAGCTGAGTGGGCCAGGTGGGCTTTGGTCTATGTATGTGGAAGCTGGCCACTTCGACGTGAGCTTCCGTTCGCTGTTTGGCCACATGGTCATCTAGCCACGTGGACTTTTCGACTGGGTATGAGCTCAACGCGTGGGTAAAGCGCTGTTACTGCTCTGTCGATGAGATTGTTCAGCTCTTCTGACAAGTATAGCTTGCAGAAGGTTCGTAGCCAGCACCTCGTACAGGTAAATCTCGTTGCCAGCCACTCAAATACCATGGTTGGTTGGGAGAAGCAATGGATTTCTTCTCAAACCACTAAACTACCCCAGCATTCTATCCTCCCGGCGTCCATGCCTTCACAGAAACAGCACGAACAGCCTATTCCTGGATCTCTCCATCGTCCTCGACCTCCCCATCATCCTTGCCCTCGTCCATCGCGTTGACCACCTGGTCGTCCCAGGATTCGCCTGATGGAGTAGGCTTGAGAAGCGCTTCCTCTTCGGCGGTGAGCGTTGTCATTCCGGTTGTGCCGCCCATGGTTGTGTCGCTGGCAGGCTCGCCCGTCGAGGTAGCCAAAGGCTTTGCCGTAGGCCGCTTACCCTTTGTTGGAATTTCAGGTGTGATTTGGTTGGTAATCTCCGCCCTATAGGGCTAGGGGCCGCTAGTAAAGTTTTCACCTTCCACCTCCTAGATAGACTCCAATTCAGCAACAACCAAAATATCAATATGCCCCCATATGACCTCGTCGTATTCCAACACCCTTGGCCTGTTCCTTAGGTTCCCGGGTGGCCTGTTTGTCCTTCTTGGCATTCTTATTGGCTCGTTGAGTTTCTCCAGCGATTTAAATCTGCGGCACCTCTTGCCTTGGCTCTTCACTTTTGGATTGGTCGTGGGCGTTAGCTTGCTCCATGACATATCCCGGACCGCTAACCCGAGTTGTCAGGCCACTTGGTGTTCGGTAGTAAGTCTGAGGATGAGCATCCCGAGTAAATCGATGCAATGTGTGAGACTCCGCAATCTTCTTACCGATGAAGGCATAGTCTGCTGCCTTGGCCTTCTTCTCTTCGGCTTTGAAGACAGCTTGAGTCCACGCTTTGCGCTCTTCGACCGCTGCAGGGTGGCTATCCAGCGTTGTGAGATCCCGATGGAGGAGCATTCGCTGAGAAGCGTCCGCGACTAGTTTAGAGACAGCAACAGCCTTGCCCGGTGCCCGCATTAAAAGTCTGACCTGACCAAATATGATGAGGCCATACTGGGCTCGAGTGAGTCCAACACAAATCCGATACGGGTCCCTAGCGTGTGCGCTGAGCGTCGTGTAGACGTCGTCGCTGTTTTCCTCTGAGGTCCCTTGACTTGCGGCTGCCACGATGTCTAGCAGAACGATGGGAGCCTGTCTTCCCTGGAAGGAGTCGACAGTAGCAACGTCTCCAAACTCCCACAGTCCACCAGCAACACCAAGGAGCTTGGTTATGACGACCGACTTTTGGCCTTTGTAAAGGCTAAGGATGTTGATCATGGCAGGGTTGATTCTCTCCTTGACCAAGCGATCGACGGCAGTGCAGATGGCATCCGCATTAGCAAAGTTTTGCAACGAGGTACCCTGTGCCTTGAGGCGAGCGGTACCGCGTACGACGTCGACGAACCAGTATTCCGAGCCATCTCCTTGTGCCTCATAGTATTTCGTTGAGACGAGGCGCATTGCTTTCCGGATTGGATTATCCCTCACTGCTTGCGGGGCATTGTGCAGCAGATTGTTGTAGAAATGCTGTGCCGGGAACTGGGAGATTGCCGGACACATACGATACTGTAGATCGAGCATCGTAGATCTGCACTTCTTTCCCGTCAGGAGGCCCAGTGGCGACATCTTGCTGTTCTTCGCAACCTCACTTACCCTTCCTGCAAAGCAGATCGGCTCAAGCTGGTTAGAGTCTCCGTATAGAAATAGAGCTTTCCAGTGTCTGAATGAAACCATTGGAACGCAAAGATTCGGGATTGTCGCATGGCCGGATTCATCGCAATATAGAATAGTCGGGTCAAAGCCCTCTACCAAGAGTTTGCAACCCGAGTTGTTGCAGGAGGCGAGAACGATATCCATACTCCGCACCACACGGAGTTCCATATCCCGACGGAGTACCTTAAAGGCATTACGAGTCATGCTGTCGAGCTGGCCTTGCTGCTGGATGAAGTATTCGACGTGACGATTGTAATCGTCAGACTCGTCGAATTCTGAGACAGTCTTGGCAAAAGTAGCCTGGGCATCGGGACTGAGTGCCGCTTTGGCTTCTGCCCACTTGCGTTGGGCAGCTGCGAAATCCGCTCGTCTGAATTCCCCTATGTGCCAGTTTAACGTGGTAGCAATCGGAACGTCGGAGATTTTGTCGTTCTTTATAGTCTGCATCATCTCCCAAGCTTTCTCGAAGTCCTGAGCTTCGGCCTTGAACTTTTGGAAGGTGTCCAAGTCGAATTGTTCTTCGTCAGTAACGGCGCGATACAAATCTTGATAGACTGGATCTTGCTCGAAGGACTCGTGTTGAATCTTGAATTGATCGGATGCAATTAGATCTGTGTTCTCGATATTGGCGTAAGCATCCGGTTTGACAGTCAAGAGCGCCTTCGTCTCTAGCCTTGAGACCTCCAGACGTAGCACTTTCTTCTTCTTCAGCTTATCCGGTCGCGCACAATTCCAGATATCGGTAGCAGCCTTGTCTACCGCACCGTTGCTAGGCGCAGTCAACAAGATTATATGACCGACCGACGACAGGAGCCAGATTTGCTGGACAAGAGTAAGCGTCTTTCCTGTTCCTGGAGGACCTTCAATAACGTGAAGACCATTGACTGTCTGTGAAGGAGCGTTTAGAACTTTGGCTTGCGTCTGATTTCGCATACCTGGCAGAATTGCTCTGACCAGTGCCTCATAGATAGCGATATTATCCTGTCTCTCGGGATTACCAAGTCTCAGATCGATGTTGCTGAGGATCGCGTTGGACGGGTTGGAGATGATGGCCTGACGAACGTAATCGAGGGCCGGGTGAGCTCCTGCGTGGCTGAGGTTTGCAAAAGTCCGAACGGCCACCATTTCTCGTATCGCATGGTCCACGGGATAGGTGATCTTGAGGTGAGCAAGATGAAGTTCTTGGTTTGGCTTATAAGATAGGTCCTCGTATGCTTTCCTCGGATTCGCGCTGCTAGGCTTGGTGAGCTGGATGCAGAATTCCGTACCGGTACCCTTTAGATTGCGTGCGGCAACATTGATCACACTTCCAAACCATGACTTGCTGTTGTCGCCCGTAGGGGTATGTCCTTTGATACCTGGTACTGAATTATCCCATTCGAGTTCAACCTGAGAATCCTCGGGTGGTACGGCCTCTTGAAGCCCTTGCGGATTCGGCGGCATCCGGACGTAGGCGTGATAGCTGCTCCGGTACAGCTTTTGGTCCTTGCTGAGTGTCTCCCGTGCCGTGTTGATTTTCCCATGAAGCCGAGGAAACGGCAAGTTGTGCAGGTAAACGCGATGCGGCTTGAGCTGCAGGTGAACCATTTTGCCCTTTGTAAACTGTGCCTCGCGGAGGACCGCAAGCTGATAGTAGACTCCAAACTCCGATGGTTCCTCCCACACAGTCTTCGTCTCAAGGGAAGCGAAATCTGGTTCTTTGGAGTAGTCGTCCTCTTGGGTCTTCTTCCCCTTGGAATCTAGCTTCTTGGGGTATGTGCAGTACATCCCGTTACCGATTGCCTTGACTGATGGGCTGTTGTTGATATGGAAGCTGTACTCGCCATCCACCATGTACTGATGGAGCGGGCGTAGCCTCGACTTGAAGGCATTCTCGAAGTGAGAAAGGCAACTCGCTTCGAATTTCTCGTATTTGGTAGGTACTAGGAACCAGATAGCGACTACGTAGTCTTCTCGGCCGTCTAGGAGAATATCTAGACCCTCTCTAATCCTATTGTCGAGACCTTGGTAAAGGTTGGCCGGCTCCTCTGTCGCCACATGCGAGGTGGCTAAGAACCGAATACACGCTAGTTTATTCGTGTCTCTGTCACGACCCGCATCTTGTATGGATTTGTTAGTCCAGATCGCTTGCTCGTCCGGCTTGCTGGCTACACGCACGGACCCGTATTCTTCGAGCATATAACGGCCGTGGATCTTGACGCCCGGGTACCAGGTGACAGTGAAAATGTCTATCTCGTCGTCCTTGTTGAACAGATCCTTTTGCTTGTTATCCCCTTTGTTGAATTTGAAGTCAAGCCGAATGGCAGGTTGGCCATAGCGACCTCCGTCCACAGCAACATGGATCGCATAACCTTTCGTTGCTGCATACGGATTACCTACAACAGCCGAAGTGCCGACCTGGAAAGCGCATCTTATGCGAAGGGGAATGGCTATTGCCCGGAAGTCGAACGGTCTCTTATGGATATCTTTCGACTCGTTTTCTTGTTCGAGACGTATGTGATTCTGGAGACGTTCTTGCTCGTCTCTTCGCTCGAGCTCTGCTTCTCTCGCCTTGAATTTCACCTTGGCTTGCTCGAATAGCTCGGCTCTCGTAAAACCGCGCTGCTTCTTGGTGCGGGGGACTGCGGGAAGTGCTTCTCCAAGACTTGCCATGGAAATGCTAGGCTCGCCAGCATATGGCATATCTGTATCCATGGTATTTTCCATAACCATATTTACATCCTCTGGAGGAGGAGATGAGGTCTGTTGAGACGTGGTTTGAGTAACTACCTTGGTCGGAACCAACGGCAGCGGGTGGTCCGGAGACCGGTTCTCCTGCGAGGGAGAGGAAGATATGCCGTGAGACATGTTTTTTAGACTACCTTGGTCGGAACCAACGCAGTGAGGGTTTGACCCGAAGGTCAGGTGGACTTGCGTCCCGTACGTCCTCTTGAAGAGGATAGTACAAACTGATGACACTGGTTTAGGCCAGTGCCATATATCTATGTTATTGTGGTATGATAGGGGTATTGAGTGATGAGTAGGTTGAAGAAGAAAGGAAGAAAGAAGAGGAACTGAAAGTCTTATATATTTTTAGGCGCCGCTAAAAAGACGCGCTAGTGTTCATTCATCAATATGTGTTCAAAGTATTGAAGTGATAATCACGTCTAGATAGAGATATATCACATCAATTTCGTATGTAAACTCTGATTCCATTCTTCATCTCTTCTGCCATGAGTGGTGAATCCAGTTTCCAGGGCTTGTAATCGTGTAGGGTTATACCTGTCGTGTCTCAAAGGTATTCCATCAGGTATTTCTGAGCATCCAAATACTCGTGGAGATCCGAAAGGGTACTCGCTATAGTGAGTGTATGTTGCAGATCCTGGGTGGGGAGATAAAGAGAGCAAGGTTAGACAAGGGATAACCCCATATATGTATAGAAAGATGTGTTCCATATAAGAGAGTGGGTTACGGATACAGAAGAAAAGATGTTTTTGAAGGGAGGAGTTAGCCCTTATATAATAGAAGATAGACACGTCCGAGGGTGATTCCTTGATTCTACCTCCATTCACGAATAGTGAAAGCAAATGGAAAGGTTTCGATTCCCTATAAATTCACCGGTAGTGAAGCCAAGTGAGGTGAGAGGATGTAAAAGGGTGGATAACGCTCTAGGCGCTGCAAATCCATGGCGTACGTTGAGGGTACTAGGAATCGTGGTGATGGTGTAATATAAAGTGGTCCAGTCTATCCGGGTATTGAGGATGCGCGCAAAAAGGTTGATTTCTTCGTTGGCCATAACAGAGTCATTGTCCGCTCTCATGCTATATGCTGCAGTATCCATGCTGGTAACATACAGACTCGGCTCTGGTATTGCGCTGCGGGCCTTCCAATGGGCGATGCATGGGCGGCAAGTGCAACGCATAGCTGTGCGAAGACACAACCGAGTCGTCCTCGTGTCGATTTCCTGGATTTTTAGCGGCACATTGGTTTTGTATGCGGCGATAAGATCTTTGAATCTCTGCTCCGATTGCGAAGTGAGCGTCTCGGTCATTTGCTCCAGCCTGTCCATGGCTTTTCCATCACTTGTCTTTACCAAACACTCTCCACGATATTCGGGGAAGTCTAGAGGTTCTCTCCAGGAAGCTAATCCGTCACGGCTAAGAATTAGGTGAGTTCTTGATAGGTAGCATGGGACATGTCGTTTTGCTTCCGGTGGTGTCTTAGCCAGTGTCGCGATCGTTTTCGCACAGGCGATTTGAGGCAGCCTTGATAGCTCATTCGTATCAACATGTAGCAATCGTCATCTGGTGGAATGCATGGCTTGATAACGCGTTGTGGGCTTTCCGGTTCAGTGTGCTGTCGCAGGAATAGATATCCCAGCCGCCACATTTGCCTTATTCTTCCTGATCTTGACTTTCACACGTCCGCCAGATATAGACGGACTAGGCTGCGTGGTTGTAGATTCGGGGAGGTCTGGAGTCCTTGGTGATAGCTTCGCCCTAGGATTCGTCCCGGACTTAAGAACTGTCTTGGAGGAAGAATCTTCATTGAAATGACTATTTCAGCCAAGGAGATGGGATCTTCAAAGGCAAAACGAGGGGCAGCCGAGATGAGGATGAGGAATTCGTGATTGGCCTAATCCGAAATAGAGAGCCGACAATGTGGAGGCTGGGTGCTTTAGCTGTAGCAATGGAATGTCTGCCCAATTTCGTACGGCACAGCAGCATCATATGTACTCTCTTAGAGGGCTATATCACCAAAAATGAGTGGTCACGAACTTGATTTGTTGCAGATGACAGCTGCCATATGTACGGATGGACTGGGTGTTTTGATGCGGTATATAGAGCCAGAAACGGAAGTAACTTGGTAAAGGAAGGATAGTATAAGGCAGTCATATATACAAGAGAAGGCATTGCTAGCACAAAGCCATCAAAAGGCTTGACTATCCAGAAAGTATAGAAAGAGGAAGTATTGTGCTTGATGGATGTAGAAGGAAAAGAGAAATACAAGGTGGGAGGTCGCTGTTTATATAGTAGAGGATGAACACATCCAGGGCTGAATCCTTGATTCTATTTCCATTCATGAATAGTGAAGATCAGTGATATCGGGGTTTTGCCAACGCATTCATGGGTAATGAAGCTGGTGGGATAGGAAATGTGGAATGCGGTGTGGAAAGAAAGGTGAATTCAGAAGAGATAAGGAAATATGAAAAGGCAACCTAATGGCAATTGAGACGTTGCACAGGCTAAAGATCGACTGCCATTACTGTTCGTATTTGAGCCTGCACCCTTAATGGGAGGCCTTCTCGACCAGTCCAAGTCCCACACAGGCAGCGTAGCTATATAGGAGCCTCTAGCCCGGACGGAGACGAATTGCCTGACACATGTGAGCTTTCCAGATCTTATATGAAGCGTAAGAGAATGATACCGCCAATTTAGCATGAATGAAAAAGCACAATTGACAGCCCATTAAATCAGCAGTCCCAATGTTGTAGAATGCTCCTGGTATTCATTCGCTGTTCCATGCCAATTGCAGACCTACAACTCGTCATTCGCCTTTCGGTACGTTGATATCACGGAGATGAAAGGGACATATCATTTCCGTCTGTACCCAATCACAAACCACTGGAAAAAGGGGCTCCTGTGCCCAGTCCAAGCTTGATTTTGACGAGCCCTCTGTCTTGGAACCCCAATCGCGTACAAATCACCATTTGGCGCGTTAGGACAACACATCCAACCCATCATTAACGGACGAAGATTCTCGCGTCAACGCTAGTGCGCACAAAACCAACACATATTTCTTTGACGCAACCTTTTCCTCTTTCTTTCTTCATACAACCAATTCCAGGTCTTCGGGCCACTTATTGTATCATCCTCATTTGGAGGTTGTTACAAGTCCAGGTCTTCGGACCACCCCCGCCAGCCATCAGGATCCGTCCTGAGTGTGTTATACTGCTGAGGCTATGGTGAGGTCTGGCTTGAGCTGGATCTTAGCTAAATTGTGGGTTTATCGGTCTTTTGGGCTTGTCCCTAGACGCTGCGCTCGCGTCCCAAGTGATCCTGTCCATACAGGAGATGATCTGGGTCCTGGTATACTTACCTTCACTGCGTCCTTATGGACAAGGTAAAGCTGACACCAGCGTCGTTGGTTCGCCCATGATGGCTTGGTTCAGCTCTTCTCACTCCAACTTTACGATCATTTGCTGACAAGTCAAAAACCGAGGTGAGTGCATCGTTGTCATGTTTGATAGAGAGCATGCAAAAAGCTTACCAATCACCAACTTCTTAGGTATCATTTCCCAAAAAGTCGCGACCAACCAACCCTCAAGCACCAAATGGAAACGGCTGGGGCAAGTGTATCAACTCACTCTCGGAACCTGTACTCGATGACACCGCTCAGCTGTCAATGTCGCTCGGTATATTTTTGTCAACAGTCATTTGTGAAATTGACATTGACTACCGACCTTGCTGCACATGCTACGTCCGATTCGGCTTTTCAGGTTTAAAGCTGTGGTGAGATCTAGTTTGAGCTAGATCTTAGCTTGCTACTGAGTGTGGGTTTATCGGTCTGCCAGACGCTGCGCTCGCGTGCCCAAGTGATCCTGTCCACACAGGAGATGATCTGGGTGCTGGTACACTTCGTATATGTTCTTTCCCACTTGACCTTGCAGTTCCCCAGAGAGGAGTGATGGTGGGAGTTTTGTTTTGGGAGTGGAAGAATCGGGGAAGTACACTCCAACACTTTTTAATAAAGAAAATGCTCACCACTCACCAGGCAAATCCCTTCAGGACACCTCCCCTCCAGGTGATCCTTGCAGCAGACATTTCAAAACCAAACATCAGTAGGTTAGACCCACCCCTTACGCTGACTCTTTCCAGCACATCAGTAAGTCTCACTCAACATCTCACCCCAACTGTCCAAGGCTAATCGCTCTTCACGTTCTCCTCCAGACACATACTCCAGCACACATCTCACCCAATCCACCAACATCAGTAAGTCCCCCCCACCCCATCCCCACCCTAACATTTCCTTCCACTTGCCCACCTCACCCACCTCGAGTGTCTGAGCGTGGGCCCGCCTTCGTCCGGTATCAGAAGCCTAGCGGGCCACCTATACCGAAGGGGTTTACCGGCCTCGGATAGGCGCTGCGCTCCTTGACTCCAGCACCGCTGGAAGTTGACACCCGTTAACACGGAGGCCCCACAAAAGAGCCAGGAGTAATCTGGCGGACCGAGGGCCAGTTTTCGCGTCCTTGGTTCTCACTCGTGCTTTGAATCTGTGGTTCACGGCCGCCTTGCGGTGCAGCACCCCGTACACACTTGAGGGTTCCGACTTCCATGCCTTTTCATCCTCGGTGCTTTGCCTCATGGCTTTGTGCTGATTCGTGGGTGAAGGTGGAGTTGGGACTTTGAACCTGGGAACAAGCGACGTTGTCGACACGCCGCGTGACTAAGCCGAGAGATTGATTTCGGTTGGTCGGATAACAAAAAGTGGGGTGCGCGAGTACCCGGCAAAGAAAGAAAAGCAACTGAGGGATGCTTGCTGCCGTATGGCAGTGCTTGGTGCATCTCCTCATTGCTAGAAACTTCCTACATTTTTAGATAGAAATTGCAAAGTTGTTGCTCTACGCTGTGGCTTCAAGATCCCAAACTATGCTATGAAATGTCTAATATATACTCCAACTCTTGTACCTCGCTCGATATCGTCATCTGCATGTATCGTAGATTCTAGGTGGCCGTCGATGCTATACTTACCTCATACCCCCGCCAGCACCTTCTTCTCCTTCTCGGGCCAGAAAATCCACAAGATACTTATCGCCATCTTGATGCCAAAAGCCACCCACAAAGCAACCTGCACCTGGCCGGACCCCCGGGTGATCCAACCCCCTGCAATCGCGCCAATCAGAATACCGAAAAAGGCACCAGCGCGACGGTTCCGCTTGACGTTGCGGCCGATAGGTGACACAAGCTCCGGATCACTGGCAAAGTCGCAGAGCACAGAAGTGAGAACCACGGTAGGTATCTCGCTAAACGCCAGGGCCCTCGACCCGACCATTTGCCCCGCGGCTTGAAAACTTAGCAATGCAATAGGCGCCTCTGTCCTCCAGTCGATATCCCTGCTTATTTGATTAATCCTCCCATCAACGAGCCCGGACTCAATCACCGCTGCGGAAATCAGAATGAACATTGATTGTAGGGTAAAGGATGAGGCGAGCGTAAGACGTTGGATGGGGCCCATGAGACGGCTGAGACGGGAGAAGAAGAGGGCGCCGAGAGTGAAGCAGATTATTGAGGTGAGGGATTTGGCCCAGCCGTAGGGTTTGGTTTGGGTGTGGGTATTGGAGCCACCGAGACCGACAAAGACGGTGTTGCCTGTGAAACGTTGGGGGGTTATTGCTGTATGGGATCTGGGAAAGGACTAACCAGTTTGCATCGATACAAAGGTTCCGTATGCTGCCATGCAGAGAATTAGCATCTAGCCTGTATAGAATGAACTGCAGAGCATACCATTGTAGATTGTACTGTCGGAAAGTCCTGAGATTACACAGCATGCCAACATCAGCAAGTCGGTATGTTTGTTGCTGACTTCGGCGTGGAGATATCGCTTCCAACTTGCGGGCCTTCTTGGCTCCATACCGTCTTGCTCTTTGCCCATTGACATGTCTCGTGGGTTTTCTCCTTGCGGTACACTCGAGTGCGCCTCGCCCGCCATTTCTATTCAATTGGGACGCGATATGATACAGTGTGTCTCGAGAACTCTCAACGAACGCAGTGTGAATCCTTATCGCCGGACAACCCCAATCACAATGTTTTTGATCCTTGGTCCAGCACGATGCCCGGCGTCACGGACTGATGTAGAAGGAGGCGCGCGCAATCACGGCGTGCTACACGTTTGTCAATGAGAGCTGTTGTATGGAAGCGGAGGTGCAGACCAGCCAAGGTCACACGTCGGGAGGATGAACATGATCCGTAAGGACAGGAGCCTGCGTTTGTGGTTGATTAGGTCTAACCCAAGGTGACTACTGGAAGAATCTTCACCGTTCCTTGACGGGAGCGGCCCACCGGGAGGGGCTTCGAGTTCTGGATAAGGGTTCCAGGGATGGTTTAGGCACGGAAGGGCGGTTTTAGGGGGCATGGGGGTGCGACAGATGGCGCGGGGTGGTTCATGGTTTGATTGCGGGCCCTCGGGATTGGTCCGACCAGACGACATGTCATTGCTTGGCGTGGCACTCTCTTTTTCTCTTTTTCTCTTTTACAGTATGCGATGCACTCCATCATCATCATCCCATTTCGCTTATGAGGATCATCAAAACACCTGCGCTGCACTTCTACTCCTTCGACCAACCATCTCCGGCCAAGCGGTCATTCCAACGGTGCGCTCATTTGCAGATTCCCTTATCAGATGTGGAGTCGACTGCATGAGTGCCAGTTATCAATCACTGCGGAGCACCTAGGATGGTCCTCGCCCAGGCACTTGCTGCTTGGCACGCTGCAGAATATCATGTACAGAGGTCCGAGCATAAGCACCAGTGTCTGCCATTGTCCATGATTACACATCTACTTCCTTGGCTGCTTCGTCCCTGACTTCCAAGGTTGCATCTTGCAAGTAAACCCCGGATGGAGTCAGAAGACGACCAGAACACCCATTTCCTGCATTCGACAATGATTCGTCGCAGTCGAGCGGATTGGAGATGTCAAGCGCTTGGAAAAGTCAGTCGCTCGCCTCTGTGGAAGAGTATCCCCGCCGCATATACACGCTGTTGCTTGTCTGATTCGTATTGGTTCAATCCATGCCTACCGTGCCAATGTTTATACATCGGAATCATACCAACTGAATCTACATTACCATGTCTTATCCTCAGAGGCCCGTCCTTGGATCTGCAGCGCCACCGACCGGGGAATAACCTATGAAGAACTGATTGCAGCGGCAGGGGGTGGCCGACCTTGTGGCGGTTAAAGGGATATACGTTGGGGGCGGCGTTATAATATCGAGTCATGCAAAGCTTCGTTCGCGAACTTACGCCAAGCTTCAAGATGCCCGAACGGCAAGCAGCCAAGAGATTGGCGAACGTCGGTGAACGGCTACCCGAAGGTACTGTAAGCTGATTCCAACGGAAGCGGTCCGCGTTCTAGAAGGGGAGATCATTCACGGTGGTGTACGCCTAGAGTTTTGTATGTTCAGGTACAACTTTTGATTGAAACATGGTCTTGTTTCTTTTTCGTCTCCTTCAAGCGTGCCGGTCTGCGCAACTTTGAGCCGTCTGGTGCACCTTCAGACTGTCTCCGAAAGCCAACAACACTATAGGCATAGTTCTCGGCGGAAGCACAGTAGCTGACCCGGCCCGGTTGATCGCGGACGGGCGGCTTGGCGTGCCAAGAAAGCCGCCAAGTAAGTCGGATCAGCATCAACCAGATGCAGCAACTACAGCCCGTCGGCCTTGAGTTGTTGCCGAGCAAGATAACATTCCGTTGGGATCGGTGCAATCAATATTCTTGCTCGTCAATGCCATTGCACTTTCAACTCTTCTCTTCTCCGTGTCACATTGAGCATGCAAGCTGATGCAACGTGCTGGCTTGGAAGGACACCATCAGTTGTCGACTCGGATATTCCGAACTAGTTCAACATCCCATAACGAAAAAGCAGCTCGATGCAAGACCATCACAGTCTCCAGCAAGCACACGGGATCTCAACCAACTATGAAGAATAGAAACTCGGTATAGGCGATTAACTGCATGAACGATGCAGTTGCTCCCGGGCATGGATGCACGTCCTGTTATCCCCTTCACCGTGATCCCTCTTGGCCAACTATTCAGTCACGCGTGGATGATCCAAGGACAACTATTGTCATCCGGACTGCTCCATTGGTACAGGAGAAAGATTGGACTTGCGGGCCAGGTAGATTAGCAACCATAATGGCATCTGCTTGGCCAACGTCATGGTGAGTTGTTGGTAAGCGGATTTGAAGCGAAGAGGGTTAGAGTGTGGTTGTCCGAATCTGTTTATTGATATCAGCACTAGACACGCATCGAGCATCTGCAAAAACAGTATAAGAGGACCGTATATCCTCGGATTGTTAACACAATTCCAATCTCATCTCTGCAGCATCCCCTTCTGTGCAACTCCTTTCATCTCAGTATCTGCATCCATTCGGCTTCATTCTCAACATTCCATCTTTATCAAGATGTTTCTCCCTCTCCAAGCCGCACATGGCCATAGCATCGAAGCCGGCCCTCCACCATCAGTGGAACAGTTCATGGGCCGTCCAGTTGTCAACATACCCAATCCCCAATCCAGTACCACTTCGATCATCCCACCCAATACTCAGCCAATCGACGCCTCCGCAATAGCCACACACGACAATACCGAGACGGATGCCTCACCAACAACGCCAACGACTCAAATATATCTTCCAGGAGCCACAAGACTGAAGAAGATGGTCCAAGACTCACCCGATATGATTGTATGCCCTGGCGTCTACGATGGTTTCTCAGCCCGCATCGCCCTGTCTGTTGGCTTTTCTGCCATGTACATGGTCTGTCTTTCCTCAAGGTGCATTGAGAGCATTGGCTGATGTATACCAGACTGGCGCCGGAACAACTGCTTCTCGCCTCGGCATGGCGGATTTGGGTGTTGCCCAGCTCCATGACATGCGTGAGCAAGCTGAAATGATTGCAAACCTCGATCCCAGTGGTCCACCCCTGATAGCAGACATGGACACTGGTTATGGCGGTATGCAGCCCCCAACCTCTATCCCTTTTCCTACACCGTTACGTTCAATCTCATCCCTCACTTCCCCATCTAACAACCCCCCAGGCCCCATCATGATCGCCAACTCCGTCTCGCAATACATCCGAGCCGGCGTCGCGGGCTTCCACATCGAAGACCAAATCCAAAACAAACGCTGCGGCCACCTCCAAGGCAAACAAGTCGTCTCAGCCACGGAGTTCCTCTCCCGCATCCGCGCCGCCAAAGCCGCCATCATCCGCGCAAACTCCGACATCGTCCTCATCGCCCGCACAGACGCGAACCAGCAGCTCGGCTACGACGAATGCATCTCCCGCCTACGCGCTGCCCGGGATCTCGGCGCTGACGTCGGGCTCCTCGAGGGCTTCATCTCCAAAGAGCAAGCGCGCCAGGCAGTAAGGGATATGGCGCCCTGGCCGCTACTGCTCAACAGCGTCGAGAACGGCAGCTCTCCGCTCATCACGGTGCAGGAAGCGCAGGAAATGGGCTTCAAGATTATGATTTTCAGCTTCGCCGCGCTAGCCCCGGCGTATAGCGCGATTCGCTCGGCGTATGAACTGCTGAAGGTAGAGGGAAGGGTGGGCACGGCCAAGGATTTGACGCCGAAGAAGCTGTTTGAGATTTGTGGGCTGAATTCGGCGATTGAGATTGACAAGGGGGCCGGAGGGTTGGCGTTTGCTGGGGGAGTATGAAGGGAGAGAGGCGTATAGCGGGTAGGGAACGCGGAGGGGGCAGACAGTGATTGCAGGAAGAGTGGGGAGATTGCTTCAACATCACCTGCACCTCTGGACACTTTTTGGCACTTGAAACGCAGCTCGGAGCATTGGCGTCCTTGGATTCTCTCGCACTAGGTTAGGCTAGATCAAAGTAGATAGACAACGCGGTTCGCTTGTAAGCACGTCAGCTAGGCTAGCAAGAACGCTTGGATATAGAAATACCTTACCTTGTGCACACTCCCTCTCCCTCTCCCTCTCCCTCTCCATTTACCCCTTCAGTCTGTAATCAACTCTTCCGTCATTTATACATGCCTGCGTCTGCGTCTACTTCTGCATTTACATCTACTTCCTATACCTTTATCTCTGCCAAGAAACGAGACGCAACTCAACTCCAAGCAGTGCGGATTCGCATTCATACATACATACATTTTCTGATCACAGGAGATGAGAGAGAGAGAGAGAGAGAGAGGGGGGGAAGCAGGCAGGCAGAATCGACAGGGGCACTCGCAGCACGTATTATCTACTAGAACCCCCCTCGGTCAGCCGCTCTTCTTCTTTGCTTCTTCTGCTTCTGATGATCATTCCAGTTGTCTTGTTTGGGTTGCGGTGATGTGGGGAGAGTGGTGGTGGTGGTGGTGGTGGATGGTGTGTTCTTTTGTTGCTATGCAGGGCATGTCGTCGATTCGCACTCGTTGCTGGTGTTTCTCTCGTTGAGCTGGATTCTCGCAAGGGGTGGGTAAACAAACGTCTTCAATCCCTTCTGTCAGGAAAAGCGTAGGCGCCGCTCACGCTCACGTCTCTCATATGTCCTCGTCGTCATGGTTCCTTCCGCTCGCTAGTCGAGGAGCTTGGCTGCGTTCTCTGTGCATGTATTCATGATTTTGGAGGAGGTGGTTGTGTGGTAGAGGGAGGGAGGGAGGATGGGAGTGAGTATGCCATGGAAGTGGGATTGAGGGAGAGACATAGAGACATCGCGGAGGTGGCTCTTCGTAGAGATGATACATCGCTAAGCAGCCAGCGGGATTCCTGTCTCTCCGTCCCCGCCGGCTCAGGGGACGTCTCGGCGAGGTGTTTGCAATGGATGGGCTCGCGGCGTTAGGGTGTTGCTTCCCTGCTGAGATGTCCCACCTTTCTTTGTGTCATCTTGCCAAGTCGAGTGGTGCCGGCAAGGACTCCGCTGTCCTTCCTGCGCGGTGCTTTTCTTCTGGATATCGCTGGCGCGGTATAGATTACATATTCGACCAAGCGTCTCGCTTCGTTGTTTGCACCAAGCCTGCTCTGTCCGCCACGGTCGTTGATTAAGCCCAGGCTGGCTCTGCCTTTGGGATTCGGAATGGTTTCGTAGTGTTGGATCGTGCAGTCGTGCGAATTTTGCCCTGCGTCCTTGCCTGCTTGTGTTTGCAGCGCTGGGCTCTTTTCGGGGTATGGTGTCGTCACGGGGGGGTTTGTCGCCAAGGGATGGGTTATCGCCAAGTTGCTCCGGGGTTGGGTTCGAAGGGGTTAGTGTTGTTGTTACTGTTGGAATCAAGGCGCCAAGAGCTCAGCTGTTCTGCCTGCTCAGTCCGTATGGTCGCCAATTCTCTCCGCGTGGTTCCACAGCATTAGATCTGCATTTACCCATCCCTCCAGCTTCCAGCCAAGTCCTATCTTCCGCATCCTGCTGCATTGCCTCTTGCTACATCCATGTGACCATCAAGAGCTCCACTGCATTTCTCCGCCAAGTCTCCCCTTCCGAACCGTCTTGGCAAGATGCAGCTCTGACAGCTCCGCGGTGACCTGCAGCATCATCGTTGCAAGCGCTTCTGCGTGCTTACTCCTGCTTCGGTTCTGTTGCCTCGTGCCAAGCCATGCATTGCCCCAGTAATCCCAGTCGCCAAGATCGAGCAAGCCAAGCAAAATCATCGCTAATACGATCCGCCCGATGATGGTGTTGTTGTCAGCATATAGTCGTCGCCAAGGCCATCCATTGTTTCTACTACACCGCCTCATACCAACGCACTCTGTCGGTCAAGAGCTCCATGTATCTCTCCGCCAAGGTATTACGTCTTGCCCAGGCGGTGGTATCGCCAAGAGCTCTGTCCTCTGTGGTTGCCGTCAGCTTATAGTCGTCGCCAAAGCGTTGTTATCGTCAGACTCTATCGCCGAGTCGGCAAGCTGCTCTGTTTTGTTTCCATTTCTCTGCTGCGTGGGCCCAAGAGTCAATGAGATCACGAGGTGCAGTGAATAGTTTCTCAAACAAGGTGAAAGCGGCAGATTGAGAAGACAAAAGACATGATTCCAGAGAGTATTGGTGCATAAATTGAGCCTGATCAAGATCCTCTTTGACTTCCCTACGTTACAAACCATGATTTCGATCGAGTGCGTGTCCTCCCTTCTCTCCCTCTACTGTAAGATCCAGACACAGTAATCTCAAATACCCAACCTACACCTCGCTAGGACTCCCACTGGAAGCCATCCAAACACACCCTCACTAACCCATCCTCCCCAGCAAATCCTGCCCATCCGCCTTCGTCTCAAACGCCCTAAACTTCTCTCCAGCATCCAACCCCTTCGCGGCCCTCACGTACGCCTTCTCACTCCGATCAGTCAACGTCTTCAGATCAGCGTCACTAAGCACCTCCCCACCCTCGCCGGGGTCGTAATTTTCAAAATCGTCTTCGGCCAGAAGAGCCTGTAATTCTGCATACTCGTCCTGCTGCTTCTTCGCCGTCGAGTTATCGCGAATACTCCTAAACTTGTCCTTTTGAATCACCAGCTTCTCCAACCTCCGCTTCCCATCTGCCTTTTCCAGCAGGGTCTGCTCAATCGTGCCCTTGGTCGCAAGCCTATACACAATCACCGGTCTCGTCTGCCCGATTCTATGCGCGCGATCCTGGGCCTGAAGGTCCTGCTGAGGGTTCCAATCACTGTCATATAGAACAACAGTGTCTGCGGCGGTCAGATTGATGCCGAGACCGCCGGCGCGGGTGCTAAGAAGGAAGAGTCTGTGATCATTGGAGGAGTTGAAAGATTCGATTTGTTCTTGGCGGTCGTTGACCTTTACGCTGCCATCGATGCGGCAGACATTCCAGCCGCGGAGGTAGGCGTAGTCTTGAAGGATGTCGAGCTGACGCGAAAATTGAGAGAAGAGAATGACTTTGTGGTTCTTCTTAAAAAGGTAGGGCAGAAGGCGATCAAGGAGGATCATTTTGCCGGATTCAGTAATCAGCGAAGCATCGGGGTCCTGATCTTGTGCCCAAGGCCAGAAAAAGTGGTGGGGCGAATTGCAGGCAAGGCGGAGTTGCATGACCGGATTCTGAAGCTTTTTTTGATTTACTTCTCTTCTAGCCTGTGCTAGGGTGTTCGCTCGGTCATGCTCCTCCTGTTCCTCTTCGTCTACCTGATCACTCTCACTGCTTTCCTCCATCTGCTTAAAGTACTCCCGATCACTCAACTCTTCATACGTCTGCTTCTTGGTGCGTCTGACGAAGCGTAGACTGCTAGCTGGTGTAGACGATCGAGATGATTTTGCACTTTTGATAGAAGTCGAGGTCTCGGCTTCCGCTTTCCGTTTCCCTCCCCTAATCTCCATAACTTTTGGTCTCTCTTTTCCCTCACCAATTCTTTCAATCGCTTTTTGTTCTAGATATGCTCTGATGTCGTTGTCTTTTATCTTTCGATAAAGCTCTTTCTGAGTTGGCGTTAGAGGCGCGTACAGAATGTACTCTCTTTTCTTCGGCAAGCTGGTTTCAACGTCTTCTTTCACCCGACGTAGCAGAAACGGCTTGAGGATACCATGTAGTGATGCTATTATCTTGGCCTTTCGCTGTTTCGAGATAGAATCGAGCCCATCCTTATCTTGCACATCAGAAAAGTCAAACATGCTCTCAAAGTGTTCTAGATCAGAAAAGGCTTCAGGGAGAAGAAAGTTTAGTAGTGACCACAGCTCGGCAAGATTGTTCTGCAGTGGCGTGCCGGTGAGGATTAAACGGCTCTCAGAAGTGTACTGTTTCAGCTCCTTGACCAGCTTGCAGTTAAAATTCTTTAGTCGATGCCCTTCATCCACGACAATGAACTTCCATTGATAATTGGACAGATATTTCTTATCCCTCATGCAAATCTCGTAAGACGTGCACACGACAGGAAACTGTGAGCTCTTTGAATCCCCTTTCAGCTTCTGCCTTCTGATCTGCGCTCGGCTTTGCGGTGTCCCATGATACATGACCACAGGGATCTTCGGCGTCCACTTTGCAAATTCGTTGACCCAGTTCTGCACTGTGCTAAGTGGCCCCAGTATCAGAAACGGTCCATTCGTGCCCTGTTCGCGGAGAAAGGCGATAAATGAGATGAGCTGGACTGTCTTTCCCAGTCCCATTTCATCGGCAAGGATACCGTTGAGACCAATCTGATATAGACATGTAAGCCAGGTGAGACCTTCTAATTGGTATTCCCTCATCTTGCCGCCAGTCACCAGGTTTGGCTGGTCCGCGGATCCCTTCTTTCGAGCATCCAATGCTTGCCTCAATTGGTCCATGACAGCGGAGGAGAAGCCCTGAATATTGGCTATTAGATTCGACTATTCTGGGAAAGTTGAGCATTTGGACTAACCTGGCTACGGCTTAAGAACCAATCCAACTCCTTGAGATGATTATCATCCGCGTCTGGCAAATTCCCCTGGGCTCGCTTTCTTTCTTGTTCTCTCAAACGTCTACTTTGTTTCTCCAGTTTCTCTTCTTCCTTCATAGCCTCGTCTTGCGAACCGTAGGCGGCATCTGACATGGCTGCCGATGGAGGCGAAGACGGAGGGCTTGATGATGGTGAATTGGCTGATCCTGATCGTGTCCCGGGGGTCACTGGCGTGGAACTCATGATTGGGGGTGATGGAACACTCTGCAGAAATTGCTTGAGTTGGTGTAAAAGGTCTCGGAACGATTGTGGGGGCAGGATTGCTAGCTGGGGACTCAGAGAACCCGATCTTAATTTTGTATCTGCTGTTTCGAGGTCTTTGATTCTCGCTGTCTGTTATTTGACAAGCACCGTAAAGTTCTAGACAAGAGACGAATTGTGGTTTCACCGAGCACTGCAAAAATTGAGGGCTTCCAAAGCTTGCAACAATTGCCCAACCTCTCAAATCCATGAAGTGAAACTTGATACAGCTACAAAAGAACACAAGCCATACTATTTACAACAATGCAGGTACAAGTGGCAAAAGTTCGCGCCCAAGCCCTAAATGGTGATGTCAAGGAACGCGTCTAGCCCACGCGACCGCGATACTTCCGTCCGCGACTTTCCTTTTCTCGAGGACCTCCTTTCCCGTCTCTCAAAAGCAGCCCTACTGCGTACAAGCAAGTCCATCACCCTGTTCCTACTCCTATACAGCTCACGCCTCTCTTCCTTTGAAGCTCCAATCTCACCCATGACGATATTCGTCCTAATGCAAGTATCGATGACCTTGAGCATCGCCCATCTGAAGGCGGCGTCTGAGGGTTCCTTGGGAAGGGTATCTTCGTCATTGTCTTGTTCCTTGGCGAGGGTGAAAGCCCTGTGAGCGAAAAAGGAGAGGTTGAGCGTTCCCAATGAGATCAGCTCGGCGGTGTGGGCGATTTCCCAGGCTTTGTCGATGGCTTTTGCGAGCTTTCGATAGTTCTTTGTAGCCAATGGACGGAATGTTTCGAGGACGGCATTTCTTTTGCCGGAAACCATGGCTTTAGCAGTGGTTTCGATCTGGATCTTTGCTTTGATACTGGCCGCTTCGAGGATCCCAGTTGTTTCGACAGCGAAGAAATCATCTGGAAGAGATTCAGGGGTTGTTGCCATGGCTCTTAGAAGGGGAAGTGAATAGCTTCCAATCGAATGAATGCGATTTCGATAGTGGTAATATAGCTGATGGCTTTCGTTTGACTGCTAGGGTACTCTGGACAAGTAAGACTATAAAAACAAATGTCGATGAGAGGACGAGAATGAAATATCCCAATTGGAGATTGAATATGATGTATTAAGTGGTAACTGATGCTTCTGACATTCAGCAGCTTCTCCAGAGCTTATGTAGACAAACATTCAAATCCACAAGCCAACGTCGATCCAAATATCGGTCCAAATGGGGCTAGCTCAGGGTTATTTGCTCACGAACCATCCCTATTCAGACGCGAGGACGAAGATGACTCACGACAGGCTTGTACATGCCATTGTTTAAACCGAACGGTCTATATACATCCCCTAATCTAACATGTACCATTACTTCCCATTGAATTACCTTGGCCTCTCATCCAAGCAAAGCGCATTCATCCAAGCAAAGCGCATGTCGCTGGAGCTGTAGCGATTCAAAAACTGTATATACGGTAGAATTCGGACATTTTCAGCACAGACGCCATTTCAGAACCGACCCCCATCCGGGATACCTTCCAAAGCACAAACGCCGCACACCATGCTGCGTGTTCTCGTCGACATATCGGGTAGAGGAAGGAAGACTTCGGTTCGTAGCTCATATGTGGGTCATTGAGGTAAAACAGGAGCGGTCGAAGAGATTGATTCGTAGAGGAATATAAGCGTTGTAATCATTAGGTAGGTTAGGTATGAGGCGGTATTTGTGGCAGCGACCATGGACTCTTCAGGTATGCGGAGTACGCCGTTCAGCACTGCGAGTTGAGTTTATGCTTCGGCCAACCATAGCCAGTATCGTCCCACCTCTGAAGTTCAGTCAGTCAATGACCTGTCAA